>Ga0209807_1001195_pt1 | contig 12309 bp, 10 predicted proteins | sample GraSoiAngelo_154_FD_186168 | JGI IMG/M metagenome (GOLD analysis project Ga0209807, IMG submission 186168) | Grasslands soil microbial communities from the Angelo Coastal Reserve, California, USA - 14_1009_13_20cm (SPAdes) (version 2) | ecosystem: Environmental > Terrestrial > Soil > Grasslands ... | reverse complement strand
CGCCACCGCGCCGCCGAAGGCTGGGGCGCCGGCAGGGTCGGCGAACCTGGGTATCCGCCTGTGGGAGATCCTGCCCATCGATTCCAACGCCTTCAGCGCTCTGCTCTCGGGGAACGTCGCCGGGCTCGAACTGCCCAATCGCGAAACGCCCGTGCCGCTCGCGGCGCCGCAAGTGAAGCCCGCGGTGGCCCATGCGTTCGGCGGCTTCGAGGGCAACTTCCACGCGAACATCGTCGACGAAAACAGCCGGATCAACGTGCAGGCACTCGACAACGTCGGCACCACCCCGGCCGCGGTGTTCACGCAGCTGCGCGCGATGATGGCCGACCCGAAGTACGACTTCATCTTCGACGAGGAAGACGCGAATCGCGACCGCGTCCGGCGCGACGACGTGATCCTGGCGATGAAGGATTGGGTGGACATCGACGAGACCGCCACCGCGCTCGATCCGTCGAACCCGCAGCGGCCTTTCGTCAACGGCTTCAGCGACGAGAACGCGGCGTACTCGCGCTACGAGCCGCGCTACAAGGCGAAGAACGGCCGCTTCGACAGCCTGGAGGAGCTGTTCATGGTCCGCGGGGTGAACGACCGCTTCATGGCGGCATTCGGCGATCGGCTGACCGTCTGGCCGGACATCAATTCCAAGCTGAATGTCAACACCGACGATCCGCAGCAGATGCTCACCAACATCCTGATCGCCGCGGCGAACACCAACGATCCGGCGCTGCGCGATCCGCGCCTGCTCCAGACCATCCTCCAGGAGATCCAGATCCGGAAGATGTTCTCCTTCTTCGGGATGTCGGCGCAGGACTTCGTCTCCATCCTGCAGGCAAATGGCATCCGGCTGCGGCCGGAGATCGATCCGCGCCAGGGGGGAAACGCCACGAACCTGTTCGGATCCACCAGCGACACCTTCCGCATCACCGCCACCGGGCGGGTGGGCCGGACCGAGAAGCAGGTTACCGCGGTCGTCCGATATGACGACGCGATGGGAAAGATGTTGTACTGGAAAGAAGACTGATGCATCGCAACGTGGGCCTAGACTGGGCGCAGGACTCGCTGCGCGTGGCGACGCTGCAGAGCGGCTTGCGCGGCTTCGCCATCCAGGAGTTGCGCTCCGCGGCGCTGCCCGCGGAAGGGACGCCGGCCGAGCGCCTGGAGGCGGGACTGGCGGCGCTCGATCTCATCCCGCCGCTCGGGCCCGACGACTCGATCGCGGTGGCACTCCCCGGTTCGCTGGTGGCGACGCACCTGATCGGCCTTCCCTTCTCGGATCCGAGACGGATCGCGCAGGTCCTTCCGGCGGAGGTCGAAGCGGCGATTCCCTTCGATCTCTCCGAGGTGGTCTGGGACGCCGCGATCCTCGGCGTTCCCGGCGGGAAGACCGAGGTTCTCGTCGGCATGGTGAAGAAGACGGCGCTTCGCGAGCACCTCGAGGCGCTCGCGGCGGTGGGCCTCGATCCGCGTGTCGTGACGCTCGCGCCGCTGGCCCTTGCGGCGCTGGGCGAACGGGGGATGCTGGTGCCACACGGTGGGCCGCCACCGACCGCGGTGCTGCTCGATGCCGGTCCGGACCGGGCTGACGTTGCGCTGCTCGACGCCGGCCGGCCGGTCCTGGCCAGGGCGCTGACCACCTCCAACGCGACGCAATGGGCGGCGGCAGCGACGGACGCAGAGGCGCGCGCCCGGCTGCTGTCGACCCTCACGCGCGACCTCAAGATGTCTCTCCGCTCGCGCAAGACTGCGCCGGAGCGGCTCCTGCTCGCCGGCACACTGGCCTCCCTGCCGGGAGCTGCCGAGCTGCTCTCGGCGGAGACGCAGCTCGCCGTCGAGCCGGTGACGCTGCCCGCCGGGGATCCCGCCGAGGCCCTCGCCCTCGGACTGGCGCTGCGGGCGCAGCTCCCACGGGGCCGTGTCAATCTGCGCAAGGGAGAGTTTGCCTTCACCAAGGACTTGTCGCAGGTGCGCGGCCGGCTGTTCCGGCTCGGCATTGCGGCCTCCGTCCTGCTGGCGTTGGGGCTCGTCCTCGGCATCGCCAGGCTGTCCTCGCTCCACCGGCAGGCGGCCGAATACGACGACGCGCTCTGTACCGCGACCCGGCGCATCCTCGGCACCTGCTTGACCGACTACCGGCAGGCGATCGCGCAGCTCTCGGGAGGACGTTCGCGGGCCGCGGGGATCCCCCGCCTCTCGGCCGCCGACGTGCTCGCGGAGTTGGTCGCGCACTTGCCCGAAGGTTCGCTGCCGCTGCTCGACGACGTCGAGGTCACCACGACCGCCGTCCGTCTGCGGGGTACCGCCGACGACTTCGGCAAGATCCCGGAGATCGTCTCGGCACTGCAGAAGGACAAGTGCTTCGGAGAGATCCCGCCACCGCGCACGGAAAAGGCGCGGGACAGCAAGAAGGTGACGTTCGCCCTCGAATTTGCCTATGCCTGCTCCGGCGAAGTCCCGGGAGGCGCCTGATGGATCGGATCCGCGCATGGTGGACCGATGCGCGAGCCTGGCTCGCCGCCGCCTCGCCGCGGGAGCGGCGCCTGATCACACTCGCGGGTGGCGGCGTCCTGCTCTTCGCCGTGCTGATCACCTACGCGAGCTTCTCGGCCGCGATCCGGCGGGCGGAGACCGCCCTCGACGAGAAGCGCGCCGACTTCGAAAAGATCTCCAGGCTGGCGGCGGGCTACGGCGCCCTCGAGCAGGAGCGGCAGCTGCTCGAGGCACGCCTCCGCCAGAGCCCGCCGGCGCTGATGACGTTCGTGGATACGACCGCGCGCAACAACGGCGTCGACGTAGGCGGGATGAGCGACCGCGGCGTCGTGGCCGGCGGCCAGAACGGGCGGCCGCGCGAGATGTCCGTGGAAGTGAACCTCGGCAAGGTCCCGCTCGACAAGCTGGTCAAGCTGATCGCCGAGATCGAGCGCAGCCCGGGCGTCGTCCGCGTCCGGCGCCTGCGTCTGCGCAAGGCCTACGAGAGCAAGGACCTCCTGGACGTCTCGCTGACCGTGAGCGCCTGGCAAGGGTCCTGATGGCGCCCCCGTTCGCGTTCCTCAACGCGTTCCTCGCGCGCCACCCGCTGGTGCGGCGGCTGCTGTTGCCGGTAGCGGGACTGATCGCATTCGCCTTGTTTCTCGTGCTCACGTTCCCGTACGAAGTGCTGGCGCGAAGGATCGAGATCGAAGCGCAGCGCGCAGGGGCAGAGCTGAGCATCGGGAGCGCAGGCGCCGGCGGTCTTGCCTCGGTGCGCGCCCGGGACGTGCGGGTGCGGCTCGCGCCGGCGGCCGGATCCGCCTGGCCGGAGCTTCGTTTCGACCGCGCCGTTCTCAGCCCGGACATCCTTGCGCTTCTCTTCCGCCGGACTTCGTTCGGATTCTCGGTGCGGGGCTACGGCGGGACCGCGAGGGGGCACGTCGCTCTCAGCAACGACCCGAGGCTGCCCGGCGTCTCCTCTTTGCGCCTCGACGCAGTCGACCTCGATCTGGCCGCCCTTCCCTTGCGGGAGATGGCCGGGGTGAGCGTGGCGGGAACGCTGAGGGTCAAGGCCGACCTTCCCGCGCTGCTGCCTGTGGAGACGGCGCAGGGCGCCGTCTCGCTTGTACTAGACGGCGCCGCGTTGACGGGCGGAACGGTGATGGGATTTTCGCTGCCACCCACCACGCTGGGACGCATCGACGGGTCGGTCGCTGTGGAGAAGGGGATCGCGCGCGTCGACAAGACCGCGGCCCGGGGAGGCGACCTCGAGGCGGACGTCGACGGCAACGTCAATCTGCGCCCTCTGCTCTCGCTCTCGCAGGCCGACCTGCACATCCGGTTTCGCCCCGCGGACCACTGGCTGAACGAGAATTCCGCGATCAAGGGCATGATGGGTCTGATCCAGAATGCGCGACAGGGCGACGGCAGCTACGTTTTCACCTTCAGCGGGCCGCTCTCGCGCCTGCAGCCGCGGCCCGGCAGGTAGATGGACCCCTCCTCGCTGCGTCGCCTGCTGCCGCTGGTCGCGCTGCTGGCGTGCTCGCGTCTTCCCGCACTGCACGGCGACCCGCGCGCGCTCGTCTATCGCAGCCGGAGCAAGGTGCCCGATGCCGCCGCACGACAGATGGCCGCGGCGGCCGACGGCGACGCCCGGCGCCGCGCGCCTTGGCGTGAGCCGACGCACCTGCACGCCGCCGCCGGGCCGATCGGCGACGGCAGGGACAAGTACCTGTTCGGCGAGACGCAGTTGTACCTCGGCGAGTACGAGCCCGAGCCGGGCAGGTTCCGGGAGGTCGATCCGAAGGACGACGCGGCCATGGCCTACGCCGACGCCCTCTTCACGGTGCAGCAGCTGCAGCGATGGGCGCAACGCCACGGCATCGCTTGGGACGTGCAGCTCGGGCGCGCCAAGGGCCGCGTGGGGGCCTCGGGGGCGGATTCCGCCGCCCGGAAGCTGCTTTCGGATCTGTCAGGGAAATCCGGGCTCACCGCGGAAGAGGCCGAGATGCAACGTCCCCGGCTCGACGACAAGTACCGCGACCGCAGGTAAGGCTCACTGAGCAATTTCGCGCGCGATGGCGTCCGCTGCCGCCGCCGGATCCGGGGCGTCCCGCAGCGGCCGGCCGATGACGAGAATGCTGGCGCCGGCGCGGATCGCTTCCGCTGGCGTTCCCGTGCGCCGCTGATCGCCGGCCGCGGCGCCCGCCGGCCGGATGCCCGCCACGACCAGCAGCGGCGCTGGACCGAGAGATGCGCGCAGCGCCGAGACCTCTTTTGGCGCGCAGACCACCCCGTCCGCGCCTGCGGCGACCGCGAGCTTCGCCAGCCGGGCAACTGCGTCTCGCGCGAGGCCGACAGCGTCGAGATCGTCAGGGCCGAGCGATGTGAGCGCGGTCACCGCGAGCAGCTTCGTTCGCGGCAAGGCGCGCCGCGCCGCCCGGATCATCTCGCTCCCTCCGCTCGCGTGCACCGTGACGTAGTCGACGCCCAGCGCCGCCACGCCGCGCGCCGCGCCCTCGACGGTCTGCGGGATGTCGTGGAGCTTCAGGTCGAGGAAGACCGGCAGCTCGAACTTGCGGATCGCATCGATGGCAGCGCGCCCGTGCGCGACGAACAGCTCCAGCCCCACCTTGAACAGGCCGACGTGCCCCGCGAGCCTGGAAGCGAGCCGCTCCGCCGCGGCGGGGTCATTGACGTCGAGCGCCGCGCAGATGGGATTCACCGCGAAAGTCTCCCGCCTGCATCGCGGACGGCCGACTGCGCCCGGGCCGCCACCTCCGTGAGCGCGATCAGGTCCACGTCATTGGCGCCACGCATCTTCCACTCCACCTTGCCCTCCGCCAGGCCCTTCTTGCCCACCGCGATGCGCAAAGGCAACCCGATCAGGTCGGCGTCCTTGAACTTCACTCCGGCACGCTCGTCGCGGTCGTCGAGGAGGACCTCGACTCCGGTATCGGTCAGCTCCCGGTAGAGGCGCTCCGCCGCGTCCCGCACCGCACCGTCCTGCAGCTGCAGGGGCAGCAGCGCAAGGTGCAGGGGCGCAATGCTCATCGGCATGCGGATGCCGTCGCCGTCGTGGTGCAACTCCACCGCTCCGGCGAGGATGCGCTCGATGCCGATCCCGTAACTGCCCATCACGATCGGCATTTCCTTGCCGCTCTCGTCCAGCACCCGCGCGCCCATGGTCTCGGAGTAACGCGTGCCGAGCTTGAAGATGTGGCCGACCTCGAGCGCCTTTCCCACGGTGAGCGGGCTGCCACAGCGGGGGCAGCCCTCGCCGGCGTTGATCGTCCGCAGATCCGCCGAGGTGGCGTGCGCGAGATCGCGCGGCACCGACACGTTTCTCAGGTGGAAGCCGTCCCGGTTCGCTCCTGTCACCAGCCCGGTGAGCCCGGCCAGCCGCCGGTCGATGACGATACGCAGGCCCTTGCCCGCCAGCCCGACTCCGCCCAGCGAGCCAGGCCGTGCGCCCATCCAGCGCTGGATCTCGTCCGGGTGCGCCGGGCGCAGCACGGACGCTCCGCTCGCCGTCTGCAGCTTGGCCTCGTTCAGCTGATCGTCGCCGCGCACGATGGCGATGACCGGTTTGTCGTCCCCGACGTAGACCAGCGTCTTCAGCTGCTGGTCCGCGGGCACGCCATACGGCTTCGCCGCAAGCGCCTCGATGGTCAGCACTCCCGGAGTAGCGAACTCCTCGAGCGGCGGAGATTCGCCCGCCGCCTTGTACTTGTCCGCCGTTTCCACCCGCGACTCCGCCTTCTCGGTGTTCGCGGCGTAACCGCAGTTCCCGCAGGAGGCGATCAGGTCCTCGCCCGCGTCCGTCGGAACCATGAACTCGGTCGACCCGGAGCCGCCCATCGCGCCGGAATGCGCCTCCACCTGGATGGTCTTCAGGCCGCAGCGCCCGAAGATCCGCACGTATGCCTGGCGGTGGTCCTCGAAAGACTTGTCCAGCCCGGTGCGATCCAGATCGAACGAGTAGCTGTCCTTCATGGTGAATTGGCGGACCCGGAGCAGGCCGCTCTTCGGCCGAGGCTCGTCGCGGAACTTCGTCTGGATCTGGTACCAGGCTTGCGGCAGCTGCCGGTAGCTGCGCAGCTCCGCGCGCGCGAGCACGGTGAAGATCTCCTCGTGCGTCATCGCCAGGCACAGGTCGGCGCCCTTGCGGTCCTTGAGGCGGAACATGTTCTCGCCCATGACCGTCCAGCGGCCCGACTCTTCCCAGATCTCGCGCGGGTTCAGGGCAGGAAGATAAAACTCCTGCGCGCCGATCGCGTTCATCTCCTCGCGCACGATGGCGCTGATCTTGAGAATCGAGCGCTGTCCGAGGGGGAGGATGGAATAGATGCCCGCCGCGAGCTGCCGGATGTAGCCGGCGCGCACGAGCAGTTGATGCGAGGCGACGGTCGCGTCCGCCGGCACCTCTTTCAGGGTCGGTGTGAACGATTTGCTCATTCTCATGCGCTGTTTCCGCTCAAATCAGGGCCGCACCGCGCTCCGCGACAGCGGCTACCCCTTCTTCAGCTCCCGGTCCACCGTCTGCTTCATCTGCTCGTAAGGCTGCGCTCCGTTGACGAACACGCCGTTGATGAAGAACGCCGGCGTTCCGTTCACGCCGGCCGCGTTGCCGGCTTTCTTGTCCTCCTCGACCACCGCCTTCTTCTCCCCGCTGTCGAGGCACTTGTCGAACTTCGGGGCGTCGAGCCCCACGGACTTCGCGTACGCCTTCAGATCGTCGATGGCGAGCTTGTTCTGGTTCGTGAACATCTTGTCGTGAAGCTCCCAGAACTTGCCCTGGTCCTGGGCGCAGGCGCCCGCCTCGGCGGCCTTCTGCGCGAACGGATGGAAGTCGAGCGGATAGTGGCGGAACACGAGCCGGACCTTGCCGTCGTATTCCTTCATCAGCCGGTCGATGACCGGAACCTCGCGACCGCAGTAGGGGCACTGGAAGTCGCTGAACTCGACGATCGTCACCGGAGCGTTGTCGGGGCCCCGCGACGGGCCCTTCGCCTCTACTTCGATGCGCGGCACGTCGGGCGCCTGGAGCGCTACCTGGACGTGGTGCTTCGACTTCAGCTCCTCGACCAGCTTCCCCATACCGTCGCGCAGCTTCTGCTGCCGGACCGCCTGCTTGATCCGCGGCTTCAGATCGTCGAACGACTGCCCTTGCGGGATCTGCGCCTTGTGCTCGTCGTAGAAGGCCTTGGCCTCCGCATCGCTGGGCTCGGCAACCGAGGACATGTACTCGGTCTGGTACCACTGCTCGATGGTCTTCCCCTTCGCCTTGGCCTCGCCCTCCAGGAGACGACGGGTGATCATCTCCTCGATGAGCCCTCGGCGCTGCTCGTAAAGCTCGGTGAGCGCCTTCACCTCCGCCTGCCGCAGCTTGGGCCCTACCTCGTGGTCGTTCTGCAGCTCGCCGTACGTGATCGGCTGGCCGTCCACCTCGCCGACCTTGGTTCCGGGGTCCAAGGTGATGGCGGACTTGCCGGTCGCCGTTCCCCCGCCTGTCTTGCAGGCGACGAACGACGCCGAACAGAGGAGCGCCAACACGTGCAAACTACGGCTCTTCATGACAGTCTCCAGACGGGCAAACCGCGCACCCTAGGCGGGCGCGGCGCCTGCGTCAACAATCGGGAGCCTCTTGGCGTTCCAGAACCCCAGTCCCGGCGAAATCAAGGCGCTGCTTCAGCGCGTCAAGACGATCGCGGTCGTGGGGCTCTCGTTCGACCCGGATCGTCCCTCCTACAGCGTGGCCATGTACCTGCAGGGCTGCGGGTACCGGATCGTGCCGGTGCGTCCGGGCGGCGGGGAGATCCTCGGCGAGAAGATCTACGCCCGGCTCTCCGATATCCCGTTCGCGGTCGACATCGTGGATCACTTCCGGCGCAGCTCGGAAGTGGGCGCCCACATCGACGAGGCGATCAAGCTGCGCGTTCCCGCCGTCTGGATGCAGGAAGGGATAGTGGACGAGGCGGCGGCAGGGCGCGCGCGCGAGGCCGGTCTGATGGTGGTGATGGACCGCTGCATGCTCAAGGAGCACCGCAAGTCGGGGCTGAGCTCCAACCCGCCAGGAATCTAGCCGCCGCCGCCGAAGGCGGCTCCGCGGCTACGCTTGACGATCGCGCTGCTGGCGCTCTTCGCGCTGCGGTTCCCGTTTCCCCAGACGCAGGTGCGCATCGGCTTCGCCATCGCCTACGCGGCGCTCGCTCTAGTGCTGCTGCTGTGGCGCGGCGAGAGCTGCCTCGGATCGCCCGCTATGCCAGCTGTTCTTCCAGCGCGAGCACCGGGAGCAAGCTCTCCTGAAGCGCGTGCAGCTCGTCGGCGGCTCGCGGCTGCACCACTTCGCACGCATCGCTCTCGGCCAGCACCTTGCGCACGAGCTGCTGGTTCAGCCAGTGACCCGACTTCACCGCGGTGAGCTGCCCGATGACCGGCATCCCGAACAACGACAAGTCCCCCATCGCGTCCAGGATCTTGTGGCGGACGAACTCGTCCGGATAACGAAGGCCTTCCGGGTTCAGGATGTTGAAGTCGTCGACCACCACCGCGTTCGCGAGCGACCCGCCCCGGGCCAACCCCGCGCCCAGCAGGCGCTCCACGTCACGCTTGAACCCGAAGGTCCGCGCCCGCGCGATCTCCTTCTGGAACGACTTCTCATTGACCTCCAGGCGATAGCTCTGGTCGGAGATCAGCGGATGGTTGAAATCGATGGTGTAGTTGATCGCGAACCGGCCGCGCGCGGGCGAGAGGCGCGCGAGCTTGTCCCCTTCCGCGACGCTCACGGTCCTTCGCATCAGGAGATAACGCCGCGTCGCCCGCTGCTCGTGGACGCCCGCCTCGCGCACCAGGGCCACGAACGGGTCCGCGCTGCCGTCGGCGATGGGGACTTCCGGCCCTTCCACCTCGATGCAAGCGTTGTCGATCCCGCATCCCGCGAGCGCCGCGAGCAGGTGCTCGACGGTGCTGATGCGCACGTTCTCGCGGCCGAGCGAAGTGTTCAGCGTCGTATCGATCACGAACTCCGAGAGGGCGGGGATCTCCATGCCATCGCGGATGAAGACCAGTCCGGTATCGATCGGAGCAGGCGCCAGCGTCAGTCGCACGGCCGCGCCGGAATGGAGCCCGATGCCTGACAGTGTTGCTCGCTGCTTGAACGTCCGCTGGCGAAAGGGATGGAGATCCATGCCTGGTGCGTCTCCTCCGGTAGGTGCGGCGGCAGCAACTGCGGCAATTTCAGCAACAACTGTGCCGGGGAACGCCCCGGAGTGACGAATCTAGTGACGCTGAGGAGTTGGCGAGCTCCGCTCCCGCCCCGCAGGCGATGGGGCGCTGTTCACTTCCTGCCCGGATACGACACCGCTGTCACGCTTCGGGATAAAGGGCGCTTCCCTTATCGCCCCTTCTGCACTTTGGCAAGCGCCTCCCGGTAGCTCGCGTCGTCGATGGGGATCTTTTGCAATTCCGAGCGCTTGGAAACGAGCTCCAAAGCGCGCTCGAGGATCTCCGCAAACCGCTGGCAATCGTCGTGCAATCGCTGCAGCCTGATTTGAGTGCTTTCCCCGCGCCGCCCCGACCAGCCCTCGAGCAAGTCCAGGAACCGATCGAACAGCTCGCGGTCGGAGTGGCGCAACAGCTGGTAACCCACATCGCGGAACTCGGTCGCGTAGCGCCGCAATGGCTCCGCCGCATCCGGTGTGGCATCCGGCTGCTGCAGGGCATGGGCGGTGTAGTGGCACATCTCGCGAAAGACCCAGAGGTCCTTGCGCAGCCGCTCGCTCTGATCGGTGCGGGCCGCATCGTCCTCGAACAGCGCGTAGTGTCCCATCGCAGGATCCAGGGCATTGGCCAGAATGCCGACGCACTCCTTGGTCGCCTCCACCAGCTTGTCCCGCTGGAAATCGAGCTGGGCGCGATCGGTGAGCGGTTGCGCCAGCAGGGGCGGCACGGAAGCCAGCACGTCGCGGATCTTCTGCGCCGCGGCCTTGCCGGCCGCCACCGGTGCCCCCGCGCCCGGGTAGAGGCGCGGCAGATCCGACTCCAGGTAGCCGACCAACGCGTGCAGCTCGCTGCGCACGAGCGCCAGGATCACCAGGACCCGCCGCGTATGCGCGGCGGGGGGCGAGGGCACGTAGCGCAGCGATCGCAAGGCACGGAACGAGGCGAGAAGACCGAGGGCGAAGGCCCTGCGCTTCTTCTCGTCGTCGAGCAGGCGCAGGCCCTCGAGCAGCAGCACCGAACCGATCCGGTCGTACTCGGCACGGAACTCCAGCGCCGCCGGCGGGCAGAAGTAGCGGGAGACGAACAGCTCGTGCTGAAGGGCGCGGCCGACGTCGAGGAACAGCGATTGGGGGGCGCCATCGAGGCGGAGCAGGTGGTCGAGGATGCCTTGGTGGGCCACCAGCCCGGTGCGAAGCAGGAAGAGCGACTCCTCCGGCGTCCGCTGCTCGCGCAGCTCTGCGCCGAGGCGCGCCCGCGCGCGGTCGTCGGCCAGTGAACCCTCGACGAAATTCCGGAAGAGCAGGGCCTGCTCCTGACGCTGCTCGATGAGCTTGCGGGAGAGATGGACGCTGCGGTGCAGGGCGTCGCGCGCCGCCTTCAGCTCCTCTTTCCAGTCGCGCTCCGGCGGAGGCTGCAGATCGCCGAACAGGTTGCGCAGGTTGAAGAAGCGGTCGAGGCCGCGCAGGAGCATCTCCAGCTCGAAGAGGATCTCCTCTCGCCCGCTGATCTCCAGGCTGCGGACCCAACGCTCGCGCTCGGCGAGGTAGACGGCGCGGACGCGCTGGGAGTCGCGCATCAGCTCGAAGAAGAAGTCCTGCGCGAAGGAGCGCTTTTCTCCAGGCGCCGCCATCAGAGCAGCGATCCCTGGAGCCCGGAAGGCATCTTGCGGCCCAGGTGCTCGAACGCGCGCTGGGTGGCGACGCGCCCGCGCGGCGTGCGTGCCAGGTAGCCCTCCATCAGCAGATAGGGCTCGTACACGTCCTCCAGCGTATCGGCGCGCTCGCCTGTCGCCATGGCGAGAGTCTCCACGCCGACCGGCCCGCCCCCGAACTTGTCGATGAGGGACACGAGGATCTTCCGATCCATGGCATCGAGGCCGGCGGCATCCACTTCCAAGCGCTGCAGCGCGCGATCGGCGACGCTCCTCGTGACCCTGCCGTCTCCTTCCACTTCCGCGAAATCGCGCACCCGCCGCAGCAGGCGATTCGCGATCCTCGGCGTGCCGCGTGCCCTGCGGGCGATCTCGCCCGCACCGCCCTCGTCCAGGCGGACGGAGAGCTTCAGGGCGGAGCGCCGCACGATCTCCTGCAGGTCCTCCGGAGGGTAGTATTCGAGCCGGCTGACGATCCCGAAGCGGTCCCGCAGCGGTCCGGTCAGCAGCCCGGTCCGCGTGGTCGCGCCGATCAAGGTGAACCTCTTCAGGGGCAGCCTCAACGCCCTGGCGCCCGCCCCGTCTCCGATCACGATGTCGAACGTGAAGCTCTCCATCGCCGGATAGAGGTTCTCTTCGATCGCCGGGTTCATCCGGTGGATCTCGTCGATGAAGAGAACGTCATTCTCCGCCAGGTTCGTCAAGATTCCCGCTAGATCGCCCTTTCGCTCCAGCGCCGGCCCTGCGACGGTGCGGAGCCCGACGCCGAGCTCCTCGCGGACGATGTAGGCCAGGCTCGTCTTGCCCAAGCCGGGCGGGCCGATCAGGAGGAGATGGTCGAGCGCCTCCTTGCGGCCGCGCGCGGCCTCGAGCGTGATTGCGAGCTGTTCCTTGACGCGCTCCTGGCCGACGAACTCGTCCAGGTTGCGCGGTCGGAGCGAGCGCTCGAGCTCGTCCTCCTCGGGCCG
>Ga0209807_1001191_pt1 | contig 12324 bp, 11 predicted proteins | sample GraSoiAngelo_154_FD_186168 | JGI IMG/M metagenome (GOLD analysis project Ga0209807, IMG submission 186168) | Grasslands soil microbial communities from the Angelo Coastal Reserve, California, USA - 14_1009_13_20cm (SPAdes) (version 2) | ecosystem: Environmental > Terrestrial > Soil > Grasslands ... | reverse complement strand
CCTCGGGACGTTGAGCAAGAGTGACTACGCGTAATCTGGTTACGGACAGATGCGCGTGGTCAACGCTCGCGGCCGCAGGCACTCCAAGACGCGCAAACGCGTCGCGATTCATCAGCGTGTTCAGTTGCGACTGCGCGTCAGACAAATTGCGCTCCAAATCCTGGCGCGTCTCCTGCAGCTTGCTATAATCGGTCTCGGCAATGAGCGCGTTCGCCGCGGTCTCCAAACCCGCTTCGTAACGGGAGCGGCTGATGTCAGCAATTTGTTTGAGTGAAGTAAGATTTTTGCTGTTGATCTCGAGTTGATCGTACGCATTCGCCAACTGGAAGTAGGTGGCGCGCGCCTTTGCGACCACATCGAGCTGGACGCGTCGGACTTCTTCAAATATCGACAACGCTTCGGCTGCGGCCGCACGTCCTCGCACAAGATTTTTTCCAGTGACGGGGATCAGTTGCTCGATGGCGAGCGTTTGATCCATAAAGGCATTGGGCGGTACATCGACATAACGGCGCACGCGTGATTCGCCCACGACTCGCGGGTCATCCCATGCACTGGTTTGTCGCACTCGCTCCCGCGCTGCGCGCCAGCGGTTTTCTGCTTCTTTGATCGCCAGATTATTCTCCAGCACGCCGCGGGTGACTTCGCCTAACGAAAACAGCGACCAAGCGGCGTCATGTTCGCCGCCATCAGCGCCGATCTGACCTCGAAGTATTAAGGATGTAGCTAATAAGAGTGAAAGAGTTGTTGTTTTCATTGATCCACGACTGCGTTTAACGACACGGCGTGCCGATGAATGGGCACACCCCGACCGTTAAAGGCGGTGGATCAGATCAGAAACGAGCAGAGAACTGCGAGTGTCGGCGATAAATGCGCGACAACCGATGCGTTGGAAAGCAGGAATTTCTGCCTGGCAACTTCCGGGCTCGGCGGAACTATCACAGTAGCCGACGCGACGGATGCCGCGTTTACGTCGTAGCCGGAATCGGCTTTCGCCAGCTGATGTGCTGGAGTCGATTTATGCTCGCTTGAAGTCGCGCAGCAGGTCTTGTTAGCGCACGAACCCGGCTCGCACGCTTGTTCAGTTGGCGCGCTGGAGAGAATGCATGATCGCGTGGCGAAACCCAACGGAGCCGCAAACAGCACGGCAGTCACCGCCACCGAAACTATGATCTTGCTCAGCATTGAATCGCTTATACCACAGGTGAGACCACACGTCGAACAAAGCCGTTCAACGCCTACCCGTTCCTATTCATACTGATTCTCTCGCTCTTGCTCATTTTCATTTGCATTTTTCGAAGCATTTTGCGAGGAAGGAGATTGTAATTTTTTCGTAATCTAGAGGAGAGAAGTATGAAAATTGAAAACTTGGAAACTGTAGCAAAAAAACTGGTTGCGCCGGGCAAGGGGATTCTGGCAGCCGATGAAAGTTCGGGGACAATCGAGAAGCGGTTGAAAAGCATCAATGTGCCTTCGAGTGAGGAGAACCGCCGGATGTATCGTGAAATTTTGTTTACCACAAAAGGTGCCGGCGAATTCATCAGCGGCGTGATTCTCTTTGATGAAACGATCCGGCAGAAAACTCGCGACGGCCGCAGTTTTGTGGAAGTGCTGGAGCAGCAGGGGATCGTTCCCGGGATCAAGGTCGATAAGGGTGCAAAGGCCATGGCCAATTTCGCCGGCGAAAAAATCACGGAGGGCCTTGATGGATTGCGCGAGCGGCTCGGCGAGTATCGGCAGCTCGGAGCGCGCTTTGCCAAATGGCGCGCCGTCATCACGATTGGCGATGGGATTCCCACACGCGCGTGCATCGACTCGAACGCGGAGGCGTTGGCCCGTTACGCGGCGCTTTGTCAGGAAAGCGATTTGGTGCCGATCGTCGAGCCGGAAGTACTGATGGACGGCACGCACACAATGGAACGGCATTTCCAAGTGACCGAGGAAACCTTGCGCAGCGTTTTCGATTCTTTAGCGGAACATCGGGTCGTGCTCGAAGGGATATTGCTGAAGCCGAACATGGTACTTTCGGGGAAAGAATGTCCACAGCAGGCTTCAGTGCAGGAAGTCGCTGAAGCCACTGTGCGATGCTTAAAGCGCGTGGTTCCGGCGGCTGTGCCGGGTATCGTATTTCTGTCGGGCGGCCAAACCGATCAGCAAGCGACCGAACATCTAAATGCGATGAATCGTATGGGGGACTTGCCCTGGCAGCTGAGCTTCTCGTACGGACGCGCCTTGCAAGCTCCGGTCCTCAAAGCCTGGAAAGGGGACACAGCGAATGTTAGTGCTGCTCAGACGGCATTCCATCACCGCGCCTGGTGCAACAGTAAAGCGCGCTTCGGCAAATACACCGAAGAAATGGAAACCGCGAAAGCCGCATAAGTTTGGCGCCGCGAGCATGCGCCGATATTTGTTAGGCACGGTATCCCTGCTGCTGCTAGCAGGTACATCCGCGCAGTCAGCTCCACAAGTCACGCCGACTGGCTTTCTCGTGAAGCTAGAGACAAATATCCACGCACCTGTAGCCAAAGTGTACGAGGCGCTCGTTGCGCAAATCGGTTCGTGGTGGAATCCAGAGCACACGTATTCACACGACGCAAAGAACCTTTCGATTGATCCGCGCCCCGGAGGGTGCTTTTGCGAAAAGCTGCCGAATGGCGGCGGAGTCGAACATCTGCGCGTTGTCTACATCGTTCCGCGTGAAACTGTGCGGTTCTCGGGAGCGCTTGGACCACTCCAAGCCTCCGGGGTTGCCGGAAGCATGACCTGGAAATTGATAAACGACGCGGACAACACTCGCATCCAACTCTCGTATAGTGTCGGCGGATTTATCGACGGCGGATTCGAGAAGATCGCGCCAGCGGTAGAAGCCATGCTGCGGGAACAAGTCGATCGGCTAAAAATGTTTACCGAGACCGGTAAACCAACGAAAGCTGAGTGAAACGCCGGCGTCCGACACAGACGCCCTACAAAAATTAATCGCGCGTGGTGTGCAAGACGTAGATCCGTCATTCGACATTCGGGTTTCGTCATTCTATAGACCTGAAAGCTCAGAATTGACGCAGCGACAACGAGTGTTCGTCAAGTCATTCAACGACCCGCCATGACTTACACATGCCCCATGCATCCGCAGGTCGAGCAGGATCATCCGGGCGCCTGCCCGATTTGTGGGATGAGCCTGGAGCCGAAGACGGTCGGAGTGGGGGATGAAGAAGAGCAACATGAAGTCAAATCGCTATCGCATAAATTCTGGATCGCGCTCGTGCTCACAATCCCGGTGCTGATCCTCGCCATGGGTCATGCCATTCCTGGGCTCAATATTGAATCATTCGTTCCGAGGCAAATCGGAAAATGGATGGAGTTTGGCCTAACGACTGTGGTTGTTCTTTGGGCCGGCGGCTTTTTCTTCGCCCGCGGGTGGCAGTCGATCATCAACCGCAGCCTCAATATGTTTACGCTGATCGCCGTTGGCGTCGGCGCAGCTTATTTTTACAGCGGGGTTGCGGTAGTCGCGCCCGGAATTTTTCCGGAATCTTTCCAGCGCCATGGTGAGGTCGATCTTTATTTTGAAGCAGCAGCGGTCATCACGACGCTGGTTTTGTTAGGCCAACTCATCGAGGGGAAAGCACGGAGCCGCACCGGACAGGCAATTAAAGCACTGCTCGCACTTGCGGCGAAAACCGCGCATCGCATCAGGAAGCCTGTAGCTGCGACGCCCTCTTCGCAGAGGATCGGTGGCGAGGGCGCCGCCACGAACTGGCAGGAGGAGGAAATCCCCGTGGACGCAATTCAAAAAGGCGACCTGCTGCGTGTGCGTCCGGGTGAAAAAGTGCCGATCGACGGGGTAATTGTTGAAGGCCAAAGCAACATCGATGAATCGATGATCACAGGTGAACCGATGCCTGTGAGCAAACGTGCAGGAGACAAAGTCGTCGGCGCCACGGTGAATCAGACCGGGTCGTTTTTGATGCGTGCGGAGCGAATCGGATCGGACACGCTACTGGCGCAAATCGTACAAATGGTCGCGGAGGCGCAGCGGAGTCGTGCGCCCATACAAAAACTCGCTGACACGGTTTCGGGTTATTTCGTTCCCGCAGTCATCAGCATTGCCGTGATTACTTTTGTCGTTTGGTCGATTATCGGACCGGCGCCTGCGATGACCTACGCTCTGGTTAACGCCATATCGGTGCTGATCATTGCATGTCCCTGCGCGCTCGGGCTTGCGACACCGATGTCGATCATGGTCGGCGTCGGGCGCGCTGCGCACGCGGGAATTTTGGTCAAAAACGCGGAGGCGATAGAGATCACCGAAAAAGTGACGCACCTAATTACAGACAAGACTGGCACATTAACAGCCGGCAAACCGGAGGTCGTGAACCGAGTTACAGACAAAGGAATAAGTGGACACGATCTCTTGCAAATTGCGGCTTCAGTGGAAGCGCACAGCGAACATCCGCTTGCTCGCGCAATCGTGGAAGGGGCAAAAAATGAACAAATCGCGTTGCACGAGGTGACGGATTTTCAGTCTACCACGGGTGGTGGCGTGTCGGCAAAGCTCGCCACGGCGAGTCCGTCCGCTGGCGGGCTCGCCGGCAGAGGCGTGCTTGTCGGGAAAGAAAAGTTTCTGACTGATTCAAGTGTCAACATTTCTGACGAACTCAGGAGACAAGCAGATCGGTTGCAGAAAGACGCGCAAACAACCGTCTGGGTAGCAGTCGATGGACACGCGCTGGGTGTCCTCGGTATCGCTGATCCCATCAAACCAACGACCCGAAACGCTATTCGCGCGCTTCACGGGATGGGTTTGAAAATCATCATGTGCACCGGGGACAATCGGCGCACGGCTGAGTCGGTTGCACGCGAATTGGGCATCGATGAATTCCGCGCTGAAATAATGCCGGATGAGAAAATCAATGTCGTCAAACGACTGAAAGCCAATGGCGCTATTGTCGCGATGGCGGGCGACGGAATTAACGATGCGCCTGCGCTCGCGGCTGCCGATGTCGGGATTGCAATGGGAACAGGAACCGATGTCGCGATCGAAAGCGCTAGCATCACGCTGGTGAAAGGCGATCTGCTGGGCATTGTCAAAGCAATCCATCTCAGTCGTGCCGTGATGCGCAATATCCGGCAAAATTTGTTTTTCGCGTTTATCTACAATGCGCTCGGCGTGCCAATCGCTGCTGGAGTGCTTTATCCGTTTTTTGGCGTCTTGCTCAACCCGATGATCGCCGGCGCGGCGATGAGCTTTAGTTCAGTCTCAGTAATTGCGAACGCGCTCCGACTGCGGCGACTGGAATTGTAGGGCAGCCCCGAAAGCCTTCGGGGTTGCCCTACAGCCCTTCGTCCGGCAATTTGAGGGGAAACAAACTTCAACATCCAATGGTATGACTACACGACTCGCGATCTCAGTATCCGTTGGACTGCTTTTTGCACCGGTTGTGCCGTTCCTCGCGCAGGATCATCCAAGGGCTCCACAGCAATCGCAATCCCAACAACTGCCACAGACAACAACAGGAGCTCCTCGAACTGCGATGACGGAAGCGACTATGTCCGATGTTTCAGATGGACTAAAGAGATTCATTAGCGGCTACGCCGCGAAATCGCCGGACAACAAATTTCATATCCCATTTCAGCGGAAAGATCTCGCGCTGGACCTGATCAGAGTCCATGACGACCGATTCTCTAGTCTCGGCAGCGATAAATATTTTGCCTGTGTCGACATGAAAGGCACCGACGGCAAAATGTACGACATCGATTTCTTTATGCGGGTACAGTCCGGCAAATTGACCGTTACGGAAACGTCCGTTCACAAGATCAACGGCAAACCCCTGTACAACTGGAAAGAAGAAAAGGGCGTCTGGAAGAAAGTGAAAGTTTCGTAAATTTGTAGGGCGTCTGTGTCAGACGCCAAACCGATCGAAACAGCGTTTCACAGAAACGCCCTACAAAACGTGTTGTAGCCGCGGCCCTGTGGGCCGCGCAGATGCGTCGCACAGCGGCGCGGCTACAGTGCTGTGGCGGCGGTGTATCACCGCCGAAGTTTGCGACAGTCATAGACTGCCGCTACAGATGTAATCGCAAAATGCCGAAGACGTTTTTCATCACTACAGCCATTTATTACACGAACTCCTCACCGCACGTCGGGCACGCTTACGAGATGGTGCTGGCCGATGTGATTGCGCGCTATCACCGGCTCAAGGGCGAGAAAGTGTTTTTCCTGACCGGCGTCGATCAACACGGCCAAAAAGTCCAGCAATCCGCTGCGAAAGCTGGCGTTCCTCCGGCTGAATTCGTCAAAGGGATTTCACAAAAGTTTCTCGATTTGTCGAAGAAACTTGAAGTGAAAAATGATGAGTGGGCGGAGACAGCGAGTGAACGGCACAAGAGAGTGGTTCGTGGAATTTTACAGCGGCTATTCAATGAAAACCAAATCTACAAGGACAAACAAGCCGGCTACTATTCAGTCCGCCAGGAACAATTCGTTACGGACAAGGAGCGCGGTCCCGATGGTCAATTCGGTCCCGAGTGGGGCGAGATCGAATTTCGCGAGGAAGAAAATTATTATTTCAAGCTTGGCCAGCACAAAGAGTGGCTGCGTTCGTATCTTGACAAACGCAAAGACGCGGTCATTCCCGATTTCCGTCAGACCGAGCTGCGAAATGCCGTCGAGAAAATCAGCGACAACCGCCAGTCCGGCTCGGACCTTTGCATTTCGCGCCCGAAATCGCGGCTCGACTGGGGAATTGAGCTGCCTTTCGACAAAGATTTTGTGACCTACGTCTGGTTCGACGCCCTAACGAACTACATCAGTTTCGCTGGTTATGATCCCACTGTAGGGGAAGCTGACAGCTTCCCCTACAACGCCCAACCATCAACTTTCCGCGACAAATGGCCCGCGCTGCAAATCATCGGGAAAGACATTCTCGTTCCTGCGCACGGCATCTACTGGCTCATCATGCTGCACGCGATCGGATTTCCTGATGACCAAATGCCGCAATTGTTGGTACACGGGTGGTGGAATCTCGGCGGCGCAAAAATGAGCAAGAGCACTGGGAACATCATCGATCCATTCGTGCTCGCAGATAAATACGGCGCCGAAGCGCTGCGCTATTATTTGATGGTTGGCATTGCGCCCGGTCAGGATGCCGATTTCAGCGAAGAACATTTGATTCAATTCTATAATCGCGACTTGGCCAACGATCTTGGCAACATGCTCAATAGAACACTTACGATGATTAAAAAATACCGAGAAGGGCAAATACGTTGGCCCTCTTCTACTCTACGGCCACCGTATGAATGCAAGGGATGGCAAAATTACGTCCACACGATGAATCAGTTCGCGGTTCATCAATGTATTTACATAGCGGTCAATGCAGCGTCATTTTGCAATCAGTACTTGGAAGATCAGAAACCTTGGGCCCTCGCGAAAGACCCGAAACAGACCGACCAGCTTGATGCGGTGCTCTACTATTCAGCAGATGCGTTGCGGATGAGTGCAATTTTGATTTCCCCGATGTTACCCAAAGCAGCGCAGGGCATTTTTGATCAACTGAATTGGAAGATGGAGTTGAGCGGCAAAGAGCAACGCTTCTCACTCGCAGACGCAGAGTGGGGGGAATTGCCGGACGGACACATGGTCGGTAAGCCGGTGCCGCTGTTCCCGCGAATTGAGCTGTAACAGCGGTCTACGGTCCCCTATCGAATTCAGATGCAGTGCTCGCAGAGCGCGGCTACAGAATTAGTCGAGAATCTTCGATAGAGCCGTTGTCACTGCTGCCGGCACTGTGATTTGCTTGCGTTTCGTAGGAAGCACTTCGTTGACCAACGTCGCGATCCAGTCGCGGGATGACGAGACGCTGACAATTTCAATCTGCGTCGGGGTCAACACACGATACTGAACCGTCAGCTCAATTGGCGACTGTTCACCATGCAAATCGAAGGTCAGATAGACCTCTTGTTTCTCGCTATTGATTTTTAGTTTCGTCATTCGTCCGAGCTTCTTAAGGTCAACACCGAGTCCGAATTTCTCAAGGTTGAAGTTATTAATCAGCTGACTCGCGAAGAGTTGCACTGCCGCATCTTTCACTTTGTTGGCGATGTGTTTTGCAGACTTCGAGATCATCGGATTATTGGAGGGCTAAGAGTAGCTCGTCCAGTTGCCGTTGAGGATAACCGCTCTTCACCTTTCCGTTCACAAATTCTCCAGCATCTGCGCTCCCGTGCATTCGTCTGGGTTCCTCATTGTGCGCATTCTTCGAAAGCAGCGGGTTCTCCACGCAGATGCGCGAGAGCTTCGCCAGCGAAATGCAGCGAGCCGGTGAGTAGAATTAGATTTGGCTCCGCACATGCGCGTGTTAGTGCGTCGGCGAGTGATGGCGTGATCGAATAGGGGAGTGCTGGAGCAATGGAGGATAAAACCCTTGCCAATGCTTGTGGGTGCGCAGCGCGTTCACTGCGAATTTTCGGAAGAAGAATTAAATTAGCAATCGGAGCGAGTGCTTCGCAGATTCCGTGCAAGTTCTTGTCCGAAAGAACGGCCAGGATAAGCGTCGCTTTCTGATCGCCAAAAATTTCGCGCCACGTTTCGGCAAGAACGCCTGCCGCGGCAGGATTATGCGCGCCATCAATGATTGTGCGCTCATCCCACATCTGAAAACGAGCAGGCCAGTCGATACGGGCAAGTCCGCGGGCAATCGCTTTGTCGTCGATCTCCATCCCTGCGGCATGAATCGCCGCAATTGCCACCGCGGCGTTCTGCGTTTGATGATCACCACGCAATGCAATTGGCGACCGATCGTAACGTTCACTTACGACTTGCAATGGCGCTTCGCATTCGACTGATCGCGCGTGAATCACTCTTTCGGCTTCTGGTCGCTGCGGGGCGCAGACGACGGGAACTCCAGGCTTAATGATTCCCGCTTTTTCAGTCGCGATCTGTGGGATAGTTTTCCCCAGCCATTGTTCGTGATCGAAGTCGATCGGTGTGATTACCGAGACGTCGGATTGAATGGCGTTGGTCGCATCGAGGCGTCCGCCCATGCCGGTTTCAAGAGTGGCCACGTCGATTCTCGCTTCGGAAAAATGTTTCAGCGCCAGCGCGGTCGTAACTTCGAAAAATGTCGGATGCGGATCCCAATTGGCGATTAAGTCGCGAATCGTGGTCAAGCCGCTGGCAACCGCTTCCTCGAAAATCATTTCGCCACTTACACGGATCCGTTCGCGGAACGTGACGAGGTGAGGGGAGGTGAAGAGGCCGGTGCGATAGCCCCGCGCGCGACAGATCGAATCGATCATGGCGCAAACGGAGCCTTTGCCGTTTGTGCCTGCGACGTGGATGACTCTAAATGTCGAGGCGCCAGCCTGGGCGAGCGCCGGGCGTTCGCCGCGGCGAACGCCGCTACAACATTCGTCGAGCAAACGCCGGATGTTTTCCAGGCCAAGTTTGATCCCAAAGCGCTGAAGGCCATAAAGCCAGGCGAGCGCCTCCCGATAGTTCACGGCGTAATCGAAAAGTACCCGAGTAATCGGCTGATTTCTTCGCGCATTTTTTTTCGATGCACGATCATGTCGATCAAACCATGCTCCTGGAGAAATTCAGCGGTCTGAAATCTTTCCGGCAAGTCCTGGTGCGTGGTTTCCTTAATCACGCGCGGCCCGGCGAAACCGATCATGCTCCTGGGCTCAGCGATAATAACGTCACCCAATGAAGCGTAGCTGGCCATGACGCCAGCCGTTGTCGGGTTTGTAAGAACAGAAATGTACGGGAGCCGCTCCTGTGCATGCTGCGCGAGTGCGCCGCTCGTTTTTGCCATCTGCATCAGGCTCAACATTCCTTCGTACAAGCGCGCTCCGCCGGAAGCAGCAACTATGACCACCGCGCAGCGCTCCGCCGTTCCATATTCAATCACCCGCGTAATTTTCTCACCAACTACCGACCCCATGGTTGCGGCGAGAAAACCGAAATCCATTACGGCGATGGCCACCTTGTATCCATCGAGAATGCCATGCCCACTGATCACCGCGTCAAGGAGGCCGGTGCTTCCCTGGTATTTTTTGAGCCGATCTTTGTAGCTAGCCATTCCTTGAAACCGCAAGACGTCCACGGATTTCAAGTCGGCATCCATTTCTACAAACGTGTCCGGGTCGAGCAGATTCTGAATTCGCTCCCTGGCGGGCTGGGCAAAGTGATACTCGCAGCGCGGACAGACGCGTTGGTTTTGCGCAAGCTCGATTTCAGGCACGACTTCCGAACAGCCCGGGCACTTTTGAAAAAGACCACGCGGAATTTCCCGCTTTTTGCCGGCCTCCGCCTTAATTGCTGGCTTCTTGAAAATTGCCATGAGACTTATGCGCGTGCTGCTGTAGCCGCGTGAACGGAGAGCGCACCGGCGCGTTTCAAAACCCGGGCGCATTCGCTCAACGTGGAGCCAGTTGTCAGAACGTCATCGATTAACAACACCCGGAAACCTCGCACGTCTGCGTTTTTTCGTAAACGGAATGCGTTATGCAAATTTTCAATGCGCTCGGACCGATCAAGCGCAGTTTGCGTAGTGGTATAACGGACACGCTGTAGCACCGGCTTGGAAGAGATCGACGTCTGTGCGCTCAGCAACGCCGCAAGCAACGCTGCCTGATTGAAGCCGCGTTCTCGTAGCCGCGTTGCGTGCAGTGGCACCGGCACTATGATGTCGAATTGGCTGCCACGAAGCCGTTCATCATCCAGTGCGGCATGAAGCCAGCGCGCTACAAGATGACGCAGATAAATTTGGCGTCCGTATTTAAATTCGTGGATGATTTCGCGAACGATTCCGCGACCCCGGTATGCGGACACCGCTGCGTCGAAATAAATCGTGCGATGGGCGCAGTTAGCACAGGTAAACTCATTAGTAATGGAACCCTCAAAGGGCTCCGAGCATTGCCGGCAAAATGGCGCGACGATACGGGCGGTTTTTGCATCGCACCGATTGCAGAGATAATCGCCAGCTCGAACGCTTCCCCCGCAAATTGTGCAAACTGATGGGTAAAGAAGCGAAACGGCCGCCTCCAATGGTTCAAACTGATGAAGCGCGACCATATTTCAGCCAGGTTCGCATTATTATCCACGTTATTGCCGCTACGCCGAGCGGCACAATTCCAACAAGCAGATTTTTTCCTACCCAGGGAAGGGCAACTATTTGCCGATGCGTCAGCCAGCTCAAAGCGCCGCTCCCGAAAATTAATCCAGCATGCAAGCCAATTGACAGCCATAACGAATGGGTATCCACACGAGCCACCGCAAGGATGCAGCCGAAAAGAAATAATGTTGCAAAGGCGGATGTCACAGTCATCAGGTCCCCGACTCCTGCAAACGAATTGGCGATGGAATTTAAGCCTGAAATCCACGTAACGATCGCGGATGTCCGTTCCGGTGCTTTGAAAAAATGAACTGCTGCAAAGAGAGCAGAGACGCCAACGATGGCCAGGTACTTTCGACCTGTCCTAAGTAAAACGCCCAAAACCATGCCGCGAAAGAACGCCTCTTCGATGAATGGAACGGTGATTGATGCAACAAGCACCTTGCCAAGTCGCGCCCAGGCAAAGGTGTGCCGAAGCGCGTAAACATGAAATGCAACCAGCAAAGCGCCGCAGCAGAGCAGGGGAATTACCGAGAGAAGAATGCCTGCGCACAGATCGCTGCCCCAACGTGGATTGCGTACGAGGCCAAGGTCACCCATGGAACGCACATGGCTGATGCATAGGAAAGGCCAGAGCAACAACGCAGCCGCGATCAGGATGGCGCGATGAAAGAACGTCTCAAAACCGTAATTTGCCAGGAAGGGAAGCACACCGTGCACTGCAAGCGACTGTGCCGACCAAAAAAGAATTGGAGCAAGCAGTGCTCCAAGAATAACCACCCCGATAAAATAGGCCGCCAATTTAACTACGTCTTTCAAGGCGGCTAATGTAAGGTCTTAACGCAATGCGGAGTCAACACATATGGACAGAGAGGAACGAACATGGCAGCAAGCGTGAAGTGCGGGCCACAAAGTTCGGCGGCGTGTGGCGATTCCAAGCGAAAAGTTCAGGCGACCTCGACTGGACCTACTATGAGCGACCCTTGTTGGACGACTTGTTAGCACTCAAAGAAATCCTCACGCGAAAATATCAGCGACGGCGCGCGTCCAGCGACGACCTGGCATCTGTCGAGAAACTGATTGCGGAGCAAACTTGGCCGAACCGGCCGAATGTCTGCAAGCGAGTATGAAGAGGTGATCCCGGATATGACGGTTTTCGGTAAAAGCTTTGAATAGAAAGCATCTTCCGCATGCTGTTACCTTAATCTCAGAA
>Ga0209807_1001187_pt1 | contig 12341 bp, 6 predicted proteins | sample GraSoiAngelo_154_FD_186168 | JGI IMG/M metagenome (GOLD analysis project Ga0209807, IMG submission 186168) | Grasslands soil microbial communities from the Angelo Coastal Reserve, California, USA - 14_1009_13_20cm (SPAdes) (version 2) | ecosystem: Environmental > Terrestrial > Soil > Grasslands ... | reverse complement strand
CATCATCGAACAACTCAAGTGTCTTGGCTGTTCGTGCGACTGGTCGCGGGAACGTTATACTCTGGATGACAATTACATTCGCGCAGTCCAAAAGGCTTTCATCGATCTTTATAACAAGGACCTGATTTATCGCGGGCGGCGCATGATCAACTGGGACCCGGCTGCACAGACTGCGCTCTCGGACGAAGAAGTAATTAACAAGCCGCAAAAAGGAAATCTCTATTACGTGCGCTATGAAATTGTGGAGGAACCGGGGCGTTTTCTCCAAGTCGCAACCACGCGACCGGAAACAATCATGGCCGATACCGCAATGGCTTTTCATCCAAATGACAAGCGATATGTTGATCTTTTCGGCAAACACGCGTGGCGTCCGCTCGCGCGCGAAAAACTTCCCATCATTGCCGATGAAGCGATCGATCCCGAATTTGGCACTGGCCTCCTAAAAGTAACGCCCGGACACGACAAACTGGATTTAGAGATCGGCGAGCGTCATAGCTTGCCCGCTCTTGATGTGCTCACGCTGGACGGTCGGATCAATTGTCCCGCCGTTCCGGAATTGAACGGTCTTGACCGATTCGAAGCGCGCAAGAGAGCGGCGGAATTATTGCAGGAGAGGGGATTACTTTCGAAGACAGAACTATATGCAAATAACGTCGGCTTCAGCGAGCGCAGCGAAGTGCCGGTCGAGCCACGCTTGAGCGAGCAATGGTTTCTCCGCTATCCGAAAACGAAGGAGGCGCTCGCCGTCGTGCGCGATCATCTGATCCGTTTCTTTCCCGCACACTGGGAAAAAGTCTACGCACAATGGCTCGAGAAGATTCAAGATTGGTGCATCAGCCGGCAGGTCTGGTGGGGACATCGCATACCCGTTTGGTATGCGAAGTGCCAAAGCCCAAGTTCCAAATCTCAAATTCATGTCGGCATTGATCCTCCTGTCGATTCCGAAAACTGGACGCAAGATGAGGATACGCTCGACACCTGGTTCTCATCGTGGTTGTGGGCGTACGAGACGATGGATGAAGTGACGCGGAAGAAGTTTTATCCGACGTCTGTGCTTGTGACTGCACCGGATATTATTTTCTTCTGGGTGGCGCGCATGATCATTGCCGGACTTGAGTTCAAGCCGGGAAAATCGGAACGCGATGAAGATAACATTCCTTTTCGCGACGTTTTTTTCACGGGACTCATTCGTGACAAACAGGGGCGCAAAATGTCGAAGAGTCTCGGCAATTCGCCCGATCCGCTTGAGTTGATCGGCAAGTACGGCGCAGATGGCTTGCGCTTTGGCTTAATGCGAATCGCACCAAGTGGTCAGGATATCCGCTTCGATGAAAAACAAATCGAGGAAGGCCGCAACTTTGCGACGAAACTTTGGAACGTCGCGCGCTTTCGGCAAATGCACGGCCCAAGCGATGCCGCGCCGAAGATCGACAACAAAAAATTGTCGATCTTCGCGGTGGAAGTTTTGGCGCGATTGAACGAGACGATCGAAGCGATCGAGAAAGCGTATAGCAATTACCAATTCAATGCCGTAGCGCAGGAGCTCTACGATTTTGTCTGGAGCGATTATTGCGATTGGTTCGTCGAGGCAGCGAAAACGGAAATCTTCAGTGCAGACGAAACAAAAAAGAAATCGGCGCTTGCTGTGATGGATTTGGTTTTATCGGCGGTTGTGCGATTGCTGCACCCCTTTATGCCGCACATCACGGAAGAGCTTTGGTCGCGGCTTGGTTTTGGGAAAGGCTCGATTCAGTTCGTCCTTCCGCCAGGAAAGATCGCATTGGGTGACGGTGATCTCGCAAACAAGCGGCGCCTCGTTTCGGAGATTTACGAGGCAGTACAGGCTGGCCGGAATCTGCGCGCGGAAGCGAACGTCCCATCGAACAAGAAGATAGGCTTCATTTTACGCACGCATGAGAAATGGTTTTACAACGAGCTGCTGACTATCGCGCGATTGCTAAATGCCGAAGAAGTAAGGTTGGATCGGCAATATGAAGCGGTGGCTGGCGTCCCTGTCGCGGTCACTCCGCTCGGAGAGCTTTTTCTAGCGATTGCGGCACGGGACAAAACGGCAGAGCGGGCGCGGCTCGATAAAGAAATCGCGAAGATCGAAGCCGAAATCCGAACAGTGGACAGCAAATTGAAAAGCGAATCGTTTGTCGAACGCGCTCCAGCCGTCGTGGTGGAGGAACATCGACAGCGCGCAAAAGATTTCAGCGCGCAGCTGACAAAGCTGAAGCAGGCACGGGCAGCCCTGAATTAAAGATGATTTTATGCTCGTCGATTTTGGCGCCGCGTTTCTGGAAGAACTCTTTTAGTGCCGGTTTGTAAAACGTTCCATCATATTCGCGATTCAGCTCCAGCCAGACGCGACCATGTGGGGTTAGATATTTGGCAAGATCATCCAGAAAAAACTCCCATTCCCGCACACCCCAAAGATTCGCTTGTTTATGATTATTGAAACAGATCATAAACGCGGTGATGAGATCGAATTTACCTTCGAGATCGGGCAGAGGAGTAAAAGGTTCAATGCGCGAAATAATGCGACGGACTCCGAGCAGGCGTGTGATTTCCGCAAACATCGGGAGGTAATCCACGTCGAGACCAAGCCCCTTATGCCCGAGCAGCTGCGCGATGTGCAGAAAATATCCAGCGCCGCAGCCAAGATCGAGAATGTGCTTGGGCCGCGACAAATCGAGTTCAATTTCGCGAATGCGGCGAATGTTAATGTCGATCCAGCGCTCGAGGTCAAGATATTTCGGCCAGTCTTCGCCGGGATCTGCGACAGCGTAACGCCGGCGGATCTCCTGAAAATTCGGCCCATCAATCGTTTCAATAACCCGGGTAGTTTCGAGTGGGAACCGGGTTCGATGGAAAAACCACCGCGTATGTTTTCTTGCGCTGACTAAGCCCTGACCGGTTACGAGTTTTTTGATTTTGTGACTGAACCGCATACGTAGATGCATCGCACGTTGTGGCGCGGTGCTAAAACTTCAACTAAATTCCATTCCGGATGAGTCTTTGGAAAAAGCTGTTCTGGTGCGCCGTGACGCTGCTCGGTGTGGCGGCGGTTTGTATGCTTGCTCTTTCGCGGAGCGAACAAATCAGCGCGCTCTGGATTATTGTGGCTGGGCTTTGCGCAACTTCCATTAGCTACCGTTTCTATAGCAAATGGCTGGCGGCAAAAGTACTCATGCTCAATGACGAGCGGGCTACCCCAGCTGTCCTGCATAACGACAGCAGAGATTACGTACCCACTAATCGTTGGATGGTTTTCGGGCATCATTTTGCGGCAATCGCCGGTCCGGGGCCGTTGGTCGGCCCGGTGCTGGCAGCACAATTTGGTTTTCTGCCCGGCACTCTCTGGATCTTGATCGGCGCAACGCTCGGCGGCGGCGTGCACGATATGATCGTTCTGTTCGCCTCGATCCGGCGCGGCGGCAAAACACTCGGGCAAATGGTGAAGGAAGAGATCGGCCGCGGGGTTGGTGCGCTCGCGCTCATAAGCGTGCTGGCGATAATGATTATCTTGCTCGCCGTGCTCGCGTTGGTCGTCGTTCAAGCGCTCGCGCAAAGCCCGTGGGGCGTTTTTACCATCGCAATGACCATACCGGTCGCACTGATCATGGGAATCGGCTTGCGTACGGGAAAAGTGAATGTGATTGCGGTCACGATTTTCGGGTTGCTTGGGCTGGCGTTCGGGGTGTGGGGCGGACAATTCCTCACGCACTTTCCTGCAATTGAAGCATGGTTTAGACACGACCAGAAATGGCTTGCATGGGCGATCATGATCTACGGATTGGCGGCGTCGGTCCTGCCAGTGTGGATGCTGCTCACACCACGGGATTATCTGAGCACCTTTTTGAAGCTCGGCACTGTAGCCATGCTCGCCGTCGCGGTGGTCCTAATCAACCCGACATTGCAAATGCCGGCGATCACAAAATTCATCGACGGCAGTGGCCTCGTATTTGCCGGTCCAGTGTTCCCCTTTGTATGTATCACGATCGCGTGCGGCGCGGTCTCAGGCTTTCATTCTCTTATTGCCTCAGGGACGACGCCAAAAATGGTGCGACGCGAATGTCGAATACGCAGTATCGGTTATGGCGCAATGGTGACCGAAATGATGGTTGCGCTGATGGCGATGATCGCGGCGTGTGTATTGCTACCCGGCGAATACTTCGCAATCAACACGAAGGGCGCGCCTACGGAAGTGGTGGCAAAAGTCTCTGCGGCTGGCTTCCCGGTAAACGAGGTAGAAATGCAGGAGCTCGCCGCGAACCTCGGCGAGTCCACAATGTTTAATCGCGCGGGCGGGGCGCCGACTTTCGCGGTTGGTATGGCGCACATGTTTGCACGAATCTCCGCTGGCCCAACCGCGCTCGCGCTTTGGTACCACTTCGCGATCATGTTTGAGGCTCTGTTCATTCTTACAACGATTGATGCGGGAACGCGGGTGGGGCGGTTTTTGCTTCAAGATTTCCTGGGTAATCTGTGGCGCCCGCTTGGTAACACGCGTTCGTGGAGCGCGAATCTGTTCTCAAGCGTGTTGCTGGTGTCGGCGTGGGGTTGGTTTTTGTATGTGGGAGTTATCGATCCGCTTGGCGGCATCAACTCGCTTTGGCCGCTCTTTGGATTGGCCAACCAATTACTCTCAGTCGTCGCGCTCTGCCTTGGTACGACGATTCTGATCAAAATGCATAAGGCGAAATATCTTTTCGTGACCGTGCTGCCGCTTTGCTTTATGTGCGCGGTCACGTTTTCGGCTGGTTATCTGAAGGTCTTCTCGCCGGATCCCAAACTCGGTTTTTTAAGTGGCGCGCGATCACTTTTGCGTGAGGCAGCCGGAATTGCCGATCCAGCCAAGGGCGCTAATTTGGCGCGGCAAGCAGGTGTCTGGCAATTCGACGCGTTGGTTGCTCTTTTCTTCCTCGTGCTTGTGCTGTTGATCGTGCTTGGCTCGGCAAGGCAGTGGTGGCAATTACTGTGCGGGACAAAGCGGGTCAAACTTCACGAGAGCGAATTCGTGTCGATTAGCGCTGCGCAACTGGCAGAGTTTTAGCCTTGAAGAGTCGCGGATCTTCAGAAGATTTGCCTTCAGATCACCGAGTGAACACGAGATTTGGGCAACGGCAATCTTCATGTGAAGCCGGGAATCGTGTTAACCGTGTTCAGGCAGCAACAGATGCGCGGTAACCGAAAAATTCGCGTTCCTTGATAATCTGCACTACTTCTGGCGGAACCATTCGCTCCCATGCACTGTCTCCAGACTGCAATTTAGCGAGCGCATCCGGGGGATAAATTCGCAAATATTCTGGATGATAATCGGTGATCTCCTCGATGTATTCATTGTCGATCAAGTAGCTAAATAAAGAGCGCAGATTCGGAGCTACTTTGACCTGTGTTGCGCTGACGACCTTTCCACTGGCTTCGTCGATCATTGGATAAACGTAAAGCTTTAGTTCTCCCTTAAACATCCGCCCGAGCGCTTCCAGAATTCCGCCTTCGAGGTTCAGATAATATTTTTCGTCGAAAATTTCCATCAAACTTGGCACGCCCATCACCAGGCCGATCATCTTGTCTGTATAACGAGAAAGATACGCGGCGAGCCGATAATACTCGCCGAATCTCGAGATTAAAACTGTCCGGCCGAGGGCACCGAGAATATCAACTCGAGCGAGGAAATCTGCGTGATTGAGCTTCCCCTCAGCGAGCAAATTCTCCAGTGTCATTTCCATGAGCACCGCTAGATCTTTTTCCGGACAGGCAGACTGCGCCAGAAAGACGCGTCGCGCGCCATCGAGCATATCGTTCGTGGCATAGGTCACGGGGCGAAAACTGCCGCGCTCGACAAGGATAGCCTTTTTATGGAGGACTTCAGCCGGCTGTACCATCTCACCGTCCGCTGTGAACATCACGGCGTTCGTCAAACCCTGGCTGACTAATTGCAAACTCATCAACCGGTTATCGACCCGTGGAAAAGCCGGTCCGGAAAATTTGATCAAGTCCACTTCGATCCGACCGGGAGTGAGGTTCTCCTGAAGCGATGAAATTAGTTTTTCGGGTTCATGCTGGTAAAAAGCGCCATCCAGCAGATTCACGCCGATGACACCGAGCGCTTCCTGTTGTTTGACGTTGACCTCATCAAGCAACCGCACGTGGATGATAATTTGGCTCGGTGTACCGCGTTTCTCGGGCTGAAATCGCACGCCGAGCCATCCGTGAGATTCATTGTGCTGTTTAAAACTGCGCGCCGCTACGGTGTCCGCAAAAACGAAAAACGTTTTTTCCGCTCCGAGTTTTCGATCGAGGCGCTCCACCAAAAGCGCGTATTCGTGATCGAGCATCGTCTGAAGACGAAGGCGACTGACATACCGATCTGCCGGGCCGTAAATCGCGTCGCTGAATGTCATGTCGTAGGCCGACATCGTTTTGGCGATGGTGCCGGCCGCGCCGCCCACACGAAAAAATCGGCGTGCCACTTCCTGGCCCGCGCCGATCTCGGCGAATGTTCCGTAATTGCTCGACTCCAGATTAATCCGGAGAGCCTTCTTGTCGGTGCCGATTTCCATCTCGGGGCTCATGTAAAATGCTGTAACGGCGATCTATGATTACCGCAAATATTCGGCGGTTGGAGACCGCCGCTACTTGGACAGCCGCACTAATCCCGTGCTCTTTGCCGGAATCCACCCACGCAAATTATTCGGCAGCTCCGCGTAAACCCAGTCACCGCGCGTATTCAGCATTTTGATCTCGCTGCCCGGGGGTAATGCCAGGATGCTGTTGGCCGTATCAGCTGTCGCAAGTCGCGCTTGCACGTTGTCGTCGGTGATGATCGCTAGCGCGCGGCCTTTGTTGCCATGGTCGATTTCGTAGGTAGCAAAAATCGCCAATGCGTAAACTGAAAACGACAGAATCGACAGTGCAATCAAACGAGCAGATCGGCGACGCGCAAAAATCAGGGCGACAGTACAAAAGGCGCCCACCCAGAAAGCGACCGCTGCCACGATACTGTATTGATGGACACTGGCAAATTGCAGATACCGCTCCGGCCAGCTCTGCTGCATTTCGAGTGCGCGCGCCTCATCGCGCGCGATCTGCAAATTGGCTGCAGCTTCGGGATGATGCCGTTCCAGTGCGAGCGAGCGCTCATAATTCAAGATCGCGCGACCAAAATCGCCCGCGCGAAAGTAAGCGTTGCCGAGATCGTAAAACAAATTTGCGCTCCATTGTCCTGAGCGAACAAGCGTTCCATAATCAGCGATCGCTTCTTTGAAATGCCCCTGCGCATATTCCTTGTTTGCCTTATCAAAATCCGTTTGTGCAAAGGATGAAGCGGCAACAAAGGTGCAAATCACTGGGCAGCAAAGACCGACAAGAAGTCTTCGGCCTTTCATACGCGCAAATCGTCAAGCAATTCCAGCACGTCGTGGCGAGTTTCCGGGGAAATCCGCTCCGAACCGTTGTGGGTGCCGCTGTATTGCAATTCGTCGCTTTGTTCGAACAATCGCTTCAATCGTTCGCGTGAATCTCCGTTTAGTCCAAACGTGTCGGCCGCCGTCTCTGCATCGATAGCGTTTGGATCGGTGTTACGCGCTAATGCAGCCTTTACACGAACAACCCTGGAAGCCTCCGCATAATATTCCCGCGGCGACACATCATTGCGGCGCAACTTGCGCATCAATTCAGCAGCTTCATGCTGCAACGCCGCGATTCGCCGTGCCTCACGGTTGCCGATTCTGGCCTGTCGCATCTTCCATCCAGCAAATCCAAGTAAAATCAGCAGCGGAATCAACTGCGACGTCCAGAAAATTGGACGCGCGTAAAGCGGCATGAACGATTGCATCCGACCGCGTTCGGTAAGTTGATATAAAATATCCTGCGGCTTCGCCGGCACAGCTGACATCGTAGCCGGCGTCGGTGACGATGGTTGCGCTGCAATGGAGGGGCCCGGCGCAGCGCCGCCTTGAACAGTAATCGCGATCGGATCGCTGTGCAGCGTCATGTAACGCTCTTTCACTGGATCGAAATACGAAAATGCGAGCAGAGGAATGCTTTGCTTCTTTTCATTGGGCGATAGCACCATTTCGAAAGTTTTTGTGCCGCTAATTCCGACCTCGTCATCCTGCTTGAACTTGGAAGACGGCGGATATTTATGCCAGCCGTGATCATCCTCCAGGGCTGGCGCGTTGACGCGATCAAAATTGCCACGCCCGGAGATTGTCGATGTGACGGTAATTGGATCGCCTACCAATACGCTTTTCGGCTTTGCTTCAGTCGTCATCGTAAAGTTCCCGATCGCGCCCGAAAAACTTGCCGGCGCGTTTGGCGGCAACGGTTTGACCTCGAAAGCCACCGGATCGCTGTTGATCTCTACTTCACGCCGCTCGCCCAACTGGCCGAAAGGATCGGAGAAAAATGGATCCGAAAACGGATCGTCGAGGTTAAACAGATCAAACGGCGAACGCGAGCGCCGTGTCCCAGGTCCTCGAGGCGTTAATACTTGCGCCTTTGCCTTCACGGGCCCCAGGTCAAATTTTCCAGAACGCGCCGCAGCGATCGCCGTCTTAAATGTGACGACATCGTAAGTTCTCCCGTTGATCGTCTCGAGATTCTCTCCACCCTGTTGCAATTTTTGCGCCGTGAACCCTTGCCCGCTGACCTCAGGACCATCGATCAGTTTCGGATGGGCGCGTGGGTCAAATCCGAGCCGAATCTCCGCTGGCACGATCTCTCCGACAAAGGCACTTTTCTTTGGAACGATCAGTTCAGCGAAAACCAATTGGTTCGGGCTTGCGGGTTGCGCAGTTTGATTAGAGCGGGTCGAGCGATTTGGTGAATCGGAAACATTCAGCTTGAGAGCCGGCGTGCGCAGTGAACTACTGCCCACGCGAATCATTTGAGGCGGGATTGTGAATGTGCCCGGCTTCAACGGCAGGATTGTATAAATGTAAACGGTGCTCGAGTTCGTCGTCAGGTTATGCATCTCGAACTGGCGCGACGTGCCAGTCTCATGAATTTCTAGTCCGTCCACGGAAATCTCTGCGGGTAAGTCTGCGTTATTGGCGCCGGTCACCTTGATTTCCATTTGGACCGTCTGTCCAACGACGGCTTCCGAGTTACCCAGGACCGCAGTAACACTCGGTGACGCTGTGAATGCGGTGTTTGCTCCCAGCCCCGCGATTAGCGCGATGAGGACAAGTCCGATCCGTGAACTATGCATCGACATCTCCAGTTAACCATCAACAATCAACCATCAACCCTCCGCACTAGCTACCAGTCGTTATAGACACGCCGGGTGGCCTTGCGTTCATCAAGTTGGACCCGCGCTTCCTCGTCCTTCATCGATTGCAAAAGTGCTTCGGCCTGACGTTCGCTCATTTGCCCTTCCTTTTCGGGTTCGGCCTCAGCACTTCGCGCATTCTTGTCGGTGGGTTTTTGTGATTCTTCTTTTGCAGCACCCTTCACTTCACCCGCGAATTTTTTCTGCGGCGCTTCTGTTGGCGTAGCGGACGGCGTTGGATTTTCCTCCGACCCTTCACCGTTTCCTGGGGAGGGTGATGGCGAAGGCATTTCATTTCCATGGTCGCCGGGACTCGGAGACGGCTGTTCGCCTTTACCTGATTGGTCCTGATTTTGTCTTTTCCCGGCCGGAGAAGGGGACGGCGAAGGTGAAGGTTGGCTGCCCTCTTGTTGCTTGGATCGCTGGGAATCGTTCTTCGCTTGAGACTGGCCGTTTTGCTTCTCCTCTTTTTGATCCTTGCCGCTCCCGGATTGGCTTTGCGCTTGGCGATCTTGTGATTGCTGCTGCTGGTCTTTCTGTTGTTGCTGTTCCTGTTGTTGCTGCTGGGTTTGCTGCTGGTTTTGCTGCTGTTGTTGGTTTTGCTGTTGATCTTGCTGCGATTGCTGATTCTTCTGCTTTTGTTGTTTGTCCTTCTGCTGTGGTGATGGCGAAGGCGATGGCTGCGGTTGCTGCTGCTTCCTGTTCTTCAGGTCGTCGATCTTCTTCTTTACGTAATCGTAATTTTCCTTCGCCTCTTTATTTTGCGGTTCGAGCTTGAGCGTCTCCTGATAATGATCGAGCGCATTAGTCCAATCGCTCAGCTTTTTGTCATCACTCTTCTGTATTTCGCCGCGCTGGTAGAGCGTGTTGCCCAGGTTGTAATGGCTCTTGCTCTGCAAGCCGTTATCGGGCGAAAGCAAAGCCTGACTAAACGATTCCAGTGCCTTGCCGTATTCTTCCGATTTGTAAGCGGCCGCGCCGGAATCGAATTGTAGTTTATCCTCCGCACGAGATTGGGGATGGATTTTTAATGTCTCCTGAAACTGGCTGTAAGCATCGTTGAATTTGCCGTCGCGATATGCGTCAAGCCCGGGAGCGGCACCGAAACCGAATTGACAAATGGCGACGCACAACCCTGCAGCCGCAGTCGCGATTTTTGCCGGTGTGCGAGCAAAAATGCTTTCCCGGCTGCGCTTGCGCTCGCCAGTCAAGATTGACAAGGAAAGCGCGATTAACGCTGCGCCCAGTGGCCACTCATAACGTTCAATGGGCCGGCGCGACAGACGCACGTCCATCTCGGCCGCCTGCATTTTCGCAAGGCCTTCGGTGTAGAGCTGCTGCATCGTGCGCGGTCCGTTTTCTAAATGTAGATAAAATCCGCCGGCCGCCTGGGCGGCCTCGCGCAATCGCTTTTCGTCCAGCTTCGATTTTACGACTTGACCTGCTGAATCCTTAACAAAGGTCGTTTCACCATCCTCGCCGCTGATCGGAATCAGAGAACCAGACGGAGTTCCCACGCCGATCGTGAAGATACGGACGCCTGCATCAGCGGCGGTTTTGGCATTTTTAACGGCATCACCGCTCAACTCCTCGCCATCGGTGAAAATAACGAGCGCGCGATTTCCTACCGCGCTTTTGCCGAAACTTTGCGTCGCAAGACTGATAGCCGCCGAGATATTTGTGCCGCCTTCAGGAATGGTCTTCGTATCGAGATCATTGACTGACTCGATCGCGGCGTCGTAATCGACCGTAAGCGGCGCCTGCAAAAAAGCGCGTCCGGCAAAAGCAATCAGACCAATACGGTCGCCTTGGAGCTCATTGATGAGATCGTGAGCGGCCAGTTTGACGCGTTCGAGCCGGTTGGGCTGCACGTCGTTGGAAAGCATGCTGCGCGAAGTATCGACGGCGATCAGCAAGTCGAGCCCTTTGCGCTTCACATCTTCAAACGTGTAACCCCAGCGCGGCTCTGCCAGACTAATGATTGCCAGAGCGAGGCCCAGCAATTGCGACCCGAATCTCAGTATTCGCCGGGGACGGTTTACTGTTCCTGCAAGTTGTGGCAGCAAACGTGCCGAAACAAACTCACGCAAGCGAATGATCCCGCGACGCTCCGCACGAATGAACAGCGCGATTAAGATCGGGACCAAAAGCAATCCCCAAAGCCATTGCGGTGCGCCAAAGCTCATAAGATCGACATCTTCTTCACGGCAGTTTTTTCCAGATGGTTTGCGACAACAAAATCTGCGCAAGCAGTAAACCACAACCGCTCATCAGACAGAGTGGGAACAGATCGCGGTACTGCTGATATTTTTTCACACTCACAGTCGATTTCTCCAGCTTATCGATATCGCCATAAATTTGTTCGAGCGATTTGGTATCGGTCGCCCGAAAGAATTTTCCGTCTGCAATTTTCGCGACCTCCCTCAAGCCTGTTTCGTTGAATTCCACGCGCTGGTTTTCGTAGAGCATGTTCCCCAGTGCATCGGTGAGGGGCCCTTTTTGGGTGAAAATTGGGGCCGGTGCGATCCCATTGATTCCAGCGCCGATGGCATAAAAGTGAATCTTCAATGCCTTGACTGCTTCGGCGGCAGTATTCGGTGGAATTTTGCCGGCGTTATTTTCTCCATCAGTCAAAAGTACAAGAACATGGCTTTTTGAGCGCTTGTCATTAAGGCGGTTGGCCGCTGCTGCCATGGCCGATCCGATGGCGGTGCCGTCTTCGACGAGCCCGATCCGTACTCTCTCCAGGTTTTGCAAAAGCCAGTCGTGATCCAGCGTCATTGGACTCACCACGTATGGCCGCCCGGCAAAGGCGATAATTCCGATACGATCATTCGGCCGGCCTTCGATGAATTTCCGCGTGACCTCGCGAATGGCATCGACGCGCGTTGCCTCCTGCCCGCCGATGGTGAAATCCTTTGTCAGCATCGACCCGGAGACATCGAGCACGAGCATGATATCGATCCCGCTGGCTTCGACTTGCGTGAGACTTTTGCCAAGCTGCGGACGCGCGAGTGCAATGACGAAAATCGCGAGCGATGCAAGCAGCAGAGACCGAAGG
>Ga0209807_1001179_pt1 | contig 12385 bp, 6 predicted proteins | sample GraSoiAngelo_154_FD_186168 | JGI IMG/M metagenome (GOLD analysis project Ga0209807, IMG submission 186168) | Grasslands soil microbial communities from the Angelo Coastal Reserve, California, USA - 14_1009_13_20cm (SPAdes) (version 2) | ecosystem: Environmental > Terrestrial > Soil > Grasslands ... | reverse complement strand
CGAGGAAGTTAAAAGGAATTTCGCTCTGCTATTCGTCGCCGTCCTCTTCGGCGGCGTTGTGGCCTCTGCTCTTATTTCGATCATCGTTACACGACGCGGTTTGCGGCCGCTCCGAGAGATGACGGAGTCACTCGGCCGAATCGGGGCAGACCAATTGAAGCAACGTATCGGTTCGACTGGGTGGCCGCGCGAGCTGCAACCGCTCGCACTCGCTTTCGACCAAATGCTTGAAGGTCTCGATGATTCGTTTACCCGGCTCTCGCAATTCTCGGCCGATCTTGCGCACGAGCTTCGAACGCCGATCGCCAATATGCTCGGCGAAGCGCAGGTCGCCCTTACGCGAGATCGCACCGCTGCCGAGTACCGCGAGACCATCGAATCCACGGTCGCCGAATGCGAACGGCTTTCCAGGATCGTGAACAATTTGCTTTTTGTCGCACGCGTGGATGCGGCGCGCGAACCGATCGCAAGGAAGCGGTTCGATGCACGCGCAGCAGTGGAGAAAATCACAGAGTTTTATCAAGCCGTCGCAGACGATCACCATGTGACGATAATTTGCAGCGGCCATGCACAAATTTATGCAGACCCGGATCTGTTCGAACGCGCCGTTGGAAATCTGCTCGACAACGCGCTGCGATTCACAGCAGAACACGGGTCGATTCGTGTCGCGCTTTCGAAACACAACAGCGATTTTGAGGTGACAGTTAGTGACGACGGCTCCGGAATCGCTGCGGAACATTTGCCGCGTGTTTTTGATCGCTTTTACCGTGTCGAATCTTCGCGCAGTTCGGACGGAGCAGGCCTCGGTCTCGCGCTGGTGAAATCGATCGTCGAGCTCCACGGCGGCTCCGCCACGATTCAGAGCGAACTCAATCGCGGCACAATAGTCGTGCTTAGATTTCCAGCGCCTTCAGGTAACCACTAAAAGCTTGCAATCTTGTGTCGTGCTGGTCGCATCGAGTACACAAATAGCAGTCCTACGAAACCGCGTCGTTAGGTAGCACAGCGACATTTCCGGATTAATCCAACATCGCTTTGTAATCGTCACGGTTCTCGTGAATCGCTGACGAAGGCAAGTGCGCCGGGCGATATCCGTTCAGCGGCGCTCAGCCATTTGGGAGAACGGCTGAAGATTTATGCGACAGCAGCTTGTGGATTAGTTCGGGTACAAAAGCAGCGGCAGCCCGCTCCGCCGGGCTGCCGCCATCCACTTCAATGCAGCCGCGGTAATCCACCGCAGCGCGCAATCATTACAGCATTGTAATGTTTAGCAAGGGGAAATTTCTTTGCTCGCAACGGCAGCGGCGAACAACGATAATTTTCTGCCGCTGTTTCCCCGCATCTTGTATCTACATTCCAATTCGCGTAGCAGTCCTCCGCCGTAGCTCAGCTGGGCAGAGCGAACTGATTTCCGGTCTCGGTATGTCTCTTTAGGAATTTCCGCTCGGATCGATCTTCTCCGGTAGTGCTCCGCTAACTGGCGCCCCACATCAATAGCCGCCGACACAGATTGCTGTTGTCACCGCTGCTCTTCGCCAGTTCATCGTCAGCTCGACACCAGAAAAGATTGTCTTGCCATTAATTACAATTTCGTAATCATGGGCGCGTTTTATGAGAAAAACCTTTTTCTTTTCTGGAGTTTGGCGGTGGTCGATCCTGCCGATTGGGTGCGCAGCTCTAACGTTTTTTGGATCAAATCATTCCTCTCTGGCGCAAGCAACCACAGAGCAGACTGTTGTGATCACGGGCGAGGAAGTACCAAGCGCTTACGGCGCGCCCCCAGGGTTTTCGCGCGCCCGTTTCTCCAACGCCGTAAATGCGTACGTGTTGCCTCCATGGGCATTCTTCTTCGGCGAACTCTTTGAGGGTCAGGGCTTCCGCCGCGGGCCACCCGATTATCTTTTCACCCAGGAGGTAGAAATGGGTCTGGCCTATCGTTTTAACGTAGCAGCGGAGACGCAGTTCGAACGGTTCAACGGCGGCGGCGGCGCGCAGACGGTGAGTCTGGAAGCACGATGGGCGCTCGCTGATTGGAACAAGATTCCGCTCAACCCGACGATATTCGCAGAGTACAAATTCGGTGTCGGCACCATTAGACACGAAGAAGTGCCACCACTTCCGGCCGGAGGAGGAGAAGGAGAGGAGGAGGAAGAGGGCGGTCCGCCGAAAATTCCCGATGCCTACGAAGTTCGTTTGCTTCTTGCTCAGGATTTTGGAGAGCACGTCGAATGGGCAATGAACTGGTTCTTTGAAAAAGAGAACACCGGGGATCGCGGCCGCGAATGGGGTTTCTCACAAGCGTTAATGACTCCGGTTCTCCTGCCTAACGAGCGCCTGAAAATCGGCATCGAAATGGAATATCGGAATTTGACCGTCAAAGATACCCGCGGCGACCCGTTGCACAGTTTTACCATCGGTCCAACGGTCGCGTGGAAACCGACAACGCAAACTCGCCTGGACATCTCGCCCTTGTTCGGTTGCACCGCGGGTGCTCCGGTTGCTGATGTGTTTGTTGCCTTCTCATGGCTCTTCGGTGGCGAGCGCGCCGAGGCCGAAGCACCGGTATCAACTCGCTTCCGCTATCTTACCGACGCCGCCTTCGCCCGTTCAGGCAAAGATTCGGGAAAAGAGATGAAGCAGGTCGCGTACGTACCACCCTGTCCACAATGGTACGGCGATCGCGAATGGAATGTGAATCTCTGGGGTACCTATGCATTCACCAACACTGAGTTCGCTCCTAATCCTTCTCTGGTCGACATCGTCCAAAGCACCAGTGAGGGAGGTGCGGTCCTTGGCACTTATGATCGCTACATCGGCGGCGATCACGCATGGGGCGGCGGCGGAGACATAAAATATTTCTTCTGTCGCTATGCTGGGGTCGGTGTTGAAGGATTTGCACTGGACGCCAGTAAGCCTGGTTTCGATATCTTCGAGGACCAGGCGGTTCCGATATTTGTTCACAAAAGAATTAATCACAATCACACCATCGGCTCTGTTTTAGGAACGCTTACCCTGCGCTATCCGATCCCCTGCACACGTCTTGCGCCTTACGCATGGGCGGGTGTGGGTGCAATTTTCGGTGGCGGCGAAACGGACACCCTTCACACGCAAGGACCGCCGGACGCATTCGCTGTCAATGCGCAGACCGAACATTTCGGCGCCGAAACGAAATTACTCGGTCAATTCGGTGCCGGCGTCGAATTTCGGTTCTCGCGACACGTCGCGATGATTAATGACTTGAGCTTCGGCGTAATTGATGGGCCGAGAAATAATTTCGGGATGTTCCGTAGCGGCGTGAATTTTGCTTTTTAAAAAATCTTGAGGGTTAACGCCCTCAGGGCTGAAAAACCGCGGCTGTTTCCGCGGTCCTGAAGTGGAGACGCCGCAGCCTGGTGGAGCGGGCTGCGGCACACTTCTTTTTGAGGCGTTGCACGCACTTGTGTCAAGCCTGCATTCGCAAAGCGCGCTGGGAACTCGCTAGTATGACTCTTGACCCGTTCTATCCAGATCGATAGCTTGGCTGCGGAAAGGAGCTTGTGCGGGTGAAGACAGAAGTATCAATCGAATACTGCGTCGTTTGAAACTACACGCCGAAGGCCGTCAGTTTGGCGACCAAAATTCTCGAACTCGGCGAGCGCATCAAGTCGCTTATGCTGATTCCGTCGAGCGGCGGCGCCTTCGAAATTCGCGCCAATGGCAAACTGCTCCATTCCAAACTCGAGTCCGGCGAGTGGCCGGATTTCGATGAGATCGTTAAGGCGATCAAGAAAGCGAAATAATCAGCGTCCTGCTTCGATTCTTGTAATTTCTCGCCGCTGCTCCGTTCAAAAGGGGCGTCGCGGCGCCGCACTGCAAAGCGCCTCTCACGCGCCAGAAATTCGGCCTAGGACGTTGCACGCTGGGGGTTGGGTGTTTTTCGCAACTTGGAGAGTGAAGGGTGCCTGGTGGCCCTCGCGGTCTTCAAAACCGTCGTCGCCATGCAAGTGGCGAGGTAGGTTCGATTCCTATCCTCTCCGCCTCTTCATTTTCGATTTTCGATTGCCAATTGCCGATCGCCATGTAGCCACAGCCCTACGGGCGGTACAACAACGAAGGAGGTGAAACAAATGTCGCGTGAGCAAATCCGAAAGCTAACGTCGCTTTCATCCTGCGCCGGGTGAGCGTCAAAATTGAGCCAACAGGCCCTGCGACAAGTCTTGCCGCAGCTTCCCATTTCGTTAGGCCGGAACGTACTCGTCAGTTCGAAAACCTTCGATGACGCGGGTGTGTATCGGTTGGACCGCCATCGCGCACTCGTGCAGACGGTTGATTTTTTTACACCGATTGTGGACGACCCGTTTTCGTACGGCCAGATCGCAGCCGCCAATTCACTCTCCGACATCTACGCCATGGGCGGACGTCCATTGACTGCACTCAACATCGTCGGTTTTCCTGAGGATCTCGTTAGGCCAAGAGTGGTTTCGTCGATTTTGCGTGGCGGCCTTGCCAAGGCAGAAGAAGTCGGATGCGTGATCATCGGCGGCCATTCCATTCGTAATCCAGAACCGATCTACGGACTTGCGGTTACGGGGCTCGTAGACGTGCGACGCGTTACCACAAACGCAAATGCGCGTCCCGGCGACGTGCTCGTCCTGACGAAGCCGGTGGGCACGGGCATTGCGACGACCGCGATTAAACGCGGAATGGCTTCGCGCGCGTTGCAAAAAAACGTCATCGCCCTCATGTCACAGATCAACACGGTCGGTGCCGATTTGGCCGAGTTGGCTCTGGTGCGCGCGGCCACCGATATCACGGGCTATGGGTTGATAGGACATTTGATCTCGTTGTGCCGGGCGAGTGGTGTCTCTGCGGACATCGAACCCGCTGCTGTGCCGATCATCAGCTACGAAATTCACGAGCTCGTGAATCTGGGCTGCGTTCCGCAAGGAACCCGCGATAATCTTAATGGAGCCACGGTTCTTGTTGATTGGGCGCAGACGGATGAGACCTGCCAAATTTTATTAACCGACGCACAGACCAGCGGCGGTTTACTGCTGTGCGTTCCCGAAGCCAATCTGGAAAACGTGCTAATGGTCCTGCGAAAAGCACGCACACCTTCAGCCGCGCTGATTGGACGAATCGTACCCCGACGACGTCGCCGCCCATTGATATGCATGACCGAGTAAGCTGTGACAAGCGACGCCAAATTCCGGCGGTCTCCAAGATACTCGATGCCCTCGATAATATTGATTTGCCGCGGCCTTTCGTCGTCGAGATTGTCCGCCGCAAACTGTCACAGATTCGTGCCAGCGGCGCGCTCTCCGATTTTCAAGACATTGTGGCCCATGTCCGTCGGTCACTCGATGGATTTCGCGCCAGCAGACTTCAACCAGTCATCAACGGAACTGGAATTGTCATCCACACAAATTTCGGACGCGCGCCACTTCCGAGCGAAGCAATGCACGCCCTGAATGAAATCGGGTCAGTGTATTCGAATCTCGAATACGATCTTCCGAAAGGCGAACGCGGCGGGCGCGGCGTTTACGTGGAGAGTGCACTCGCCCTACTTTGTGAAGCCGAGGCGGCAACTGTAGTGAACAATTGCGCAGCGGCACTGGTCCTGATCGTTCAGCACTTCACACGAAAGACTGGTAGGGCGCGACCGTCGGGCGCGCCGGAAGTTGTGATTTCACGGGGCGAACTGGTACAAATCGGCGGCGGATTTCGCATTAGCGAAATCCTCGAAACAAGCGGCGCGAAATTGCGCGAGGTCGGCGCGACCAACAAGACGACACTCGAAGATTATGCGCAGGCCGTCGGATCAAGCACCGCGATGATTATGAAAGTGCACCGTAGCAATTTTTTCATGAGCGGCTTTGTAGAATCGCCTTCTTCGAACGAGATCGGGACGTTGGCGAAGAAAAACCGGATACCGTTTGTCGAAGATCTCGGCAGCGGCGCGATGACCGGGACTGAATCATTGGAAATTGCGGAGCATGAGCCAACCCCTGGCGACGTATTGAAAGCCCGCGCTGATCTCGTTTGCTTCAGTGGTGATAAACTCTTCGGCGGCCCGCAGGCGGGAATCATCGCTGGGAAAAAACGATTCGTTACCGCGCTGAAACGCGAACCGTTGTTTCGGGCTCTGCGCTGCGACAAGCTCTGTCTTGCTGCCCTGCAAACCACTGTCGATCTTCACCTCGATGAAAAAATCGCCGAAATCCCGGCGCTCGCGCTTCTACGAACTTCAGAGGACGCATTGCGCGCCCGTGCCGCAGCAATTGCTTCGAATCTGGCGGATTTGCCAATGAAAATCGCAATTGGTCGCGGCAAAGCGAAAACAGGCGGCGGTACGTTGCCGAAGTCGAACGTGCCGTCCGTGACAATCGAGTTGCTTCCCAGAGATTGGTCACTGGCCGAATTCGCGGCGAGTCTTCGTGCATCGAGTCCGCCTGTGATTGGCTACATCGCAGATAACCGATTCAAACTCGATCTGCGAACAATTTTTCCTCAGCAAGACGATAGCGTGATCAGCGCGGCTCGCGCAGCGTGTACGAAGTGACGACGCGTCATTTCATCATTGCCACAGCAGGCCATGTTGATCATGGCAAGAGCGCGCTGGTCAAAGCGTTGACCGGTACCGATCCCGATCGTCTCCCAGAGGAAAAGAAAAGGCGGATCACAATCGATCTTGGTTTCGCCGCATTGAATGTAACGGCGCCAAATGGCGAAAAAATTCAGGCGGGAATTGTTGATGTTCCGGGCCATGAGGATTTCGTGCGCAACATGATTGCCGGAGTTGGCTCAATCGATCTGGCACTATTCGCCGTTGCCGCAGATGACGGCTGGATGCCTCAAAGCGAAGAGCATTTGCAAATTCTCAATTATCTCGGTGTGCAACGCGCCGTCATTGCGCTCACCAAGACCGACTTGGGCGCAATCGACGTCGCCACGAATCAAATTCGCGAACGACTATCCGACACGCCTTTTGCAGATTCGCCGATTATTCCCACTTCTGTTCGGACAGGAGCGGGCATTGAAAACTTGGTAAATACGCTGGCTAGCCAACTCGCAAGAACAGAGCCCCAACGCGACATCCGCAAGCCACGGTTGTTCATCGATCGGGTATTCACGCTCGGCGGGATCGGCACAGTTGTGACCGGGACACTAACCGGCGGATCCTTGCGCCGCAGTGAGAAAATCGTTGTTTACCCGACTAATTTCGAGCCACGGATTCGCTCGATTCAGAGCCATGGCCAGGAACTGGAAGTCGCGCACCCGGGAATGCGTACCGCGATCAATCTACCAGACCTCCAAGTGGAGCAGATCAAGCGCGGTGACGTGGTGACGCTTCCGGATCACGGCGCACCATCTTCAACTTTAATTGTTCTTGTCGAAAAACCGTCACGCCCCAAGGCCGAAAAGACTGTTACCCGGTCCCTGAAAAATGGATCCTCGATATATGTTCACCACGGTGCGTCGCGCGTCGCAGCGAGGATTAGATTTCGTGAAAATGGATCGCTCGAAGCAGGCAAACAAAAATTTGCTCAGTTAACGCTTGGTTCACCAATCTTTGCGTTCATCGGCGACCGTTTCGTCGTTCGCGATTCTTCGGAGCGACATACGATTGCCGGCGGAATTGTGCTCGATCCGGATGGCAACAAGGAATCACTGGCGTCCAGTGTCGCACTAGACAATGTCGATGCTTTCGTGCGCGCGACCGTCGCGCGACAGGGATTCGCGCGGCGAGAAAGTGTTTTGAGCAAATCACGATTCAGTGCCGATGAAATTTCCGCGGCCCTGATAAATTTGGAGCAAAACAACGAGATTATTCTGTTCCAGGACATCGCGGCCGATTGTGAATTCTGGCGGAAACTTCGCGGGCAGGCGATTGGCCTGATCGAAGCGGCGCACAAAGAGACTCCCGAGCGCGCCGGTGTCGATCTGGGTGAGCTACGCTCAGCGTTACGCATTCAAGAATCGGAGGTGCTCGAGTTGTTAGTGGCGGATCTATGCGAGGGCGATTTCGTCCGCAAAGGATCCGTTATCGCGCGGACTTCCCATCGTCCAACGCTGCCGGTCCACGTACAATTGGTCGAGAAACGAATCCGCGAAGCGCTCGCGGGACAGCCCTTCGATCCACCCTCGCGCAAGGCGATCGAGTCGGATCCGCAAGCTCGGCAAGTTGTGCGTTTTTTGATCGAGAACGGCGACGTGACCGCATTGGCTCTCGATGTCGTGTTGTTGCGCGAGAGTTTCGAACGCATGAAGTCGCAGGTCATCGAGTTCATTTCAAAAAACGGACCCGCAACTGTGAGCCAGTTGCGCCAGGCACTGCGAAGTTCCCGACGTGTTATGGTGCCGTTGCTGGAACGGCTCGATCGAGACGGTGTTACATCCCGCGCGGGTGACAAACGCCGCTTGCGAATGTAACGCCATTTCCCCGCATGAAGGTTTCGCTTCATCTGGCCAACTCATTCGATGCCGCATGGGAGAACGTGCTTCTCACATGGTTCGAAAAAGTAGCTTCGCAACCATTCGAACAAACTGCCCCCGTTGCCGTGGTCACTCCGTTTCGAAGTCGCGCACAATTATTACGGGGCAAACTCCTCGCCCACGGAATTTCACTTCTGGGCGTCCACTTCCTCGTACCGGGGCAATTACGCGAAATTTTGCTAGGCGACAGTGCGTTGACAATTCCGTTGCGCGAACATTTGCGTTTGCTCCTCGCGATCGCGGCCAAGGAATTCGCCGCGGATGTTGACAGTGAACAACCGGGCTCTCTCATCGCACGAGCAGTCGCACGCGATCCCGATTACTTCCTGCGTCTGTTGGACGAATTGGGCGCCGCCGGTTGGGGCATGGCGGACGCTGACCAACCAGTGCTGACCGAGATCGCCACATCATTTACGAAAATGTGTCATGACTGCGGGTTTGCGTTTGTTCACCAAGCCGACCGCCTCGCAACTGCGAACGCAGCAAAAGTGCCGCCGCCTTTCAGTCAGTTGCTTGTCACCGGTTTTGACGGCGCACACTGGCCGCTCTGGCCGTTGTTGCACGCGGCGGTGAAATCTTCCCGGGAAGCCACCGTGGTCTTAAATGATCCTCGCGACGAAGCGCGGGACATCGATGAAACCTGGGTTGGCACCTGGGAAGAAGTCTTCGGCGAAGCGGAGCCGGTTCCCGGGCCACACGCGAAGGCGGAGCGAAAGGCGCGAGAAAGGGATCCTTTGGACAAAGTGCATTTTCTAGTCGGAGCCGACACTACCGAGCAGGCACGCGCCATTGTCGCACTCACGGCGAAATTTCTTTGCGACAATGATTGTGAGCGCATTGGGATTTTGTTCCCGCAGAAAGGCGCGTTGCCACGGCTCGTGGCGAGCTTTCTTCGTGCAGCGCAGATCGCTCATAACGACGCAATTGCGCATCTAACTCCGAGCGTGTTTGATGACGACGCGTGGCGCGCGTGGTTGGAACTGCAAGAAAATCCGCAGTTAAAATTTCTTTTCCAATTTCTGCGCGCTGTGGAGGCGAGGATTTTCGACAAGACATCGGTTCTCCGGATCGAAGAAAAACTGCGTGACACGTACAACGGCGTACTCATCGATAATATTGAGATTCTCCGCGAATTTTGCGCGCGCTCCGAACAGAACCCGGACATCGCACGTGCGGTGGAAAAGATCCAATTTCTGCCTGCGCTGGCAACGTTTTCTGAATTCCTTCGGCAGACAAAACGGATTTTCGCGGAGTTTGGTTGGAAGCAACGCTGGAGCGAAATCGAGCGGCTCAGCCGTGGATGGGCCGAACGCGTGCCACAGAGCTTCTCGAAGCAGAACTATTTGGGTTGGTTGCGCGAAATTCTGGCCGCGCCGTCTTTAAGCCGCGATGATTATGGCGCACATCCATACAGTCGCGTGCACTTGCTACCATACGCGGAAGCGGAGAGCCAATCGTGGTCGCATGTGATTTTTGCCGGACTCAACGAAGAAGCATGGCCGACACTTGATCAGGAATTCGTCGCCAGTGGACAAATCGACGAGTTCAACCAGCGGAACAAAAAGCTCAACCGGCGCGCCGTAAAACGCGGTCGCCATGGAGAAGGCCAATGGAGGATCGTCGAGGGCAAAACCTTTCTGCTCGGGCCCTCCGAGCGGCGCCAGATCCGGCGACGCCAAGTTTGTAATCTGATGGAATCAGCCGACGCGGGAATCGGCGTAACCGCGAATCTTTATTCTGAGAGTTCGCCGAGCCGGATCGCGAATCCGACCGACTTCTTTTCGCGTCTGTACTTTCAGATGCGTGGTCGAGGAGTCTCGCAACGAACTCTCCAAGCCCTGGAGGAACAAACGCGAATGTGGTTGGGCGATTGGTCACCGGTTGACGCCCAGAAAACCGATTCAATCGATGTTGGCCGGACGCGCTACGCATACGATATGCGGCGGCTAGAGCGCGCGTTCGGCGAGTACGAGTTCGCGTTGCACGCACCGCCGGAAAAACCAGTCACATTGCGCGTAACGCAATGGGAGTCCGCAGTGAAATCGCCAGCCATTGAGTGGATGCAACTTTTTCTCGGAGTTGATCCCGATCGTGACAACGGCAACGCGTGGGCGACTGCCACCGGTCGATGGGTGCACCGCTGGCTAGCAGACAGCGTGCCGCACACGACTGGTGATGCTTTTGTCGAGCTTTGCGAAGGCGATGAGATTCGCGACCGCCTCGTTCGACACGCGCGGCAATTTCGACATGAGGTGCACGATCTTTGTGTCGCCTGCGGACGGCCTTTGCCCGATTGGTGGGTGTCTGGCTGGAGCAACGCGCTCTACATCGCGGACCGTCTCGCCGCGAAATTGTCCGGACTGGCAGCCGATTGGACACACATGGCGCCGGAATGGTCATTGGATTCGCCAACGAAGATTCTAGTGAGAAAAAATGAATTCCTGCGAGTGCGTGGCAGGATCGACCTGATTCTGGCGCGCGGGACACGCAAGGAATCGCAACTTCCCTTCGAGAACTTATGGCTGATCGACTACAAGACCGGCCGGCAACGCGGGCTCAATCTACACGAGCGGCGTTCGAAAGAAGCGTCTGCAGAAAAATTTCGGAAGCTGCTGACGAAAGGCCGAGGGGTGCAGCTCGCGTTATACGCGCTGGCCACTCATGCTCTCGGAGCTTCGAACGTGCGGCTGGCGTTATTGGGTTTGGCGGATGAACTGGAGCCCCAATTTGGTTTGGCAGACGCGCTCGCCCAAAACGACTTTTGGCAGGAACTCTATCGGATGCAGGAGACCGGCGTCTTCGGAATGCTTGGACCGGTCCACGCGGATTACGGTTTTGCTTACGATTATCCCTTGGCCACGCTCGGGATCGATGAAGAGCTGCTAAAACAGAAGTGGGCCATTACTCATCCTGTACTGGCGGTCGATCCGGAGGAAAATTCATGAGTAGCCTCGTTGACAGCAATGCCCGCGAACGCTTCGCATATGAGCTGAACCGGAATTTTTCCGTAGTTGCCTCGGCTGGTTCCGGCAAGACGCGTGCCATTACTAATCGGGTAGTGCAGATCGCCAGAAGTCCGCTGGCGCTCAAGTGGCTGCCACAACTTGTGGTCGTCACCTACACGAACCGCGCCGCGGATGAAATGCAACAGCGGGCGCGGCAGCAAATCTTGGAGCATTCGAAGCTCTCAAAAAATCCCGAGGTGATCGACGCATTCAATCGGGCCTTCTTCGGCACGATACACAGCTTTTGCATGAAGTTGCTCGCCACGCATGGGCATTATCTTGGATTGCCGCAAAATCTGGAGCTGATTACCGATGACGCGGACCTTTGGAACCAATTCGTTCAGCAATACGCAACCGTAGGGCGTTCGTTAACTGAAGAAACACGCCTTCTGCTTTTGCGTCACGTGCAGGCGCGGCAATTGATGGAACTTGCTCACAATACCGAGATCGATCTGACCGCGGTTGAACTGCAAATGCCGTACCCAGACACGGACTTCGCCAAAGTATATGCCGCTAACGAAAAGCCATCGTCGAACATTGCCAAAGCGAAAGCCGAGCTGGAGCACTGGGAAAAACGGTGGCGCGACACCGATGAGTTTGCCCCGTGGCCGCCATGCGCCACGACGTCGAAGCATTTTGTGCCGTTCTGGCGCGAAGCTTTTCGACCGCTGCGTGATTGGGTTAATGCGCGCGCTCTTTGTGTTGCTGCTGAAGTGCAACGCGATTACCGCGAATTCCGACTCGAGCGCGGCCTCGTCAAGTATGCTGACCAGGTGTCGCTCGCTGGAGAACTCATGCGGCTTCCGGATGTAGTGCGCCGCATTCGCGAAAATAATTACCGCGTCATCCTCGATGAAGCGCAGGACACTGATCCGCAGCAATTCTTTGTATTGTTGGAGGTCGCG
>Ga0209807_1001176_pt1 | contig 12418 bp, 8 predicted proteins | sample GraSoiAngelo_154_FD_186168 | JGI IMG/M metagenome (GOLD analysis project Ga0209807, IMG submission 186168) | Grasslands soil microbial communities from the Angelo Coastal Reserve, California, USA - 14_1009_13_20cm (SPAdes) (version 2) | ecosystem: Environmental > Terrestrial > Soil > Grasslands ... | reverse complement strand
GATAAATTTATCACCGACATAGTTTCTGGTGGGAAGACCGTGACCACCCGCACCCAGAGAGAAATGCGCCCAGTAGGCATTGACCAGGCTTGAATACGTCAGATAGGCGGTGGTCCGCTTGTCCACGAAGCGGTGTTTGAGGCCGATGGTGTACAGGTTGGCCTCGTTATTCGAGGAACCGGCAGGCGCATCATTACCAAATTTGTCTTTTACTCCTGCCACCGGCTGCCCCGGTGTCCTGCCGGCGTGTGCCCAGCCAAGATTCAGGTCGTCGAAGGGCGTCAGACCTTGAGTAAGCGCCAGCCAGGTACTGGTACGGGTGCGCTCATCCAGGCTGTCGGTGATTGCATCCCGCTGCAATCTTTCGACCTCGGCGTTGAGCGTTGTTTTGGTGGGAAACGTATATTGCACGCCCAGCTTGTAGGCGTATTCATCACGGATTCCGATGGTGCCTGGAACGACCTCGTCGCCTATGCGATTGACATCTTTATGGAGCTCGTACGCAACGGTGGCATAAAGCGGACCCGACTCATAGGTGACATCAACACTGTAAAGAGTATAGAAAGACCCATCCTCACAGGAAGTGGGTGTAAGATCGGGGTTCCCGTTTATACCTCCGGTCGAATTACCGCCGCTGCAATCCGGTTCGCCCTGAGCATACAGTCCGGTATTCGTACTCCGATTCTGGCCGGGTGAAACCAGGAAATTGGCACGCACGTCTCCCATTTTGGGTGACTCGTACCAGACAGAATGAGGCGCGCGAAAGTCAAACTCGGTTCGATTATCGCCGCCGCTGTTCCCCATGATGGCGTTGTAGTCACCCGGTGTACTGGCAAAGGGGTCCAGGCGGGCGGTGGCGGTTTTGTACGGCGTATCGGTTTTGCCCAGCTTGATAGCACCATATTCCTCACTCTGAAGTCCGACAAAGCTATTGCGCGATCCGAGTTCGAACTTCTGTGCCGTGGTGTCTGTTGCCTGATCTGATGCACCCGGCGTGGCGGCATAGGCAATTTCCGTTTCAAACTGGAAAACCCCTTTCAAATCGTCGCTGACGGCACGGTTGCCACGAACCCCGAAGTTCGACAGGTTGCTGGAGACATCAGGAACCCAACCATTGTGGCCCGTGACCGGCAGACCATTGTGGAGGAAGCCGGTCATGCCATTGGTCTGATCATCCAAGGACACATCGGCGTGGCCGTAAAGCTGGACCTCGCCGCCGCCGACTTTGAAGATCAGGTCCTTGCCGGGTTTTACCTCATTGGCGGGAGCCTTGGCGGGAGCCGCGGCCGCCGCAGGCGCGGCTTGCTCCTGCTTTTTCCGGAGTGCGGCCATTTGCGCCTGCAATTCCTGAACCTGCTTTTGCAACGCGTCCAACTTTGCCTGCATGTCGGACGCCTGATCTGCGTGCGCATTGCCCACACACCCGAGCGCAAGAGAAACTGCAATCGCTATCGATGTCTTCTGGAGCGTCATGGCTATTCTCCCTCCAAATTCTGCTGTGGTCGTTTCTTCATTCTGACAACTGTCAGCCCGGTGTGACTCGCGCCGCTGATCGCAGCGCGAGCCCCGCCGCTGTTCTGTGCTACGCGGCTTTCGCTGTTTCCCCCCATTACCCCTGGAGTGGGCCGCAGTTCTAAGGCGGTGGAATGAGACCCGCGCCGCGTGCCCAGCGGTACTTGGCGCCGAGCACCGCGACCGGAATCTCGGTCGAGTAGGCGTAGGCCGGGATGCGGTGCTGATAGAGATACTCCGCGGCCTCCTCGACCTCGACGTCACCGGCGAGCGAGGCGACCACCGGCTTGTCGATGCCCTTGGCGCGCATGGCCTCCACCACCTCCACCATGAGGCGCGCGAACACCATCGGCGGGGTGATGATCGTGTGCCAGTAGCCGAGGATGAGCGAGTGAATGCGCGGATCCTCGAGCCCGAGCCGCACGGTGTTCTGATAGGTGGTCGGCGGCTCGCCGCCGGTGATGTCGACGGGATTGCCGGCGGCTCCAAAGGGCGGGATGAACTTGCGGAACGCGGCATCGAGATCCGGGGGCATCGCCATGAGCGTCAGCCCGTTGTCGACGCACGCGTCCGAGAGCAGCACGCCCGAGCCGCCCGCGCCGGTGATGATCACGACGTTGTTGCCCTTGGGCGTCGGCAGCACCGGGATGCCGCGCGCGAAATCGAGCAGATCGCGCAGCGTCCGCGCACGGATCACGCCCGCCTGACGGAAGACGTCGTCGTAGATCTTGTCGTTGCCGGCCAGCGCGCCGGTGTGCGAGCTCGCCGCCCGCGCCCCCATGCTGGTGCGGCCGGCCTTGAGCACCACGACCGGCTTCTTCTTCGAGACCCGGCGCGCGACCTCCGCGAAGGCGCGTCCGTCTTTCAGATCCTCCATGTGCTGGCAGATGATCTGAGTGTTGTCGTCCTGCTCGAAGAAGGTGAGGAGGTCGTCCTCATCGATGTCGGACTTGTTGCCGAGGCCCACGATGGCCGACACCCCCATCTTCGTCGAGCGCGAGAAGCCGATGATCGCCATGCCGATGCCGCCCGACTGCGAGGAGAGCGCGGCGCCGCCCTTGACGTCGTAGGCGGTGCAGAAGGTCGCGCACAGGTTCTTCGGCGTGTAGTAGAAGCCGTAGATGTTGGGGCCCATGAGGCGGACGTCGTACTTGCGCGCCACCGCCACGACCTCTTCCTGGCCGGCGACGTTGCCGGTCTCGGCGAATCCGGACGGAATCAGCACCGCGCCGGGGATCTTCTTCTCGCCACACTCGACCAGCGCCTGGGCGACGAACTTGGCGGGAATGGCGAACACCGCCACGTCGACGTTTGCGGGCACGTCCTTGACGCTCTTGTAGGCCTTCTTGCCGAGGATCTCGGCGGCGCTGGGGTGGACCGGATAGATCGCGCCCTGGTAGCCGCCATTGATGAGATTCTTCATGACCGAGTTGCCGATCTTGCCGTTCTCGGCCGAGGCGCCGATCACCGCCACCGCATCGGGCCTCATGATGCGGTTCATCTGCCGCACGATGACTTCCTGGCTCGGACGGTAGCGCGCCACGGGCGGCTTGAAATCGAGCACCACGCGCACGTCGGCTGCGGTGGCGCCGCGCGCGGTGGCGAACACGGGATTCAAGTCGAGCTCGGACACCTCCGGGAAGTCCGCCACGAGCTGCGAGACGCTGACGATCATCGTGGCGAGCGCCTCGCGGTCCACGGGCGGCCCGCCGCGGGCGCCGCGCAGGATTTCCGCAGCCGCGATGCCATCGAGCATCGACAGGGCTTCCTCGCGCGTCGCCGGCGCGAGCCGGAAGGTGATGTCCTTCAGCACCTCGACCAGGATGCCGCCGAGACCGAAAGCGACCAGCTTGCCGAAGGCGGGATCGGTGACCGCGCCGATGATCACCTCCTGGCCGCCGGAGAGCATCTGCTGGACCTGCACCCCGTCGATCGTCGCCTTCGGGTCGTGGCGGCGCGCGTTGGCGACGATGGTGGTGAAGGCTTCCTGGGCCGCCTCAGCGCTCCTGACGCCGACCATGACGCCGCCGGCCTCGGTCTTGTGCAGGATCTGCGGTGAGACGATCTTCATGACCACCGGGAAGCCGATCTTCGCGGCGAGCCTGGCCGCATCGGCGGCGGTGGTGGCCACGCCCTCCTGCGGCACTGCGATGCCGTAGGCCTCGCAGAGCCCCTTGGCTTCCGGCGCGGTCAGCGCGCTGCGGCCTGCGGCCCTGGCTGCGTCGAGAATCTTGCGAACCGACGTCTTGTCGTGTCCCATGCCTTCTCCCGTATCCCGCCTCAAACGACCTTTTCGCTGCGCAGCACCCGTATCTCGGACTCGCTGAACCCGATCTCCTTCAAGATCTCATCCGAGTGCTCGCCGAGCAGCGGCGAGCGCCTCACCTCGGTCGGGCTGTCGGACATCTTGATGGGATTGCCCACCGAGAGGTACTTGCCGCGCGTCGGGTGATCGACCTCGACCACGGTGCCGGTGGCGCGGAGCGAGGGCTCCGCGAGAAGCTCTTCCATGGAGAGGATCGGACCGCAGGGGATGTCGTGCTCGTTGAGCTCCGCCATGGCCTCGAACTTGGTCTTGGTGAGCGTCCAGCGCTCGACTTCGGCAAACACCTCCATGAGCCGCGGCAGCCGCGCCTCGGGCGTGGCGTAGTTGGGATCGGTGATCCAGGCCTCCTTGCCGATCACCTGGCAGATCTCCTTCCACACCGGCGCCTGAGCGATGAAGTAGAGATACGCGTTGGGATCCTTCTCCCAGCCCTTGCACTTCAGGATCCACCCCGGCTGGCCGCCGCCGGAGGCATTGCCCGCACGCGGCACCGAGGTGCCGAACTTGCCGTGCGGGTACTGCGGGTATTCCTTCATGACCCCGGTGCGGGCGAGCCGCTGCTGATCGCGGAGCTTCACGCGGCAGAGGTTCAGCACTCCGTCCTGCATCGCGGCGAGGACTTTCTGGCCGCGACCCGTGCTCTTGCGCTGATAGAGCGCGGCGACGATGCCGAGCGCCAGGTGCAGCCCCGTGCCGCTGTCGCCGATCTGCGCGGCCGTGACGAGCGGCGGGCCGTCGTCGAAGCCGGTGGTGGACGCCGAGCCGCCGGCGCACTGCGCAACGTTCTCGTAGACCTTGCAGTCCTCGTACGGCCCGGGGCCGAAACCCTTGACGGACGCGACGATAATCCGGGGATTCAGCTCCTGGATCCGCTCCCAGGTGAAGCCCATCCGGTCGAGCGCTCCGGGCGCGAAGTTCTCCACCAGCACGTCGCAGTGCTTCACCAGGCGCTCGAGCACCGCCTTGCCGCGGGCGCTCTTGGTGTCGAGGGTGATGGAGCGCTTGTTGTGATTCAGCATGGTGAAGTAGAGGCTGTCGACGCCGGGGATGTCACGCAGCTGCTCGCGCGTGATGTCGCCAGTGCCGGTCTTTTCCACCTTGATGACGTCGGCGCCCAGCCAGGCGAGCAGCTGCGTGCAGGTGGGTCCCGATTGCACGTGCGTAAAGTCGAGGATACGCACGCCCTCCAATGCCTTGGCCATTCGCGTGTCGCCTGTCAGTCCTTACTCGTGTCGGGTCGGATTACTTGTACATCGTCTGGTTCTTGGTGCCGGGCGCGTACTCGCGCGGATCGACCCAGATGTTGATGACCGTCGAGCGCTTCGACCGCGCCACCGATTCGCGGGCACGCCTGAGCGCCGGGGCGATCAGGGCCGGGTCGCGCACCTCCTCGCCGTAACCGCCGAGCATCTCCGCGAACTTGCCGAACGGCACATCGCCGAGAAGGTTGCCGACGTTGCCGCGCTCCTCGCCATACTTCGCGAGCTGTCCGTAACGGATCTGATTCATCGCCGAGTTGTTGCCGATGACGGCTATGTAGGGCACGCCGAAGCGATTGGCGGTCTCCATGTCGAAGGCGGTCATGCCGAAGGAGCCATCCCCGTAGTAACAGAGCACTTCCTTGCCCGGGTGCGCCAGTCCCGCGGCGATCGCGAAACCGGTGCCGACGCCGAGCGAGCCGAGCGCTCCCGGGTCCATCCACTGCCCCGGCCGCCGCGGCCGCACCGCCTGCGCGGAGATCGTCACCACATCGCCCCCGTCGCCGATGTAGATGGTGTTGTCGGCGAGAAACTCATTCAGCTCCCAGGCCACCCGGTAGGGGTGGATCGGGACGTTGTTGGACTTGAAGAGCGGCATCAGCTTCTCGGTGGACGCCGCTTCCGCCTCGGCGAGCTTCCGCATCCACTGTTGCCGCGCCTGGCGCTTGTCGGACTTGAGGCGCCCCGTGGCCGCCTGCAGCACGGCGCCGAGGATCGCGCCCGGGTGTCCGACCAGCCCGAGATCGATGTCGCGGTTCTTGCCGACCGTGCGGTAGTCCATGTCGATCTGCACGAGCTTCGCCTTCGTGCTGATGCGCCGCCCGTAGCCCATGCGAAAGTCGAAGGGCGTGCCCACGATGACGATGACGTCGGCATCGGCGAACGCGTTGCCGCGGGTCCGATCGAAGTGGTGCGGATCGCCCGGCGGGAGAAGCCCGCGGCTGCCACCATTGAAGTAGCCCGGGATGTCGAAGCCCCTGAGCAGCGCGATCGCCTCCTCGTGGCCGCGCGCCGCCCATACTTGCTGACCGTAGAGGATCGCCGGGCGCTCCGAGTTGATGAGGATATCGGCGAGTTTCTCGATGTCGCGGGGATCGCCCAGCGAGCGGGTCGAGGCGCGGTAGTGACCGGGCCTCGGCACGACCGCCTTGCCGACCTCGACCTCGCGGTCGAGGACATCGCGGGGAATTTCCAGATACACCGGGCCCGGCGCGCCGGTGAAGGCCTCGCGCGCGGCCATCGACACCATGTCGGCCACGCGCTCGGTGCTGGGCACCGTGGCGGCGAACTTGGTGATCGGGGACATCATGTCGACGTGCGGCAGGTCCTGGAGCGAGCCCATCTTGTGCTGGGTGAGGGCGCCCTGGCCGCCGATGTGCAGCACGGGGCTCTCGGAGCGGAACGCGGTCGCGATCCCCGTGACGGCGTTGGTGCAGCCGGGTCCCGCGGTCGTCACCACGCAGCCGAGCTTGCCGGTCTGACGGGCGTAGCCGTCCGCGGCATGCGCCGCGACCTGCTCGTGGCGCACGTCGATGATGCGGATGCCCTCATCGATGCAACCGTCGTAGATGTCGATGATGTGGCCGCCGCAGAGAGTGAAGATCGTGTCGACGCCCTCGTTCTTCAGGGCCCTGGCGACCAGATGGCCGCCGGAGATGACGCCGGTGTCCCGGCTCTTGCGCTTGAGCGTGTCTTCCGCGGTGGTCGTGCTCCGGGTTTCCGCGGGCTTGGTCGCCGTCTCTTGCATTGACGCCTCCATAACAATCAGCCGCGAGCTGGGCGGCCCGGTAATCCTCGGGCGCTCCTGCGCGGGGTTTTTCGCAGGAGCGCCGTCTCTCAGGCCTCAGCGCGTCGCCAGGTTCGGGGTTGCAGCGATCGCGCCGGTCCGGCTCGTATAAGAGCTGCGCATCGGTTTCAGCACCACGATGGCCATGAGCGCCGCCAGGATGTTGAGGATGGCGGCCGTCATGAATACCGGGTGCCAGTTTCCCTTGGCCGCGATGACACTCGTCAGGGGTACCAGGAGCGATGCCGTGCCCTTTGCGGTGTACATGAGCCCGGTGTTGGTCGTCGCGTAGGTGGCGCCGAAGGTGTCGGTCACGGTCGAGGGGAAGAGGCTGTAAATCTCACCCCAGGCGAAGAACACCAGTCCCGAGAGCAGCACGAACATGACCGGGTCGGTGCCGAGATTGGCGAGCGCGATGATCCCCAAGCCTTCGAGCAGGAAGGCGATGAACATGGTCTGCTCGCGGCCGATTTGGTCGGACACCCAGCCGAAGAACGGCCGCGTCAGGCCGTTCAGGATGCGGTCGATGCTCAACGCGAAGGTCAGCGCCGGCATGGTGAGACCAATGAGGCTCACCGGACTGTCGGCGATCTTGAAGTCCTTGGCGATGGGCGCGAGCTGCGCGGTCGCCATGAGACCGCCCGCCGCCATCATGATGAACATGATGTACATGACCCAGAAGACCGGGGTCTTGAGCATCTCGAGCGGCCCCGCCTGGTAGCGGCTGGCCCCGCGCGCCACCTTCGGAGGCGCCACCATCAGGTTCACCGCCGGCGCAGCGATCAGCGAGCCGACCACCACCACGACGATCCCCTGGAACAGGCCGAAGGTGAGGAAGGTCTGCTCGTAGCCCGCGCTCTTGATCATGTGAGCGATGGGAATGATGGTCGCCGCAGAACCCATGCCGAAGCCCGCTGCGGTCAGGCCCGCCGCGAGCCCGCGGCGTCCCGGGAACCAGCGCACGGCGTTGCCGATGCAGGTACCGTAGACCGCGCCCGCGCCGACGCCACCGATCGCGCCGGCGAAATAAAACATCGCGAGCGACTCGGCGAATGAGTTGATGGTCCAGGCGACGCCGCACAGCGCGCCGCCGATCACGACGATCCACTTCGGCCCGAAGCGGTCGACCAGGTAGCCCTCGGCCGGCACCAGCCAGGTCTCGAGCAGGACGAAGATGGTGAAAGTGACCTGAATGGCCGCCTTGCTCCAATGGTATTTGTCCCCGATCGGGCCGACGAACAGCGTCCAGCCGTACTGCAGGTTCGCGATCATCACCATGCAGATGATGCCGATGACCAGCTGTGTCCACGGTTGGGCGAAGAATGAACGGGTCTGAGAAGTCGAATCGGTAACCATCGGTGTTCCCCCTTGTTCGATTTTGGGTTTAAGAACCGTCAGCCGGCTGGTATGAACTTCCGCGATTCGTGATACGAGCAAGCGTTCGACTTGTTCTCCGCTGCCGTCATACAGAAGGAATCAGACCGCGTCATAGGCGATCCCTCACTCGATCAGCTGCCCTCGGATGAGGCCCTGAAACAGTGCGGCTGGACCGACGCAGACCGAACGCGCGGGACCATAGGTGATATATCTCCGGCTTGTCAACACGCCGTTGAACCGGCCCGAGAGGCGAAGTGCCGGTGCTATCCAGTCCGTATGCGATGTTACGGAGGGTAAACCCGCACGGCGGTGCACCAATTTGGTGAGGAAGCGTCTCCCGTGGTATGTGATATATCCAGAGTGGCTGGGCCGGGGCAGGAGCTTGGGCGCCGCCGGGGGGGCGCCCAGCCGGGGCGGGCGGGCGTGCGCCACGCGGGCGCCCGGGGCTCTGGCGGTGGGGAGCTACGGACGTGGAAAATCCGGGGGGAGAAACGGGGGGCACGATGAGCGTAATCGCGACGCTCCGGAGCAGCCGCGCGGCGGCGGCAGGACAGCTCGCTCTGGCACCGCTCAACTCGCGCAGTCTCCGCGATCAGGCTTACGCGTTGCTGAAGGACGCGATCGCGAACACCGACATCTACAGCGAGCGCCAGCCGCTGCGGCTGGATGAGCGGGAGCTGGTCAAGGCGCTCGGGGTGAGCCGCACGCCGGTGCGCGAGGCGCTGTCCATTCTCGAGCAGGAGGGCTTTGTCAGGACGGTCCCGCGCCGAGGTATCTTCATCGTCCGCAAGTCCAAGCGCGAGATCATCGAGATGATCCAGGTGTGGGCGGCGCTCGAGAGCATGTCGGCGCGCCTCGCGACGCTGCACGCGCCCGATGCGGAGCTCGGTAAGCTCCGCCACCTGTTCGACTCCTTCCAGAACTCGCCGCCCTCCGAGCACATCGGCGAGTATTCCGACGCCAACATTGCCTTCCATCAGATGATCATCCGCCTCGGAGGCTCGCGGCTGATCGAGGAGGCGACGAAGAATCTGTTCCTGCACGTGCGCGCCATCCGCCGGGCCACGATCTCGCAGAACAATCGCGCCGCGCGCTCGATCATCGAGCACCTGAAGATCATCGAGGCGCTCGAGCGGCGCGACACCGAGCTCGCCGAGCGCCTCACGCGCCAGCACACGCTCGACCTCGCCGCGCACGTCGACCGGTACTGCGACTTCCTGGATTAGGGTACCCCGGGAAATCAAGCATCACGCGAGCTGCGAGTGATCGCGCCGCTCAGGCGGTGCGCGGCCCGCGTGCCCTCCGCCGCGGCGGCGGGGCAGGGGCGGGGCGTGCGCGCGGCGATGGCGCCGACCAATCGAAGCGCACCAGCCGCTCGATGAGCGCCGCCCCTTCCCGCAGCAGGAAATCCTTGAAGGCGGCGGCCACCGGCGGCAGGTGCTTGGTGCGGTTGTGCACCAGATACCAGTTCAGCCGCGCCGGGAAGTCCTGCACGTCGAGCACCACGAGATTGCCGGCCAGCAGGTCGAGGCCGATGGTGTGGGCGGAGAGGAACGCGATTCCCATCCCGGCGACCACCGCCTGCTTGATGGTCTCGGTGCTCGCAATCTGCATGGCGATGTTGAGTTTCCCAAACTGCCGGCCGAACACCTCGCGCATCGAGTTCCAGGTATCGGATCCGGGCTCGCGCATCACGAAGCGCTCGCGATTGAGCGCCGTGCGTGGAATCTGCCGCGCCCCGGCAAGCGGATGACTCGGCGCCGCCACGATCACATAGGGATGGGGCGCGAACGGCACCGCGACGATGTCCATGTCGGCGGGCGGACGGACCATCACCGCGAGATCGGTGAGATTGTCGGCGAGCTGGCGCAGCAGGCCCTCGCGATTGTGGACCGTGAGCTTGAACGTGATCCCGGGATGGGCGGCGCCGAAGGCCGCCAGCACGCGCGGAAAGAAGTAGTCGCCGGCGCTGATGACCGCGACGTTGAGCGTCCCGCCGGTGACGCCCTTGAGATTCGCGAGCGCGGCGTCCGCCTCCCGCATGCGCTGGGTGATCGCGCGGGCGCACTCGAGCATCTCCCCGCCGGCCGGCGTCAGGAAGGTCCTGCGACCGATCCGCTCGAAGAGGGGCAGGCCCACCTGAGACGCCAACTGCTTGAGAACCGTCGACACTGCCGGCTGCGACAGGTGCAGCTCGTCCGCGGCGCGGGAGAAATTCATGTGGCGCGCCGCGGTGGCGAACACCCGCAGCTGCCGCAGGGTCACATTGCGCATCTTGACCTCGGGAGTCAGCCCTCCCCAGGTATTATGAAATACTTATGCTCGCGATAGAAATCTTTAATTTTTCTTCTGGTAGTCCGGGGCGTAGGGTGAGTGCCGGTGAAGAGAAGACGGAGTGCGGAAATGGCAGCTGTGAGCGATCCGGTGAAGACGAGCGAGGAGCTGGCCGCGGAGCTCGAGGCCTACAACCGCGCTTTCTCCGAGCTGGAGCTCCCCTGGCGATGGGATGCGCAGATGCTCCGCCATCTCCTCACCGTCGCACCCGACCGGGACTGCGTCGGCGCCTACGTGGAGCTCAATCAGCCGCACCTCCTGCGGGTCTACGAGAAGGCGTTCCTGAGCGACCTCGTGAGCTCGACCCGCGAGCGCTGCCGCCAGGAAGCCTCAAACCCCGCCTGAGCCGGGCGCAGCCGCGCCCGGGTGCGGTGCCGCGTGTAAGCTAGGCACCGTGAAAGCCCGCAAGCTCTGCCCGGATCGCTGGAGGACTTAGCCGTGCCCGGCGGCCGGATCGATTCAACGCTCACCTTCACGCCGCTCGGGATCGCGGTACTCACGATATCCGATTCGCGAGACGCGGCGACCGACACCTCCGGCGACCTGCTCGCCGAGCGCATCCGTGCCGCGGGCCATCGGCTCGCGGCGCGCGCCCTGGTGAAAGACAGCAAACTCGACATTCAGCAGCAGCTGCGCCGCTGGATCGGGGACCGCGATGTGGACGTGATCATCAGCACCGGGGGCACGGGGCTCACGGGGCGCGACGTGACGCCCGAGGCGGTCCGCGAGCTGTTCGACAAGGAGCTCGAGGGCTTCTCCGTGCTGTTTCATCTCGTCTCTTACGAGACCGTCGGCGTTTCCACCCTGCAGTCGCGAGCCTGCGCAGGTCTCGCCGGGGGCACCGTGATCTACGCGCTGCCCGGATCCAACGGGGCGTGCCGCGACGGCTGGGACAAGTTGATCTGCCCGCAACTCGACAGTCGCCACCGGCCGTGCTCGATCGTCGAGGTCATTCCCCGCTTTCAGGAAAGCTAGCGCGCGGACCTGACCCGATGCCCGAAGATCGAGCGGCGCCCGCACCGGCCACCGACACGGTGGAGGCGGCACGCGCGAAGATGCTCGCAGCGGTGAGGCCGCTGACCCCGGAGCCCGTCGACATCACGGCCGCGCTCGGGCGCACTCTCGCGGAGACGCTGCAGGCGGCGCGCTCGCAACCCCCGTTTCGCTCCTCGGCCATGGACGGCTACGGCGTGCGCGCGGCCGATCTTGCGCAGGGCCCCTTCACGGTGCTGGGGGAAGCGCAGGCCGGCAAGGCTTACCCGGGCACCGTCGGGGCTTTTGGAGCGGTCCGCATATTCACCGGCGCACCGGTCCCCGAGGGCGTCGACGTGGTCGTACCACAGGAGCGCGCGCGGCGCGAAGGCGACAGGGTGTGGCTCGAGGCGCCGGCGCCGCAGCGCACCAACATCCGCGCAGCGGGTATCGACTTCAAGGCGGGTGAGGAGCTGGTCCAACGGGGCACGCGGCTCAACGCGCGTCACGTCGCGCTCATCGCGGCCGCCGGCGTCGGGTCCGTGAGCGTCGCGCGCCGGCCGCGGGTCGCGGTGCTCGCCACGGGCAACGAGCTCGTGCCGCCCGGCACACCCGCCGCCGCGCATCAGATCTTCGACTCGGTGAGCTTCGCCCTCCTCGCGATGCTCGAAGAGTGGGGTGGCGAGCCCCGGCGCGGCGCGGTCCCCCCGGATGAGGCGGGGGCGATCGCGGCCGCCACCCAGCAGGCGCTCGAGGATGCGGACCTCGTCGTGATCATCGGGGGGGCCTCCGTCGGCGACTACGACGTCGTCAAGCCGGCGCTCGCACGCCTCGGGCTTTCGATTGCCGTAC
>Ga0209807_1001175_pt1 | contig 12422 bp, 12 predicted proteins | sample GraSoiAngelo_154_FD_186168 | JGI IMG/M metagenome (GOLD analysis project Ga0209807, IMG submission 186168) | Grasslands soil microbial communities from the Angelo Coastal Reserve, California, USA - 14_1009_13_20cm (SPAdes) (version 2) | ecosystem: Environmental > Terrestrial > Soil > Grasslands ... | reverse complement strand
GTGAAGGCGCAGAGGTGGTGGAGGAAGGCGAACAGCGTGGACATGGTGACCCTCGATGCGGCGGCGCGGCGGTCTTCATGAAAGCCTATCATCACGCGCACATTTGCGCGACCGGCTGCGGTTCCTGACCAGATCCAGCGCACCTGTCACACTTTGTACAAGGAATTGGAGAACAACAGGCAAACCGGAACGTCGGTTCCGCGTTGATAGCGATCCCTTAAGAAGCCCACAGGAGTTCGCCATGGTAACAAAAGTTAAGCCCGTTCCCGACGGGTATCACACCGTCACGCCGTATCTCGTCGTCGACGGCGCCGAGAAGGTCATCCGTTTCATGAAGGAGGCCTTCGGGGCCCAACCCGTATTCGAGCCGATGATGCGGCCGGACGGCAAGGTCATGCACGCGGAGTTTAAAATAGGCGATTCCAATATGATGATTTCGGACGCCTCCGAACGCGCGCCGGCCACTTCCGCCATGCTATATCTCTACGTGCCCAATGTGGATGCCGTCTACCAGAAAGCGTTGAAGGCCGGCGGCACCTCGGTGATGGAGCCTTCTGACATGTTCTATGGCGACCGCAGCGGCGGCGTGAAGGATCCAGCCGGCAATCAATGGCACATCGGCACGCATGTCGAGGACGTCGCGCCGGCTGAACTCAAAAAGCGCGCAGCGGAGTTCATGAAGCAGCAAGGCAAGGCGGCGTAGGCACCGCAATCGTAGGGCGGGTCAGTCTTACTGAGTCATTAGACCCTCATGGTGAGGAGGCGTATGCGCCGTCTCGAACCATGAGGGTCCGGCGCCCCCTGGTCGGCCTCATCCTTCGAGACGCGCGCAAGAGCGCGCTCCTCAGGACGAGGAGATAAACCGGTTATGACGCAGCAGGATTAGGCGAAGCCGTAACCGCCGCTGTTCTCGAGCGGCGGATACGCTATTCCGCCCTTCGCTACCAGCCTCACAGCGGCAAATTATCGTGCTTCTTCGCCGGGACCTCCACGTGCTTGTCCCGCAACATCGCCAGCGCCCGCGCGATCCTCCGCCTTGTCGAGTGCGGCATGATGACGTCGTCGATATAGCCGCGCTCGGCGGCGATGAAGGGCGACAGGAAGCGGTCCTCATATTCCTTGGTGCGCGCGGCGATTTTCTCGGCGTCGCCGATGTCTGCGCGGAAGATGATCTCGACCGCGCCCTTGGCGCCCATCACCGCGATCTGCGCGGTCGGCCAGGCGTAGTTCATGTCGGCGCCGATCTCCTTGGACGCCATGACGTCGAACGCGCCGCCATAGGCTTTGCGCGTGATCACGGTCACCAGCGGCACGGTGCATTGCGAATAGGCGAACAAAAGCTTCGCGCCATGCTTGATGAGCCCGCCATATTCCTGGGCGGTGCCCGGCAGGAAGCCGGGCACGTCGACGAAGGTGACGATCGGAATGTTGAAGGCGTCGCAAAAGCGCACGAACCGCGCCGCCTTGCGCGAGGCATCGCTATCGAGCACGCCGGCCAGCACCATTGGCTGGTTGGCGACGAAGCCGACCGTGCGCCCGGCGATCCGCCCGAATCCGGTGACGATATTTTTCGCAAAGGCTTCGGAGATTTCGAAGAAGTCGCCCTCGTCCACGACCTTGAGGATCAATTCCTTCATGTCATAGGGCTTGTTCGGACTGTCGGGGATCAGCGTGTCCAGCGACATGTCGAGCCGGCCAATATCGTCAAAGCTCGGCCATTCCGGCACGCCGTCTGAGTTGTTGGAAGGCAGGAAGTCGATCAGCCGGCGCATCTGCAACAGCGCCTCGACGTCGTTCTCGAACGCGCCGTCAGCGATCGAGGATCGCGTCGCATGCACGCTGGCACCGCCGAGTTCTTCCGAGGTGACGACCTCGTTGGTGACGGTCTTCACCACGTCCGGCCCGGTGACGAACATGTAGCTCGTGTTCTTCACCATGAAGATGAAGTCGGTCATCGCCGGCGAATAGACGTCGCCGCCGGCGCACGGGCCCATGATGACGGAAATCTGGGGGATGACGCCGGAGGCAATGACGTTGCGGCGGAAAACATAGGAATAGCCGGCGAGTGCGGCGACGCCTTCCTGGATGCGCGCACCGCCGGCGTCGTAGAGCCCGATGATCGGCGCCCTCGCCTTCATCGCCATGTCCTGGATTTTCACGATCTTCTGCGCGTGGGTTTCCGACAGCGAGCCGCCGAACACGGTAAAATCCTTGGCGAATACGAAGGCCTTGCGGCCGTTGACGGTGCCCCACCCGGTCACGACGCCATCGCCCGGTATCTTCGTCTTCTCCATGCCGAATTCGATCGAACGGTGCTCGACGAACATGTCGAGTTCCTCGAACGAGCCCTTGTCGAGCAAGAGCTCGATGCGCTCCCGCGCGGTCAATTTACCGCGGGCGTGCTGAGCCTCGATACGCTTCTTGCCGCCGCCGAGCTTTGCCCCCGCGCGCAGCTCCGCAAGGGTGTCCAGAACGTCTTTCATCTGCTCCCGCCCGCCATTTTCGGTCCGATTTTAGGGCTAACACGGCATTTTCGGAAGCGGAAACCTGGTTTCCCGCCGCTTTCGGCACCAGATCGGCGCTACAAGATGCACTTTAGGATTGGCAAGGAGTCTTGAGAAGATGAGCGAAATGACCGCCACCAACGCCACGGGTGCCGCAAGCGGCGGCGTAAAAATCCTGCTCCGGCTGGAAGGATTGACGCTGTTTGCCGGGATGACGCTGCTCTACGCGATCTGGGATGGATCGTGGTGGGTTTATGCCGTCCTGTTCCTGCTTCCCGATCTGAGTTTTGCTGCCTACCTAGTCGACGCAAAAACCGGCGCCGTCGTCTACAATGCCGCGCACAGCTACATGGCGCCGGTGGCGCTGATGACGACGTCCTTTGCGCTCGCCTCCCCGCTTTGGCTTTCTATCGCGATGATCTGGCTGGCCCACATCGGCATCGATCGCGCGCTTGGCTATGGTTTGAAATACGGCGCTGGATTCACTTTCACCCATCTCGGCCGGATCGGGCGAACGGCGAGCTGAGGGCCGAAAAAGGCCGATCGGAAAAACTCAAGCTAGCCCAATGGCTTGACGATGATTTGTAATGGCGAAAGTTATAATATGTCGTCTCCGTGACATATCCGGCCCATATTCAACAAATTCGTGCATTCTGAGTGGTAATCAAACTCCAATGGGTGGCTGATATCGATGACCGCGACGGCCGTTTCTCTGTCACCACATGAAAATTCGGAAACCGTCGACTTCCTGCGACGGCTCGCCAGCATGATGTCCGGCGGCAAGAACGCCGAGATGCTGCTCGGCGCGGCCGGCATCATCGAAGCATTGACCGATCGGGCCGTCACGGCGGAGCGACTGTGCAGCGAACAACGGGACGAGCGCGAGAGAAACAGCCAATTGCGCGAAGCCGCCGAGATCGCGACCGAGAATTCGAGCTCCGAGGCGGCCGCCCTGAGAGCACGGCTCGCTGATGCCGTCCGGCAGGCGGAAATCGACCGGGCATCTCTCACTGAGCAAGCACATCGCCTGTCGGCGAGAACCGAGGATGCGGAAAGCCGATTGGCGAAAGTCAACGCCGAGCTCGATGAACTGCGCACGCCTTTTGCAGAGCTCAGCGACACCGTGGTGGCAGTGCCGACCGAGCAGTTGCGACTGGCGCGCGCGCAGTTCGATTTCCTGGCCGACGGATTTGCCAAGAATGGCGACGTGATCTCGCAAACCATCTGCGAAATCGGCCGATGCGCGATCGAGCAGGCCTTGGCAGGCAACAAACCAGCCAAGTAGTCGGCCCAAGCAACCGGGTCAGGCGATCGGCTCGCCATATCCTCGCGGCCATGACGAATGTTGAAGCAGGAACGGACACCCGCGGCGCAGGCGTCACTTCTCCCCCATCTTGAACGGCTCTTCCTTGCCGGAGGGCACGGTCTCCTCCGCCATCGCCAGCATCATGGCGACCATCACGTAGTTGCCGGCGACCGCGGTCAGGTCAACGATCTGCTGATCGCTGAAGACTTTCTTTGCCCGCGCAAAAGTTTCGTCGGAAATTTTTTGCGTGGTCGTAAGCTCGGTAACGAAGTCGTATGTGAGCGCTTCGTCCTCAGCCATCTTCGCCGGCCGCTTGCCCTCCTTCAGCTCGGCGATGATGTCCGCGGAAAGGCCCGCCTTCGCCGCCAGCGGCGCGTGCGCAAACCATTCGACCTGCGAGCGCCACTGCCTCCCGATGATCAGAATTGCAAACTCGTTGAGCCTGGTCGGCACCGAGGTCTGCCAGCGCAGATAGTAAAACAGGTCGAACAACCGCTGGCCCAGCACTGGACTGCGGATCATCGGGTTATAGGGTCCGCCGAGGCCGACGCTGGATACCTTCATGATCTGTTCGCCGAGCGGCTTCTGCTTCTCGTCAAGTTGATCCATCGTGAGCTGAGGAAAGCGCGGCTGCTTGCTGATGGCGGGCCCTGTAAGCATCGTGGCGGCGAACCAGCCGCCGGCCGCGGCCAGCGCAAGCGACGATATCCACACTGGGGCTGAGTGCATAAGGATTCCTCCGGTTCTTCTTGCGGTTTCTCCTCGCAGGTTCTTCTTGATGGTGACGCGACCTTAATCGAGCGAGACGGCGCGAGCCAGAGCCCTTTAGGAACCCGATTGAACGGTTCGCGTTAGAGCAGCAAACCCAAATGTGGAGGTCCAAAAATGTCTGGATCCAATATCGCCCGAGCGAGTTTGCTGCTGGTTTCGCTGAGTCTGGCCGGAAGCGCGATGGCGGCGCCGGCTGCTTCTCCTTTCGCTGCCATGGCAGGTTCATGGTCGGGCAGTGGCGTGCTGAACACATCGGATGGCCAACGGGAGCAGTTGCGCTGCCGGGCCTCCTACGATGTCGCCGGGAGCGGCACCGAACTCCGCCTCAATCTGCGATGCGCCAGCCAGAGCTACAATTTCGATCTGGCGAGCGAGGCTGAATACCGCGGCGGTGCGATTTCCGGCTCCTGGACGGAGACCAGCCGCAATGCTTCCGGCACCCTGTCGGGACGTGCGATCGGCGATCACATCGAGGCCGCCGCGCGAGGCGATAACTTCTCCGCCAACCTGTCGCTGACGACGCGCGGCGGCCGACAAACTGTGTCGATCCGACCGCAGGGAACCAACGTCACGGCGGTTTCGCTCGAACTGGGCCGGCGCTGACCAGCGGCTAGATAGCGCCGATATCGCGCAGGCAGGCCTGCGCCAGCGTCATGCGATCGGCGCTGTGGCGCGGCTCGCGGACGTCGAGATTGAGCGCAAACACCGTCTGTGCACTGCCCTTTTCGGCCCAGCCCACGAGCCAGCCGAGCGAGGGGTGGCCGGTTTCGGCACCGACCAGTCCAGACTTGGCGCGGATAATGGAATCGCCTGATTTCGTCACGGGCAGTATGTCGCGCACCAGTTCCTGGCTGCGCTTGGAGATCGGCAGCACGCCGCGGCGCAGGCGGTCGACAAAATCGACCTGCTGCACGGGATCGATGCGCAGCTCTCCGGTGAGCCAGAACTGGTCGATACCGCCGCCAATGTTGCGATTGCCGTATTCGAACAGATCGACATATTTTTGCATCCGCTCTTGGCCGATGCGGCGGGCGATCTCCTGATAGACCGGCACGACGGATGCCGCGATCGCGGTGCGCAGGGTGTGATCCTTGTTCCAGGCCTCGATCGAGCGCTTGACGCCGTCCCACTTGAAGACGTCCTTGTCCGGGTCCTCAACCACGCCGGTCTCGAGCGCAATCAGCGAATTCGGAATCTTGAAGGTCGAAGCCGGCAGCTTCGCCTCGCCCGAGCGATCCTTGTCGCTGGCGATGACCAGATAATCATCGATGAGATAGCCGACAAAAGTGCCTTCCGTGCCGTCATCGGTAAAATGCCTGGTCAGCGCCTCGCGAATTTCACTCTTCTGGTAGGCGACGTCGGCAAAGCTGCGCGACGGCAGAACGCCTGCAGCAACCAAAAGACCGAGCGCATGACGACGACTAATCACGGGGTGCATCCGAAAATGGTTTCCGAGGCGCGGGAAGATGCAGGTGACATCGTGGTGAAACGATGACGACGCGGGTATCCGGCCCCGCAATGTTTAGCGGGCCGGCCGCGACAACCGCAGCACGAAGACGAGCACTTCGGCGACCGCCTTGTAAAGCTCGACTGGGATCTCGTCATCGAGTTCGACCTTGGAGAGCGCGCCGGCCAGCACCTCGTTCTCCTCGATCGGGATGTCATTGGCCTTGGCAACTTCGATGATCTTTTCGCCGATCGTCCCCCTGCCCTTGGCGACGACCCGCGGCGCGCCCTTGCGGTCGTATTGCAGCGCGACGGCGAGCTGGTTCTTGGTTTCCCTGCTCATGACGCGCGATCCAGGAAATGGCCGGCCCGCGCCACCGTGGCTTGCGGCGGCGTGCCGTCGCGGATCACGATGTCGCCAGGCCGCAGCTGGGCCTGGCTCAGCGCCTGGCTGAGCTCGCCTGCACCGGCGCGCAACTGCGCCGCGGTCGCCGGCCGCTCCGCCCACATTCGCACCGATGTCCGCTCGCCGCTGAACGATACAAGCGCATGCACCGGACCGGCGGGCTCGACGTCGAGCGAAAACCGCGCCCGCCAAACCCGTTTTGCGCCCTCGACCTCGTTGCCGCGGCCATCGCGCGAGATTTCGAATTGCGCCAGCGCCGTTCCCTGCGGCGTCGCAAACGGAATTTCGAAATTCCATCGGGGCGCGGTAGAATCGAGGCGGGTGGTCCCGGCGTCACCGGTGTCGGGCAGCGACGCCACCTGCAACAGGGTCTGGCGCGCGATCGCAGCATCGGTGTCTTCGAGCAGATGATGCGCTGTTACGGCCAGCGGTGCATTGGATGGGATCGACGGCGCCGCGATCACTTGCGCGGACGGCAGGCTCCCTCGAAATGGCGGCGGCGGCGTATTGGTGCGGACAGTCGCCACCTCGCTGCGTCCATTTGGCAACGTCACCGTTATCGACGGCGCGTGGCTTGCGGCCTTGGGAGTTTGCTGCAGCGCTTCCTGCAACAGATTGAGCACCGCACCTGTCGTCACCGAACGTGGCCCGCTCGCCAGCAACGCCTCAGTCAGTACGATGTGTCCCGCAGTGCCGGCATCCTGCGTCTGATCTGCGAGTGGCAACCGCGCCTGAGGCAATAGGATTTCTTGGACCTCGAGTTCAGGTGAGAACGAAAGCGCAAGCGGCGGCGCTTGCCGGGCCGTCTGCGTCCTTGCGGGAGCCGTTCCGCTTGCGGAAGTCGCGGCAGCACCCGGCACGGCCGGTTGCGGCGTGGTCGCCGGGCTTTCGGTCACGCCGAGCGAGGTCGCCAGCGTTTGACGGAGCACAATCAGCGCCGCTTTGAGATCTGGGATGCCGGCGGATGGTGAGACCGCGTCTGACGCCAGGGAGGCCTCCAGAAACAATCCTGATTTCTGAAAAGCGCTTTGGATGTCGCCGCCATCTAGGTTCTGGTCGAGACTGGTCCGCTGCGTCAGCACCTGCACGATCGCCTGCTGCAATGCCGGCGGCAGGCTGCTCGACGCAGCGAGCGCGCCGAGATTGGCAAACAGCGGCGCCTGGCTGCCTTGCTGGGTCACCGCCGTCTCGCTCGCCACCGCGACCGCGGCGCGCTCCAGCGGCGTCAACAGATCGATGGAAGCCGCGGCGTTGAGCGCAGGGCTCGCCGCTGCCGCAACCGGCGCATTCGGCGTCAAGGTAACGGCGTCAAAGGAAGCGCCGAGCGGCGCTTGCGAACCCCCCGGCACGATCGAAAGCCTGATGCCGCTGTCGGTCTGCGATACCGCGAGCCGCAAGGTCTGCCCGGCCTGCAGCGGAACTTCGGAGAGCACGTCAATCGATAAGCCGGCGATGGCGATCCGCACCAGGTTTTCGGCGAGCGTGTTGAGCACGGTTGCGTTGACCAGTGTTCCCGACTGCAAGACGAATCCGGGCGCTGCCGCGCCTGGGGTAGTCGCGATCACGGGGAGCGTCGGAGTGACTGTAATGGCCATGTCTCAAGGGCTCGGCTTCAAGCCTTGAACGCTAGCGCAAGCGTCGTAAACCTCTCGTTAACCGGCAGCTACCCAACGGTGTTTAAAATGCTGGCTGCCGCCCGAAAATCGACCAGCCGCGTGGCGCGGCGGGCGGCGACCTCTTCGTCAACGCCCCATCTTTCAGCGTTCCAGTCCTCATCGACATGGGCGGCCGCCCATACAGAATCCGGATCGAGCACGCCATGTGCCAGCGCCAGCGCCAGCAGCGCCGATCCCGTCAGCGTCGTCACGACATGCAGGGCCGCAATCGACCAGGGGTCGTCAGGAAATGCCGCGCGCGCCGCCTGCACGGCGGCATCGGGTTGGCGGACGTGCACGACGCCTTCGGCCAGAATGAAGTGGGCACCAAGGGCGTCGGCGGCCCAAAACAGCACGGGATCCCAGTGCTGCGCCTCGCGCGCAACCAGCGCTTCGGGGTGTCCCGCGCGATAGAACAGCAAATCCGACTGTAGATATTTCGCGATGTCGTCGGCGACGAGCTCGGCCCGATCGACCACGGACTGCACCACGCTGTTGGCAAAGCGCGTTATCGGCATGGTCAGAGGATCGATGGTCTCCTTCTGCGCCTCCCATTCCGCCGCGATCGCCTCGGCGATCTCCTTCACCGGCATGGCCACCTGACGCCCCGAGGGCGTGCGGATCGGCTTGCCGTCGAGCGTGACGGCAAAGGCGCCATCGATTTCGAGCACATCTGCGCTGGCGTAAAACCGCTTGCGCCGCGGCGTGCGCGTCGCGCGCCGCACGGCCTCTTCCGGATCGAGCGGCGATGGTCCCGCCCCTTCTTCGAACAATTCACGCATGCGGTTTTGCGGCTTTTCGTGATCGCCCAAACTCTCGGGCAAACTATGCTAGATGTCCAAGCAAATAAAGCGGCGCCTATTACAGCAAGGCCTCACCGGACTTTTCACATTGCTAATCGTCGCGATTGGCGCAACTGCGCGAATAGGCCGCACGCCGGCTCGGCTTCACCCCCGCGGCAGCCGCCTCGTCGAGGCACCGGACCACCCGGTCGCTGAACGAGGGCCGCGGCGCCGGCCGATAATCATAGCGCGGCGGCGCATCCATCTGCGGCACCTTGGGCACTTCGATCTTGGGAGGTGGCGGCGGTGGCGGTGGCGGCGGATTGAACTGCGATCCACCCGGCAAGCTGTTTGGCAATTGCGCGTACGCCGCTTGGCCCGCGGCCAGCGCGCACACCAAAGTGCAAATCAATATCGGCAATCGTTTCATTGAAAATATCTGTGACGCCAACGAAGAACCGCAAGTTAAATTATTCTTCAGGCGCGTTCTCGATCGGATCGAACCGGTCGGCCTCAAGCCCGAGCAGGTTCCAGGATTGCAGCATGTGCGGCGGCAGCGGCGCGGTCGCGTCGATCACACCGCCGCGAGGATGCGGAATGATGATCCGGCGCGCCAACAGATGTAGCCGGTTCTGCAGGCCGCCCGGCAGTTCCCAATTCTCTTTGGTGAAATATTTGGGATCGCCGACGATGGCGTGATCGATATGGGCCATATGCGCGCGCAATTGATGGGTTCGCCCGGTGACCGGTTTCAGTGACACCCAGGCGAGCTTCTGCGCCGAGGTTTCCACCACGGCGTAATAGGTCACCGCATGGCTTGCACCCTCATCGCCATGTGCGGCGACCCGCATGATGGTATCTTCCTCACTCTCCTCCTTGGCGAGATAGGTCGAGATGCGGCCCTGCTTCGGCTTCGGCACGCCGGCGACCAGCGCCCAGTAGATCTTGCGCGCCGAGCGATGGCGGAACGAGCCGGTTAGCGCGGTCGCGGCAAAACGCGTCTTTGCGACCAGGAGGCAGCCCGAGGTCTCCTTGTCCAGCCGATGCACCAGCCGCGGCTTCTGGCCCTTGGCATCGCGCATCACTTCCAGCATCAGGTCGACATGCCGCGTCGTGCCGGAGCCGCCCTGCACCGCGAGCCCCGCGGGCTTGTTCAGCACCAGCACGTCGTCGTCCTCAAACAGCGTCATCGCTTTCAGCGCGTCGAGCGTTTTGAGCGCGGCTTCCGAGAGATGGCCTGATACTTTCGGCGCATCGAGCCGCAGCGGCGGAATGCGAATGCTCTGCCCTTCCTCCAGCCGATCCTTGCTGTCGGCGCGCTTGCCGTTGACGCGCAGCTCGCCTTTGCGGACGATGCGCTGGATGTGGGAGAAGGACAGGCCGGGAAACCGCGCCTCGAGGAAGCGATCGACGCGCATATTGTTCTCATCCGCCGTCACGACTACGGTCTGTACTTTTGTGGGCAGCAGCGACGGCTCGGCAACGATCTTCTCGGGTTCGGCCATGTGAGCGGTCGGCTTTGCCGCATGCGGCCCGGGAAAGCGCGCCGGCGGTTTCCCACCCGGTCGATGAGCCTGCGATCGCTCGGCCTGCGAGCCCCGATAGGGACGCGCGCCCTTTGGCCGATCGCCAGGGCTGCGGGATTTTGCCAGGGGTCTCTTGACGCGACGGCTCATATTTTCTGCGGCTCCAAAATCAAATCGTTGGGTAGCGCAAAAGCGGCTCATCGTCACGGCGAAATCAGAACAAATCCGTCGCGGAAACGTTCAACAACGGCCAAACGTGCAAACAACAGGGGAGCATCCAGGATGGCGCCGTCGAAATCGGGGTTGGCCGTACTTTTGGGCGTGGTTGCAGCCTTGATCGTCGCTGCGACGGCGGCACGAGCCGAGGAAGGTCCGATGCCGGAGGAGATCGCCTGGAAGCTCCTGGAAATCGGCCGTGTGATCGACCCGCCAAAGACTGCCGCGATCTACGCGCCGCTGCAGGAGAAAGAACCGTACCCGGGCGTCAAGATCGAGCGCGACGTCAAGTACGGCGCAGCCGATCGCAACCGGCTCGATATCTTCATGCCGGAAACCGCGTCATCGCCGCGCCCGGTACTGATCTTTGTCCATGGCGGCGCCTTCGTCACCGGCGATAAGCGTGTGGGGGACGGTCCATTCTATGACAACATCATGCTGTGGGCGGTGAAGAACGGTTTTGTCGGCGTCAACGTCGATTACCGGCTTGCACCGCAAGCGACGTGGCCGGCGGGCGCGAAAGATTTGGCGGCTGCTGTTGCGTGGATCTCGGGCCAGATCGGCGAGCGCGGCGGCGATGCCGCGCGCATCTATCTGATGGGGCACTCCGCCGGTGCGGTGCACGTCGCGAGCTACGTGTCGCATCCGGAGTTTCACACCGTGAACGGCGGCGGCCTGGCCGGCGCAATCATGATGTCCGGCATTTATGACCTGACGGCGACGCCGCTCGCCGATCCCGAGCGTGCATATTTCGGCGCCGATCCCTCACGCTATGCCGAACAATCCTCGTTGCAGGGTTTGGGGACGACGAAGATACCGCTGATGATCGTTTCGGCCGAACTGGACCCGCCCGGATTTGTGAAGCAATTCGACCTCGTGAAAGAAGCAATCTGCAAGGACGCGAACGCATGTGCCCGCGCGTTTATGCTGCCGCAGCACAGCCATATGTCGGAAGTGTATTCGATCAACACCGCGGACACGCGGTTGACTGATGAGATTTTAGACTTCGTCACGCGGAAATAGCGGCGTTCGGGACTATTTCGGCCCCCGCTCCTTGCGCAGTTTCGCCCAATAATCCAGCCGCTTGCGAATCTCGCGCTCGAAGCCGCGGTCGGGCGGATCGTAAAACGTCGGGTGGCCAAGCGCGTCCGGAAAATACTCCTGCCCGGAAAACGCCTCCGGCGCGTCGTGATCGTATTCGTAACCGGAGCCGTAGCCTTCCGACTTCATCAATTTGGTCGGCGAATTCAGGATGTGCTTTGGCGGCAACAGCGACCCGCCCTCCTTGGCCGCGCGCATCGCCGCGCCAAACGCCGCATAGGCGGCGTTCGATTTCGGCGCGGTGGCGACATAAATGACGGCCTGCGCGATCGCGAGTTCGCCTTCGGGAGACCCAAGGAAATCATAAGCCTCCTTGGCGGCGTTGCAGATCACCAGCGCCTGCGGGTCGGCGAGACCGATGTCCTCGACCGCCATCCGCACCACGCGCCGCGCCAAAAACAGCGGGTCCTCGCCGGCATCCATCATGCGCGCAAGATAATACAGCGCCGCGTCTGGATCGGAGCCGCGCACCGATTTATGCAGGGCCGAGATCAGATTGTAATGGCCATCGGCGGATTTGTCGTAAATCGGCGCGCGGCGCTGCAGGATGTCCTCCAGTTGCGCGGCATTGAAGATCTCGCCTTCGCGCGCGGCGCGCCAGACCTCTTCGGCGAGCGTCAGCGCCGCGCGGCCATCGCCGTCCGCCATGCGCACAAGCACGGCACGGGCTTGCTCGTCGAGCGGCAGCTTTTTGCCTTCAATTTTCTCG
>Ga0209807_1001174_pt1 | contig 12423 bp, 13 predicted proteins | sample GraSoiAngelo_154_FD_186168 | JGI IMG/M metagenome (GOLD analysis project Ga0209807, IMG submission 186168) | Grasslands soil microbial communities from the Angelo Coastal Reserve, California, USA - 14_1009_13_20cm (SPAdes) (version 2) | ecosystem: Environmental > Terrestrial > Soil > Grasslands ... | reverse complement strand
GGTGCGCGCGGGCCTGCACACCGGCGAGTGCGAGGTGATGGACGGCAAGGTCGCCGGCGTCGCCGTCTCGATCGGCGGGCGCGTCGCGGCAAAGGCCGGGCCGGGCGAGGTGCTGGTCTCGCAAACCGTGAAGGACCTGGTGGCCGGCGCGGGGATCGAGTTCCAGGATCGAGGCGGCGCCGAGCTCAAGGGAGTTCCCGGCGAGTGGCGGCTGTACGCGGTCGCAGGAGCAGCGTGACCGACCTCGTCCGCTGCTGGCCGACGACGGACCCGGCCTACATCGCCTACCACGACGAGGAGTGGGGGCGGCCGATCCGCGACGAGCGCGGTCTTTACGAGCGCCTCTGCCTCGAGGGCTTCCAGGCCGGGCTCTCGTGGCTCACCATCCTCCGCAAGCGCGAGGCATTCCGCGTGGCCTTTGCCGGCTTCGACCCCGAGCGCGTCGCGCGCTTCGGCGAGCGCGACGTCGAGCGGCTGCTCGCCGACGCGGGGATCGTCCGCCACCGGGGCAAGATCGAGGCTGCGATCGCGAACGCGCGGGCGACGCTCGAGGTGCGCGAGGCTGGGACGCCGCTCGAGGAGCTCATGTGGCAGTACCGCGACCACGCGGACGGGGCGGAGCTCTCGCGGCGCCTGAAAGGCGCCGGCTTCCGGTTCGTCGGCCCGACGACGGTCTACTCGTCGATGGAGGCGTGCGGGATCGTCAACGGCCACCGTGCCGACTGCTGGGTCCACGACGCCGTGGAAACGCTTCGCGTTTCCACGGTCTGAAGGAACTCCGCGGGCCGGAAAGCGTGGTTTCCGTCCCGCTCCGTACTGTTTTGGTTTTTCGATGCTTTGGACGAGATGGCTGCCTCGTGCGCTCGCGTGCGGCAGAGGCCGGCGCGAGCGCAGTCCGGCCTGCGGCTACGCCCCGCTGCGCGGTGTCTTAGCCTCCGGCCCTTTGCCTGGTTGTGGTTCGAACGTTCCGAACCCTCAGGCGGAGTAGCGGGCGGGCACGCGCAGCCTGCCCGACCACGACGGAAGCGCGGCCCGAACCCTGCGTCAGCCCCTATGTGCTCTCAGCACGAGGGCCGGGAGACCGCGCTCTCCCGGCCCGAGTTCCTTGACCCAGCGAGCGAGACCGAAGGTTTCGCGAGCTAGCTCTAGCTCTCGAGGATCTGCTTCAGGCGCTCGAAGTCCTTGCGGAATTGTTTCTCGGCCCGCCGGGAGAGGAGCCCCGCCGCGAAACCGGGGACGTCGCCCTCGGCGATCACGGTCAGCCGCGTTCCGCCGTCCGCCGGCTCGAGCTCGTGCCGCACGGCGAACGGCACCGGGCTGTCGAGCGCGCGCAGCGTGAAGGCGCGCGGCTCCTTCCGGTCAACGATCTCGAGCGTCGTGTGGAGCTCACGCCCGAGGAGGGAACGCGACTCCTCGATCCGTCCGTTGCGCAGCGTCGCGCCTTTCACACCCGTCTGCCACGCCGGCAGGTTCGAGACATCGGTGAGGTAGGCGAAGACGTCCTCGGGTGGCCGCGCGATCTCGATCGTCAGCTCGGCGCGCACCTGCCGAAGGATAGGTCGACCTCGACACGCTCTTGCGGCGGCCGCGCGCTTCGGTATCGTGCGGGTACCGCGGAAAGGAGGTGGTCCGGCAGTGATTTCAGACAGTACGGGCAGTGGAGGTACCAGCGGGTAGGGGTGCCGTCCCCGGGACCTACGGGGAACCGCCTAGCCAGCGTGGGGGACACCGCGTTCCGCGCCGCCCGGTCTCACTACCTAGACCGGAGCAGGAGGCGCCTCTGCCACTACGCGCTGGTGACCGTCTCGAGGGGCCGCGAAAGCGGCCCCTCGTGTTTCTCCAAGGTGCTCAGGCAGCAACGCGATCGGGAGCCGGAACGGCTTCCGACGCGAGTGTGGTCAGGTGCAGCCGGAGCTGTTCGAAGATCTCTCCGTCGAGGAGCCGGCCTTCTGCGTCGAAGTGCTCTTCCGCGCGCGAGACCGGGATCTCGGTACCGACGACGCGGGCGCCGGCGATGCCGAGGATCCGCTTCAGGTCCTGCTGCGCCCAAAGGGCGCCGAACTGCCCGGTGCTCGCGCCGACGACCGCGACGGGCTTGTTCCGCAGGACGGCCTCGAGCTTCGGCCGGGAGGCCCAGTCGATCGCGTTCTTGAGGCCGCCGGGGACGGAGCCGTTGTACTCGGGCGTCGCGAAGAGGATCGCGTCCGCCGCCGCCCAGTCGCGGCGCAGGCGGCGGACGCTCTCCGGGACATCGTCCTCGAGATCCTGGTCGTAGATCGGCAGCTCGCCGAGGCCGTCCCAGAGCTCGATCTCGACGCCGGCGGGAGCCAGCCTCGCCGCCTCCCGCAGGAGCTGCGTGTTGTACGAGTCGCTCCGGAGGCTGCCGGATACGGCCAGGATCTTCATGATCAGGCCTCCTGCTTGACGAAGGCGAGCTCCGCGATGAGCTTCACCTGGTCGCCGAGGTAGTTGCCGCCACCCTGGTTCGGCGCGTTCCAGCTGACACCGAACTCGTTGCGGTCGACGGTCGTCTCCAGCTTGATGCCGACGCGCTCGCGCCCGAAGGGATCGACGTTCGGCTCCGAGACCGATCCCGTGAGCTCGACCGGGCGCGTGACGCCCTTGATGGTCAGCTCGCCGCGGTCGAGATCTGTCGCCCGGAAGGAGATCTCCGGGAACCGCTCGGCGTCGAAGAAGTCCGGCGTCTGGAGATGGCCGTTCAGCTGCTCGTCCTTGACGTCGACGCTCCCGACCTTCGCCGAGCCCTCGAGGACGCCGTCCGCCAGGGTGGCGGTGAAGTCGCGGAAGCTGCCGCGGAACGTGTTCGTGCCGGCATACGCGACCTCGAACGAGACGTTGGAGTGGACCGGGTCGGCGCTCCACGTACCCGTGGGGACCGACTGGCTTGTGATGATGCTGGACATGGATGCAATCTCCTTGGTATACTTGAGGTCGCAAGGATAATAGCGAGGAACTCTTGTCTAGTCAAGTATTGAGCACACAAGCTTTTCGGGCCCGGGAATTCGCCGCCTGGACGCGTTTCCTGCGCGCGTACGCGGCCGTCACCCGGGACCTCTCCGCACGCCTGGAGGCCCAGCACGGGCTGTCCCTGCGGGACTTCGACGTGCTTGTCCAGCTCTACTCCGCCCCGGAACGGCGCATGCGCCGGATCGACCTCGCGCGGACGGTCATCCTCAGCCCGTCGGGCATCACTCGGCTGCTCGAAGGGCTCGAGCGGGCCGGCTGGGTGTCCAAGCACCAGTGCGAGTCCGACGCGCGGGTGACCTGGGCCGTCCTCACGGACGCCGGCGCGGAGAAGTTCGAGCAGGCGAGCGAGTCGCACGCCGCCGACGTCGAGGAGCTCTTCGCCTCGCGGTTCAACGCGGAGGAGGAGGCTCGCCTGGCCGAGCTCCTCGGCCGCCTCCCGCTCGCCGACGCGGGCGCCTGCAACGCGTGACGCACGCGTTCTCGTCCCTCGACGAGCTCGGCGACGGCCCCGGCTTCCGCAAGGTGCGCTCCGCTCTCGGAGTGACCGCGTTCGGCGTCAACGCCGTCGTCTATCCCCCGCACTTCGAAGGCTTCGAGCACTACCACGACACGCAGGACGAGCTCTATTTCGTCCACCGCGGCCGCGTGCGCGTGGAAGTGGAGGGCGAGACGCGAGAGCTCGGCGAAGGCGGGCTCTTCCATGCCGCGTCGACGACACCGCGGAAGGTCTCGAATCCGTTCGACGAGGAGGCCGTGCTCTTCATCGTCGGCGGCTGCAACGGCTACGTCGAGCGCGACGGCCACATGGTCGACCCGGCCGACGTCGAGCGCCGCGCCGCCTTCGGCAAGAAGTAGTCGTCGGCCGGTGTCAGACACCAAGTTTGGTGTCAGACACCGGAGTGACTAGAGGAGCGCCACCGCGCGAATGTCGCCGCCGGCGCCGAAGTGCTCGAGCGCGTCCGGCACGTCTTCGAGTGGCAGCGAGCGCGAGACGAAGCGTGCGAGATCGAGCTTGCCCTCGAGCGCGGCCTGCGCGAGGAACGGGAAATCCTCCTGCGGGATCGTGTCGCCGCCGTGGGTCACCGCGATCCCGACCTTCGGCCCGAACACGTGCCGATAGAGGTCGACGCCGAGCGTGGCGCCGTCGGACGGGACGCCGACGAGCGTCGCCGTTCCACCGTACCCGCACATGCGAACGGCCTGGTCGAGGCCGGAGGCGGCGCCGACGGCGGAGAACGCGAAGTCGACGCGGCGCATCAGCGTCTTCACCTGCTCCACCGGATCGGCCGCACTCGCGTCGACGACGTCGGTGGCGCCAAGCGCGAGGGCCGCATCGAGCTTCTCCGCCGCGACGTCGATCGCGACGATGCGCTCCGCTCCCGCGAGCTTCGCGCCCTGGACGACTGCGAGACCGACGCCGCCGCACCCGACGACGGCGACCGAGGCGCCCTCGGGCACGGGCGTCGCCCACAGCGCCGCGCCGGCGCCGGTGGAGAACCCGCAGGCAAGCAGCGCCGCCTGCTCGACCGGTAGCTCGCGCGGCACCTTGACTGCACACGCCTCATGGACGATCGCGCGGTCGGCGAGCGTACCGCAGCGCAGCACCGCGGAGAGGAGCTCACCGTCGACGGCGCGACGCACGCGCGGCTCCGCGCGCAATGCCGACGAGCACCGGCGTGGATCCCCGCGCCGGCACGAGCGGCACGTCCCGCACGGTGCGCGCCACGCGACCACGACGCGGTCGCCGGGCGCGACCGAGGTCACCTCCGGGCCGACCTCCTCGACGACGCCCGCACCCTCGTGCCCGAGCAGGATCGGGAACGGCATCCCCCAGCCGCCCGTCTCGACGACGTGCACGTCGGTGTGGCAGAGCCCGCACGCCTCGACTCGCACCTGCACCTCGTGCGCGCCGGGCGGATCGAGCACGATCTCCTCGACGACCGGGCGGGCTCCCGGCTCCGCATAGACGACGCCCCGCGTCACGTGACGGCGCGGCGGAGCTGCTCGTCGAGCGGGACGAGCGGCAGCTCGAAGGTCTCCACCGCGCTCGGGTCGACGACGACGTTGTCGCCGAGCTCGAGCATCGTCAGCTGGTCGCGCGTCACCGGCGCGCCCGGCAGGCGCTCGGTCAGCGTCGCCTGCACGCGCAGGACGCCGACCGGCACGTGCACGGTTGGTCGCCGCGCGCCGAGCACGCGCTTCAGCCGCTGCCACATCTCGTTCCACGTCACCGCCTCCGGTCCGCCGATCTCGAAGACGCGTCCCGTCGCAGCGGGATGGTCGACTGCGCGGACGTAGTACTCGGCCATGTCGTCCACCCAGATCGGCTGCAGCCGCGTCGTCCCGTCGCCGACGACCGGCGTCACCGGCGAGAAGCGCGCGAGCCGCACGAACGTCGGCAGGACACCGCCGTCCTTGCCGAAGACGAAGCTCGGGCGAAGGATGACGTAGTCGAGGCTGGACGAGCGCACGGCCCGCTCCATCTCCCACTTGGCGGTGAAGTACGGGACCGCGTCCTTCGAGCGCTCGTCGAGACCGAGCGCGCTCGCCAGGACGATGCGGCCGACGCCCGCGCCCTCCGCGGCGGCGACGAGATTGCGCGTGCCGTGCTCCATCACCCGCTCGAAGTCGCCGCGCGAGCCCTTGATGATCGCGACGAGGTGGATGACGGCCGTTGCGCCGACGCACGCCGCCCGCAGGACGGTCGGGTCGGAGACGTCGCCGGCGACGATCTCTGCGCCCCACGCCGACAGCCGGCGCGCACGCTTCGGGTCGCGCACGAGCGCACGCACACGTACGTTGCGCGCGCGCAGCGCGTGCACGACGTGGCCGCCGACGAAGCCCGTGCCCCCGGTGACGAGGACCGTCACTCGAAGTTCTTGAAGTAGCGGCTGGGCGTGGGTCCCTCCTGCCCCTTGTATTTCGAGCCGAGCGTGGACGAACCGTATGGGTTCGCCGCCGGCTCCGTCATCTGCATGAAGGAGATCTGCCCGATCTTCATGCCCGGGTAGATCGTGATCGGGAGCGTGGCGACGTTCGAGAGCTCGAGCGTCACATGCCCGTCCCAACCCGGGTCGATGAAGCCGGCGGTGGAGTGTATGAGCAGGCCGAGGCGGCCGAGCGACGACTTTCCCTCCAGCCTCGCCACGAGATCGTCCGGGAGCCGCACGCGCTCGAGCGTGGAGCCGAGCACGAACTCGCCCGGATGGAGCACGAACGGGTGATCGCCCTCGACGCGGACGAGCTCGGTCAGCTCCTCCTGCTCCTGCTTCACGTCGATGTACGGATAGCGGTTGTTGTGGAAGACGCGAAAGAGCCGGTCGACTCGCACGTCCACGCTCGACGGCTGGAGGAGCGCGTCGTCGTACGGGTCGATCTCGATCCGTCCCGCGGCGAGCAGCCGGGCGATTGTCGCGTCGGACAGGACCACGTGCCGATCGTAACGGGCGGCGCGCGCAGGAGGCTCGTTATCCTCGTGACATGGCCGCCGTCCGCGCAATCGACCTGAAGACGACGATCCCGGGCCCACGCTCCCGCGAGATCATGGCCCGTCTGGAGGCCGCCGTCTCGTCGGCGCTCTCGGTCTACGTCCCGATCGTCGCGGCGGAAGGACACGGCTCGACGCTGACCGACGTCGACGGCAACACGTTCATCGACTTCACCGGCGGCGTCGGCTGCCTCAACGTCGGGCACGCGCACGCGCACGTCGTCGAGGCGGTGCAGGAGCAGGCGGCGCGGTTCCTCCACACCGACTTCACCATCGTCCCGTACGAGATCTACGTCGACGTCGCCGAGCGGCTGCTCGCGCTCGCGCCGTTCCGCGGGCCGAGGAAGGCGGCGTTCTTCAACGCTGGCACGGAGGCGGTCGAGAACGCAGTGAAGTTCGCGCGCGCCCACACCGGTCGTCCGGCGGTGATCGGCTTCGAGGGCGCGTTCCACGGCCGCACGCTGCTCTCGCTCACGCTCACCTCGAAGACGCATCCATACAAGGCGGGCCTCGGGCCGTTCGCGCCGGAGGTGTACCGCGTCCCCTTCCCGTACGAGTACCGCGGCGTCGGCACCGACGAGGCGCTCGCCGCGCTGCGCCGCGCGCTCGACACGCAGGTCGCACCCGAGAACGTCGCCGCCATCGTCGTCGAGCCGGTGCAAGGAGAAGGCGGCTTCGTCGTCGCGCCGCCCGAGTTCCTTCGCGGTGTGCGCGAGCTGTGCGACGAGCACGGGATCGTCTTCGTCGTCGACGAGGTGCAGACGGGCTTCGGCCGGACCGGCCGGCTGTTCGCCATCGAGCACTACGGCGTCGAGCCGGACCTGCTCGTGCTCGCGAAGTCGATCGCCGGCGGGCTGCCGCTCTCGGCCGTTCTCGGAAAGGCGGAGATCATGGACGCCCCCGACGAGGGCGGCGTCGGCGGGACGTACATCGGCAATCCAGTCGCGCTCGCGGCTGCGGGCGCGGTGCTGGACGTCATCGCCGACGAGGGTCTCGTCGAACGAGCCGAGCGCATCGGTGAGACGATCCGCGGCAGGATGCAGGAGTGGCAGCGCCGGCATCCCCGGATCGGCGACGTGCGCGGGCTCGGCGCGATGCTCGCGATCGAGCTCGTCGAGGACACCGCCTCGAAGGAGCCGGCGCCGGAGCTCGCCTCGGCGGTCACGAAGGCGGCCGCAGAGCGCGGCCTGCTGCTCCTGAAAGCCGGAATCCACGCGAACTGCATCCGCGTCCTCTGCCCGCTGGTCATCGGGGACGACGAGCTGGAGGAGGCCCTGTCGGCCTGGGGCGACGCGCTGGACGCGGTGCTCGCGTAGCTGCCGGGGGCGCTCGCGCGTTCTACCGCCGTGGCTCGGTCCACCCATGCCCACGCGCGGCCGAAGGACGACATGGTCGGTGAAGTGATCGCCGGAAGGTACGAGCTCGAGGAGCTCATCGACCACGGCGGCATGTCGAGCGTGTACCGCGGCCACGACCGCATGCTCGAGCGCAACGTCGCGCTCAAGGTGCTGCTCCCCCACTTCGGCGAGGACGCCGAGTACGTCGAGCGATTCCGGCGCGAGGCGCGCGCGGTCGCGAAGCTCTCGCACCCGAACATCGTCACGGTCATCGACCGGGGCGAGGCGGACGGCCATCAATTCATCGTCTTCGAGTACGTCGAGGGGGAGAACCTCAAGCAGCTGCTCGAGCGGACAGGCCCGCTGCCCGTCGGGCGCGCGGTGGAGCTCGGGATCCAGATCGCCGACGCGCTCGCGTTCGCGCACGCGAACGACCTCGTCCACCGTGACGTCAAGCCGCAGAACGTCCTCATCGATCCGACGGGCGACGCGAAGGTCACCGACTTCGGGATCGTCCGCTCGCTCGACGTCGAGCGGGACGTCACGCAGACCGGAACGGTTCTCGGCACGAGCAACTACCTCTCGCCCGAGCAGGCGGCAGGCGAGCCGGTGACACCTTCGACCGACGTCTACTCGCTCGGCGTCGTCCTGTACGAGCTCCTGACCGGAGACGTGCCGTTCCGCGGCGACAACCTCGTCGTCGTCGCCATGAAGCACGTGACGGAGCACCCGCCGAGCCTGCTCGACCAGCGGGCCGACATCCCGCCGCGCCTCGCGCGCGCCGTCGAGCGGGCGCTCGAGAAGGATCCCGCGCAGCGATTCCCGTCGATGGACGCGTTCGCGACCGAGCTCCGGCGCGTGCGCGACGAGCTGGACGGGCGGGACGACGAGCGGACGATGATCGTCGCCCCACCGGCGCGCCGGAGGCCGGCGCGGGCAAGGGCGCAGCCCCGCGTCGGGCGGCTCCCGCTCGTGCTCATGATCGCCGGCCTCGCCCTGCTCGCGATCGTCGTCGCCCTGCTCTCGTTCGGCGGGTCCGGGATCGTCCACCGCCACCACCACACGGGCGGCGGCACCGTGACCGGTGTGACGCTGCACGGCGTCGGCAACTACGACCCGACCGGGAGCCCGGACACGCACGCGGACACCGCATCCGCCGCGACCGACGGGAACACGGGCACCGACTGGTACACGCAGATCTACGCCACGCCGGAGTTCGGCAACCTCAAGCAGGGCCTCGGCCTCGTCGTGAACGCGGGCCGCGCCGTCAAGCTGAAGAGCCTGACCGTCGAGACAACGACGCCGGGGTTCGTCGCGACGATCCGCGCGGGAGGCTCTCCGCAAGGGCCGTTCACGGACGACTCCTCGGCGCAGACGGTCGGTGCGACCACGACCTTCACGCTGCGCGGCGCGACGGCGCAGTACTACGTCGTCTGGATCACCCGCCTGCCGTCCGGCGGCAAGGCGGAGATCAGCGAAGTGACGGCGGGCTAGAACTCGAGGTGCGCGCGGCGCTCGTGCCGCTCGAGCGCAAGCTGGATCAAGCGGTCGAGGAGCTCGGCGTAACCGATGCCGGAGGCGGCGAAGAGCTTCGCGTACACGCTCGTCGCGGTAAAGCCGGGGATCGTATTGAGCTCGTTGACGACGACCTCGCCGTCGTCACGGACGAAGAAGTCGACACGCGCCATTCCCTCGCACTCGCCGGCGACGAACGCGTCGACCGCGCGCTGCTGCACGAGCTCGATCGTCTCCTGCGGCAGCTCGGGAGGGATGACGAGCTCCATGCCGGCCTCGTCGTACTTGGACGCGTAGTCGTACCACTCGTGGCCGAGGGTGTCGATACGGCCCGGGAGCGAGGCGACGGGCGGGGGCGTGCGGTTGCCGAGCACGCCGCATTCCACCTCCATGCCGGAGACGAGCTCCTCGACGAGGACCTTCTCGTCGTGGCGTCTCGCGAGGGCGACCGCGGCCGCGAGCGCGGACTCGTCCGTCACCCGGGAGATACCGACGGAGGAGCCCAGGCGCGCCGGCTTCACGAACACGGGGTAGCCGAGCGGGTTCTCGACCGCGTCGCCGGGGCGAAGCGTGTGGTGGCGCGCGACGGCGATGCCGCTGTCGCGCATCACTTTCTTGAACAAGTCCTTGTCCATCGCGAGCGCGGACGCAGCGACGCCGGCGCCGACGTAGGGGACGTCCATCAGCTCGAGCAGTCCCTGGACCGTGCCGTCCTCGCCGAAGGGCCCGTGCAGGATCGGCAGCACGACGTCGACGCGACCGAGTGCGGCCAGCGTCCCCGCCTCGGCCGGAACGGGCAGTGTCTCCGCCCGTGACGCTTCCGTACCGGTACTCAGTACCCCGGCGTCTCCGTCACCGCTCTGCAATGCCCAGCGTCCGTCGCGGCCGATGGCGACGCCGACGACGTCGTAGCGGGCCGGGTCGAGCGTCTCCAGCACCGAGCGCGCCGACGCGAGCGAGATGTCGTGCTCGCTCGAACGGCCGCCGGCAAGCAGCGCCACGCGCAGGCGGCGGTCGCTCAAGGCGCGGTCGTCGTCGGCGGCGGCGGCGCCGTCGTGGTGGCGGGGCATCCGCCCGACGGGCAGCGGCCGACGACGAGCGTCACCGTCGACCCCGGCGGCACCTGCTTGCCCGCCCCCGGATTCTGGTCGAGCACGATCTGATCCTGGTTCGGGTCGTTGACGGTCGTGTACGTGAACTTCACCTTGAAGTTCTGGCCCTCGAGCGTCGACGTCGCGGTGCCGACGTCGAGCGTCCGCACGTCCGGCACGGCAAGCGTCTTCGGCCCGTTCGAGACCGTCAGCGCCACCGTCGCCCCCTTCGCCGCCTGCGCGTTCTGCTGCGGCGACTGGTTGATGACGGTGTTCTGCGGCTGGTCCGAGTCGACGTAGGTCGGGTTGACCTTGAACCCGGCGTGGTTGAGCGCCGCCGTCGCCTGGCTGATCGACTCGCCGACGACACCGGGCACGGTGATCGGCGTCGGCCCGCGCGAGACGTTGATGCGCACCTTCGTCCCGGTGACCACCTGCGTCCCCTCCTTCGGATCGGACGCCGTCACCTGGTCGGCCGGAAGCGACGACTGGATCTCGTGCACGTCCGGCACGAGATGGAGCGCCTTCAACTGCTTGATCGCGTCCTCCGACCTCAACCCCTTCACGGTCGGGACCGCCACCTTCGGCTTGCCCGTCGAAACGACGATGACGACGTTGTCGCCCTTCGGCTGGTGCTGCCCGGGCGCCGGGTCCTGGTGGAACACGAAGCCGTTCGGCGTCGTCAGGTTCGAGTGAGTCCTCACCACCGGGTTGAAGCCGTCGGCGCGGATGTTCTGCGTCGCCAGCTGCTCGGTCTCGTTGCGGTAATCGCGCACGGCCAGAGGTGTCGACGACGAGATCTTGTTCGAGATCTGCTGGTAGAGGAACCAGCCCCCGATGCCCGCGCCCACGACGAAGAGGAGCGCTGCGATCCACGGCCAGATCGGGCGGCGGTGGATCGGCTCGTCGAGGTCGTAGTAGACGGATGGAGGGACGGGCGGGGCCGCAGCCCCTCCGCCGCGGCGCGGCGGGATGATGTTCGTCGCGGCCGTCGCCGCGAACGGGCCCGCGACGGGCGAGCGCATGATCTGTGTCGCCGTCTCCTGCGTCTCGCGCGCGACTCCGGCGCCGCGTGCGACCCGGTCGAGGTCGGCCTTCATCTCCTCGGCGCTCTGGTACCGGTCGCCGGGGTCCTTCGCGAGCGCGCGCATGACCACCATGTCGAGCTCGGGGGGGATGTCATGTCGCTTCGTCGACGGAGCCGCCGGCACCTGCGACAGGTGCTTCATCGCGATCTCGACCGGCGTGTCGCCGGAGAAGGGGACGACGCCGGTGAGCATCTCGTACATGAGCACGCCGACGGAGTAGACGTCGGAGCGCTGGTCGACGTCGCCTCCGCGCGCCTGCTCGGGCGACAGGTACTGCGCCGTGCCGACGATGGAGCCCGCCTCCGTCATCTGACTCGTGCCCGCGCGCGCGATGCCGAAGTCCGTCACCTTCACGCGCCCCTCGCCGTCGACGAGGACGTTGTGCGGCTTGATGTCGCGATGGACGATCCCGTGGCGATGGGCGAAGCCGAGCGCGGCGAGGATCTGCTGCGCGTACTCGACCACGACCGCCACCGGCGCGTCGCCGCGGGAGAGGATCAGCTCCTTCAGCGAGCGCCCGTCGAGGTACTCCATCGCGATGTAGTACGTCCCCTCGGCCTCGCCGCGGTCGTAGATGGAGACGATGTTCGGGTGCGAGAGCGCGGCCGCGTTCTTCGCCTCTCGGCGGAAGCGCTCGACGAACTGGTCGTCGTTCGCGTGCCGGTCGTTGAGGATCTTGATCGCGACCCGGCGCCCGAGCTCCTGGTCCTCGGCGAGGTACACGTTCGCCATCCCCCCGGCGCCGATCTTGCGCAGGATCTGATAGCGCCCGTCGAAGAGCGTGCCGATGAGCGTGTCGGAGACGGCCAAGGGCTTGTTACAGGGTAGTTGGCACTTCAGCGGTGCAGGATTTTCTGCAGGATCTGCTTCGCGATCGGCGCGGAGACGGCGCCGCCGAAGCCGTTCAGCTGCTTCTC
>Ga0209807_1001171_pt1 | contig 12427 bp, 11 predicted proteins | sample GraSoiAngelo_154_FD_186168 | JGI IMG/M metagenome (GOLD analysis project Ga0209807, IMG submission 186168) | Grasslands soil microbial communities from the Angelo Coastal Reserve, California, USA - 14_1009_13_20cm (SPAdes) (version 2) | ecosystem: Environmental > Terrestrial > Soil > Grasslands ... | reverse complement strand
ACCTAGCGCAGGAGCCTCGCCGCCAACTCCTTCCAATACATCTCGGGCGGTTCCATCTCCGCCACAAAACACGATCAAGTCTGCTCTTTTTCGTCTCATTAGACGGGCAATCCTGATACTGTCATCGGATGTGGTAGTTTTTCCAATTCGTCCAACCGATTCATGTTCAAGTTTCAGTTGGTCGGCAATGCTCGCTCCCATGTTTCCGGGAGCGGTCAGAAATTCGATGCCCTGGCTTCGTCTCTGGACCTCTTCCAAGAATCTCAGGCCTCGTTCGAGAGAGACTGGCTTCGCACCCTTTCGAACGGCATCGAGAAGTGTCTTCCTACCGTCTGTGCCCCTTAACCCGACCGCTCCACCCATTCCAGCGATTGGATTGACAAGGAAGCCTACACTCTTCACATCGTCCAGACCCAATCGGTTTTAGTACTGAGCGTTTTTCGACGAGATTCCCATCTGAAACGTATGACCTTCAATCTCCCAGTCTTCTTCCGCTTTAGCTTTCGGTCTCTCTTGGTCGGGACGAAGAAGATGCAGTGTTTCCACTCTGACCTCTCCCATAAGATAGTCTCGTTCATCTTCCAACCATTCGAGCTTCTGGGCGTCGGGTACGGTCACGTATGCTTCCACGAAAGCGTCCACTGGAAGGTCGAGGCGCTTCCTCATTTCTTGCAATCGTCTGACAATTTCTCTCACAAAGCCTTCTCTTACTAGTTCTTTTGGAATGGTTAGATCGATGTAGACGCGGCCATCGTCGAAGCTTCCCATGGCAAAGTTCTCGGGCATTTCTTCTTTGAATGCTACCATCTGGCCAGTAATCTTGTAGTCTCGATTATCCATTTTCAACGTGTAGGATTTGTCGGCTTGAAGGGCTTGATAGAGCTGGCGTCCGTCTGTTGACCGTAGCGCTTCCGCTACCATGTTGGCCTCTCCCTTGAAAACGGGTCCGAGGCCTTTGAAGTTCGGCTCAACTCTCAGCTTCTTCAGCTGCTCTTCTTCGGCGAGGCCGACGAGTCGGATGTCTTTCGAGTTTGTCTGTTGTAGGAATAGTGGTCGTAGGCTCTTGACCGCTCGCTTTACTTTGTCGCTATTGGTAACGATAAGGACTCTGGCGACTGGTTGGCGTAATTTTACCTTCTTCGATTGCCTAGCTGATGACGATGCCGCCGAGACCTGTTGCACTACCTCCATGTTCTCCTCAAGCCTCTTGTTAATCCACCCTGGTCTAGAGCTTGGCCAAGAGGACATGTGAATGCTCTCGAGGCCCGACTTCACGGTCTTTCGAAAGGCTTGCTGGTAGACTGTCTCAGTCAGGAGTGGGATGAATGGAGAGGATAGGATTAGCCAGGTCTTCAGAGCGTAGTGGAGGGCCGCGTACGAGGCAAGTTTGTCCTTGTTTTGTTTCTCTTGCCAGAATCTTCTTCTTACTAGGCGAATGTACCAGTGGCTCAAATCTTCTATTACAAAGGCTCTCAGTCTACGCAGCGCAAGATGCAGTTGGAGGCCTTCCATATGGCCGGTCACATCTTTCAGCAAGCTCTCGCTGCGGGAGACAAGCCATTTGTCTTCGAGCCTCAGGCTGTTCCAGACTCTCTTAACCGACCACGAGTCCGGCCTGAACTTGTCGAGGTTCATGTAGAGTGTGGCGAACGAATAGACGTTCCACGCAATCTGGAGGTCCTTTGCTGCCATCTTAACAGCGTTCCATGAAAACTGGAAATCCTCCCAGAGGGTTGACTGAACGGTATAGAATCGAAGCGCATCACGACTGTACTTGACTACAATGTCATCTGGGCTGACGAAGTTTCCTTTTGACTTGCTCATCTTTTCTCCTAGCTCATCCAAGGTATGTCCATGCATCACCACCGTTCGGTACGGGCTTCGGTTGAAGGCTAGGACGCTTGGAACGAGCTGGTTGTAGAACCAACCTCTCGTCTGATCGTGTGCTTCGAGGATAAGGTCCGCGGGCCACCACTTTTTCAGTTTAGGTTTCTTTGGATAGCCGAGGCTAGCCCAGGACGCGGTGCCGGAGTCCATCCAGACGTCCAGAATGTCAGGTTCTCTCTTTGCGTTTCCCCCGCATTTGCATTTGATCTGTATTTTGTCGACGCCATTTCTGTGGAGTTCGAACTCTTTGGGGGGGTGTATAGCGAGTTTGACGAGTTCTGCTTTTGAGCCGATCACTGTATGTTCTCCGCACTTCTTGCAGGTCCATACTGGTAATGGCACGCCCCAGTAGCGTTGGCGAGATATTACCCAGTCTCGAGCTCCTTCGAGCCAGTCGTGGAACCTCTTGGAGCCGGCCCATTCTGGTACCCATCGGACTTTTTCGTTCTCGCTTAGCATTTTTTTCTTGATGGTGGTGACTTTGACAAACCATTGGTCTGTTGCTCGAAGGATGAGGGCTGTTTTGCATCTCCAGCAGTGAGGGTACGAGTGCTCGATTGTTTCCTCTTTCCAGAGGAGGTTCTTAGCCTTGAGATCTTCGATGATCACTCTGTTCGCATCCCTGACAGAGAGACCCGTGTATTTTCCAGCTTCATTGGTGAAACGACCTGACGGGTCGACTGGTGAGAAGGCGGGCAGTCCGTATTTCATGCCGACCTCGAAGTCTTCTTCCCCATGACCTGGGGCCGTGTGGACCGCTCCCGTACCTTCAGACATTGAAACGTGTTCCGCGCTGAGCAGGACTCTATGTCGGTCCGGCCCGGTGAGCGCATGAGTCTCCTCTTGGAGTGGTGGGCGATACTGCGTGCCCTCCAGTTCTCGTCCATGATACTCCTCTAGGATCTTGTAGGTTCGTCCTCCGAGGACTTGTTCAAGCCTCTCTTTGGCAAGTATGAGCTTGTCTCCCTCAACCTCGACCAGGACGTATGGCTCGTCCGGGTGTACCATGACTCCGAGGTTTGCCGGTAGCGTCCAGGGGGTTGTCGTCCAGATGAGTATGAATTCTCCCGGTTTCTCGACCAGAGGGAGTTTTACGTAGATCGAAAAGTCTTGAACGGTCCGGTACTCGTCTGTGACCTCGTATCCTGCGAGGGCCGTCTCGCAGCGGGGACACCAGTGGACAACCTTCAACGCCTTGTAGAGGAGACGTTTCTCCTGGGCGCGCTTAATCGTCCACCAGACAGATTCGATATAGTCGTCCTTGTAAGTGAGGTAGGGATTATCCCAGTCCATCCAGATCCCGAGGTCTTTCAGAACCTTGGTCTGAGCTTGGACGTTTTCCTCCGCGAATCTCTTGCAGTCAGCGATGAACCGGTCTACTCCGACAACATTCTCTATGTCTTTTTTCGAGGTTAGCTTCAACGACTTTTCGATCAGCACTTCAACGGGAAGACCGTGGCAGTCATAGCCAGGCTGATCATGGACGTTGTAGCCTTTCATTCTGTAGTATCGGATTACGATGTCTTTCAGCGTCTTGTTCCAGGCAAGCCCTACATGGGGAGCGTTTGTTACGTATGGTGGACCGTCTAGGAAGTAGAACTTGGAACGTTTGAGGAGTTTCTTCTTTGTCTTTTGATACGTCCGGTTAGTACTCCACCAGGTGAGCGTGTCCTGCTCGGTCTGGTGAGGAGTATATTCTCTGGCGAGTTTTCCCACCATTCCAGGGGTCAATATTTGACACCCAAACCAGTCGTCCTCGTGGAATCGAAGGTCTCTGACCTCTAACGCGTGCGATCTTATCATCATCTTAAAAACAATCGGATTCCGATTCGGTATGGTCTATCCTTGTTGCGTCTGCAGGCCGACTGCTGGATGTGCCAAGGTCTCTTCGAGCCCAAGAATCTTGTCTTCTACGAGTCTCGGGTGTCAGTTGCTAAACTGAATCCGGATCAAGCGTTTGAAGGGTACACTTTCCTGACGCTAAAATGGCACGAAGAGGAGCTCTACAGACTGGCTGACAAGGATCGCAAGCGGTTTCTAGAGGACATGTCACTTGTTGCAAGTGCGTTGTCGAAGGCGTTCAATCCTGACAAGATGAATTATGAGCTGCTCGGGAATTCCATGCCACATCTTCACTGGCACTTGGTCCCCAGATACACCTCGGACCCAATGTGGGGACGCCCCATCTGGGCTGGCAATCGGCGTCGAAAGCGGTTGAACGCGGAAGGATACGAACTGCTAACGGGAAAGGTCGAAGCCGCGATTTCGAATCTCAAGAGAGGAGCCCGTGCGCGTCACAAGTCGAGTAACAATAGACCACACCGCTCAGTTACGTTATCTTGAAACCTTCGCTAACCGCCAAACACACTCTCACGAACACTCGCAGGACTAAGGGTAAACATGTCCACTCCCCTCTATCTAGACCTAGTTGCGATGGTCGCTCCAGCCCTTTCTTTGTGGCTGCTTATCAGGCAGAAACCTTCGTTTGTCGGGATTGCACGACGTAACCTAATTCGGCTAAACATCTACTTCTTCCTAATTCTGGCTGCCGATATAGGTAGAATCATAGCCCAAAGCAGCATCGCCACCTACGTAATGCTGGTCGGCTTCTTCCTCGTCGCGATGAACTTTGGCCACGCAGCAGCAGTGGTTCAGTTTTGTCCCGAAGCGAGAACGTGGGGAGAATCTATGAAGATCATTCTCAAGAGAACTATGTTATTCCCCCTATTTCTCCTAATTCTTGGCATTTGGCTTGCGGTTACACTCACGTTTGAACCAGTCACTTCTTCCCTAACGATGTACGGGAACGAGGCATACGTGCTGCCCGCATTTCCCACATGGTACATTGCGCTTACTGTTGCAGTTGCCGCTCCCGTCATCTTGTATCCTTCCTTGCTGCTTCTTTCATCTCTGCGACGTGCCCAGACTTCTTACACGAGAAACTCTCTGCTATTGATGTTGTCCAGCTGGCTTTGTTTTCCCACAGTGGGACTGGTCGTTTTCTTTCTCTTATCTCCGATGATTCCATTCTCTTACGAGCTAGGTTTGATTCTCAGTTCCGCGCTCTATTGCCTGCTAGCCATTTCCATTCGGACCCTTCCTGGAACAACTAGGTTCTTGAAAACCAGCCTCTTCCCTCAGAGTCTGATAAAATTTGGAAAACGATACCTAGTTCTACACGATACCAGCATGCGATCAATATCGTTTCTATCCTCTGCTTTTCGAAGCACTATAGAAGCTGGTGCAAAAGTGGTTCTCAAGTCTTCGGCCACCTGGCTCGTAGACGGACTGTCACGCAACGATTCTCGATTCAAGGAGTGGACAGAGAACGGAAAGTTTGTCACTTCTTCGGCCCGTTCTGATGACAAAAGGTTCGGGAAAGAAGGCCTCTCGGACAAGTTTGGTCTGAGCCAAACGGCAACCGTGTTCGTGAAAGAGCTGGAGCGGCAGGATCTTCAAGGCTCGATGGTGTCTATTGCGAGAGATTCAAAGAATGAACCGGAAGCAGAAGTGCTACTGCTAGAGTCCAGCCAGGCACCTCGACCCCAAGTCGCTGATTTCCTACAGAAGAACGGGGACGTTGAGCTCGTCAATCTGTCAGAGGCGTCCGACCCGTTTTCAACCCTTGTCAACCTGGACCATCCAAGAATCGAGGGCTCAAAGATTCTTCTCGAGTACTCCTCGAACTCGAACTTCGAGGACTTGGTGAAAAAGTTCTTCGACGAGGGAATCGCTAATGCCGAGATGTGCACCCTCTTCACATCCAAGTCGAGCAAGCTCTACAGGGCGTTGAAGGGAAAGAGAATGGTGAGGATAGTCGCGGCTTCTTCTCTCGTATCTGCCCCGGACGAAACGCCTGATGGAGAGATCCAGATTCCGGACAAGGAGCTGGGCCTGGTAACCTCACTGGTGACGGATCTGTTCGAGAACAACAAGTCTGTTGCTTTGAGCTTCGTCTTCGACAGTATCACTGAGTTGATTCGGGGTGAAAGGTGGGAGCAAGTCTACTCTGGCATCAAGCAATTGATCGAGCTGCTTAGCCCTTCAACTGTCACAGCAATATTTCTCGTCAGTAAGGAGACGACTGAGGAGCGATTCTTAGGGGCGCTGAGAGGATTGTTTTCTGTCCAGATGAGGCTTGACGACACTGAGGGTCAAGCCCTCAGAGTCGTGAAGGCAGAGTTCTGATCAGTTAGAGCATACCCGTCTATCACTGTTTTTGCCTTCGATTTCTGACTCTATTTAAAATACGGGCGGATTCGTTAACAGCCGCTCGTCGAAGGCAGGAAGCTGAAACGCAGTGGAACATCTCAGTCACGATATCCTAATCATCGGGGGTGGCGCGGCTGGTCTCCGGGCTGCCATTGCTGCTGCCGAGCTCAATCCAAAGCTCGACATCGCAATCGTGTCTAAGGTCTATCCTATGCGTAGCCACACGGTCTCTGCTGAAGGCGGCATGGCCGCTGTCCTGAGAACGGACTATGACAACTTCGACCTGCACGCCTACGACACAATCAAGGGAAGCGATTTTCTAGCAGATCAGGACGCTGTAGAATTCTTCGTAAAAGAAGCGCCAAAGGAATCGATACGTCTTGAGCACTGGGGCTGTCCTTTCAGCCGTGACCCGGACGGCCGTATCAGCGTGCGCGCTTTCGGAGGAATGAGCGTAAAACGAACACTGTTCGCCACAGACAAGATCGGATTCCACCTTCTGCACACTCTCTTCCAGACGAGCCTAAAGTTCGAGAATATTCACAGGTACGACGAGTGGTTCACCACGTCGATTCTCGTGGATAATGGCCGAGTCGACGGCGTCACTGCGATTGACATACGCTCGGGGGAACTCTCATCGATCTTAGCAAAAGCGGTCGTGATCGCGACCGGCGGATGCGGTAGAATCTACCAGTTCACAACTAACGGATGGATCAAGACCGGTGATGGGATGGCCATGGCTTACCGGGCAGGGGTCCCGCTCAAAGATATGGAAATGGTCCAGTACCATCCCACATTGCTCCCGAACACCGGGATTCTGATCACTGAAGCGGCGAGGGGAGAAGGAGGTCATCTACTGAACAAGGATGGCGAACGGTTCCTGAAGAGATACGTTCCCAACAAGATGGAGCTTGGCCCCAGAGACATCTTGTCGCGGGCCGAGATGGCCGAGATCAAGGAGGGACGAGGATTCGAGGGCCCGTACGGGAGCTATGTCAACCTAGACCTCACACATCTGGGCGCGGAAACGATCGAGACGAAGCTTCCCTTCGTGAAAGAACTCGCGGAGAGGTACCTGGGAATAGATCCTGTCCATGAGATGATACCGGTAAGACCAGGTCAGCACTACATGATGGGCGGTGTCCATACTGACATTCACGGCTACACAGGCCTCCCTGGACTCTATGCTGCGGGAGAAATGGCCTGCGTCAGCATGAATGGCGCAAACCGGCTAGGCAGCAACTCGTTGACCGAGTGCCTAGTGTTCGGGGCTGAGGCTGGAATCGGGGCGGCTCAGTACGCGACCAGGCAAGGGTCGCCGAGCTTCGGAAACCCCGTTCAAGGACTTGCGATGGAGGAGGAGAAGAGAATCTATGACAGGGTTCTGAAGCATGAGAAGGGCGAAAGAATCTCGACGATTCGGACTGAGATGCAGAAGGTCATGGAGGAGCATGTTGGCATTTACCGTGACAAGAGCAATCTCAAACAGGCTTGCAGCCTTATTGGAGATCTGAAGCAGAGAATGAAGAACGCAGTCGTTGACGACAAGGACCGGGTCTACAACACTGATTTGGTTTCCGCCCTAGAACTGGATTTCATGCTTGATGTTGCAGAGACCATCGCCTATGCTGCGCTAGCACGGAATGAATCGAGGGGAGCGCACTTTCGAACCGATTATCCGAAACGAGACGATGTTCAGTTCCTCAAGCACTTGGTCGTCTATGCGACCGGAACCATTCCGAGGATAGACACGATGCCAGTAAGCATTACACGATGGAAACCAGAGGCTCGGGTCTACTAATGAGCCAAGATATCGCGACGATAAGGGTAACGCGTTATCGACCTGAGAAAGATGGGAAACCCTACTTCCAGGATTACAAGGTGCCCTACCGGAAGGACATGGTTGTCCTTGACGCGCTGAACTATATCAAAGCCAATCTGGATGGGACGCTGACCTATCGCTGGTCGTGCAGAATGGGCGTCTGCGGCAGTTGCGGTGCGAATGTGGACGGGGTCCCGAAGCTCACCTGCGCTAGCTTTCTCCACGAGTTCAAAGGACGGACGATAAAGGTGGAACCCCTCACCCACTTTCCAGTGATCAAAGACTTGGTCGTCAACATGGACGACTTCATGCACAAGCTGGTGGAGATCAAGCCATGGATAATCAGGGAGAAAGAGTCTCCCCCGGAAGAGGGTGAGTACCGACAGAGCGCTGAGGAACTGGAAAGGTACGACCAGTTCTCCTCATGCATCAACTGCATGCTCTGCTACTCCGCCTGCCCGGTCTACGGGCTCAACGAGAAATTCCTGGGTCCAGCGGCTACGGCTCTTGCCTACCGGTACATCGAGGATTCCCGAGACGAGGGGAAGGATGTCCGGTTTCCGATCGTGCATGAGCTCGAAGGAGTTTGGGAGTGCACTTTGGTAGGAGAATGTAGTGTCGTATGCCCGAAAGGTGTTGATCCCATGCTTGCGATTCAGAAGACAAAGATCCTCGGAGCTACCAACGCTCTGAAATCGTTGCTGATGCCGCGAGGCGGAAAATAGTATTGTCCAAACACAAATCGTTTCCCGAATACAGGCGAAAGCTCGGGCCCGGATGGTGGCTCCACAACAGCCACTTCACCCAGTACATGATCCGAGAATGGACTAGCTTCTTCGTCGCAGTCTTCAGCCTCATCTACATCTACGAACTATCGCTCTTCGCGTCAGGGGCAAAGGAAAGCGCTCTCGCCCTGATGAGGAATCCGGGAATCATAGCATTCAACATCGTAGCCTTGTTGTTCACGTTATACCACGCGTTCACATGGTTCTATTTGATCGGCAAGGTCCAACCGATCAAGATGGGGAAAACGACGAGCAAACCCTGGCAGGCCTTACTAGTCAACATTGCCTTGCTGCTGATAATTTCCTACGCAGTAATTCAGATACTCGTTCTGAGGTAGCGACCATGCCAAAAGTTGCCCGTCTACACGCAATTCTCTGGGGAGTCTTCTCAATGGGAGGTTTCATCGCGGCCTTCCTGCTCCCAGTACTCATCTATCTTGTGGGAATCGCTTACCCGCTAGGGCTTTGGCCTTTAGCTGGCGGAGATCCCACGAGCGCGATACTGAACCATCATCACATCGGAACTCTATTCCTGTTCGTGACCGTTGCCGGGTCCCTGTACCACGGAATATTCCGGTTCCAGTCAACCCTTACCGAGCTTGGCCTCGCACCCGCAAAAAGGGCGCTTGAAGCGATTGGATATCTGATAATCATCGTGGGAATCCTAGCCGTAGCCTACTATCTGTTGCTGCTAAACCCTGGTGTTCTCAGTCTCCCGTAAGTTTCGACCCACATTCTAATACCGGAACTAGAATCTGGGCTGTTGATGAGCCCAGAAATGGCGAGCCACGGCCACTCCCTCAAAGAATTCAAAGCTTATCGGGAGAAAATGAACGAGCAAATTCTTGAAAAAGGAAACCTTCAGATCAAACGCTTCTTCAACTTGGATACCCAAGCTTACAATGATGGTGCGCTTCCTAGAAAGACCAAAGAGCTGATGGGACTCGTCGCGTCTCTCGTTCTTCGTTGCGATGACTGTGTCACCTACCACATAATCCAATGTGTCGAGCAGAAGGTCTCCGATGCAGAGTTTTTCGAGGCCTTCAACATAGGACTGATAGTAGGCGGATCGATAGCCATACCGCACTTGCGAAGCGCGGTCGAGATGCTGGAGGAATGCCGGCGGAAGGAGAGACAGACCTAGCCTTTGTCGGTTCACGCGACTTTGTAGATTAGCCAGTTCTTGTCCTTGAAATTGATCAAACGATAGTCTCCTTTCAATTTTCGTCCTTTCAACAATACATGGTACTTTCGTGGCTCCCGAAGTTCTAAGACGTAGAATCCTTGGTCCCACACCTTCACCTCCCCAGCTCCGTATTCGCCTTCTGGAATGGTGCCTTCAAATCCAAAGTAGCTTAGAGGGTGATCCTCAACTTGAACTGCGAGACGCCTGATGCCTGGCTCAACCGGTGGACCTTTTGGAACAGCCCAGCTCTTTAGGACCCCATCTAACTCTAATCGAAAGTCCCAGTGTAGTCGTCGCGCATGGTGTTCCTGGACAAGGAACCTCGAAGGTCGCATTACCATCTTTGTTCCAGCGTCTGTAACACTCGGTTTCGCCTTCGCCAAGGCTAGCAAGCTCAAAGTAACAATGGCCATTTTGGCCTACGGGACCCAACCGCGCATTTTTAATATGATATCCTACTGCAATAGGAGGTTGCTCTTGCTCCGATTCAGGACATTTGTCATTGCACTCCTGATTCTATCTTTGATCATCATTTCGTCTCCCCTCAGCCCCAACCTTGGATTAATTCACAAGGCACGAGCCGTAACGACTGGTATCACTCTCTATGCCCATTTCTTAGGATGGAACTACTCTAAACCATCGGGTCTAAACCCAACAATCACTGTAGTGCAGGGTGCGACGGTTTCCTTCAACCTCATCAGTGAGAACGACACTGCTCATCTGTTTCTCCTAGACTTTGACAACAACGGAGTTACCGCCGATTGTCCAGGCACGGGTCCAGACAAATGTTCCGGAAACATTCCAGTAATGGGGACGGGGGCAGTCTCCCCGTTTACGGTCAGCTCCCCACCGGGGAACTACTCGTATTACTGTCTCTATCACTCTCCGCAATATATGGTTGGGAAATTCAGAGTCCTGAGTCCCGACTACACTGTTGCCTCTTTCCCGTCTAGCCTCACCATCAATCAGGGGGCGTCCGGAAGTTCGACGGTTACAGTAACTGGCGTGAACGGTTTTACTGGAATCGTGAACTTGGCCGCTTCCGTCTCCTCGGGCGGAGCCACCGTATCAATGAATCCCCAAAGCATCACATTGTCAACCACCATGACATCAGCGACTTCTGGGCTAACGGTATCGTCCGCACTAGGCCAATTCAGCGTCACGGTTACCGCAACCAGCGGAGCGGCTAGCCATACCACAATCGTTGCGGTTTCTGGTCCGGATTTCAGCATAAGTCCAAGCCTGACAAGTCTAATTGTTAGTCAGGGGACGAGCGCGACGCTAAACGTCACTCTCGCGAGTGTGAATGGCTTCTCAGGTTCCATTGCATTGTCGACCACTATTTCCTCGGGGGGCCCATCAACTAGTGTCACCCCAGCGAGTGTTCAAGTACCCTCAAGCGGGTCATCTACCGCAACGCTAACGGTGACAGCGTCCAACTCGGGAGCCTATTCAACTCCAGTATCTCCGGGTAGTTACAACATAACTCTAAGCGGGACGATGGGCTCAATGTCCCATTCCAAAATTATCCCTTTGACCGTGATCAATCCGATAGTTGATGGATATCCAGGGGGTCCCATAGTTATTGGAGGGATAGTATCTGCAGTAGTGATCGTTGCCATCGCGGTTTACGTTCTACGGCATAGGCCCAAGAAATAGCGCATCGTGTGCCACGATTTCTTTTCTAAAGTGTCGATAGATTCCTATAGCCAGTCCCGTCATCCCGATAGCCCCGAGAGAGTCGCCCAAAATGCTGACTCCGGGAAGAACCAGTAGTCCGACGTTACTTAGCGGACCGAAAGAGGCGGCTCCACATACAAGAGCGAATGGCATGAATCTTGAGGGTCGTGCCACTCCAATCAACCATTTTCCAACGCTCAACATTCCCAGTGCCAGTCCTTCCGACAGGGCAATGTAAGATACGACGAAGGGTGCGACCGCCCATGGTCCGATCTGGACTGCTGATGCGACGAACGGGTTCAATTCCCAGTTGCCCGCTGACAAACCAATTAGAGTGAAGTAGATGTCTGCAACGACCAGAACTATCGGGATAGTGAACATCCAGCCATCATTTCTAGAGAAGAGCTTGTGGAGTTCTTGGAAGTCTGTTGGAATGATCCAGAGTCCCACAACCAGGCATGCGATACCTGTGATGAGGACTAGAGTCAATCCCATTTGTGATAGATGTATTTCTGTGGGATTTAGCACGCTGAACCAGCCGATGAGGGGACCCGATAGGACCCAGTATAGGCCCGACCCCACGAACAAGAGGCCAGCTCCTGGAGGGACTTTCAATTCCTTTCCCTATTTGTGTTTCGGGAGCGGCCCAGCTGTCTTAGGCGCTGAGAAGTCTTGATTTTTGGGACGTCAGGAGTCGTCTTGGGCTTGAAGACACGAAGACCGATAGAGGACATAATAGAACTGATCAGTGTTGCGAGCCCTGCTACGGGATAGAGGATCTGCGCTGCGACGCCTAGACCCGTGCCTTCTTGTGCGACGATGAAGGAGAATTCTCCACGGGGTAGCATCGAGAGG
>Ga0209807_1001168_pt1 | contig 12436 bp, 10 predicted proteins | sample GraSoiAngelo_154_FD_186168 | JGI IMG/M metagenome (GOLD analysis project Ga0209807, IMG submission 186168) | Grasslands soil microbial communities from the Angelo Coastal Reserve, California, USA - 14_1009_13_20cm (SPAdes) (version 2) | ecosystem: Environmental > Terrestrial > Soil > Grasslands ... | reverse complement strand
GATAGACTGCGGTCGCGATCTGCGGGCTGGCGATATAGCCTGCTGAAGCCAGTCCCGACGTGACGGCCTCGATCGAAACCGCAGGCAGATTGTTGCTCATGATTGCCGATGCTCCATATGGGCCGGCCCGGTCCGAGCTAGCCACATAGGATTACGCCAATCGCGCTGGCCCGCAAACATCTGTCATCAGTGCCCGACGATCTCGGGCACCTTGGTCGCCGGCGGGGTGTTGCGGCTGCGCTGGGTGCGGACGATGCCGTCGATGATGGTCATGCCGACGCCGGGCAGGTCGCCGAGCTGCACGCTCTCCAGGATGTTCTTGCCGGGTGAATGCTGCGCCTTGTCCATGATGACGAAGTCGGCGGAGCGGCCGACCTCGATGATGCCGCAATCAAGCGCCCGCATGCGCGCCGTGTTGCCGGTCGCAAAGCAGAACGCGATTTCCGCCGGCACCTCGCCGAGCGAGGAGAGCAACGACACCATGCGCAGGATGCCGAGCGGTTGCACGCCGGAGCCGGCGGGCGCGTCGGTGCCGAGAATGATGCGGCTCAACTCGCCCATCTCGCGCGCGGTTCGCAGCGTGAACAGCGCCGAGCGTTCGTTGCCGTTGTGAACGAGCTCGAGCCCGCGCTTGCAGCCCTCGCAGATGCAGCGGATCTGCTCGTCGGGCAGCGCGGTGTGGCCGCCATTAATGTGACCGATCACGTCAGTGTCGGCCTCCAGCACCACGTCCTTGTCGATCAGGCCGGAGCCGGGAATCGAGGGGCCGCCGGTGTGGATGGTGCTCTGGATGCCATATTTGCGCGCCCAGCCGACCATCTTGCGTGCGGTCGGGCCGTCCTTGACGCCGCCAAGGCCGACCTCGCCGAGCAGCTTGACGCCGGCTGCGGCCAATTCCTTGAAATCGTCCTCGACCATCTCGCATTCGATGACGGGGGCGCCGGCGTGAACTTTCACGCCGCCAGGGCGCAGCGTCCAGAACGCACGCTGCGCGAAGATCGCCATCGCCTTCAGTCCGACGACGTCGCGCGGGCGGCCGGGCATGTGGACCTCGCCCGCGGAGATCATGGTGGTGACGCCGCCGTGGAGATAACTGTCGATCCAGTTGATCTGGTTCTGCCGCGGTGTCCAGTCGCCGGCGACGGGATGGACATGGCTGTCGATCAGACCGGGCGCGACCGTGGTGCCGTTGGCATCGACAATGGTGGTGGCGCCCTCGGTATTGACGTCCTTGGCGCGGCCGATGGCGGTGATCTTGCCGTTTTCGGCTGTGATCGTATCCGCATCGAGGATCGGCCTCTCCATGGCGCCGGAGAGCAACAGGCCGATCTTGCGGATCACCAGCTTGCTTGGGCCGGCGGCCTGGGGTGCATCGTGGGCCATGGGATTTTCCTTTTTGTTCAATGCCTTCGCGCAAGCGCAACGGCATCTTGCGCGCGGCTTGACGGCGGGATCAAGCTGGATTATTCGTTCGTATACGAATGATCGTATACAAACGATCAGGCCGATACAATCGGCGTCCTTAGACGACGGAACGGGCAGCGATGAGCAATTTCAACCAGGAAAGCGTGCTGAGCGTCCATCACTGGACCGACACCCTGTTCTCTTTCACCACCACCCGCGATCCCTCGTTCCGCTTCCGCAACGGCGAGTTCACGATGATCGGACTGAAGGTCGGCGAGCGGTCGCTTTTGCGCGCCTACAGCGTCGCCAGTGCCAATTACGAAGACACGCTCGAATTCTTCTCGATCAAGGTGCCGGACGGCCCGCTGACTTCACGCCTCCAGCATCTGAAGCAGGGCGACGAGATCATCGTCAGCCGCAAGGCAACCGGGACGCTGGTCATCGACAACCTGGAAGACGGTCGCAATCTCTATTTGATCGGCACCGGTACCGGCTTGGCGCCATTCCTGAGCGTGATCAAGGACCCAGAGACCTATGAGCGATTCGAGAAAGTCGTGCTGCTGCACGGCTGCCGCCGCGTCGCCGAGCTCGCCTATGGCGAGATGATCACGGAAAGGCTGCCGAACGACGAATTGATCGGTGAATTTGTGCGCAACCAGCTGATCTACTATCCGACCGTGACGCGCGATCCCTTCCGCAACCGCGGCCGGATCACCGACCTGATCAATTCAGGCAAACTGTTCGGCGACATCGGACTTGCCTCGCTCGAGCCCGCGCACGACCGCGTCATGATCTGCGGCAGCCCGGCGCTGGTACAGGATACCCGCGCGTTGCTGTTAGGCAAAGGCTTCGTCGAAGGCAATCACGGCGAGCCGGCCCAGTTCGTGGTCGAGAAGGCGTTTGCCGAGCGCTAGTAGCCGAGCGCGGTAGTAGACCTACGCCTGGACGAAGGCGAGCAGCGTGCCGTTGGCGGCAGCCGGTGAGACGCAAATGCCGCCGCCGCTGCGGGAGGCCGCGGAACCCAGCGCCTTTTCCGTCGCCGCGAGATCGGCCGCAATCACAAGCCCGGCGCCGCCACGCTCCGGCAGTCCCGCGATTGATATTTCGGGATAGCGCTTTGCGAGTTGATCCCTGGTCAGGAATACAAAATCGGCGCGATCCGCTCCTGACGGCACCGTCACCGCACCGTCCTGCTCACTTCTCGTCTCGCGATCGATCATGCGCGACATATGGGCTGCGGCCTTGGCCGGCTCCTGCGTCGCGATCAGCACCTGCCGCAGTCGTTTGGCGCCGTTGGCGTGTTTCATCAGTTCGGGGATCCACACCGTTTCGCGCGTTTTGTGCTGGCAGGCGAAGATGCGCACGCCGCCCGGCGCTTCCGCAACCGGCCACTGGAAGGTCCGAAATTTGGCCGCCGAAAGCCTGCCGTCGGGCATCGTGACCGGCCGCTCGAAATCCGTCGGACCGATCGGCGCGTAGCCGCGCGCGCGAATTTCCTCCGCGCCCGCGGCTGAATCGATCGCGGTAAAGGCGACGCGCTCGATACCGTCGCCGTGCTGGGCAAGAAACGCCCGCGCCGGAGCGTTGTGCTCCGTCTCGGCGAGCACGCCGAGCAATTCCATATAGTCCGGGTCGAACATCATGGTGTAGTTGCCTGTTCCCATGTGGGCGCTGTGGGTGCCGCGCGGCGACAGCGTGAAGCCCAGGCGCTTCCAGTTCTCGGCGGCCTTATCGAGCTCCTTCACCATGAGCACGGCGTGATCTATTCCGACGATGTTCTTCAGTGCCACGCTTTGTTTCCCCGGCATCCGTTGGCATACTGACCTAATCAGATCGGTCTGGCCCCGGCAAGAAAGGACGACGATGGATATCGCAGAGGTCCGCTGGCCGGATTCGCTATGGGCTGCGGTGACGCCGAAAGGACCCGATCTGCCTGAACTAAGTGTCGGCCACGCGGCCGATGTCGTCATCATCGGCGCCGGCTTCACGGGCCTGTCGACCGCGTTGCATTTGCGCGAGGCGGGCGTGGATGTGGCGATCGTGGAGGCGATGGAGCCGGGGTGGGGCGCTTCGGGGCGCAACAACGGGCAGGTGATCCCGACCTTGTCGCGGCCCGATCCGGAAGACATCATCGCCAGACACGGCGCAGCCGGCGAACGCTTCGTCGGCCTGCTGCGCGACAGCGCGTTGATGCTGTTCGAACTCGCGCGCCGTTACGGAATAGAGGCCGAACAGGAACAATCCGGGTGGGTACAGCCGGTGCATTCATCCGGCCGCATCAAGATCGCCGAACGCCGTGTCCGGCAATGGTCGAAATTTGGCGCAGCTGTCGAACTGCTGTCGCGCGAGCAGGTCAGGCACATGTTGGGCTCGGAAGCCTGGTTCGGCGGGTTCTGGAACAGGTCCGGAGGGCACATCAATCCGCTCGCGCTGTCGCGCGGGCTTGCGCGCGCCGTGCTCGATGCAGGCGGAAAGATCTACGCGCGTTCGCCGGCGCTCAAATTCGAGCGCCGAGGCGATCGATGGCTGGTGAAGACGGCGAACGCCGAGATCAGCGGCCGCGCATTGGTGATCGCGACCAATGCTTATAGCGACGAATTCTCGAGGACGCTTGTGCCCGACATCGCGCGCGAGGTGATGCCGGTGTTGTCCTGGCAGATGGCCACGCAGCCTTTGTCCGACAATGTTCGCAAGACGGTCATTCCCGGCCGGCAGGCGATGTCAGACACCCATGGCGAACTTTATTTCGCACGCTACGACGCGCGAAATCGCCTGGTCACCGGTGGCGCCGTGATCGGTCCCGGCAACCAGCCGGAACGGCTGAAGGCGAGGGTGACGGAGCGTCTGCAACGGCTGTGGCCGCAGATCGGCGAGGTCTCTTTCGACCATATCTGGAACGGCTATGTCGGGATGACCACCGATTTCCTGCCGCGCATCCACCGGCTGGGGCCAGATGCCTATGGCTGGACCGGCTGCAACGGCCGTGCGGTGGCGCTCTCGATTGCGCTCGGCCATGAGCTGTCGAAAGCGGTTCGCGGCGTCGGCGAAAGCGATCTGGCACTGCCGTTCACAGAACCCGCGCCCATTCCGGCGCACGGCCTCCTTCGCAAACTCGCGCCGCTGATGCTGCTCCTCTACCGCCGGCGCGACGCGCGCGAGATGGCTTGAAAAAGGCCTCTTGGGAATATCCGTCCGAGCCGGGTGCCGCGCACGACAAGGTTTTTCCCCGTTTGCCACCTGCGGAAACTGCAACCTTGCTATTTCGGTAAGCGGGCTTGCCGGAACAGGCGCTCCAGCCAACATACATTGAAACAACCAATGGAGTCCGGGAGACCACCATGGGCCTTCAAGAAACAAAAATCGAATCGCTTCCGTTCGTAACAGCCGAACTAAACTATCTCGCTCCCACCGCCGGGAAACCGCGAACCTACGCCTATGATCCGCCGCCGGGCGAGCCAAAGACGACCGCGCTGCCCGAACCGCACCAGGTTCCGATCTTTGATGCGCGCCTGATCGCTGACGCCATTTCACTGGACCGTGAAGGCTTTGCCCTGGTCCGCCATCCGACCGTGGTCAAGAACTTCTACGACGATAAGGAAGTGCGGAGCGTCTACTATCCCGCGGCCGAAGCCTTCCTGAAGGCAACGTTGAAGGCCGACCGCGTCTTCATCTTTGACCATACCGTGCGCAAGCGCGTCGAAGGCGCCGCGGATGTGCGTGGCGCTGGCCCGCGGCAACCGGCAACGCGCGTCCATGTCGACCAGACCGAAATATCGGGCGCCAACCGCGTTCGTGAGCATTTGCCCGATGAAGCCGACGAGCTTCTCAGGGGACGGGTGCAGGTCATCAACCTGTGGCGGCCAATCCGCGGACCGGTGCGGGACGCGCCGCTCGCGATGTGCGACGGTCAAAGCGTCGCACCCGGTGATCTCATTGCATCCGATCTGATGTATCCCAACCGAAGCGGGGAGACGTATTCGGTGAAGTATAATCCGGATCACCGCTGGTTCTACATTCCGGCGATGAGAGCGGATGAGGCGCTGCTCTTGAAGTGCTACGATTCCGCAACCGACGGTCGGACCCGCTTCGTGCCGCACACCGCGTTCATCGATCCGACGACCCCACCCGATACCCCGCCACGCGAAAGCATCGAGCTGAGGACACTGGTGTTTCACAAGCACTGATCCCCGCGGCAGCCGGGCCCTTCGGCACAGCGGATAGCACGCTGTTCGCTGGCCGAACTTGATACCCTTGGAGTGATCGCGCCGATCCGCTACAAGGTCTGAATGACCACAAAAATCGATCCCATTACACGGTCGGTTGTTCAGTACCGCCTCAGTTCGATCGTGGAGGAGATGGGCGAAGCGATGCTTCGCACCTCCTACTCGCAGATCCTCAATTCCAGCCGCGACTTTTCGCTCGCGATTTGCGACACACGCGGCCGCCTGATCGCGCAGGCAGATCACATCCCGGTTCATGTCGGAGCGCTGCCCTGGGCGACGCTGGCGGTCGAGGAGAGATTTTCAGGCGACATCCGGCGGGGCGACGTCATCCTGCTCAACGATCCCTATCACGGCGGCAGTCATCTGCCTGATCTGACCGCGTTCGTGCCGATCTTCGATGGCGACAAGCGCCTGCTTTGGACCATCGTTCGCGCCCATCAAAGCGATATCGGCGGCGCGACCCATGGCGGCTACAATCCCGCCGCAACCGAAATCTGGCAGGAGGGGATACGCGTTCCCCCGATCAAGCTCTCAGAGGCCGGCCGCCTGCGCGACGACCTCCTCGACCTGTTGGCGCTGAACATCCGCAATCCCCGGGAATTCCGCGGCGATCTCGCGGCGATGGTCGGCGCGGCCCATCTCGGCGAACGCCGGCTGTCGCGGCTGTTCGCCGAGTTCGGCGAGCCCATCGTCGAAGCAGCGATGGAGGCGATCCTTGATGCCACCGAGCAGCAGACGCGTGCCGTGGTTTCGAGCTGGAAAGACGGTGTGTTTCAAGGCGAGGCCTTTCTCGACGATGACGGTCATGGTCGCAACGACATCCGGATCGCGGCGAAGGTCACCAAGCGAGGAAGCGACGTCGAGGTCGACTTGTCGGCTTCCGACGCCCAATCGACCAGCTTCGTCAATTCCTCGCATGCCAACATGCAGGCCGCGGTCGCGATGGCCTTTGCCTATTTGATCGATGCCGATATTCCGAAAAACAGCGGCGCGTTGCGGCCGCTCAAGGTGGTCGCAAAGCAGGGCACGGTGGTCTGGGCCGATCCGGGCCGGCCGGTGACGCTTTGCACAAGCCACCCCTCGAACGAGATCGTTGAGGCCATCATCAAGGCATTGTCGGCGTCGTGTCCTGATCGTGCGATGGCGGGATGGGGTCGACGCTTCCGGATCGCGATCCAGGGTGACGACCCGCGAACCGGCCAGAATTTCATCTGGCACATGTTCCAGGCCCGCCCGGGCGGCGGAGCGTCGTCCGGCGGCGACGGTTGGTCGTCGATCGGCGAATGGCACTCGGTCGGCGGCATCAAGTTCGGCAGCATCGAGGTTGCCGAGGTGCGCTTTCCCTTGCACTTCCGCCATCATGAATTCCGCGCCGGGTCCGGCGGCGACGGGCAGTTTCGCGGCGGTCTCGGCGTTGCGCTTGATCTCGTGCTGGAAACTGAAAAACCCGCGCGCGGCAATACTGCGGGCGATGGCGCGCGTCATGGCCCCTGCGGCATGCTCGGCGGCGAAGGTGGGCAACCGCATTGCTATCGCTTGTTGTCCGAGGGTCGTGAGCCGCGCGTGTTGCGCACCAAGGAAGTCGGCGTCGAGATCCGTCCTGGCGATTGTCTTGAAATACGTTCCTCCGGCGGAGGCGGCTGGGGACCGCCCGCGCGGCGATCCGACCAGGCGCGCCGGCGCGATCGCGAACAAGGGCTCGTCGGCGTGGCGCCGGAGCGGCGCAGCTCGTGATGTTTACGATCGGGGTTGACGTCGGCGGCACCTTCACCGACCTGGTCGCCAGCGACGAGGCCGGACATGCCGTATTCGCCAAGTCGCCATCGACCCCGGCCGACCAGTCGATCGGCGTGATGGCAGGCCTCGAAGAGCTTGCCAAAAGATTGAACCTGACCCGCGGCGAACTGCTCGCGGCAACGGCGCGCCTGGTTCACGGAACGACGGTCGCCACCAATGCGCTTCTGGAGCGAAAGGGCGCCAAGGTCGCGCTGTTGACCACCGAAGGCCACCGCGACGTGATCGAGATGCGCGAGGGCCTCAAGCCGAACCGCTATGATTTGCGGTCGCCGCCACCGGAGCCGCTGGTGCCGCGCGAACGCCGTCTCGGAATTCTGGAACGGCTCAAGGCCAACGGCGATGTCCTCACCCCGCTCGACGCCAAGTCGCTGGACAAGGGCATCGCGGCCATCCAGCAATCCGGCGCGAGCTCGATCGCGGTTTGTTTTCTGCATTCCTACCTCAACCCCGTGCACGAACTCGCGGCGGTGCAACGTCTGGCCAAGGCGCTGCCCGATATCAGCGTCTCGCGCTCTAGCGACGTGCTGCCGCAGATCAAGGAATATGAGCGCGTCTCGACCACGGTCGTGAATGCCTATGTCGAGCCGGTGGTGCGGCGCTATCTGAACAATCTCGAAACGCGCCTGGCCGAAGCCGGATTCAAGGGCAATCTCTTCATAGTCCTGTCGCACGGCGGCATGGCTCCGCTTGAGGAAGCCTCGCGGCTTGCTGCGGGCACGGTATTGTCGGGACCTGCCGGCGGTGTCTCCGGCGGCCGCCGCTGCGCCGAACTGCTCGGTATTGCCGATCTCGTGCCGTTCGACATGGGCGGCACCAGCACCGACATCTCGTTGATATCGGGTGGCCTGGCATCGCTATCCGCCGACGGCATGCTGGCCGGACAGCGCATCGCGCTTCGTAGCCTCGACATTGCCAGCATCGCGGCCGGCGGCGGGTCGATCGCCAGCGTCGATGCCAGCGGAACGCTTCACGTCGGACCGCACAGCGCGGGCTCCATTCCTGGACCGGCGTGTTACGGCAACGGCGGTTTGGCTGCGACCGTTACTGATGCCAATGTCGTGCTCGGCTATCTCGATCCCATCGCTTTCATGGGAGGCCAGCGTCCGCTCGACCGCACTGCCGCCGAAGCCGCTATCGAGGCGGTCGCAACATCGCTGGGGCTGTCTCGGCTGGAAGCCGCGGCCGGCATCTACCGGATGATCAACCTGAAGATGGCCGACGGCATCCGCCTGATGACCTTGCGCCGCGGGGTTGATCCGCGCCGGTTTGCGCTGTTGAGTTTCGGCGGCGCCGCGGGCCTGCACGCGGCGGAAGTCGCGCGCGAACTCGAGATCAGGCGCATCATCGTGCCGGCGGTGGCCTCGGTGCTGTCGGCATGGGGCATGCTCACCAGCGATTTGCGCTACGAGGTGAGCCGAACCCATTATGGTGCGGGATCGCGGATTTCGGCCGACGAAGTTCGCGGGATGTTTGCCGAGTTGGAGCAGCAGGCGGTTGGCCGGCTGCGCTCGTGGTTCAATGGGCCGATCGCAACGGTGCGGTCGGCCGAGATGCGCTATGGCGAGCAGGTATTTGAAATCGACGTGCCGCTGGATGATCTGGATTGGTCGGCAGCCGATCTCGTCGACCAGATCGAAGAGCGGTTTCATCGCCGCCACGAGGAGCTTTATACCTACGCCTCGCCCGGTCAGGAGGTGGTGTTCGTCAATGCGCGCGTCGCGGCGGTCGGCCAGGTATCGAAGCGCGGCACCGACGCGAAAACGGTGCAGCCGGCCAACCCTTGCGTGGCCCATGCGATGCGGCGCGCTTTTTTCGGCACGTGGCGCGATATTCCGGTTTATTCGTTCGACAGCCTCTCGCCAGGACATTCACTCATGGGCCCCGCGGTCATCGAGGCGGAGACGACGACCGTGCTCGTCGACACAGATGACCGCGTGAGCGTGAACGCGCTGGGCTGGCTCGATATCACGGTGCGCGACGGACAAGCCTAGGGAAAGATTATCAGTTGAACGCCATGCCGCCGCTCAGCGCGATGGTCTGCCCTGTCATGTAGGCGTTGTCGAGCAGCATCACGACGGCCTGTGCGACCTCGTCGGCCCTGCCGAAGCGGCCCAGCGGAATCCGGCTGACCAGATTTTCCTGGCCCCGCATCATGTCCGTTTCGATCAGGGAGGGCGCGACGGCATTGACGGTGACACCCTCTTTCACGAGCCGCGCGGCGTACCCGCGCGTCAATCCCTCGATGCCCGCCTTCGACGCATTGTAATGAGGCCCGATGGAGCCGGCGCCCCTGGCGGCGCCCGAGGAGATATTGACGATGCGGCCCCATTGCCTGGCCCGCATCATCGGCAGGACGGCGTGGGTGCAGAGGAAAACCGATTTCAAATTGACCGCGATCGTTTGATCGAAATCGGCTTCGGAGAGGTCGTCGATGCCGCGCGTGATCGCGATTCCGGCATTGTTGATCAGAATGTCGATCGGCCCAAGCTCTGATTTGACGCGTTCGACCATTTGGGCGACGGCGGATGTCTGTGAGACGTCGGCGGGAATCGCGACGGCGCGCCCATTGGCCTTCGCGATCGTCTCGACCAGCTTGTTAGCTTCGTCTGCGCGCTCGCGATAATTGATGGCGACGGCCACGCCGGCCTGCGCCAGCGCTTTCGATATGGCCGCGCCAATGCCGCGCGACCCGCCTGTCACGAGCGCCGTGCGTCCCCGTAGCGTAGCTTTCGTCATCGAGACCCCCGATTTTTGTCGAGCCATGGCCCGAACGTCAATAAATATGAGCCCCGACCCGGGTTGCAACGCCCCGCCGTCAGCGTCGTGCGTCGCGAGCTCAACCGCCCTTGACTGCGCCTGCGGTCAAGCCGGCGACGATCTGGCGCTGGGCGAACACGGTCAGCAGCAATACCGGGAAGGTGACGATGAGCGCGGCCGCCGCGAGTGGACCCCAGCTCAGTTGATCGAACGAAATCATGTTGTACACGGCGACGGGCAGGGTGCGCGTCTCCCGCCCGGCGAGCACGATGCCGAATACGAAATTATTCCAGGAAAATATCACCGCGAGGATGAAGGCAACCGCAAGGCCCGGCCGAGCGATCGGCAACGCCACATGCCGGAACACCTGCCAGCGGGTTGCGCCGTCGATCAACGCCGCCTCTTCAAGCTCGAGCGGCGTGGTTTCGAAATAGCCGATCATGATCCAGATCACGATCGGCACCGTCACCACGAGGTGAATGATGATCTGCGGCACCAGCGTGCCGAGTAATCCCAGCCACTGGAACAGAAGGAACAGTGGAATGAGATAGGATAGCCCGGGCGTGATCCGCGCGATCAGGATCACGACCGCGGATTTATGTGCGGCCATCCTGGCTATTCCGTAACCGGCGGGTACGCCGACCAGCATCGCCAGGAAGGTCGCCGTTCCGGTAACAAGCAGGCTGTTGACGAAATAGGTCAGGAAGCGGTTGGACGCGAGCACATCGGCGTAGTTTTTCCAGGCGAAATGTGTGGGGATGAAAATCGGCGGATAGGCGGCGTTGTCGACCTCGAACTTGACCGAGAGCGAGGCCATCCAGAGGAAAAACAGGATCGCCGGTGATACGATGACGAACACCGCCAGCGCGAGCCCGAGCTTGCCGAGGACGTGCCGTACGCTCATGCGCCCAGACCTATCTCGGTCCACAACGTGCGCTGGCGCAAATAGAGCAGCACGGCTGCTAGTGCTACGATCAGCACGAAGAACATCACCGCGATCGCCGAGCCGTAGCCGAGGTCGTAATAGATGAAGGCGACACTGTAGAGATAGAGATTGATGGTCTCGGAAGCCGAGCCGGGACCCCCTTGCGTGATCGCAAAAATGACGTCGAAGCTTTTGACCGCATCGATGCCGCGGATCATCGCGGCAATGAACAGGAATGGCGTGATCAGCGGCAGCGTGATGTAGCGGAACATCTGCCACATGCCCGCGCCGTCGATCTGCGCACTTTCGTAAGGCTCGATCGGGATCGCCGCGATGCCGCCGAGCACGATCAGCATGACGAGAGGGGTCCACTGCCAGGTTTCGACCAGCACCAGCGAGGGGATCACCGTTGCCGGATGAAATACCCAAAGCTGCGGCGGCAACCCCACCAGCGAAAGCAGATAATTGAGCACGCCGAGTTGCGGGTGGAACATCATGGTCCAGACCAGCGCGATCGCGACCGGCGTTGCCATCATCGGCATGATGAAGATCGCGCGCAGGAAACCGCGCCAAGGGAATTTCGCGTGGAACACGACGGCGGCGAAGGTGCCGAAGACCAGCGGCAGCAGTACCGATAGCGCGGTATAGACCAGCGTATGCTCCACCGCTTCGATGAAGCGAGGATCGTTCGGCAGCCGCAGGTAGTTGGCGAGCCCGACGAAGGTCGTCGGCGAACCGACTTTCCATTCGTTCAGGCTCATCCAGATCGTGAATAGCCACGGGAATATGATCACGGCCAGGACCACGATCAGTGCCGGCACCACGAACGGCCAGTACGATGGCGGCCGCCATTCCCGCCTTGGCGCGGGCTCTGTCCGAGCCGCGGCCGGAGTGGCTCGCGTCAACGTGCTCACGCTTTCTCGCTGCGCTCCAGGATCGGCCGGTATTGCTCGTGGGCCTTCTTCAACTCAGCCGCGGGGTCCGCGCCAGAGAGTGTCGCCGTAAGGGCCGCGCCGACGATGTCGCGGAACTCGGCGACCGGAATCACGACGGGGAGGCCGAGTTTGCTGATCTTTGCGGAATCGATCACCGACTGCAGCCATTCCTTCGGCATCTTCACGCCCTTCTGTATCTCGGGGTCGTTGAGGATGGAATTGCGGAACGGCACGCCGCCGCCGGCCTGCAACAGCCGGGCGCCTTGCGCCTTCGAGACCGCCCACTGGCACAGCAGATAAGCGGCTTCCTTGTTCTTGCTCGCCGCCGTGACGCCGAGACCGTCGCCATAGGTCGCCGAATACTGTCCCTTGGGTCCAGCCGGTACGACGGTGTA
>Ga0209807_1001166_pt1 | contig 12436 bp, 12 predicted proteins | sample GraSoiAngelo_154_FD_186168 | JGI IMG/M metagenome (GOLD analysis project Ga0209807, IMG submission 186168) | Grasslands soil microbial communities from the Angelo Coastal Reserve, California, USA - 14_1009_13_20cm (SPAdes) (version 2) | ecosystem: Environmental > Terrestrial > Soil > Grasslands ... | reverse complement strand
GAAGACGGCAAAACGCTGATTGTAGAAAATTGGTTCGCTTATTCAAGGAAAAGTGGTAGCCGTGTGTGACAATTAAATTCGTTCGGTTTCGAATTCAATGCGCGCTCTGTTGCAGAATTCCAAACAGCGGTGGTTCTTGCCGTTGGTAGCTCCCTTTAAGAATTGGAGGCGGTGGGAGCAGCTCACATTACTCGGCTTGCTACTCGCCTTCACAGCCTTCGCCACTTATCAAATTCACTCGCCCGGGCTTTATATGGACGAAATGGATTTCGTCGGGGCAGCGACTGGGAAACGGCTGTACCGAGGCTGGCTAGGCATACCGCTGCTGATTGCTCCCTACGCCGGAGCATTAAAAGCTTGGACCTACATACCTGTTTTCGCGTTGTTCGGCGTTTCTGCCGTGAGCATCCGTCTCCCGGTTGTGTTAATCTCATGCGGCACTCTGGCGTTAGGGTATGCACTCGTCCGCAGGAATTTAACCCCCGGGTGGGCGATCGCATTCACCGCGGCGTGTGTGGTTCACCCAGGCTTTGTCCTGCAAACGAAGGTGGACTGGGGGCCCGTCGTCCTCATGCTCTTCTTCAAGGCACTGTGTCTCTATCTGCTGGTCAAATGGCTGGAAACCTCACGTCTTTTCTCGTGGCCTTTAGCCGGAGCGATCACGGCTTGCGGTCTGGGATTTTTCGACAAATTTAATTTTATTTGGTTCGTTGTGGCTTTACTTGGCGCAACCCTCGTCGTCTACTGGAGAGAGATTCGCGCGAAGCTGACAGGTGTTTCCAAGAACCTCGTCGCTGCAATCGCGACGGCTATCATCGCCGCGGGAGCTCTCGTTTTATTGATCGTCCTGCCGCTGGTGCAGCCTCCCTATATACAGTCGGTCTCGGGCAGAATCCTACAAATGTGGTTGCTCTACGATGTCACTTCCACCGGCCGTGCCACCGCGTTCTTGTGGTTCAAGGCGCCTTCTTCCATCCCGTTGTGGCCCGGTTGGGCAGTACTGGCTGCCACCGCGAGTTTTCTATTGCTGAATTTTGCATTTTACCGTCGCGGGCCGGGTTCGAACTTTCCCGTTTACTCCCGGGCTCTTCGGTTCTGCATCTGGTGCTTGCTAATGTTTACTGCGATTTTCGTGCAGATTGTAATCACGCCCCAAGCTGGAGGTCCACACCACACTCTGATGCTCTTTCCTCTAGATTTATTAGCCTGTTTCGCTGCGGCATTTCTCTTCACGAACACCATGTCCGGTCGGAAGCGCTATGTCGCGACGCTGCTGGAAGGAATCGTTTTATTGATTTGGGCGGGTTCTGAGATGCAAAGTTTACAGAGCCACTTTCGACTTTTCCGCGACGCAAGCTCCTTTCGCGGCCGGTGGAGTCCACGCGTGGAATTACTCGCGGATTATCTGAATATTAACGGAAAGCAGGTGAATGCGATTTATTGCGTCGATTGGGGCATTGGAAACCAATTGAAAGCCTTGTGTCGACGCAAAATAGGGTGGAAGATAAGAGATAGGTGGCAGACCTTCAAACATTGGTCAGCGCAAAAGCCAGACGCGGAGGCAACTGTTAAGGCGACCTTCTCACCGCAAGTGAAGGCGCTCTATCTGACATTTACAGAGGAAAATTCGGTTTTCCCAGACGCGAGGCACAATTTTTTACAGATGAACAGCTTGGCCGGAAATGCGGCCCAGGCTGTGACAGTTGTTCCTCCTGCGCTCGGAGAAGTTTATCAAATTTTTAAGAGTGACACGGCCGTAACTGGTGAACCGACTCGCGCCCGGCCTGAGGCGCTCTGTAGATGATCTGGCCTTCGATTTCTGTGGGAATAACCAGCCCAACCACAAAGCCGCATCGACAATCTCAAAGATAAATTCCCAAAGTTCCCCGCGATAGCCCGTGCATTGGCAGCCGCGTTTAGCTCTCGCCCAACGCATCAACAGTGCTGTCGCATCCAAAGCATCGACTTGCTCAGGGCTCTCGCCCAGTTGCTCGAAGTAAAAGCGTCGCGTCCGCTCCACCGTTTCTTGGCCAGCTTCTTCGACCAATGCGTCGTAAACACGCGGTTCGGAGCATTGTCTGCGACTCAATCGGCAGCTCCTGCTTTGGAATTGCGCGGATGATGTTCTCAATCGCCTCGGGCATGGACCCCGCCTGCAGACAAGTACGGCCGGTTTGATTAGGCAAAGTTGCCACTAAATCGGTGCAATTCATTCGCCACCTCCAAATACGAGGCGCCCCGGGGTTTGGCTCCGCATGCGTTGGCAAATCTGCGCGGCGAGCGGTGTGACTAGCTTCCAGAGCGGCCCTCCGCCATCTAATTTTCGATTTGCGATTGCCGATTTTCGATTTCGCGAAGAAAAAGCCGCGCAGTAAGCAGAGCGCAGAGGAATCCGAGAACCGCAGCAAACACGACATCGGACAGATAATGCGCGGCGACGTACATGCGCGAGAAGCCGATGAGCAGCGGGATCGGCAGACAAGCCAGACCGATCCGCCAATTCGCAAAACACAGAACAGCGAAAAACGCGGTCGACGCCGCAACGTGACCGGATGGAAACGCGTGAAATTTTGAACTGAAGCGCGGCCCCTTCCAAACTTCTTCCGTTTTCACTGAAGGGCGGGCGCGGCCGGTTGAAATCTTAATAACGCGTCCGGCCAGCCCCGCCAGCGCCAAGGCAATCAACATCGCCAGGAAGATGCGCGTCCATTTCTTACTGCCGCGCCACCAGGCGATACCCGCAAGAACAAGCCCCACTGCGAAATGCTCCGGCCAATTACCGAAGTAACTGACCTTGTTCATCATCGTTTTCGCCAATCGATCCTGATGTTGCGCGATAAAATTTACCATGGCGTGATCGAAGTGGAACCCTGCCACCATCGCGACCGAGGCAATCAAGATGCCGATCAGCCAATAAAAAACGGACTTCCGATTCACAAATAAGTTCCCGTCACATTTGCCGGAGGCTATTTTGGGTCCGCACTTGAAATCCGCAATCCGCAATTACGCGCTTCTTTTTTTTGGCTGCTTGCTTTTTCACGTCGCCGGCACCTGGAGTTTGCCGCTAATCGACCGCGATGAGCCGCGCTTTGCTGAAGCTTCGCGCGAGATGATCGAACGCGGAGATTACGTTGTTCCGTACTTCAACAATCAAGTTCGCCTCGACAAGCCCCCCCTCACCTATTGGGCGCAGACCGCCAGCTACAAGATTTTTGGCGAGAACGATTTCGCGGCGCGTTTTCCATCCGCAGTTGCAGCGGCGTTCGTCGCATTGTCGATCTTCGGATGGGGTTCGCGCCTTCGGCCGCTCCGGCGACCTTCGGCGTCGCAGGTGAGAATTGGTGGAACTGAAGTTGGCTGGTGGGCGGCGATCATTTTCACTCTGTCCTTACAAACATTTCTCCACGCGAAGGCCGCCGTCGCAGATATGTGGCTCGTCTTGTTCGTCACGCTGGCGCATTGGAGTGGATACGAATTGATTGGATTTGCCAAGAGACGAACGGCCACCTCCGATTTAACGATTCAACGATTTAACGATGTAACGATCCGCCGCGCACGGCAGTGGTGGTTCATTTTTTATGTCTCGCTTGCGTTCGGATTTCTGGCCAAGGGACCGATCGGATGGACCCCGCTGCTAACGGTTGGATCGACAATGTCTTTCGTTCGCGAAACGCAACTCGCGCGGCGATTCAAATTTGCGCGCGGCGTTTTACTTACTCTCGCAATCGTCGCGATATGGGGAGTTCCAGCGTTGATCGAGACGCATGGCGAGTTTTTTACGATCGGAATCGGACGCCACGTTGTCGGCCGTTCCCTGGTCACGATGGAAGGCCACGGCCCGAATTCGTTCGGGATGTATCTCCTGTTGTTGCCCTTTTATTTCGTAACGATTTTTATCAGCTTCTTTCCGTGGTCGATTAAACTTCCATGGCTGATCAGAAAATTGTGGCTAAACCGGGGCAACATCGACCATTACCTCATCGCGGGCATCGCAGTCATTTTTATTATTTTCAGTTTGATCAAAACCAAATTGCCGCATTACACGCTGCCGGCGTTGCCCCTGCTCGCACTTTTGCTTGCCAGGCGGTTGGCCACAGAAAACCCGAAGCGCTTCTTCAGGAATTGCGCGGCTGCATCGGCTTTGGCCTGTTTTGCGATTGCTCTTGTCGTTCCGCCGCTGATCGCACGATACTTCCCGGCACATCAGCTATTCCAGGAATCGCGAACGTATCTGCAACCAGGCACGCAATTTGCCGCGGTCGAGTTCGAGGAACCAAGTCTTGTCTGGTATTTCCGAAGCCGGCTGAATAGTTTTCTCGTGCCGATGAACGGTCGCCGTGCCGAGGAGTTCATGGTCGAACCCGGCCGGCGCTTCGTAATTGTTCCGACTCCGCTTGTCGGGACGCTTTTCGCGGACCATCCTGCGGGCTGGAAATTTTTCTCGGCGCGCGGGCTCAACATCGCAAAGGGCAAGCATGTCGATCTTACGCTCGTGTTGAGGGCGGACTGACGCGTATTTGACGATTCAACCATTTAACGATGTAACATTGTAACGATCAGATGATCACATTTCTCGACGGCAAACTGATCACTGCGTTGCCCACGCAGGCGATTGTCGATGTTGGCGGAGTTGGCTACGAAGTTTTTATTCCGCTTTCGAGCTACGACAAATTGCCGGCAGCTGGCCAGGGTATTCGCATTTTGACTCACCTGCATGTGCGCGAAGATGCACAAATCCTTTACGGATTCATGACCGCAGCTGAGCGCGATCTTTTTCGATTGCTCGTCAATAACGTGAGCGGCATCGGTCCAAAATTGGCGCTGGCTGTTCTTAGCGGAATGAGCGTTAACAATTTCAAAGCCGCCGTCGTAAACTCCGATGTCGCGTCGCTTTCGAAAATCAGCGGTCTCGGGAAAAAGACAGCCGAACGAATTGTGCTCGAGTTGAAAGATAAACTGGGCGTGGCGGCAGCTTGGGAAGCAGCCAGTGCCATGCACGCACCCACACCTGAGCAGGAACAGGCGAACGAAGCAGTGCTCGCGTTGATAGCGCTCGGCTACAAACAAATCGACGCGCACAAGACGGTGCGCGAATTGCAGGAGAAGGGCGAAGCGAAACCGGCGGAAGAACTCGTTAAGCTTGCCCTAAAACGAATGGCTGCCGGCAGATGATCGTCGCCCTGGGGTAGGGACATCGCAGCGCGATGCCCCTATCAATCATTGGCCGTTGGATGCCTGCCGCGCCGTAGTCTTGCGAAGGCGGGTTGAACGTTGGACGTTACCGAGATCGATATGGTTGCCGTCGTAGAAAATAGAGTGGACGCCATTCGCAACGCATTCCCAAAGGAAGGCCTCTTTGCGGAAAAGGATTGGCTGCTTTCGCCTGACTCATTTCCAATCGGGAAAAAATTTGTCGCCGCGCTCGAACAGCTTGGGCATCGGCTCTTTGTTTTTCAGCGCGCCTGTAATCAGCTTTATCAACTTAGCGTAAAGGGGAAAGAGCCGGAATGGATCGCGCGCTATCTCGATGCGGGCAAACCAAAAGAGCTGATCGAATTTTCCCGTCGCAGAGAAATTCGCGATGATCTGCCGCGAGTTATTCGGCCGGATCTCATTCTCAGGGAGAATGGCTACGTCATCGCGGAAATCGATTCGGTTCCTGGTGGGATCGGGTTAACCGGGTGGCTCAACCAAACCTATTCGGCCTTCGATAACAAAATCATCGGCGGCCCAGAGGGAATGCTCGATGGATTTCGGAGCGTTCTGCCCGAGGGCGGTGACATCGTCATTTCGCAGGAAGCGACAACCTATCGCCCGGAGATGGAATGGATCGCGGCGCGGTTGAAAGATCGACGCCGTGAATTCGATTGGAGAGTGGTCCCTGCCGAACATTACGATCCGCAAAATGGGCGCGCTGTTTACCGGTTCTTCGAACTGTTTGACCTGCCAAACATTCCGAAAATCCAAAACACGTTGCGCGCGACTGCGGAAGGCCGCATCACCATCACGCCGCCCATCAAACCATATCTCGAGGAAAAGATGTGGTTCGCGCTTTTTTGGATGCATCCGCTTCGGGAATTTTGGCGACGTGAGCTGGGCGAAAAATACTTCATCAAATTACAAGAAGTGATTCCGTACTCCTGGCTGCTCGATCCGACGCCTTTGCCGCAACACGCGGTGATCCCACGACTGGAAATCCATGACTGGCGCGAAGCGGCCAGGTTCAGCCAGAAAGATCGCGATCTTCTTTTGAAGGTAAGCGGGTTTTCGCCACTTGGTTGGGGCAGCCGCGGCATCACGCTCGGCGCAGATCTTCCCCACGCCGAATGGGAACGCAGGCTCGACAACGCACTCTCGACCTTCGAATCGTCGCCGACGATTATGCAGCGCTTTCACAAGGGCCGCCTCTTCGAGCACCAGTATTGGGACACAAATTCGGGCGAGTTAAAAACAATGAAAGGCCGAGTTCGCCTTTGCCCGTATTATTTTGTCGAACAAGATCGCGTAACGCTGCGAGGCGCGCTCGCGACTATTGCTCCGGCAGACAAAAAGTTTTTGCACGGAATGCGCGATGCAATTCTCGTGCCGTCGCGAATCGAGGAGACAGCGGCCCGCGTCTTGGCCGCGGCCTAGTCATCACTTCTTTTTCGCCATCCAATGCAAGGCCAAGGCTGGCACAAGGAACAGAAATACCAGCACGACGCGCAGTTCAACGAAAAACAGCAAGACCACTCTTCCAAACTCCCTTTCTTCGATTTTAAAGAAATGCGTCGCCCAGGATACGCCGGTATTCCACAACATGTACGTCGCGATAAGATAAAAGAGCGCGAATGCAACGCCGATGATAAACGCGCGCAGGAAAAAATTCCGGAAGAAGATGATTGTTTCGTGTTCCATGGCTTTAGCCTTTTTGGGGTGAATGTGACACTTAGTTTTGTTGCAAAAAAGAATTTGCCTCCTGCAATTCAGCTCTATCGCTATCCGTGTGATTGCATACGGCTACAAGTTTCGAATAAAAGTTTCTCGTCTTTTGCACATCCCCTAACGATTTGGCCGCCTGCGCAGCACCAGACAGACTTCCGAACCGGTTTGGGGACGTAATTAATGCTGTCTCAAACTCTTTCAAAGCCTCGCCAGGCTTCTTCAGGTCCAATAGCATATCGCCCAGCATTTCACGTGCGGGCAAAATCGGCCCCGGTGTGACCGGTCGTTTTTCTGATGCATCTTCAACGTCAGCAGCGGAACGCATAAGCTTTATCGCTTCTTCGTTTCTCTTTTCTGCATAGGCCAGCCAGGCCGACGTCGCCAGACGTTGGATCTCAACTTGATTTACCCAATAGCGGTCCTTTGCTTCCGCCAGTGTATTTTCTAGCGTAGCTAACTTCTCCACGCTCTGCCGAGCAGTGGTTATATCAGCGCAATGCGCCGCACCTATCCCACGCGCAAAATAGGTTATTGCTTCCGCCCATGGGAAGCGACTCCAAGGAAAGTTGTCCGGATAGATATTCAATTTGGCAGCATCCGACCATCGGTGTCGCTCAACGGCATATCTTGCAGGAATCGCCGTAAACGCATATGCGACTTTAAAACTCTCAGGCGTCGTTTTGGAGATTTGGTATAGCTCATCGAGTACGGCCCTAGCCTGTTTATCCTGCGCAGCTTGCAAGTAAGCATACATTAAATAGTCCATCGCGTGGAGTTGCTCATCCCAAGCGCCCTCCATGTGGGTCTCGGCAGCGAACTTCTTCGCCGCGGTCTTTGATGCAATATTTGATTGGACAGACTCTTGCCAAAGGCCAAGGCGAGTAAAGATATGTGAAGGCATGTGCAGCGCGTGAGGGACTGCGGGAGCAATCTTGGCATAATTGCGGGCAGCGTTGAGCGCCAGATTCGCCAGCGGTGGAGAATCGTAAGCGTGTATCAGGTAATGAATCGCGCCAGGATGTTCTGTCTCTTTGGATAAAACTTCATTGAGAATACCAGCAGCCTTCTTTTCTCGAGCATATGTCTTATCGGCTGGGAGTGTTTGGGCTGATGCGATCAGCGCGAGCGCGTAAAAAATGGCTGCCTCGTGGTCATCGGGATAACGACTGTGGAGCTGTTCCATCGCCTTCTCGTAGGCAAGAGCACGAGTTACATGATCAGTGCTAGCATAATCCTCATAAAACGTTGCAATGGCAGCAATATAGTCTCTCTCACGCTCATTTGATGCGCCAATTGTCCTGGCTTTTTCAGCCGCGGCCCAGCCATTCTTCAACGCCTCTGCGTTCGGGCTTTCCCAAAGAGGGTGGTAGAAAGTCATGGCCAAACCCCAATATGCCATTGCGCATGAAGGCTCTTTCCTAGCGACTTCCGCAAAAGCTTGGCCCGCCTTCTCGTACCAAAAAGAATGAAGCATTGCCACGGCGCGATCGAACTCAACTTGCACTGCGGAGTTGCAAGAAATTGGGAAATGGACGTACCCCAATTTCTCACCGTCGTTGTGTTCGTGTTGATGTATCTGTTCGGCGTCGCAAAGACGGGAAAACAGGGCAAGAAGAGTTGCAGAAAACTCAAGAAGTTTCGTTTTGCGCAACATGGAATCTCTCCAAAAGGTCAAAGATGGTGCATCAAATATAGAGCAAATTTATAATACATGGTAAAGCATTGACGAGCCACAAGGATGTTGCCATCCCGATTCATCTTCTCTTGATCTGATCATGTCGATCGATGGTCGCTCTTTAAGCGTGCAAAAGTGACGAGTTTGCCCCAAGAAGAGGCCATGACTATCACAAAAAATCTCGGAATGCTCCTGCTGGCAATCTACCTGATTCTCATCGGAATCAGTGCGCTCATCCACACAATCGCTATCCCTGTAATAGTGACTGGGATTCTGGCGCTAGCGGCCGGCATTCTGATTCTCATAGGCAGATAGCGCGGCACAACTTGATTCATGCGGCGTGATCTGCGCCGTCGTTCGTCTCGCAAAGAGTTGAGCGCGCGCGAAGATTACAGGATGCCGACAGCCCGCGAGATAAGCAGAACAACAATGCTCAACGAAATAAAAATCTGGCACATAGTGAGAGCCTTCGCCCAGCGAGCCAGCACCGGCGCATCGGTAGGTCCGAAAGTGGAGCTGGTCGTAAATGCGATGAAAAGGTAATCGACGAAACAGGGGTGCCATCGTTCCACACTGAATCGTCCGCGCTCGATTTTTTCGATCTGCATTTGCGGGAATACAAAACTGCGGCTGCCGAATTCGCGGCGCTGGTGGCGCACCGTCGGTCCGCCACCATCGAGCCGCCAATACCAAAGCGCAAAGACAAGAACGTTTGTGAGCCACAGCTCCGCGCCGGAAAGCAAAAGAGAAAGCGGTGCCTCTCGGTGAGCGGGTAAGGCCCTAACCAGCAAGGCGACTGATCCAATTAACGCCAGCGTGATGATGGAGTTGATCAGGATTCCGAGCGCGTGGTTCAAGGAATGACGGCCCATCCGGTGGGTTACGACAGTCGGAATCAATAGCACCGCGATTAAAAGGGGAAGCAGCCAGGTTGGGCCGATCGTGAACCACGACGGCAGCGCCAGGTAAATCCCACCGATGGCGACCAGCGCGAGAAGCGCCTGCCAACGCGGTTCTGGTTGGTCGACGTGCTCTGCTGTTGTCGTCACGTCAGCCCTATAGCACTGGAGCGCCGCGGAAGGAACATCGATCTGGAAATTCGGGGTTCTCGTCGCTCCGATACACTCATTCGCGGTATATGACCACAGACAACAGAACAGCACCGGGCCTTTATCCGCGGTCTTGGCCTGTGGTCGGTCATCGCAGATCGTCGGATCAGGCGCCTTGATTGAAGTCGTTTGCGGGAACTCAATAACAACATTGGCAGAGTCAGACCAAAATCGGTTTACGTTTGTGCCACTCCGTGGCTTGCTCGTAAGCGTAGGCGAGACGGAGAACCGTTGCTTCACCGCCAGGTGGACCAGTAATCTGCATGCCGATCGGTAAGTCAGCCCGGGTGAAACCACAAGGAACGGAGATCGTCGGCAGACCAAGCATGTTGAAAGGCCGCGTGTTGCGCAGCATCAGCAGCTCTTTCTCCCGAAGAGTATTCGTCTCGGTGAGTAGAGCGGCAATCGCAAACGGAGGCACGCACGCAGTAGGAGTGATCAGGAGGTCGACGGTCTCGAACACCCGCGAGATGGAGCGCCGACTCTGTTCGAGCTGACGCCGAGCCTGAATATATGCAGAAGTTGTGACGTCTGCGCCGGCCTGAATTCTCTTGAGAGTCTGCGCCTGGTAAAGTTCAGGGCTTTTAGAAATGTATTCCTTGTGGTACGCGTAAGCTTCCGCCCGGAGGATGGTGACGTAGGGATCCATGACAGAGGAGTAGGTATCGTTAGTCGCCAGCGGCGCGACGTCCCCCTGAGTGCGGGTGAGTGTTTTCAGAACTGAGAGAGCCGCTTCCATGGCCGCCTGAATTTCGGGATGAACTGCCTCGTAGAAGTAGGCCCGTAGAATACCAAGCCGCAACGAGGAGGTCGCGGCCGCGATGGTCGCAGCGTAATCTGGAACAGGAATATCTATGCTGGCCACGTCCTGAGCGTCGTAGCCCGCGATTACCTGAACTATTAAAGCGGCATCCGTCACCGTGCGCGTCATTGGGCCAACGTGGTCCAGGGACCACGACAGAGGTATGACGCCGGCTGTGCTCACCCGTCCGTAGGTCGGTTTTAGTCCAACAATGCCGCAGTAGGCTGCCGGCTGACGGACAGAACCTCCGGTGTCGGAGCCGATCGCGCCATAACAGAGTTGCGCTGCGACAGCGGCAGCAGACCCGCCGGAAGAGCCGCCTGGGCTATAACCGGAGTCCCATGGATTATGAACCGGACCGAAATAACTGATAACAGAACTGCCGCCGTAGGCGAACTCATGCAGGTTGAGCTTGCCCAGAAGCACGGCTCCAGCAGCTTTGAGGCGGCGCACAATCTCCGCGTCCTGGGTAGGAATGCGATTCTTGAATAAATCACTGGCCGCAGTGGTGCGCACGCCGGCGGTATCTACCACGTCTTTTAGAGCAATCGGGATTCCATGTAGCGGACCTCTCGAACGGTCGTGCTGGATTTCTGCTTCCGCCTGACGAGCCGCAGCCAGCGCGGAGTCGGCGGTGACAGTGATGAAGGCGTTCAGCTTTGGATTGAGCCGTTCTATGTGGCTCAAACACTCATGGGTCAATTCGACTGGTGACACTTTCTTGCTGCGTACCAGCTGAGAGGCTTCGCTGAGGCTTAGCTGACTAACATTTGAGCCCTGTCGCCTTTGCTGGGCGCCCGTATGAGCGTGAGCCGCGTGTCTGTCGATGCCCGCTGCCACTGTGCCTGCTGCTCCGGCTATAGCGCCCTTTATGAACGCCCTGCGAGACCGTAAGCTTTCGTCTGATTCAAGCATGGGCTGCAGATTATACCACTGTCAGTGTCCGTGGAGTCGGAAAATGTTCCACTTAGACGAGAAACGGGCAACCCAGAAACTGACCCATTACCGTGATGGCCATTTCTTTGCCTTTGCGGAGCAAATGCATTGCGTGCTGGCTCTGGATTACTAAATTGCCAGCGCAAAGTTTTAATTGATCAGCGCTGCGTTTCCAGGCTGATGTGAGCGCATGTTCAGTCACCGAAGATTGTGTAACCGAGAACGAGACATCTCATGGCACTGTCCTCAAGAACGGCGCGGTGCCACTCGAGATTCTCAAAGCACAAGTTAATGATTATACTCAGCGGAAGAAAAGCACGTAGGCAAAACTCAGAACCAATGAATCGCGGATTACGCGGATATCACGGACGGATGAGGAAAAGCAGTTCAGGGTCGATAAGTAGGATTCAGGTGGACGTTGCATTTCTTACCTGCAATATCAGCGTAATCCGCGGTTAACGAGAGTTACCATGCGCAGAATCCTGATCACGCTTGCGATCCTTGTCGTATGCATCGCCGCGGTCTCGGCGACATGGATCTTCCGCGGACGTCAGATTTCATTGTTCATCGATCGATTCGGGACAGTTGAAACAGCTTCAGCGCGGATTAATTCAATCACCTATGAAGGCAGCGGAACCGGCGGCATTCTCCACATCAACGATCTTGCTCTAAGTCTAAATGCCGCGGACTCGACGTGTTCAACTCCCAACATCGGCTCAACAAAGGATGGTCAGTTTGCTCTGGCAGCCGGCGGAAAAGTTTTCGCTTTCGGTCCACCGCGATCAGAAGCGGAAAATCTGGCTACCGTACCGCCGGCGAGCGACGATGCTTCGATCGCGTTTCGGCGCAGCGTTCTTAGTTGGCCGACGCCGTTCGACCTTAATTTCATGACCGGCCATTCGCCGTCATGGAAACGGCATTTATACTATCAAGTTCGTTGGCACAAACAAAGCGGCGCGAAATTGGAAATGCTCTGGCGTTACGAACAAT
>Ga0209807_1001165_pt1 | contig 12439 bp, 10 predicted proteins | sample GraSoiAngelo_154_FD_186168 | JGI IMG/M metagenome (GOLD analysis project Ga0209807, IMG submission 186168) | Grasslands soil microbial communities from the Angelo Coastal Reserve, California, USA - 14_1009_13_20cm (SPAdes) (version 2) | ecosystem: Environmental > Terrestrial > Soil > Grasslands ... | reverse complement strand
GCGAACGTGTAGTCGGAGAGCACGCCGCGGCGCTTGCCATGTCCCCACTCGACCGCGGTCACGACGACGTCGATCGTTCGCAGCGGCCGCTTCACCTTGAGCCACTCCATGCCGCGCCGGCCTGGCCGGTAGGGCGAGCGCGGATCTTTGACCATCAGTCCCTCGTTACCGCGTTCGCGTGCCGCCGTGAACTCGCGGTTGAGCGTCGCGACGAGCTCCTCGCCCGATGACTCGATGCGCTGGCGCTCCGCGAAGATGACGGGCGGGACGATTGGAAGCGAGCGCAGGATCCGCTGACGCTCGTCGAAAGACTCGTCGAGCAGCGCCCGGCCGTCGCGCTCGAGGATGTCGAAGGCGACCAGCGTCGATGGCATCTTCGTGCGCAGCTCGTCCGCCACGTTCTTGCGTCCCAGCCGTGTCTGGAAGTCGGTGAACGGGACGGCTCTGCCTTCGGCGAACGCGAGTACCTCGCCGTCGATGACGTAGGTCCCGGGGATCGCGAGCAGCGGCGGCACCAGCTCGGGGTAGCGGTTGGTGATGCGGTCGAACGTGCGGGAGTAGAGCTCGACGCGGTCGCCGGCTTTGTGCACCTGCGCGCGGATGCCGTCGTACTTGTCTTCCACGACGTAGGGCGGGGGAAACCGCTTCTCGACTTCTTGGAGTTGCAGGACCGGCGTCGCGAGCATCATGCCGATCGGCAGGAAGTGCGCGAGCGTCGGCTCGGTGAGCGTCCCATGTTTGGCGCGAAGTGCTGTCTGGCCAATGTCGCCGGTCAGCATGTTGGCCCGCCCGACCTCCTCGCGATCGCGCCCGAACGCGCGCGCGATCGCCTCCTCGAGCAAGCCTTCCCGCAGCCCGATACGGGTCTCGCCGCTCACGATCTTCACGATGTAGCGCGCCTCGCCGGCGGTCGCTCGCGCGAGCGTCGCACGCAACAGATCGCGCTTCGGGGCGACACCCCGCGCGGCGGCGATCGCGTCGAACGTCTGCGCGACGTCGGCGAGCGTGAGCCGGTCTCCGCTAGCGGAACCGTCGCCGATCAAATCCGCCGCGACGTCGCCGAGGTCGGCGTGTCGTTGGTACGACTCGGCGATGGCGCCGCCGTTCTTTCCGGACCGCTCGAGCAGAACGTCGGAGAGCGCGCTCCACCCCACCGATAGAACGCGCTCGTCCCGCCGCGGGAACGGCGCTCCCGCGAAAAGTCGCGCGGCGATCTGCAGGTCAATGTCTTCCAAGACGCCCAGGTATCGCGCGAGCGCGGCGTGCTTTTCGAGCTTCTTGGGGGTTGCCCTGACCGCGTCGGCCGTAAGCACCCAGTCGGCGAATAGTGCTTTCATACGGACATGCTCGAGTTGATCATCGTCATCCTGCTCATCCTGTGGCTTCTGGGCTATTTCGGCCCGGCCCGCATCCCGAGCATTCCGCGATCGGGCAACCTCATCCATGTCCTCCTCATCATCGCGCTCGTCTTACTGATCGTCCGGCTGCTCTAGTGCGCAACGCCCCGCCGGGTGGCGCGCCGTACTTCCGCGTTCCCTACGGCCAGGAGGAGCTCGAGTTCATGCTGCAGCCCTGGTTCGACCTCGACATTGTCGAGTCGGCCACGGCAACGCCCATCGTCGACCTCGCGGCCGAAACCGTAGGCCGTCTTCAGGCGCCGCTCGGAGGCAACCGCCTCCGGGACCTCGCGGCGGACGCCGTCCGGAAGACTCCGGACGCGAGAGCGGTGATCGCGGTGACCGACCTCACACGCGCGTCGCCGGACGGGGTGCTGGTCCCGCCGCTCCTCGCCGAGCTCAACGCTGGGGGCATCCCCGACGCGCAAATCACCGTCATCGTGGCGATCGGGCTCCACCGCGCGACGACGGATGCCGAGAAACGCGAGAAGCTCGGCTCGGTCGTGGACCGCGTGCGTGTCGTCGACTCGAATGGACGCGACCGCGCGATGTGGGCGGACCTCGGCACGATCCCGCCCTACGACGTGCCGGGTTCGACCCAGAAGCTCGTCAAGGACGCCGACCTCGTCGTCGCGACCGGGATCGTCGAGCCACACCAGTACGCTGGATATTCCGGGGGCCGCAAGACCGTGGCGATCGGCTGCGCCGGCGAGCCGACGATCACGGCGACGCACGGCATGCGTTTCCTCGAAGACCCCGGTGTGCGCCTCGCGAAGATCGAAGGCAACCCGTTCCACGAGACGGTGCGCGAGATCGCGCGCCGCGCCGGCCTTCGGTTCTGCCTCAACGTCGTGACCGACGATCGCGAGCGCGTCGTCGCGGTGGCCGCGGGGGATCCCGACGCCGTTCTCGGTGACCTCGCCGCGAAGGCCGCGGCGCTGTACACGCGCGCGATCCCGAAGCAGTACGACATCGTCGTCGCCGGAGTCGGTCATCCAAAGGATGTGAATCTCTATCAAGCCTCACGCGCCGCGACATATTTGCGATTCGCACCGACGCCGGTCGTTCGCGAAGGCGGCGCGATCATCATTCCGGCCAGACTCGAAGAAGGTGCGGGCGAAGGCGCGGGCGAGCAGCGGTTTCTCGCCGCGCTCGAGCGCGCCGAGTCACCTGCGGCGGTGGTGGAGGAGGCGCGTCGTCATTTCGCCGGCGGCGAGCAGCGCGCTGTCATGGTCGCGCTCACGCTCGAGTGGTGTCAGATCATCGTGGCCGCATCGGAGGCGCCGGAGATAGTTCGTCTCGCGAAATTACGCGCGGCGGTCGACGTGGAAGAGGGCCTGGACATCGCCTACGAGCACATTGGCCGGCCGGCGAGGGCATCGGTCTTGCTCGTGCCTCGCGCGTTGCACACGCTACCGGTCGTTCAGTCCGGGGTCGCGGCATAGTCCGTGGGATGTTGTTTGGGCGGGTGTGCCCGCCTGCTCGTGTTTACGCTGTGGCGAGCGATCGTGGCGGCCCTGCTCGCCGTGCTGCTCACGCGCGTGGACACGTTCGTCGAGGAGCGCCACACCGATTCGGTGACCGGTCGAGCGTGGCGGGCCTATCGCAACCGCGGGAAGAAGGCGGTGCGCCGCGGAACGCCGCCGAACGCGGGCGGGGCGATCGATACGAGCGGACGGCCGCGACCGTAGACGCGGGTCTCGGGATTTTCGGGCGATAGGAGTGACGTCGGCGCGGCCCGCGGTCGCTGGAGACATTTGCGTCTTGCTCGCCCCGTCCGAGCCGGTCTCCGGGCTCGGTGTCGGCTTCATCGATCAGCTGCACGCGGACCTCGGCGGCGAGCGGGTCGAGCCGCTTCATGTGACGGTCGATCGCGTCGCCACGGATGACACGGTCATGCTCATCCGAGCGGTCCGCGAGGCTGCGAAACGCCTACGGCCTGCTTCGGTCCGTGTCGATCGGCTCTACTTCCTGCCGTCGCAGTCCCGCGGTCCCGAGATCGTGAAGCTCGAGGTCGCTCCCGACGCCTTTCTCGATGAGGACGTCAACGAGCTTCTTGCGGCGCTGCGCCGATGCGGTCTTCCCTCGCTGTACCCGGAAGATCGCGCAAAGCCGACGATCACCGTGCTCCAACGCGTGGCGCGCCGCGACTCAGTCGAGCCCGATCTATCCGCGCTTCCGCTCGAGCTGTTCGTCGCCGATGACGTCATCGTCTCGCGCATACGCGGGCCGGCGCTCTACGACATCCTCGGCAGCGCGAGCATCCCGACGAGCGGATAGCCTCTCTCGCCGATGCCTATCGCGATCTTCGACATGGATGGTGTCCTCTATCGCGGCTCGCAGGTGATGCCGTACGCGAAAGAGGCGCTCGACCGGCTCCGCCGCGCGGAATGGGACGTCTTCTTCGCAACGAACAACTCGACCGCCACGCGACTTGACTACCTTGGCAGGCTCCAGACTCTTGGGCTCGGCGGCGATCTCGACCACATCGTCACGAGCGGCTATGCGACGGCGCACTACCTTGAGCGTCGGCGTCCAAAACCGAAAGACGTCCTCGTGATCGGTGCGGATGGTCTGCGAGAGGAGATACGCGCCGTCGGGATCGGCGTGCGCGGCGCCGATTCTCTTCCGGGCTCCCATCCGCCTCCGGAGGCCGCCGCGGACGGCGTCGATCCTGGCGCGATGCGGCGGTACCTCGTCTCGCTCGATCTACCCCCCGCCCCGGATGCGGTTGTCGTTGGCCTCGATCTCCATCTCACGTACGCGAAGATCGCCGAGGCGCAGCGGGCCATCCTCGCGGGGGCGGAATTTGTCTGCTCGAATCGAGATCGCGCATACCCCGTCGAGGGGCGGCTCCTCCCGGGCGCGGGAACGATCGTCGCCGCGATCGAGATCGCGACAGGGGCGAAGGCAGTCTGCATCGGCAAACCGGAGCCATTCCTTTTCGAGGAGGCCATTCGCAGGGCCGCCAAGCCGCACGGCGACCGTGTCGTCGTGGTGGGGGACTCGACCGACTACGACATGGTGGCGGCGCATCGCGTCGATGCGGCGGGGGTCCTGATCACGACGGGCCTCACCGAGAAAGACGCGCTTGAGGTGGCCTCCGGCGACGCGGTTCCCGACCGCGTGATCCACTCGCTCGAGGAGCTTTTCGACCTGGGTGAGTTCGCCGGAGCCTAGAAGGCTAAGGTCAGCGGCTCCCAGCTGATGCCGAGATCAGGCAGGTCTGTGTCTCCGACATCGGTCCAGGACGTGCCCCGTTGGGCCACGTCGCTACTCGCCCACGCCGTCCCGGCAGCCGCGTAGAACGAGGCGGCCACAAGCGCTACGACGAGGATCGTCTTGAGCTTCCGCATCTCCATACCCCTCCGTTTAGCTCGCGACCTTTACGGCCTCGAGCGCTTGCTGGTACATGTGCTCGTGCTGGTGCGGGTGAACCGTTTCCTTGCCGCGCGCCCTGCGCCGGCGCTCCTCGATGCAGACCTGGATGAACGCCTCGACCACAACCGGGTTGAACTGTGTGCCGGCGTTCGCGCGAAGCTCGCGGAGCGCGTGCTTCGGACGGTACGCCACGCGGTACGGACGAGAGCTCGTCATCGCGTCGTATGCGTCGGCGACCGAGATGATCTGTGCGGCGAGCGGGATCTCGCTGCCCTTGAGCCCGTACGGGTAGCCCGTGCCGTCGAAGTTCTCGTGGTGCGCGAGGACGAGTGGACGTATCCGCTCGAGCATGGGGACGTTGCCGAGCAGGCTCGCACCGATAGTGGGGTGCGCGCGCATCTCGACCCACTCCTCGTCGGTGAGCTCGGCCGACTTCGACAGGAGCGACTCGGGAACACCGATCTTGCCGACGTCGTGGAATAGGGCGCCCAGCTTGATCGCCGCGATCTCGTCGGCGCCGAGGCCGAGCTTGCGGCCGACCTCGACGGAGTAGTGCATGGTCGTGGCGGCATGACCTGAGAGGTGTGACTCCTTCGCTTCGAGTGCACCGATGAGCGCGCCGATCACGGAGACATGCGACTGCTCGAGACGGTCGTTCGTCTGGCGCAGGAGCTCGTTCACCGTGCTCAGCTCATCGTTGCGCTGGCGCACTTCGGTCGACTTCGCCATGTACAGACGGAACGAGTACCACGCGACACCGAGAGGCACGGTGAAGACGAAGACACCGAAGAGCCCGAGTGCTTGGTACGCGAGCGCGAGCGCAGCACCCTGCACCGCGGTGGCGCCGAAGTTGACCGGCATCCAGCTGTAGTTCGTACGCCACACGGCGACGACGTTTTGACCCTCGGACATCGCGATCGCGACCGATGTGAGCGAGGTGCTCACGACGAAGTACGCGGCGGCGGAGATCGCGACCGACACGAGGGTCGGCGCGATCGCGCCCGGCGGGGTCATTCCGCCGGTGAGGCTGTAGAGCTCGCCGGCAGCGAAGGCCGCGAGCGCGAAAGAGCCGAAGTTGAACGCGGCCTTGCGGAGCGGTTTGCGGCGCGGCGTGATCGAGTTCACGAGCGCTTGCGCGAGGCTCACCCAGACCGCTGCGCCGGTGCCGTAGAGGACGTACGCCGCGATGACCGCGGCGAACGAAACCGAGATCGCGCTCGAGCGGAAGAGGAAGACCGGGACACGCTGCGCGAGGCAGGCGAGACCGACGAGGACCGCGATCATGATCGGGTCGAGTAGATCCGTCCGCTGGGCGCGCGACGCCGCGAGGAGCGCGATGAAGCCGGCAAAAGTTACGGAGCTGACGTAGAGATCGATCCTTCCCTTCATCAACGCAGCTCCCACGTCACGCTGTCCCATGTCACGCCCTCCCATGCCACGCCCTCCCACGACACGCTCTCCCATGCCACGCCCTCCCAACTCACAGATTCCCAGGAGACGCCCTCCCAGGAGATCCCCTCCCACGCGATGCCAGGACCGAACACATTCCCGTTCGCCGCCAGAAGCCGCAGCAGCACTCGCGACGGCAGAAGACCCACGTTGACACGCGCCGGTCGAACGGTCAGCGCGTCGTCAACGTCGAGGCCGGGGGTCCGTGTGCCCACGATCCTTCGGCCGCTCGCGACGAGCGCGCCTTTCACCTGCGTCGGGCTGTACGCCTGGTGCGCCTCGAGGACATCGGCCGCGGCACCGGTGGCCATCGCCGTCGACGCGGAGGTCCCCGTTAGGCGCGCGTACGGTCCGGCTGGGGCGACGTCCCCGGCCTCGCGGTCCAGCGCCGTGCCCGGAACCCGCAGCGAGACGATGTGCTCGCCCGGCGCGAGGACGTCTGGCTTCGCGAAACCGTCACGGGTCGGACCGCGGCTCGAGAAGATCGATTCGCGGTCGTCGTTCGTCGCGAGCGTTCCCTGATCGGCGAACGAGCCGACGGTGATGACGAATGGATCCGCGCCCGGCATCGCCACGGTTCCCGAGGCAGGTCCATCGTTGCCCGCTGCGGCGACGACCGTGATGCCCGCAAACCATGCTGACTCGACGACGCCGGCGAGCAGCTCGCGGTGGTAGCCCCAGCGCTGCGGCGCGCCAAAGGAGAGGTTCAGCACCTTGATGTGCATCGCGGCGCGGTTCCGCAGGACCCAGTCGAACGCGGCGAGGACCGCGTGCATGGTTCCCCTGCCGTTCTGATCGAGCACCCGGAGCGAAACGAGCTTTGCGTCCGGCGCGACCCCGCTGAACGTGCGTCCGTGCGCGGCGATGAGTCCTGCTACGAAGGTTCCGTGGCCTGACGGATCGAGGAGCGTCGCGCCGTCGTTCACGAAATCCATCCGCGCGATGACGGAGCCCTCGAGATCGGGGTGCTCAGCGATGCCGGTATCCATGAGGGCGACGATGACGCCGCGCCCGGTCGCGCCGGTCCACGCCTGATCTGCATCGACGACCTGGACGCCGGGACTCGGCCTCCCCTTACCTCGCTCGAAGTGATCCTCCCGGCCGCTCGCCTCCACCACGGCGTCCGCCGCGAGGTACACGACGCGGGCGTCGCTCTGAAGCGAGCGCAACGCGTCCCCCGAGAGGCGGGCTGTGACGAGGTCGAGCTTGTCGAGCGCCGCGACATCGGTCGCTCCGGCGGCCGTGGCCTTCGCGGCTACCGCGCCGGCACTCCCGTGCGCGACCTGGACGAGGGCGTAGTTGCCGGCGGCGAGGTCGGGGTCAGTTGGAACGGCGGTCCAGTTCGTACCGGGAAGGCCCGCGAGGAGAAGTGCGAGCGCAAAGAAGGCCGCCAAAAGGCGCCTCGCGAAATCACCCATCTGCCCCGTCATTTCCCCCATTACTCCCAGCCCGAGTACTACCGGCCCACCAAGAGGAGGTCATCCCCTGTGCGGGTGATGTTCGCCAAAGCAAGCGACCGCGCAATGGGTTGGGCGGCGTGCAGACGACGGTCGACACGGAGGCGACACGTTCGGGCCCGTCATCTCCATCACCTGTATGAAGCCGCCGCGGACGCGCGCCGGGAGGACTAGTGCGGGTGCATTAGCCGGCCCGGCGGATGCGTTGGTAGAGCTCTCGCGTCGCCGCTTCGGGCTCGGCGCCGAGGTCGCGACGGAGCATTGCCTCGAGCGCCTGGTAGTGACGCACCGCGAGCGCGTGATCGCCCGACTCGTGATGCGCGCGCATCAGCAGCCGATGCGCCTCCTCGTCGTAGGGCTCGAGCTCGAGGAGCTTCTCGAGGGGCCGGACCGCCGCCTTCGCTTCCTTCCACTCGAGCTCGAGCGTCGCGAGCTCTTTCGCTGCCGCGACAAGTTGCCGATCCGTTTCCTCGCGCTGCCGATCGATCCATGGCGCGCTCAGGTCCGCGAGAAACTCGCCGCGATGGACCGCCACGGCCGCTCGCAGGTATTGGATCGCCTCGCGCGATCGTCCACCCTCCTGAGCTTCACGACCGCGGCGCAGCGATCGCCGGAACACCTCGAGGTCGACGTGGATCGAGATCGGAAGGGCGAGTCGGTAGCCGGTGTCGGTGCGCACGACGCTCGTGGCCTCCGACGCACCCGCCGATGCGAGCGCTTTGCGCAGGGCGTGCAGGGTGAAGTGAAAGTTAGAGAGCGCCGATGCCGGATCGGTCTCCGGCCAAAGCTGCGCCACGAGCTCGTCCCGCGAGACCGCGCGCTGTCGATCGAGAAGCAGCAACGCAAAGAGCTCCTTTGCCTTGCTGGTGCGCCAGCCCCGGTCGCTGATCCGCGTGCCGCCGGCTCGCAGCTCGAACGGTCCGAGGACGAAGGCCTGGATGCTTTCAGCGACCGACGATGAGATCGCATGCGCGGGTGTCGGTGCCATCGGCTGCAGGAGCGACGCGAGGATGCGCATGTCGTCGGGGTTGAGCTCGAGGTCGCCGAGCCGTTGGCGCAGCGCGTCCGTCAGCGCCGGACGCAGCAGCAGGAAGTCCCGGTAGCGCTCCGCGGCGACCGCACGGAGTGCGGCCCTCGTGGCCACCGGATCGTCGTCGAATGGCGTCGCAAGCAACGTCGCCTTCGCCTCGAAGTAGCGCGCGCGGATGGCGTGCGCCGATGCGCGCGCCTCGCGGTATGCGCGGACCGCGCCCTCGCGATCGCCCTGGGCCTCGGCGACCGTGCCGCGGGCGATGGCGGCGCGGATCGCGGGCATCGGACCGGGGGACGACCCTGCGAGCGCCTCGGCCGCGCGCAACGCGTCGTGCGCCGAGTCGGCGTCGCCGCGCAGTGCGCGCAGCTCCGCCGCGGTCGCGTGAAGCTCCGCGATCACATGATCGTCTCCCTGCTCACGGCAGAGCTCGACGCCCGCTCGGTAGACCTCCTCCACCGCGCCACGCTCGCTCGTGAGAGCGTGGACCGTCATGAGGGTCGAGCACATCGCCGCCTGCGCGAGCCGAAGATCGTTCGCGCTGGCGATCTCGAGCGTCTGGCGGAGCGTGTCGAGGGCCTCCGCCGTGTCACCGCGGCGCGTGCGCACGTCGACGAGTCCGCCTTCGGCCCAACAGAGGGCCGTAACGTCGGCGTTCTTTTGCTGGAGCGCCAGCGCACGCAGATACGTCCGCTGCGCGGCATCGAACTCGCCGAGAAGGTGATGCAGCTGCGCGAGGGCGAGAGCCTCGGCGAGCTCGCCGGAGCGATCGGCGAGGAGCCCGAAGGTCGCCTCGGCCTTGAGATGCGCGCGCGCGGCCTCCTCGATCTCGCCCAGGTCGGCGTGCGATCCGCCGATGACATGCCACAACCATGCGCTCTGAGACGACGCCCCTTCCCCGACGAGACCGAGTGCCTCGTGCGCCTGCAGCAAAGCTTCGCGCGGACGACGGAGATAGCGAAGCGCTTGCGCCGACCAGGTGAGTGCGCGTGCGAGGCCCTCGGTGTCGCGCGCGCGCCGAAGCTCTGCCGCCGCGTCGCGGTAGTTCGCAAGCGCACGCTCGTAGTCCCCGCGCACGCGATGAAGAAGTCCGCGAAGCAGGATGACCCAGGGCAGACGCCGCTCCGCGCCGGGCGGGAACCCGTCGAGCCAGCGCTGGAGCGTGGCGACCTCGCTTCCTTGCAGCGCGCGCTCGCCGTTCTCGCGAACGAGCTGCGCGGCACGCCGGTGATCACCGGCCTGCTGGAAATGATGGATCGCGCGATCGACGTCGCCGCGTGCCGCCGCGCGTTCGGCGTGTCCGCGATGCAGCTCGACGATCTCTGCTGCGGGCAAGAGCTCACGTGCGCGCGAGCGAAGGAACTCCGCGTACAGCGGCTGAAAGCGATGGCCGCCATCCGCACTGTCGCGCACCACAAGGCCTGCCTGCTCGAGCGAGGCGAGCAGCTCGCGCGACGCGCCGCCCGCCGCGACCTCCACGTCGTCCTCGATACGGTCGAGCAGGGACCATCGCAGGATCGTGTTCTGGTCGCGGCGCGATCCGCGTCGCAAGACCTCGCTGTTGAAGTACGCGTAGAGCTCCGCTCCGCCGCCCTGGAACTCGCCGAGCTGCTGCCAGCCTCGCTCGCTCACGAACGCCGCGGCGAGCCGCAGCCCGGCGGGCCAGCCGCCCGTCCGCGAGTACATCGCGTCGATCGCGTGCTCGGGCAGCTCGAGAGCGAACTCGCGACGGAGCAGCTCGACCGCCTCCGACCGCGTGAACGCGAGCTCCGCCGCGGAGACGTCGAGCACCGACCCGCCGAGTCGCCACCGTGGGAGGCCACCGAGCTGGGGCGTGCGGCGTGTGGCGAGGACGAGGTGCGCGTTCTCGGGGAGGAGCTCGAGGAGCTCGTTGCCGAATGCGGCGAGTGGCGCGCCGGCGCGAACGCCGGGATGATCATCGAGAAAGAAGATGAGCTCGCCGAGCGGTGCGAGCTCGTCGGCGAGCGCCTGCGCGAGCTGACCGAGGCGCCGCTCCAGCCGACCGCCTTGGTCGAGGAACGACGTGAGCTGCTCGCCGAATGCCGCGGTATCGCGCCGCAGCGCTCCGACGAGATCCGCGAACAGGACGAGTGGATCCTCGTCGCCGCGTTGCAGGGTCAGCCAGGCTGTGCGTCGGCCCGACGCGCGAAGCAAGTCGGCGTACTGCGCGAGCACGGTGGTCTTGCCGTACCCCGCGGCGGCATGGACGAGCGTGAGCCGGTGGCGCCCGGCTCCCTCGAGGCGGTCGAGCAGCCGCTGCCGTCCAAGCAGCGGGAGCGGCAATGAGGGAGGTGCGTAGCGGGTCCGGTCCGGCCCGCGCTGCGCGACGGTCAAAGCGCCGCTAAGGATGCACTCCGGCCGCGTGCAAGAGGGTGGCGGTCCCGTAGCCAAGGACGAAACAGCCGGGGATCGTGAGGACCCAGGCGGTCACGATGCGGCCGGCGATGCCCCAGCGCACCGCGGAAAGGCGCCGTGTCGACCCGACGCCCAGGATGGCGCCGGAGATCGCGTGCGTAGTCGAGATGGGCACGCCGAACCGGGTCGCGATCTCGATCACCGTGGCGGCGGCGGTCTCCGCCGCGAAGCCGTTCACGGGCTTCAGAGCGGTGATGCGCATGCCCATGGTGCGCATGATCCGCCAGCCGCCGGTGGCGGTCCCGAGGCCGATCGCGAGAGCGCAGACGATCTTGACCCAGGTGTCGATGACGAGAGGGCCGGTACTCCCATGGAAGGCGTAGATCGCGAGCGCGATGACGCCCATTGTTTTCTGGCCGTCGTTGCCACCGTGGCTGAACGCCATGTACGCACTCGAGACGATCTGCGCCCGGCCGAAGAATCGGTTCACGAAGCGATAGCTCACGTTCCGGAGGCCCCAGTACAAGGCGAGCATCAGCGCGTACCCGAAGATGAACGCGACGACCGGCGAATACCCGATCCCGAAGACCGTCAGCTCAAGGCCGGGCGCGATGATGACCCCGAGCCCGTGGACCGAAACGGCCGCGCCGATGACGCTGAAGATGAGTGCGTGGCTCGATGAGGTTGGCAACGCGGCGACGAACGTGATGAGGTCCCAGATGATCGCCCCGATAAGGGCCGCCACCACGATGTCTTGGGTCACGACGGCTTTGTCGACGATGCCCCCGCCAACGGTCTTCGCGACCGCCTCGCCGGAAAGCGCGCCGACGAGGTTCAGGCTGCCGGCCATAAGGATCGCTTGAAGTGGTGTGAGCACGCGGGTGGCGACGACTGTGGCGATCGCGTTGGCCGCGTCGTGGAACCCGTTTACGAACTCGAACCCGATACCAAGAAGGACGACGAGCGCCAGAAGGACCGTCGCGTTGTCCAACTAACTGTGTTTCACCATGATGGTCTCGACGATATTGGCGACATCCTCGCAGCGGTCGATGGCGGTCTCCACCAGTGAATAGATGTCCTTCCACTTGACGATCTCGATCGCGTCGCCGGATCCGGCGAAGAGCTCCGCGACCGCGTCGCGCCAGACCTGATCGCCCTCATTCTCGAGCGTGTGGATCTTGATCCAGTGCGGCTCGAGGTTTCGCAGGCCTTCGAGATTCTTGAGCATCGCAAGCACCTCGGTCGCGGCGGTCACCAGAACCTTTGCTTGACGGACCGCGGGCGGACGGATGCTCGTCACCTTGAAGAGCTGCACGAGCTCGGACACGTCGTAGCAAACGTCCGTAATG
>Ga0209807_1001164_pt1 | contig 12440 bp, 10 predicted proteins | sample GraSoiAngelo_154_FD_186168 | JGI IMG/M metagenome (GOLD analysis project Ga0209807, IMG submission 186168) | Grasslands soil microbial communities from the Angelo Coastal Reserve, California, USA - 14_1009_13_20cm (SPAdes) (version 2) | ecosystem: Environmental > Terrestrial > Soil > Grasslands ... | reverse complement strand
GAACGACACCGGGAGGAAGCCCACCGTGGTGACGGCGATGCGCCGCACGCTCGGCGACCAGCGCGCCTCGGTGAGCTGCATCATGGCCGCGATGGCGGGACCGGTCACGGCCAGGGCCGACCAGAAGACCAGGTTCACGAGGTAGATGGACCACGCGGCCGGCGCCTCGACGGAGCGCGCGCCGAAGACGAAGGCGACGGCGCCCACCGCCGCCAGCACACCCCAGATCGGCGTCACGGCTTGGCCGCCGTTCGGGCGCCGCCGGGCCGGAGCGAGCGCAGGTAGTTCACGATGTGCCAGGCCTCCTGCGAGGAGACCGCTTCGCCGTACGCGGGCATGACGGCGCCGCCGACGACGATGTAGCTGTGCCAGTAGCCGTCCGTCCGCTGGCGCTGGAGATCGCCGTTGGTGAGGTCGGGCGGCGGAATGAACTTCGTCGCCACCGGGCCCGACACCCCCCCCTTGGCCTCGAGGCCGTGGCACGGCGTGCAGAACGTCCCGAAGCGGGCGCGCCCGATGGCGATCGATTCCGGCGAGGCCTTCACGGGGTTCGGCACCTTCGCCGCCACGTCGCGCTGCTCCCGCGGGATCACCGCCTCGCCGCCCCGCGGCACCACGCCCGCGGGCATGGAGAAGATCCGCTCTCCCGCCACGATCCGCGGGGTCTGCGTCATGTCGTGGACCCAGCGATACGCGATGACCGCGCCCATGAGGCCGGCGGCCGCGCCCACGCAGCCGAGCACGAGGAGAAAGACATACTTCACGCGCGGACCTCCTCGGCGCCAGCGGCGCGGAGGATCTCGCGCACCGAGCCGCTTCGCGCGGGAGCGCAGTGCACGGCCACGCCGAAGCGGTCGTTGGTGAAGCGTCGATCGAAGCTCGCGGAGGTCCGCAGGCGCGGCAGCCGCCCCAGCACGACCATGCCGATGACCGTCGCGATGCCCCCGAACAGCACCATCATCTCGAACATGATGACGACGTACGGGGGGCTCACGGGCAGGCCGATGGGTGGTTTGCCGCCGACGAAGAGGCCCCACCGCAGCGACGTCCACGCGGTCAGGATCCACGCCGCCGCCAGCCCCGCGAGGCTGCCCAGGAGCGTGAAGAGCCGCACGCGGCTCACGGGCCGATCGCGCTCCAGCACGTCCTCGATCTCGTGCACCGGCACCGGCGTGTACACCGTGAGATCGTGGTAGCCCTTCGCGCGCAGCTCCTCGAGCGCGCGGACCGTGGTGTCCACGTGGGCGAAGACGCCGAGGACGGTCTCAGTGGTGGCCGCCATGCGCCGCTTCCTTCATCGGGGGTGGCAGGGTCTCCTTCACCTCGACGACCGAGAGCGAGGGCATCACCTTGATGAAGCCGAGGAACAGGAGGAAGAACCACGCGAAGCTGCCGATGACGATCGTGGAGTCCGTCACCGTGGGCACGTAGATGCCCCAGGTGTACGGATAGAAGTCGTGCCCGAGCGAGGGAACGATGATGTTGAAGCGCTCGAACCACATGCCGATCAACACGAGAATCGACACCACGTAGAGGATCACCGGGCTCGTCCGCGCCTTCTTCCAGAACAGGATCAGCGGCGACACGCAGTTGCAGAAGTACATCGTGAAGAGCGCCCACCAGTACGTGCTCGTCAGCCTCCAGAACAGCGAGGCCTTCTCGATGTGCTCGCCGCTGTACCACGAGGTGAACAGCTCGCACGCGTAGAAGTACGTCAGCACGAGGCCGGTCACGAGGATCAGCTTGGCCATCATATCGAGGTGCCGGTCGGTGACGTATGCCCGGAGGTCGAAGAAGTGGCGCATCGGCAGCACGAGGATCAGGACCATCGCGAAACCCGAGAAGATGGCACCGTCGACGAAGAACGGGGCGAACAGCGTCGAGTGCCAGCCGGGGACGAGCGCCATCGCGAAGTCCCACGACACCACACTGTGCACCGAGAGCACGAGGGGCGTCGCGAAGGCGGCCAGCAACCCGTAGGCGCGGCGGTAATGCCGCCACTGGCTGTCCGAGCCCTCCCAGCCGAGCGAGAGCATGCCGTAGATCCGCCGCCGCCAGCCGCTGGACCCGTCGCGCAGCGCGGCGATGTCCGGGATGAGGCCGACGATGAAGAACACGGTGCTGATGGACAGGTACGTGGAGATCGCGAACACGTCCCACACGAGCGGCGACTTGAAGTTGGGCCAGAGGTAGCGCTGGTTCGGGTACGGCAGCAAGAAGTAGGCGAACCACATCCGGCCGGCATGGATGAGCGGAAACAGGCCGGCGGTCATGACCGCGAAGATCGTCATGGCCTCCGCCGCACGGTAGATCGAGGTGCGCCAGCGCGCGCGGAAGAGGTAGAGGACGGCCGAGATCAGCGTGCCGGCGTGGCCGATGCCGATCCAGAACACGAAGGTCGTGATGTACATCGCCCACATCTGGGGCGTGCGCTTGCCAGCGGCGCCCATGCCGACGAAGATCTGATATGACCACGCCAGGAAGAAGCACGTCAGCAGCAGGCCGACGATACACATCCAGGCGAAATAGAGATTGCCGGGCGGCCGCAGCGTGGCCATGACGTCGCGGTTGACGTCGCCATAGCTCGGCGTCGCGGTGTGACGCTCGCCGGCGACGCTCATTTATGACCTCCCTGCCGCGGCGGCCTGATGTCCGCCGCCGGTGGGTAGCCGGCGCGCGGGGCGCCATGGCCGCCATCGCCGGCGCCGTCGGCGCGGACGACCTTGGCCAGGTAGCTCACCCCCGGCCGTGTCCCGATCTCGTCGAGCACCTGGTACGCCCGCGGCGACTGCTGCAGCTTCGACACCGCGCTGCCGTCGTCCTTGAGGTTGCCGAACGTGATCGCGCGCGTCGGGCACGTCTGCTGGCATGCGGTGACGATGTCGCCGTCGCGCACGGGGCGCTTCTCGTCACGGTGGGCGTGATCCTTGCCCGCCACGATGCGCTGGATGCACATCGTGCACTTCTCCATGACGCCGAGCTGCCGCACCGTGACGTCCGGGTTCAGCTGCACCTCGAGGGGCTCGGGGAAGTCGTAGTTGTACCAGTTGAACCGGCGCACGTGGTACGGGCAGTTGTTGCCGCAATAGCGAGTCCCGACGCAGCGGTTGTAGACCTGCCCATTGAGGCCCTCTTCGGTTCGATAGGCCGCAAAGACGGGACACACCGGCTCGCACGGCGCGACCTCGCAGTGCTGGCAGAACATCGGCATGAAGAAGTTCTGGGCCTCGGGCTTGCCTCCGTCCGGAAGCCAGCGCTCGATGCGCAGCCAGTGCACCTGCCGCCCGTACGCCGCCTCGGCCTTGCCGACGACGGGTACGTTGTTCTCCGCGATGCAGGCCACCACGCAGGCGCCGCAGCCAACGCACGCGTCGACGTCCACCGCCATGCCCCAGCGATATCCGGGATAGCGCTGGCCCGTGTACATCGTGAGGACCTCGTGCGCCTCGGTGCGGCCGCGCAGCGCCTCCTCGCGGGCCGTCCCCAGCTCGACGTGCCGCGCCAGCTCGCGGTGGTCCTGGTCGAACGTCGCCTGCAGCACCGCCAGCGGCCGCCGCGCGCCCGTCTTCGCGAGGGTCACGCGGACGCCGAGATACTGGATACCGCCCCCCGCCTCCGCCGCCGCGGGCAGCAGCGCGACCGGGTTCTGGGACGTGCTCGGCGCGCCGACGTAGCGCGGCACGTGATAGCGCGCGTAGCGATGGCCGATGGGGATCGCCACGGCCTTCGGGTGCAGCGTCGGCGTCGGGTACGCAGGCAGCTCGATCGCGCCGTGCGGCGACGTCACGCGGACGACGTCGCCGCGCGTGATGCCAAGCGCCGTCGCCGTCTCCGCCGCGATCTCGACCCAGGCATCCCACGCCACCGACGTGATCGGATCCGGCGCCTCCTGGAGCCAGGCGCGCGAGGCGCCGCGGCCGTCGTACATCCGCAGCGACGGGTACGCGAGCAGCGCGTAACCGCCGGCGTCGCCCTCGAGCTTCGCGGCCGTCGCCTCGACCGGCGCCGGCCGGCCGGCGACGGCGGCGCTTGCCACGTCGCGCCACACGCCGCCCCTGCGCTGCGCGCCGGCGAGGTCGCCCTTCATCACCGGCTCCCACGCGGCCCTGAGATACGCCTCGAACCCGGCCCACGGCAGCGGCCCCTTGCCTTCCTCGGCGCCGAGGACGGCGCGTCCGACGGTCAGGAGCACGTCGCCCATGGGGCGCGCGTCCCGGATCGGCTTCATCGCCGGCTGCATGAGACCCGTCACGCCCTCGCGCGGCGCGTAGTCCCCCCAGGACTCGAGCCAGTGGGTGTCCGGCAGGATCAGATGGGCGAGCGTGGTCGTCTCGTCCGGGAGGTTGCCGAACGAAACGACGAACGGCACCTTCTTGATGGCGTCGGCCGCCTTGAGCCCGCCGGGCAGCGTGAACGCCGGGTTGACGCCGGGCCCGAGCAGCAGCACCTCGATCTCCCCCGCCGCCATCGCCTGCACCACCTTGGCGACCTCCGCATAGGGCGTCGCCTTGCCGTACGCCCAGTCGGCGCCGAAGCGCACGGTCTTGCCGACGTTGCCGGTCGCCGCGTTGAGCAACGCGACCGCGGTCTGCACCTGGGTGGCGTTGGAGCCGCTGGCGGCGGCGCCGCCCGCGATGGCGAGCGCGGGCTTGCCTCGCCCGAACGCGTCCGCGATGCCCTCGATGGTCTGGGCGTCGACGCCGGTCTCGTCCGCGACCTTCTTGACGTCGATCTGGGCAGCGACGCCGGCGTATGCGCGATCGGCCAGGCCGCGGTCGATGAGGGTCTTGAGCACCGCCAGGGCCAGCGCGGCCTCGGTGCCCGGCGCGTTGCGCACCCACTGGTCCGCGTTGGCCGCCGTCAGCGACTGGCGCGGCTCGACGTGGATGTAGGTGCCGGTTCGGCCCTCGCGGAATGCGTGCATGCGCGCGAATGCGCTCGGGAAGGCGACGTTGTTGATCCACGTCTCGACCCAGTCGGCGCCGAAGTTGAGGATGACCCGCGCGTCCTCGAAGGCGTAGGACGGGACGGCGTCGCGACCGAACACCGCGCGGCTCGCCGCGCGGATCGCCTCGTGGCCGAACGGCTCGAGGGTGACGCGCGGGCGCGCGCCGAGCGCCTCGGTCCAGCGGTCCATCAGCGCGCCGAGGCTGCCCGTCTCGAGCTGCGTGACGAGCGCCACGCCGCGGCCCTTGCCGGCCCCGCGGGCGGCGGCGAGCCGCTCGCCGACCGCCTTGAGCGCCTCGTCCCAGCCGAGCGACGTGAAGATCGCGCCGTTGCGGCGCTGCGGCCCCGAGACGCGATCGGGATGGTAGAGTCCCTGCAGCGCGGCCTGACCGCGAATACAGAGGCCGCCGCGGTTGACCGGGTGGTCGGGATTGCCCTCGAGCTTCACGACGCGGCCCTCGCGATTGCGCGCGAGCACGCCGCAGCCGGCCGGACACTCGCGGCACACGGTGGCGAACCACGCGGCGACGCCGGGCACGAGCTGCTCATTCGGAACGACCAGCGGCAGGATCGTCTCGGTCGCCTGCTGGCAGCCGCCGGCCGCGGCCGCGGCGCCGGTCGCCGTCACGATCTTGAAGAAGTCGCGTCGCTTCATGGGCGGATGGTTCTCAGGCGCGCCCCCATCTCAGTGATGACACGCGATGCAGTCGAGCGGCGCGCTGGCGTTGCGCGTCGCGTTCTGCTCGCGATGGCAGTCGATGCACCAGCCCATCGTCAGCGGCGGCGGCGCCGTGTGAAAGCCCGCGACGTTGAGCAGGTCGTTGGTCAGCGTCGGCCCGGTGCGCGCCGACACCGTCGTCATCGCCTCCACGGCGCCGTGGCACGTCTGGCACGTCACGCCGAATTGCACGTGCGCCTTGTGCGGGAAGTACGTGAACTCGGGGAGCTTGTAGACGCGCGCCCACGGGATCGGCTCGGCCCGCGAACCGTACTCGGCCAGCTTCTTGATCTCCGGGCGATCGGCGGCGGTGATCTTGTGGCAGCCGAGGCAGCGCTGCACCGAGGGCAGCCCCGCGTACTCCGAGCGACGCGCGTCCGCGTGGCAGTACTGGCAGTCGATCTTGTAGGCTTGCACGTGGGTGTTGTGCGGAAAGTTGATCGGCTGCGCCGACGGTTTCGCGGCCGCCGGCTGACGGCTCCACGACGACACGGCGAGAAAGATGAGCACGGCGAGGAGTACGACGCCCAGCGCGCCCACGCCCGCCTTCGTCATCGACGGTCGCACGACCTCCCGAGAAGTGGACTGGATTGCTCGTGAATATATACACGAGGCGCCGGCGTTCGTCTAGCGGATTTGCCGGCTAGACGACGGCGGCCATCGCGTCGGCGGCGGCGCGCGCGGCGTGATCGAGATCGTCGTCGCCGTGGGCGAGCGACACGAACGCCGCCTCGAACTGGGAGGGCGCCAGGTACACGCCGCGCTCGAGCATGCCGTGATAGAAGCGCGCGTAGCGCGCGACGTCGGCGGTCTTCGCGTCGGCGTAGTCGCGCACCGGGCCTGCACAGAAGAAGCCCGTCAGCATGGAGCCGACGCGGTTGATCGTGAACGGCACGCCGGCCTTGCCGGCGGCGTCGTGCAGCCCGCGCTCGAGCCGGGCGCCCAGCGCCTCGAGCCGCGCATAGCCCTTGCGGTCCTCGAGCGCGCGCAGGGTGGCGAGGCCGGCCGCCACCGCGAGCGGGTTGCCGGACAGCGTGCCCGCCTGGTACACGCCGCCGAGCGGCGCCACGTGATCCATCACGTCGCGGCGCCCGCCGTAGGCGCCCACGGGCAGGCCGCCGCCGATGATCTTGCCCAGGCACGTGAGGTCGGGCCGCACGCCGTACAGCTCCTGGGCACCGCCGTAGGCGACGCGGAAGCCCGTGATCACCTCGTCGAAGATCAGGAGCGCCCCGTGCCGCGCGGTGATCTCGCGGAGACCGGCGAGGAAGCCCGGCGCCGGCGCCACCACGCCCATGTTGCCCGCCACCGGCTCCACGATCAGCGCGGCGATCTCCTCGCCGCGCTGGCGAAACAGCTCGCGGACGGCGTCGAGGTCGTTGAAGGGCAGCGTCAGCGTCAGGGCCGCGAGCACCGCCGGCACCCCGCGGCTGTCGGGGATACCGAAGGTGGCGCCGCCCGAGCCCGCCTTCACGAGCAGGCTGTCCGCGTGACCGTGGTAGCAGCCGTCGAACTTGACGAGGAGATCGCGGCCGGTGGCGCCGCGCGCGACGCGGATCGCGCTCATGGCCGCCTCCGTCCCCGAGGAGACGAGCCGGAGCAGCTCCATCGACGGATAGGCGGCCGCGATCGCCTCGGCGAGCTCCACCTCCTGCCGCGTGGGCGCGCCGTAGCTCGTTCCGCCCGCCGCCGCCGCCGTCACCGCCTGCACGACCGCGCGCGGCGCATGGCCGAGCACGAGCGGTCCCCAGGAGCCGACGAAGTCGACATACGCACGCCCGTCGGCGTCCCACAGCCGCGCGCCCTCGGCTCGCGCCACGAACCGCGGCTCGCCGCCGACGGAGCGGAACGCGCGCACGGGGCTGTTGACGCCGCCGGGGATGCGCCGCTCGGCCGCGGCCAGCAGGCGCCGGGAGACCGCGGGCTCCGCCGGGTCGAGGTCGCCCGCGTCCGCCCGCTCGAACACGCGGCGCTCGACGTTCCAGCGATAGGCGGCGAGCGCCTTCACGTCGGGGCCGACCACGGAGACGACGACGTACACGGCGCCGGGGTACGCGGGCTCTCCACGGATCAGGGCCTGGCCCCGATCGGTCTCGGAGAAGTACGCTCCGGCGTTCGGGTGCGAGTGATAGATCACCGCGAAGGCGAAGCCCTCGTCGGCCAGGCGGTTGAGCTTGAGCGCGTCGATCGGATCCATGTAGTACGCGTTGCGGGCGGTGCGCGAAAACGTGATCGGATCGCGCGCGTGCATCTGGTCCTGCACGTTGCGGCATGGCATGTGCCGGCGCTCGGCGCCGCGCACCAGGATCACGCCGCAGCACTCGTTCGGATACTCGGCGACGGCCTGCTGCTTGATCGCGGCGAGCTCTTCCCGCGTGATCAGCATGCCCCGCCCGCCAGCGCCGGGATGATCGCGACCTCGTCGCCGTCCTTGAGCGGCGTGCCGAGCCCCTCGATCGCCTCGCTGTTCACGTAGATCGAGACGTGGCGGTGCAGCTCGCCGCTGTCGCTGCGCACCAGCCCCCGGAGCCCGGCGTGGGCGGCTTCCAGCTCGTCGAGCATGGCGCGGACGTCCTTGGCCCGCACCTCGACGCGGTCACGATTGCCGGTGGCCCGGCGGAACGGCGTGGGGATGTACACGATGACGGCCATGATGACGCCGACCTCCTAGCCGAGACTCAGGTAGCGCTCGCCGGTATCGGGCAGCACGGTGAGCACGAGCTGCTCGGGCCGCATGCCGGCCGCGATCTCGCACGCCGCCCAGGCCGCCGCGCCGGCGGAGATGCCGGCCAGCAGGCCTTCCTCGCGCGTCAGCCGGCGCGCCCACGCCGTGGCGTCCTCGTCCTTCACGGCCACGATGCGGTCGATGATCGCGCGGTTCAGGACGCCGGGCACGAAGGAGGCGCCGATGCCCTGAATGCCGTGGGGCCGTGGCTTGCCGCCCGCGAGCACCGGCGACTTCGCCGGCTCCACGGCGATGACCAGGATCCCGGGCATCTTCTCTTTGAGCACTTCCCCCACCCCGGTGAGCGTGCCGCCCGTCCCGACGCCGGCGACGAAAGCGTCGAGGCGGCCGCCGACCGCGCCGAGGATCTCGAGCGCGGTCGTGCGACGGTGCACGGCCGGGTTGGCGGGATTCTGGAACTGCTGCGGCATGAAATGGCCCGGGTGCTCGCGCACCAGCTCCTCGGCGGCGAAGACGGCGCCCGACATCCCCTCGATGGCCGGGGTGAGATGGATCTCGGCGCCGAAGCGCGCGAGCAGCCGCTGGCGCTCGACGCTCATGTCCTCGGGCATCGTGAGAATCAGGCGGTAGCCTTTCACGGCGGACACCATGGCCAGCCCGATACCGGTGTTGCCGCTCGTCGGCTCCACGATGGTGCCGCCGGGCTTCAGCGCGCCCGTCCGCTCGGCGTCCTCGATCATCGCCAGCGCGATCCGGTCCTTGACGCTGCCGCCCGGATTGCGCGACTCCACCTTGGCCACCACCGTGGCCCCGCCCGGCCTGGGCAGCTTGCGCAGGCGCACGAGCGGGGTGTCACCGATCAGCTCCAGCACGGAATCGTGGATGGTCATGGGTCTTTCCATTAGATGTGGTACATGGGCCGCGCGCGGCTGCGGCGCTCGCGCGCCCGCGTGACCAGTTCGCCGAACGTCACGCGGTCCACCACCTTCGAGACCGCCTCCGTGATCTCCAGCCAGAGATCCGCGAGGTCGGCCGACGCGTTGGCCTGAAACGTGGCGCGCGTGCCTTCCACGGCCCGGAGGACGGCGCCGACCGTGATTTCCTCGGGGTCGCGCGTCAGATGATACCCGCCCGTCGACCCGCGCTTGGAGGTCAGCAGGCCGGCGCGCTTGAGGGATAACAAGACTTGCTCGAGGTAGCGCTGCGGGATCGCCTGCCGCGTGGCGATCTCCTGGATGGGGATCAGCCCGCGCTCGCGCTGCAGCGCCAGGTCGAGCAGCGCCTTGATCGCGTACTCGCCCTTGGCCGAGATCCTCATCGGCGCGGCCTCACCGCCCGCCGAGCCCGCGCTCGAGCAGGCGGGCCGCCTGCCGCGCGAAGTAGGTGATGACGATGTCGGCGCCCGCGCGGCGGATGGACGTCAGCGCCTCCAGCATCGCGCGCTCCTCGTCGAGCCAGCCGAGCTGCCCGGCGGCCCGGATCATCGCGTACTCGCCCGACACCGAGTAGGCGGCCAGCGGCACGCCGAACTCGAGCTTCGCGCGCGAGATGACGTCGAGGTAGGGCAGCGCGGGCTTGACCATGACGATGTCGGCGCCCTCGTCGAGGTCCAGCGCGATCTCCCGCATCGCCTCCTGGGCGTTGGCCGGATCCATCTGGTACGAGCGCCGGTCGCCGAACTGCGGCGTCGACTCCGCGGCGGCTCGGAAGGGCTCGAAGAAGCACGAGGCATACTTCGCCGAGTACGCCATGATCGGCGTCTCGGCGAACGACGACTCGTCGAGCGCCTCGCGGATGGCGCCCACGCGCCCGTCCATCATGTCGGAGGGCGCGACCATGTCGGCGCCGGCGTCCGCGTGCGACACCGCGGTGCGTGCGAGCAGCTCGAGCGTCGGATCGTTGCGCACCGCGCCGTCCTCGACCACGCCGCAGTGGCCGTGGCTCGTGTACTCGCAGAGGCAGACGTCGGTGATGACGAGCAGGTCCGGCACCGTGTCCTTCACGGCGCGCACGGCCTGCTGCACGATGCCGTCATCGGCGTAGGCCTCGGAGCCGCGCGGATCCTTCTCCGAGGGAATACCGAAGAGCAGCACGCCGGGGATGCCCATGCCGGCGGCGTCCTTGCACTCCTTGACCAGCTCATCCACGGAGAAGCGGTGCTGGCCGGGCATCGGCGCGATCGGCTCGCGCACGCCGCGGCCGTGCACCACGAACAGGGGGTAGACGAAGTCGTCGACCGACAACACCGTCTCGCGGACGAGTTTGCGGAGCAGCGGCTTTTCGCGCAGGCGGCGCGGGCGGAACATGCCGTGGGCCATCACTCGCTCCTCCTGCCCCGCGAATCGGGGCGCTTCGGAATCCGGGCGAACCACTCGGCAATCGCCCGCGCGAGGGCGGGGATCGTGTACTCCGCCGGCATGATGTCGGTGGCCAGGCCGTACTCGGCGGCGGTGGCCGCCGTGATCGGCCCGATGGAGGCGACGGCGACGCGGCCGTGCCAGGCCCGCCGCTCGGCCTCGCTGAACATCTCGGCAAAGTTCCGCGCCGTCGACGACGAGGTGAAGGTCACCGCGTCCACGGCGCCCTCGCTCAGGGCCTCCCCCAGCCGCGTCGCGTTGCCCTCCGCGCGCCGCGTGGCGTACGCGGGGACCTCGACCACCTCCACACCGAGCGCCCGCAGCGAGGTCACCAGCACGTCGCGCGTCTGGGCGGCGCGCGGCAGCAGCACGCGATCGCCCCGCGCGAGCAGCCCGCGCAGGCGCTCGACGAGGCCCTCCGCGCGGTACTCCGCGGGCACCACGTCCACGCGCACGCCGTGCTCGCGGAGCGCGTCGGCCGTGGCCGGCCCGATGGCCGCCACGCGGCGGCCCGCCAGCGCCGACCAGGCGATACCGAGCGCCGTCAGCCGGCGGTCCACCATGGTGACGCCGTTGACGCTGGTGAAGACGAGCCACGAGAAGCTCGACAGCGCGCCGAGCGCGGCGTCGAGCCGCTCCCACGAGGCCGGTGGGCCGATGACGATCGCCGGCGCCTCGATGACACGCGCGCCGGCCGCCTCGAGAAGCTGCGTGAAGCGCTGCGCCTGTGCCGCCGCCCGCGTGACGACGATGGTTCGGCCCTCCAGCGGCCGCGCGGGCTCGCGCCCCTGCGCGCGGGCGCGGGACGATGCGCGGGGCACGGCGCCACGATCAGCGTCCACCGCTCACCTCCGCCGGCCGCAGCGCCGCCACCCTCGCGGCGCCGCGCGCGAGCAGCGCCTCCGCCACGCGGCGGCCCACCGCCGCGGTCTCGCCCGCCACGCCCTCGCCGCGCTCGCGCAGGATCTCGCGCCCGTCCTCGCTCGCGACCAGCCCGTGGACCACCACCCGGCCATTCGTGAGCGAGGCATGCGCGGCCATCGGCGTCACGCAGGAGGCGCCGAGCCGCGCCAGGAACGCGCGCTCGGCCAGCGCGCAGGCGCGCGTGGCCGCGTGATCGAGCGGCCGCAGGGCGGCCAGCGTTGTCGCGTCATCGGCCCGCGCCTGCACGCCGAGCACGCCCTGCCCCACCGCGGGCACGAAGACCTCCGGCGCCAGCGGCGTCGCGTGGCGCGGCTCGAGGCCGAGGCGCCGCAGCCCCGCTGCTGCGAGCAGCACGGCGTCCCACTCGCCCGTCTGCAGCTTGGCCAGCCGCGTGTCGACGTTGCCGCGGATCGGACCGACGCCGAGATCCGGACGCAGCGACAGCGCGATGGCGCGGCGGCGCGGGCTGGAGGTGCCGAGCATCGCGCCGCGCGGCAGCGTCTCGAGGCCGCCCGCCTCACGTGTCACCACCACGTCGCGCGGATCCTCGCGCTCGGGGAACACGGCGAGGATGAGGCCGCGCGGCAGGTCGGCCGGCAGATCCTTGAGGCTGTGCACGGCCACGTCGGCGTCGCCGCGCAGCAGTGCGTCCTCGATCTCGCGCACGAAGAGGCCCTTGCCGCCGATGGCGGCCAGCCTCGCCTCGGCACGCCGGTCCCCTTCGGTCCGCATCGCGATGATCTCCACGCGCAGGCCGCCCGCCTCCAGCCGGTCGGCCACCACCCGCGCCTGGGCGAGGGCCAGCGCG
>Ga0209807_1001163_pt1 | contig 12447 bp, 8 predicted proteins | sample GraSoiAngelo_154_FD_186168 | JGI IMG/M metagenome (GOLD analysis project Ga0209807, IMG submission 186168) | Grasslands soil microbial communities from the Angelo Coastal Reserve, California, USA - 14_1009_13_20cm (SPAdes) (version 2) | ecosystem: Environmental > Terrestrial > Soil > Grasslands ... | reverse complement strand
AAGCGAATCGCGGTCTGGGGCCTGACGTTCAAACCGGACACCGATGATATCCGGTCGTCGGTTGCAATCGAGCTGGTGGAACAACTGCTGCGCGAAGGGGCGCATGTGGTCGCCTACGATCCGAAAGGAATGCACAAGGCGCGCGGCATCAAAGCGATCGCCGATGCGGAATTTGCTTCGTCGGCATTGGAAGCCGTCACTGATGCCGAAGCGCTGATCATTGCCACGGACTGGAACGAATTTGCGAACGTGGACCTCGCAGTTTTGAAAGACAAAATGCGGACGCCGATCGTCTTCGACGGACGAAATCTGTTGAACCCTGAAACAATGCGGCAATTCGGATTCGATTATTACTCTATTGGACGCGCAAGCGTGAAGCCACAGTAACGAACACATGGCGCAGCGTTCTGCTCGTGAAACTGCGCTAGCAGCCTTGCGGCTTTGGCGAAAAGAAAAACGTTTCGCCGATTCCGTTATCTCAAGGCTCCTTGCCAGGACAAGTCTCACTCCCTCCGATCGGGCATTTGCCTTGGAACTATTCTATGGCGTTTTGCGCAATCTAACGCTGCTCGATTTTTGGACTGGTCGTCTGCGCGCTTCGCGCGTCGAGAGCAACCTACAGGACATTCTGCGGCTCGGCTTGTATCAAGTTTTCATACTCAAAACGCCTGAGCACGCAGCCGTACACGAGACTGTTGCCATAGCCCCGCAAAAGCAGCGACCGATCGTCAATGCCGTCCTCCGCGCCGCGACCAGGCAGCGAAGCGAGCTGCTTGCACGGGCGAACACGCAGCCGTTGTCTGTTCGAAAGTCTCATCCGCAATTTCTTGTCGAGCGGTGGCAACAACACTTTGGCGCCGAGTGCACCGAAGAGCTGTGCAAATGGAATAATCGGCCTGCGCCCATGTATGGCCGGATTAATTGCCTAAAAATCAGTCCCGAAAGCTTCCTACGGCTGTACCCACACTCTCGATCGTTATCTGACAACCCAGATTTTGTAGAACTCAAGACTTTGCCCACGGCCGCTCTCGATTGTGGTGATTGCTACATTCAGGATCCCAGCACAGCAATCGCGTGTCGGCTTCTTGATCCGAAACCAGGAGAAAAGATTCTCGACGCGTGCGCGGCACCGGGCGGCAAAACGGCCTATCTCGCGCAGCTCATGCAAAATCGGGGTGTTATCATTGCCTGCGACCGCGACCTCGATCGACTTGAAATTCTGAAAGGTAATGTCAGCCGCCTCGGCGCGACGATTGTTTGCGCTGTCCGCCAGGATTGGACACGCAATCATCTTCCAGAAGAAATTCTCTCAATCGCGCCATTCGATGGGGTCCTTTTAGATGCGCCGTGCACGAACACCGGAGTCATCAACCGACGGATCGACGTGCGATGGCGACTGCGACCTGAAGATTTCAGCCGAATGTCCAACCATCAGTTGATCATCACGCGCGCTGTACTCCGCGTGCTGAAACCCGGCGGCATACTGGTTTACAGCACATGCAGCCTTGAGCCCGAAGAAAACGAAAACGTCGTTCGCCGGCTCCTTGCCGAGCTGCCGGCCCTGGGTTTGAAAGCGCAAAAAGATTCACTTCCTTTTCGCGACGGTTTTGATGGCGCATTTGCTGCGAAACTCGTTTGCAGCCGTCGCTCTTTGAGCGACGCGTGTCGCACGTGACAATATGCGGAGTGCCGGCGCTTTTCACCGCGAACCCGCTGCAGTTGCATCGCGTCCGGCTGGTGGAATGATAAACGCCTATGCACGACGAGCGATTCGATAAACTCGCAAAACTCCTGGTGGAATACTCCATTCGCCTGAAACGAAACGAGACGGTCCTGATCGAGGCATTCGATATCCCCGATGAAATGACGGCCGCACTGATACGCGCGGCACGCAATGCAGGAGGCGTACCGTTTGCGCAGGTGTATCACGCTCGGGTGAACCGCGCGCTCGCGCTCCAGGCCTCCGATCGACAGCTAAACATCATGGCAAGCCATGAACTGGCGCGCATGAAAAAAATGAACGCCTACATTGCGATGCGCGGCAGTAATAACATCACCGAATTGGCAGATGTCCCGCCGGACAAAATGCAATTGATCGGGAAAAAGATGCGTCCGGTCCAAGATCAGCGCGTCAAACGGACGAAATGGGTGGTGTTGCGGTGGCCGACACCCTCGATGGCTCAGCTTGCAGGGATGAGCACGGAAGCGTTTGAAGACTTCTTTTTCGATGTCTGCACGCTCGACTACCGCAAACTGCAACCCGGTATGAAGGCACTTAAGGGGCTGATGGAACAAACGGACCGCGTTCAGATCAAGGCTCCCGGCACGGATCTGAATTTCAGTATCAAAGGAATTCCAGCTGTCATCTGCGGCGGCGATCGCAACATTCCCGATGGCGAAGTTTTCACGGCTCCCGTGAAAAACTCGGTGGAAGGCCAACTCACTTTCAACGCACCGAGCATTTATCAGGGCACCGCTTTCGACGGTATTCAGCTTAGTTTCAAACGAGGTAAAATCGTCGAGGCTTCAAGCAACGAGACGAAAAAACTCAATAAGATTCTCGATTCAGATACGGGCGCGCGTTACATCGGCGAATTTTCGCTTGGCTTTAATCCGCGAGTGTTCCAACCGATGCGCGACATCTTGTTCGACGAAAAAATCGCCGGCTCATTCCATTTCACCCCCGGACAAGCTTACGAGGAAGCCGACAACGGAAACCAAAGCCAGGTCCACTGGGATATGGTCAGCATTCAGCGCCCCGATTACGGCGGCGGCGAAATTTATTTCGACGGCAAATTGATCCGGAAAAATGGTGAGTTTCTTCCGAAGCAATTGCGCTCGCTGAACTGGCGCTGATCTCGACCAGTCAGACTGGTCGAACCTAGTATCTGTTACGCGCGCTTCGGCCCGCCAAGAAGGTTCAGTTGCATCATTACGATCTCACCGCCCTCGTTCAGTTCGAGATTAGAGATCTCGAACATTGGCGCGCCTTCGGCTGGACCAGGGCCGGTCCCTGGCAACTGGACAACGACCTGCTTCGAATTTGAATTCAGCGTAACCGATCCGATTTCGAGCGTCGGAGAAAACTCGAGCGTACTGATCTGGAAGGGCACCGTAATGAATACAGATGCGCGCCCCTGCGCTGACGGAGTGAGTTGAACCGGCGCCGTTTCAGAATTCGGCACGACCTGTAATCCGGCAACTGCAAACGAAGGCATGCCGCCCATGGCAGGCCGCTGTTGCTGGGACGGAACCACGCGAATGGTGCCGAGCGCACCGGCGACAGGCTGAATTTTCACTACTTCGAAAGCAACCTGCAAATTCAATGGAGATTGCGGGCGCTGCGGTGAAGGCAAACGCATTGTAACAAGCTTTGATATGGGACGGACTTTCAACACTCCCATCTTGAAGCTCGGCGTTAGCTGCATCGCTGCTATCTCGAACGAGAAAGTAAGCTGCACAGAAGCTTGCATCCCGGCTGCAGGTACCGGCGCTGGTGGTTGCGGTTGCGGTTTGAGCACAGGCGGTGCCGGGGCTTTGGCTATCGGAGCAGGTGGTGTTTGGGTAGTTTCTGGCATGGTTGCAGGTATGGTTGGTTGAGGAAAGACGGGCTGGACGGGAATAGCAGGCGGTGGCTGGAAGTCAAACGCGCGTTCGGGAGTGACTTCGCTAACGGGAACTTCAGGCTGTATGAAGGAATCACGCTCCGCAAAATTTTCGTGCTCAACCAAAGCTTCACGCTCGGCAAAAATCGTTTCGTGCGGTTGATCGTTCCCGATGGGCTCAGCGGTTAGCTGCGGTGCGGCTTCCGTACGGGGCCACGCATACTCGGACCCGCTCGCGAAGACCTCGTTCGGTTGCTCATAAGCGACCAAAGCTTCTTCTTTTGGGTCCTCGGGAAATTCGTTGGTCTCTTGGGCAGCGAACACGGGCTCCTCGGGAACCTCCAAAATCTCATTCTCCACTGATCCGGGGGCAGTCGGAGAGGCTTCGGCAAATTCAGTGACTGCTTCGGAGCCATCCAGTCCAGGTTCCTGCGAAGCAACTGGTGGCACGACATCCGGTGCCTGTTCGAGCACCGGGCCGACCGACTCAAAAAATGGCTCCGCCGCTGGAGCCGATTCCTCACGTTGCGGCTCCTCACGTCGCGGCTCAACAGCTGTCACCACTGGGCCGACGGATTCAAAGAATGGCTCGCCCACTGCAGCTGATTCGTCAGGTTGCGACTCGATAGGAACGGGAAGTGTTGGAGACTTCGGTTTTGGGGCTTTCAGTCGATTGAAAGCACCGCCAGCTTTAGCCGGGGCTAACGCGCTCTGCCGCAAAGGAGGGTTCCACGCTTTAAGTTGCAGCGAGACCTGACGTGGTCCCCCGGCGAAGCCGTTGCCTTGCACACCACTCGTGTAGGCGGGCGCTGTTCGCGCTTTCAATACTGCAGTGTCAGCGCTCGGTTCTGGCGGCGACGAACCCGGCACCGAGAACTTGTACCCCCGGCGAAGGGCAGGCAGCACAGCCACCGCTATTAGCACCACGGCCGCCAACAGTAGTCCGCCAACAATCCATAGCCTTCGGCTCGACATGCCAACTATCGTTGACGATGAGGTTTTGGCCGGCGCTGCTCCGGCCCTTGTCTGTTCGGGAGGATTTGTTTGGGCTGCCGGCTGTTCCTCAGTTTGATTTTGGTTGTTAACAGTCGAAGCGCTCGCCGTCTCAGGCGCAGCAGACTGCGATGCAGTCATCGATTCACCGACGGTGGAAGGGGATTGCACCGCTGACGGTTCCGTCGCCGAACTAGTCTCGGGCGCAGACCCAGTCAAACTGGTCTGGTTAGCTGTCGCTCCGGCGCCGGCAAGTTCCATTCCGCTGTCTGATGCACTTGCTGACGGCGCCAGGGCAAGAGTTCCGCCCTGCTTGTTTGCTGCAATGGCTTTGTCTGGAATCGGGCTCGGTTCTACTGCCGGACCTCCCTCCACCTGCGACGCGCCGACATTGCCTGTGTCAAAGGCGACCGCAGGCGCAGTTGTGCCTTCTGGTCTTTGCAACCACCCGACGTCATAGAAGGCATCAGCAAAAACGCCGTTGAGAGCCGGCGAGTAAATCTTGTTTGCTGAGTTGGTCCAATCCTCGGCCTTTTGCCCATTATTGTGCTTGTACTCCCATGCTGCCTGCGCGTAATAGAGCGCTGGAGTATCACCCGTGAATTGGAATTCTTCCATCATCGAATGCGCCCGGCTCTCTTTGCCCTCCATCAAGTAGGTCATGTAAATTTTGAACTTGATGAGCTCGGCCGCCTGGTTCTTGTCCCCGCCGGGTATGCGTTTATACAACGTGTCGAAACGGTCCCGCGCTTTTGCGTACTCTTTCTTCTTGAATGGAATTTGCGCGAGGTTGTATTGCGCATCGCGAAGTTTCGGATCCAACTTTGCTGCCTTTTTGAACGCAGCCTCAGCATCGTCGAATTGCCCCTGCTGCATGAGAATTTCGCCTCGCAAATTTAAGGTCGCGGGCTGATTGGGATTGGCCTTATCCGTTTCGTCCACCAGTTTCAGCGCCGTAGCGAAATCGCGCTGACGAAACGCCTGCTGTGATTGCTCGAATTTTGAACGGGCAAATGCCTTCGTCTTTTCCGTACGTTCGGCTGCCGTCATGAGCGGTAGCGAAGCTCGCCGTTGCCCAGATGGCTTTTCTATCCAACCGATTTCATACAGCGATTCCACGAAAAGCTTGTTTAGCTGCGGTGAGTAGTTCTTTTCCGCCGCGCTGATCCAATCCTTCGCTTCCGTTTCGTTCTTCTGTTGGAGCGCGACCGCTGCCTTAACATAATCAACAGCGGGTGTATCGGGCGAAAGCTCAAGCTTGGCCAAAATGGAATCGACCATATTGCTTTTGCCCTCCATTAGATAAGTCAGCAGAATTTTGTATTGGATCAGCTGCGAAGCTTCCTTTGCCAGATCGGTTTGACCAGTGGAGAGCAATTGCTCGAAGCGTTTTCTGGCCTCCGCCCAATCTTTTTTGAGAAATGGAATCTCCGCCAGGTTAAAGCGCGCATTCCAAAACTTAGGATCGATCCGTGCGGCTTCGGTCAGTGCGGCTTCAGCCTGATCATAGTTGCCCTGCCGCATGAGGATGACGCCGCGCAGGTTCTTTGACGCGGCAAGATCGGGCTGGCGCGCGTCAATGGCGTCGAGTTGTTTTAGCGCCTCCGGAAACTTGCCCGCGTCGAACGCGCGGTACGCGGTGTTGTACATCTCCTCCAACTCCGCTTTGGTCGGCGCAACATTGTCCGCAGCAAATGAGGTAAGCCCCAGCGCTGCGATCGCAGCGATCTTCCAGATTCTCATGAACCACCGATTCAAGCCCTGATTGGCATCCCTGACAAGTCGAAATTGCGTTCAGCGCGAAGATTTTCGGTCCGGTTCGGAAAAACATTTTTCTCGTGCAAAAGCAGCGAAGGCCTACTCCGGCGCACAGCCGAGCGGTCGCGAGTCATTCAAATTTCCCACGATCCGCAATCCTTCGAGAGTCAGATGCGGATGAATCGCCGCGACCTCGGGCAGCTGATTGGCAATAAGGCGCGCATAACCGCCAGTCGCAATGATGGCAACATTTTTACGCGAAAACTGCTCCGCTTTGATTCGAGCGAGAATCTCGCGAACCAACCCGCGGTAGCCGAAGACGGCGCCGGAATGCATTGCCTCTACAGTCGATTTACCGACGGCATGACGCGGCTCTTTCAGCGACAGCGGCGGCAGCAGCGCTGTCCGGTGGTACAGAAAATTTGTCATCGCTTCGAGTCCCGGCGCAATCACGCCACCGATGTAGCGGCGCCTCTCAGAAACGACGTCGAAAGTCACCGCTGTGCCGAAGTCCGCCACGATGGCAGGACATCCATAGAGTTCGGCAACAGCTGCGACGTTTGCCAGGCGATCCGCGCCTATCGATTCGGGTTTGGGATAATCAATCGTAACACCCAGCTTCAGTTTCGAATCCAGCCAGAGGACTTGCGCTTTATTGTGCGCAGCTTTCGAGATCGCAGAGTTTTTTGCCGGCGCGACTGATGAAACGACCACTTTCTTTACCTGTCGCCGCCTCAAAAATTCAGCGACCGTACTGCTTGAAAGCTCTGCCGTAGGAATTCGCGCCGAATTGGAGACGCGCTCTCTCGATGCGAACGCAAGTTTTGCGTACGAGTTACTGACGTCGATCAACAAATAATCGGAACCACGCGCCACAGCTAAGATGCAGACACCCAACATTCCGCGCCGTCAAGCATCGCCAGGCATTCGGTAGCACGGGCGGCTTGCGACAATCGCGCCCTGCAGCTAGCCTCGCCCTGTGAGAAGATTGGTCCATCGGCCGCGTCGCCTGCGGCGTTCCCCCGCCCTGCGGAACCTCGTCCGTGAAACGCATTTGACCATTCACGATTTTGTTTTGCCTCTCTTCGTCAGCGAAAAACTGGACGAACGCCGGCCGATCGCCAGTATGCCGAATGTTTTTCAGTTGCCGGTCAAAGAGATTCTCGATGAAGCGTGCCGCGCTCAGGATCTTGGGCTGCAAGCGATTCTGCTTTTCGGAATCCCCGCGCGTAAAGATGAGCAAGCAAGCGGCGCTTACGCGGAAGACGGAGTGATTCAGGAAGCGCTCCGAGCGATCAAATCGAAATGTCCGGAATTGATCGCGATCACCGACGTGTGCCTCTGCGAATACATGAGCCACGGCCATTGTGGTGTCACCCGAATTGACAGCGATCATTTTCACGTTCTGAACGACGAAAGCGTCGAACTTTTGCTCAAAACGGCGCTTTCTCACGCCGCTGCAGGCGCGGACGTTGTGGCGCCAAGCGACATGATGGACGGTCGAATCGGCGCAATCCGCGAGGCGCTCGATGCGAGCGGATTCGATCAGACAGTTATCATGAGTTACGCCGCAAAATTTGCGTCGGCATTTTACGGGCCCTTTCGCGAGGCAGCCGAAAGCCCGCCGCAGTTCGGCGACCGCCGTTCGTACCAGATGGATTTTGCAAACGGTAACGAAGCGCTGCGCGAAGCCGCGCTGGATGTTGAGGAAGGGGCGGACATTGTGATGGTGAAACCTGCCCTACCCTATCTCGATATCCTGTGGCGCGTGCGTGAACGCTTCCGAAAACCAACCGCCGTCTATCACGTCAGCGGCGAGTACGCCATGGTCAAAGCTGCGGCCGAGAAAGGAATCTTCGATGAGCGCGCTGCCGTTGTCGAGATCATGACGGCGCTTAAGCGCGCCGGCGCAGACATCATGATTACCTACTGGGCGCGTGAACTCGCAACATGGCTGCGGGAATAAAAGGCCGCCACGGCGAAACAACACAACACGCCCGGCTCAAGCAGCTCGCGTTTGTTTGGGCGCAGATGCGCGGTTTTTCCGCATGCGCGATGGAAGTGAATTTGCCCCGGTGTCGATATCGCGCCGACGTGGCCGCCTATCGTTCGGTTCCGAAGCAAATTGGATCAACAGTGGTGTTCGAGTGCAAACAGGCGCTATGCGATTTGCGGCGAGATAACTGTCACAGCGAGACAGCGCGGTTGCGCCTAGAAGCGATCTATAATCGTCGGCAAGTTCTCGAAGCCCGGCTCCGCACGCATTATCCAAATCTTCACAATGGTGATTCGCTTTTCCCGGAGTTTGATTCCGAGAACTTCAGCACGATCGGCCACCGCGGTTACGCGCGTCTCACGCGCGAATTGGGCGCCCTGCAAACTCGGCTCTACGATTGCACTAAATTTGAGAAGCTAGTTCGCTACCGCTGCGCGAATCTGTTTTTCATCGTGCTGCCCGAACAATTATTCTGCGAATCGGAAGTGCCCGTCGGCTGGGGCGCCTTGGTCGAATCAAACGACACATTGGCAGTTGTCCGCAAACCAATCTGGCATGACGCCACAGTGGCTAATCGTCTTCACGTTTTGCATCGAATCGCCGTTGCGGGAACCCGAAGTTTGAATCGACAACTGTTGCTACATTGGCACGAGCAAATTGTGACCGGTCATTTCTTTCGGTTGCGCCAAGCCGAGCAGAAATAAAAGGGTCGGCGCGACATCCGCCAAGATACCGTCTTCGCAGCGAAACTTTGCCGCATTGTTGGCCACATAAATGAAATGCACAAGGTAGCTGGTATGCGCAGTGTTGGGCGAACCGTCAGCGTTGCGCATCTGCTCGCAGTTGCCGTGATCGGCAGTAATCAATGCTTTGCCGTCGAGTTCAAGAAGTTTCGGAATGATGCGGGAACAACATGCGTCCACTGTCTCTACCGCTTTGACGCCGGCCTCGACAACGCCAGTGTGACCGACCATGTCGGGATTGGCGAAGTTTAAAATTATCAAATCGTAGTCGCCCAAACGTGGGAGTAGTTCGTCGGTAACTTCGAACGCGCTCATCTCCGGTTTCAAATCGTAAGTGGCGACTTTGGGCGAGGGAACAAGTTTGCGGTCCTCACCAGGGAACGGCTTTTCGATTCCGCCATTGAAAAAGTAAGTCACGTGCGCATACTTCTCTGTCTCGGCGATGCGCAATTGCCGTTTCCCGGCAGCGCTAACGATCTCCCCCAAGATGTGTTTGAGTTCTTCGGGCGCAAAGATGAACGGCGAAGAATACCGAGCATCATACCGAGTGAGTGAGACGAAATGAACTTGCGGCCACACTTCGCGATCGAACCCGTCGAAGTCTTTTAGCAAAAACGCCTGTGAAAGCTGGCGCGCACGGTCTGCGCGAAAGTTGAAAAACAAAACGGTGTCGCCGTCGCGGATACGTTGTTCGTTAGGCAACGCGAAAACGAGTGGGGGCATGAATTCGTCGGTCTTGCCTAGCGAGTATTGCCGCTCTACCGCGGCAGCGGGTGATGACTCGCAGAATTCACCGCGACCAAGAACGATTGCGTCCCAGGCTTTTTTTGTGCGGTCCCAGCGCCGGTCGCGGTCCATCGCATAATAGCGCCCGACCACAGTGATGATCTTAGCGCCGCTGTTTTTAAGTTCCTTTTCGCAGGCTCTTAAGAAACCCGCGCCTCCAGTGGGCGACGTATCTCGTCCATCGGTGAACGCATGCACGAAAATTTCTATAACTCCTGCTGCATGCGCGGCGTTCGCCAGCGCGATCATGTGCGAGTAATGGCTGTGCACGCCGCCGTCGGAAACTAATCCGAGCAAATGCAATCGATGTCCGCGAGCGGCGGCAAGGGCATCCTGCAAAACGCCATTGCCTTCCAGTTCGCCATCGGCGATGGCCTTATTAATCCGGGTCAGGTCCTGATAAACGATTCTGCCAGCTCCGAGGTTAAGGTGGCCAACTTCTGAGTTCCCCATCTGTCCCTCTGGTAACCCAACGTCCATGCCGCTGGCGCTCAATCTTGAGCTGGGATAGTCCCGGTATAGTTGATCGTGAAACGGGGTCGAGGCGAGCAATGTCGCATCTCCATTCTGTTCGCGTTTTCCGCGGCCACCCGGATTGACACCCCAGCCGTCGCGAATGATGAGCATCACTGGGCGAGCCATGTTCCGGCACTTTGCCGATGAACGTGAACGTGGACAAGCAGTTCTTTGTTTCTTTCAAATTTTAGAACATTTGCAGCCGTCACAGACCGCCGTTACAAAGGAGAAAATGAAGTGGCGCAACCAGTTACTGGCGCTCGTCTGCCTACTCGCGTTCCTGGGAGTGGGCGTCATTTATTTTCAACACTGGGTCATCCGAAAGCCCTTCGGCATTATCTTGTTTGTTGGAGAAGGGTTGTCTCCTGCAAGACTGGCGCCTACTCGAACCTATGCCGCCGGAGCGGGCAGCCGTTTGAATGTGGACTCCATGCCATTCGCCGCGCTGGTAATGAATTACTCAAAGGACTTCGCCGCACCCGATCAGGCGGCTGCCGCAACCGCCATTGCCACTGGTGACCGTGTAACCAATCGCGCAATCGCAATTAACGCCGAGGCCAAACCGATCAAGAGCATCATTGAGTTGGCGCGCGAATACGGACGAGCGACCGGATTGGTTACCGACGCAAAGCTCACCGATCCGACAAACGCAGCGTTCTACGCGCATATGGGAGACCCTAATGACACAGAAAAGATCGCGGCCGAGTTTTTGGATCGCGGAAACATTGACATCGCGATGGGCGGCGGCGCGGCGCAATTTGTTCCGGCAACAAAAGGCGGCGAGAGACAAGACACCCGCGACCTGTTGCTGGAGCTTCGTGGCAACGGATTCGACATCGTTCGCACACGCACGGATTTGGAAGCAGTTCCAGCGTGGCGCCGGCCGAAACTTTTCGGCATCTTTAGCAACAACGATCTCGCTTTCGCGAATCAGGTGGAAGAGCGAGGCCAGCAGCCCAGTCTTTCGGACATGGTGCGGCGAGCCATCCAATTGCTGCAGTACAACGCCGGAGGCTATTTACTCGTGGTGGATGCAGGCTTGATGCGGAAAGCGGCTGAGGAAAACAATGGCGAGCGAACGTTAACGCAAACGCTCGAACTAGACCGCGCGGTCGGTGTCGCGCGTAATTACGGCGGGCCAAAATCTACCATCATTGTGTGCGGTGATGCGGCCATCGGCGGAATGAGCTTGAATGGGTTTCCATTTCGGAAAGACAGTGGGATCGCGTTGCTCGGTTTTAATTCAGCGGGTCAACCATGGATTACCTGGGCAACGGGCCCCCACGGAACGAAGTCATACGGCGCGGCGAAACTACCGGTGAACCAGGACCCTGCTGAAACCAAACAACCTACACAGGAACAGCCCGAGCCGGCGACGTTCTACACAAAGTCGGCGCTGGTCACCGTTGAAGATGTCGTTGCATTCGGCAGCGGGCCCGGAACAGATGCACTGCAAGGTGTTGTCGAGAGCACAGCCGTTTTCAAAATCTTGCGTGACGAGTTGTGACGGCGTCGGCTTCGCCGCCGCGAATCGTTCAAATCGCGGAATGGTTAAATCGTCATTCGTTATGCATATAAACGATGCACCCACCCGTTGGCACTATTTCGCCGTTTCTCGGTACGGTATTCCAAGTTGATACAACGCGATCTGTTGATCGAGATCCGTCGTGAGAGACTCCTCGCCGTCCATCCGCGCGAGTTGGATCGCAGAGCGGGCGGTTTTAACCGCGTTCACGAATTCGCCATTCTCCGCATACGCGGCTGCCAGGGTGCGCAAGACAAGAGTGTTCGTGCCTCCGGCCAGTCGATCGGCTTGTCTCGCAAACTCAACCGCCTTCGCACCATTTCGGAGTGAGGTGTCCTGGGATGTCGCCATCAGCCACGCCAGATTGGTCAGTGTCGCAATCGATTCGGGTGCAAGCTCAAGCGCTTTTTTGTAATGCTGGATGGCTTCCGCGGCCTTGCCTTTTTCTTCCAGAGCGATCGCCAGTGTCGTGTGACAATCCGCATCCGAAGGGCGGAGCAAGAGTGCACTCCGGCAAACTTGGAT
>Ga0209807_1001161_pt1 | contig 12449 bp, 13 predicted proteins | sample GraSoiAngelo_154_FD_186168 | JGI IMG/M metagenome (GOLD analysis project Ga0209807, IMG submission 186168) | Grasslands soil microbial communities from the Angelo Coastal Reserve, California, USA - 14_1009_13_20cm (SPAdes) (version 2) | ecosystem: Environmental > Terrestrial > Soil > Grasslands ... | reverse complement strand
CCACTTCATGAACGTGCGGATCGCGGTGGGCGCGCAGTAGAGGATCGAGACCTTGTACTTCTCGATGATCGACCACCAGCGGTCCTTGTCCGGAAAGTCCGGCGTGCCTTCGTACATGACGCCGGTCGTCCCGTTCGCAAGCGGCGCGAAGACGATGTAGCTGTGCCCGGTGACCCAGCCGATGTCGGCCGCGCACCAGTACACGTCGTCCTCCTTCACGTCGAAGATGAGCTTGTGCGTGGTCGCGACGCCCGCGAGGTACCCCGCCGTCGTGTGCACGATGCCCTTCGGTTTGGCGGTTGTCCCGGACGTATAGAGCAGATAGAGCATGTGCTCGCTTTCGAGCGACTCGGCCGGGCACTCGGGCTTTTGTCGGTCGACGATCTCGTGCCACCAGAGGTCACGACCCTCGGTCCACGGCACCTCCTGCTTCGTGCGTCGGACGACGAGGACCTTTTCGATGCTCTTCGTCTGGGCGATCGCCTCGTCGGCGTTCGTCTTCAGAGGTACGACGCCGCCTTTGCGGTAGCCGCCGTCGGCGGTGATCAGGACCTTTGCCTCGGAGTCGTTGATGCGACCGGAGAGCGCCTCGGCTGAGAAGCCGCCGAAGACGACCGTGAACGGGGCCCCGATCCGCGCGCAGGCGAGCATCGCCGCAGGCAGCTCCGGGATCATTGGCATGTAGATCGCGACGCGGTCGCCCTTCTTGACGCCGAGCTCCTTCAGAGCGTTCGCGGCGCGGGAGGTCATCCCGAGAAGGTCCTGGTAGGTTATCGCTCGGCTGTCGCCGGGCTCCCCTTCCCAGTAATAGGCGACCTTTGATCCCTTCCCCGCCTTTACATGACGATCCAGGCAGTTCTCCGAGATGTTCAGCTCGCCGCCCAAGAACCATTTGGCGTAGGGCGCCTCCCACTCGAGCACCTTGGTAAAGGGCTTGCGCCACGCCAGGGTCCTCGCCTGCTCGGCCCAGAAACCCTCGAGGTCCTTCTCGGCCCGCTCGTAGATCGCGGGGTCCTTGGCGTTCGCCTGGGCCGCGAATGCCTTCGGCGGCGGAAAGGTCCGGTCCTCGTGGGAGAAGGTCTCGAGCGCCGTCGACGACTTGGTTTCCGTGGCCAAAGCGGCCTCCCCTAAAGGGCGCTCGGCCGGCCCCGGTCGAGCGCCAAAAGATGTGCTCGGTAGTGCTCTGGCAGCATGAGGAGCCAACCAAAACAATTCAAATCGCCGTAGTACGGATGCTTGGCCGTTGCCTTCAGGTCAGGCTCGGCCGGGAACTCCGCGACGAGCCGCTCGGCCGTGGCGACAGCCTTCTCGACGAGGCTGCGGATGCCTGCGCGGCTGACGTCCGAGGCGGCCGGGCGGGGTTGCCCGGTCCGGCCGGAAGGCCCGCCTTGTGCCAGTCGGAGCCCGGTGAGGGCCACGCCTCTCTCGACGATAAGCAGGTGGGTCGCCACCTGACCGAGCCCCCAGTCGTCATCCGACCCCTTGAGCAGGGCCTCGTCGGGCGTCTTTTCCACCCGATCAATGACCCTGTCCCGCTCGATCCCGGTCCCGTCCACCAGGAGGCGGATAGTCTCCCGAAGCCATTCCGGGCGGTCAGCGGGGTCTTCGACCACCAAAAGAGGCACCGTCGCATCATGCGCTCTTGTGCGTTCGTGCAGAATGCGGCGCGAACCAAACAGGCCATAGGCCGCACAGGAGGGACACGTGGCTGGGATCTCGAAGTCGGAGACCCTGAATCGTCTGTCGGAAAAGACCGGTCTGACCAAGAAGCAGGTGGGGCAATTCCTCGATGAACTCGCCTCACTCGCGTACAAGGAAGCGCGGAGCGGCTTCACCATTCCCGGCGTCGGAAAGCTCGTGATCGTTGACCGGAAGGCTCGCATGGGACGGAATCCTGCGACCGGCCAGCCGATCTCGATCCCCGCGAAGCGCGTGCTGAAGTTCCGGATCGCCAAGCAGGCCAAGGACTCGGTGCTCGCAAAGCGGGGCAAATAAGAGCGGAGCCGCACTAGCACTCATCGAGCGAGGTCCGCCGGCCGCGGGAGCGCGGCGGACCTCGTTCTCATTTCCGTGTGACGATGGTTGACGATGACGACCACGGGCGCGGCTGACTGATGCCCGGGCCGAACGTCCCGTTCCCTCCGATGGAGGCGCAGCTCGTGGAGACGCTTCCCGAGGGTGAGCGTTGGCAGTACGAGCCGAAGTGGGACGGCTTTCGCGGCGTGCTCGAAAACGACGCCGGCGAGCTCGCGCTCTGGAGCCGCAACGAGCGGCCGCTGCTTCGCTATTTCCCCGAGCTCCGAAAGCTGGGCGATCTCATGCCGCCACACTCGGCGCTGGATGGCGAGATCGTCATCGAGCTCGACGGCCGGCTCGAGTTCGACGCGATGCAGATGCGCCTGCATCCCGCCGAGTCACGGATTCGCAGGCTCTCGGCGGAAACGCCGGCGCGCTACATCGTCTTCGACATCCTTCTCTGGAACGGCGAGCCGATTCACCAGCGGCCGCTCGCGGAGCGCCGCCAGGAGCTGGAGCGTCTCGCGAAGGGCTTTTCGCTTTCGCCGATCTCGAAGGATCCGAAGCTGGCGCAACAGTGGCTCGAGCGGCTCGAGATGATCGGGCTCGACGGCGTGATCGCAAAGCGCGTCGACCTTCCCTACAAGCCCGGCGCGCGCGACGCCGTCTCGAAGGTGAAACACCACCGCACCTGCGACTGCGTGATCGTCGGATACCGGACCAGCGGGGAGCGTGTGGCAAGCCTACTTCTGGGCTTGTACCGAACGGACGGGACCCTCGACTTCGTTGGCCACACGTCAGGCATCGCGGGTCCGCTGCAGACGCAGCTGCAGAAGATGCTCCCGCCACTCCTCAAAGAGGATCAACACATCGAACAGGAATGGGGCCGCACGCCCGAGGGCGGATCGCGCTGGTCGCAGGGGAAAGACCTTCCGTGGCACGAGATCCGTCCGGAGATCGTCTGCGAAGTGCGGTTCGACAAGATGGAGCAAGAGCGGTTCCGCCACGGCACGCGTTTTCTGCGCTTCCGCCCGGACAAGGATCCCAAGCAATGCACGTGGGAGCAGGTGAAGCCCACGCCCAAGCCCGGTGACCCTCGGCTTGATGATCTCCTCCGTGGAAAGCTCGGCTAGGTCGACTGCGCCCGCAGCGATCCCTGCCGGAGAACGGGGACCGCCGACGCAATCCCGAGAACGAGAGCAATCACGATGACGAGAAGGGAGCCAACGGCATCCGGCTTGACCGTCATCAGGAACACGACGCCCAGTGCGACCGCCGCACGTGCGCGCACCGAGGCGACGAACAGAGGAGCCTGCAACGCTCGGCGTAGGTCTTCCCCTAGAGATCCCTGCCCTGATCGAGCCGCTGCGAGGACCCGCGAAAGACGGATACCGCTCACCGCGCCGAACACCGCGATGAACAGAAGTGACAAGAAGCCGATCCCAATCCAGCCGGTGGGACCCCAGGTGACCGCAGTCATGTAGAGACCGAAGATCAGCAGGGCACCGACGGACGCGCCGCCAAGCGCGCGAATGATTCCGTACATGCCTGCCCATTCGCGAACCTGCTCGACCGTACGTGCGCCTCGCAGCTTAGAGATCCCGACCCAATCGAGCGCGAGCGCCGCGAAGACCCCGAGCGCGCCTGCGATGTGGAAAAAGAGCGCAATCGAATAAAGCGTCAACACATCCTCCAGATTGAGTAATCAGGGCGACCCTGACGTTCGCTTGTGAACAGACCGTGAATGGCGTGTGGAAATCTCGGTGACTCCAGAGAGTCCTAGTACCGCAGGGACTGCACGGTCGCGCGGCCGGGGGCGTTCTCATCGCAGGACCGGCGCTTTTGCGGTCCGGTGGGAAGGAGCCCTGGATGCTTTCGCGCTCTGTCTTCGCCCGCTACCTGATGGTGGCAATCGTTTCGGCCTTCGTGGCCATGGCGACCGTCGCGAGCGGCGTCACCGCACACAACGACGGATTCAACGAGCGAATCCTGAACTGCATCGAAACGCGCGACGCGAACAGCGACCAGTGCATCGCCGCGCTCGAGGTGAGCACAGTCGACTCGAACTTCTTCCGCGTCCTCGCCGACAACCTCGACAACATGCCGGCGAAAGCGGAGCCGCAGCCCGAGGTCGACCTCTACTCGCTGGTCAAGGAATGTGCCGCAACGCAGAACCTCGAGAGCGATGAGTGCGTCGTCGCGCTCGAGCAGAGCGGACTCTCACTCGACGAGTTCAAGGCCAAGTTCGCCGGGAAGCTCGGGTATCTCGCGAAGAATGAGGAGATGACCGCGATGATGAAGAAGTGCCTCGAGCTGAAGACCTCACTCAACGGCAAGTCGCCCGAGGAGCTCTCGGATCTGGTCGAGAAGGTCAACTACGCGTGTCGCAAGGCGCTCGTCGAGTCACACATGGACGCTGCCCAGTTCTGGACGAAGTACCGCTAGAACCACCCACCCACCCCTGCTTCGCTGCGGCCCGAGTCGCTAACGGTGACTCGGGCCGCGCTGCTGTCCGCGATTCCATCCTGATCCGCCGGCTTTCTTCGCGTCGTACTCGGCGCGCCAATCGCGAGGCGGACCCGGACGCGATTTGCGCTGCGGAAGCGTGCGCTTCACCTTCAGCGTGTCGAAGAGCGGATCGAGACTCACCGCTTTGTCCCACATCCCCGCGGTGAGGTCGCCGACCGCATTGATGCGGTCGCGCATCGTCGCCAACGTGAAGTCGCCAGGCTCAACAGCCGCTACCTCGTCCCACCGAAGCGGCGCCGACGCGCGCGCGTCGGGAACGGGACGGATCGAGTACGCAGACGCGATCGTGCGATCGAACGCGTTCTGCCCGTAGTCGACGAACACGCCCGGGCGTCCCGCGACCTTCCATTGCACGGTCGCGATTTCCGGAACGAGTGCCACGATCGCTTTCGCGATCGCACGCGCGATCTCGCGAACAAGTGGAAACTCGAGCTCAGGGATGATCGGAATGAGAATGTGCAGACCCGTCACGCCGCTCGTCTTCGGGTAGCAAGGCAAACCGAGGTCGTCCATGACCCGCTTCCCTGCCATCGCGATCTCGCGCACGTGCGCCCACGGATTGCCCTCCGATGGATCCAAGTCGATGAGGAGGTAGTCCGGCTTGTTCACATCGGGCACGCGGGAGTGCCAGGTGTGGAGCTCGATGCAGCCGAGGTTCGCGATCCACGCGAGACCTGCCGCATCCGTGACGACGGGAAAGTCCGCTTCATTGCCGGACGGGTAGTTGATGTGCACGGTCTCGAGCCAGTCGGGATGCGGCACGGGCACTCGCTTCTGGTAGAAGAAGTCGCCCTCGACCCCGTTGGGGTGTCGCTTCATCTGCATCGGCCGTCGTGCCACGTGGTGGAGGACCGCATCGGCGACGTCGACGTAGTACTGGACGAGGTCGCCCTTGGTCAGGCCCATCTTGGGGAAGAAGACCTTCTCGAGATTGGTGACCTTGACCTCGCGGCCGGCGACGAGCACGCCGACAAACTCTAGAGAAGACTTCGGTAGCGCGGGACGTAAGCCTTCTCGCGTATGAAGGCCAGGATGTCCTTTGGACGTTCCGCGCGCGCGAGCCCGCGTTCGAAGATCACCTCGGCGACGCGGGCCGCGACGCGGAGCTCCGTCCCGAGGATGCCGGACACCGGTGGATACACGAGTCCCACGGCGATATCGCTCGGCGTGACCTGCTCGGCCACGCCACTCGCGGCGGCGATGAACATCTCGTCGGTGACGCGGCGCGCGCCGGTCGCGTAGACCGCCATGCCGATCGCCGGAAAGACGTAGACGTTGTTGCCCTGCCCCGGCACGAACGTGCGATCGCCGAATCGCACCGGCGGGAACGGACTGCCGCCCGCGAACACCGCGCGGCCGGCGGACCACGTGTACGCCTGCTCCGCGGTGCACTCCGACCGCGACGTCGGGTTGGAGTAGGCGAAGATCATCGGGCGCTCGTTGACGCGGGCCATCGTTTCGACGACTCGCTGGTCGAACGCGCCGCCGACCGTGGAGAGCCCGATGATCCCATTCGGTCGCAGGGCCTCGATCGCGTCGACAAAGTCCGCGATGGGCGCTCGGCGCTGGGCGAACGGACGCTGATAGTCGTGGAGCGTTTCGCGATCCGCCGTGACAAGACCTTTGCGGTCAAAGAGCGCGACGCGCGAGCGCACCTCGTCGTCGGCCACGCCCTCATCGCGCATGGCCTTCACCAGAAGATCCGCCGTCCCGACCGCTGCCGATCCGGCGCCGAGAAATAGAAACCGTTGCAGAGCCAACGGCGCTCCGGTGATTCGGAGAGCGCCAAGTATTCCGGCGAGGGCGACGGCGGCCGTGCCCTGGACGTCGTCGTTGAAACAGCAGACGCGCTCGCGGTAGCGCTCAAGGAGACGGATCGCGTCGTTGCCGGCCCAGTCCTCGAACTGGATGAGCGCCCCGGGGAACTCGGCCTCGACCGCGGCGACGAACTCATCGACGAAGGCATCGAGCTCATCGTCGGAGATCCGAGTTTGCTTGAGGCCCAGATACAGGGGGTCTCCGAGCAGGGTCTCGTTGTTCGTGCCCGCGTCGATGAGCACCGGCAGCGTGTACTGCGGGGGAACTCCGCCCGCCGCGGTATAGAGAGCGAGCTTTCCGATCGGGATCCCCATGCCGTTCGCTCCAAGGTCGCCCAGGCCGAGGATGCGCTCGCCGCTCGTCACGACGATGCAGCGGACATCGCGCTCCGGCCAGTTCCGCAGGATCTCGCGGAGGCGGCCCGTCCGTTTGATCGAGAGATAAAGACCGCGCGGCCGGCGGAAGAGATGGCCGAACTTCTGACAGGCCTCTCCGACCGTCGGCGTGTACACGATGGGCATGAACCTCGCGGGATCGGACATGAGAACGCGATAAAAGAGCGTCTCATCGGTGTCCTGGAGCTGCGAGAGGTAGATGTAGCGCTCGAGGTCGGTCGTCTTGCCGTCAAGCTGCGCGAGCGCTCTCCGAAGCTGCGTGTCGAGATCGTCGATTCCCTCGGGGAGCAGACCGAGGAGTCCGAGGGCCTCTCGCTCCTCCTCGCTGAAGGCCGTCGACTTGTTGCGGCGCGGGTCATGTAGGAGATCGGTCCCGCGCGGCGTGGTCATCCGCGGAGGAGGATAAGCGCGTGGACGCGTTCACCCTCGCGGCGACCGTCGCTGCGGTCGTCGCCGGCGCGATCGCTTCGATCTCCGGCTTCGGCATCGGCAGCGTGCTCACGCCGGTCCTCTCGACGCAGCTCGACGTGCGGCTCGCGATCGCGATGGTCTCGCTCCCCCATCTCGCCGGGACGTTCGTCCGCTTCCTCCTCGTTCGAACGCGGATCGACAGAGAGGTGCTTCTCGGGTTCGGCGCGGCGAGTGCGATCGGCGGCCTCGCCGGCGCTGCCTTGCAGACCGTCGTTCAAAGCTCGGCCCTCGCGGTCCTGTTCGGTCTGCTGCTCGTGTTCGCCGGCGTCGGCAGCCTCACCGGTTTCGCGCAGCGGATGAGGTTCAGCGGACGCCGGACGGCGCTCGTCGGCGGCGTCCTCTCGGGACTTCTGGGCGGGCTCGTCGGAAATCAGGGCGGCATCCGGGCGGCGGCACTACTCGGTTTCGACGTCGAGAGGGAGGCGTTCGTCGCGACCGCGACGGCCGTCGCGCTCATCGTCGACGGCGCGCGTATTCCGGTCTATCTCGCGACCCAGGGAGCCGATCTCGGCGCGCATTGGCCGCTCATCTTGGCGCTCTCCATCGGGGCGGTCGTCGGCACGGTCCTCGGAGGGCGCGCGTTGCGGCGGATGAGCGATGCGGTCTTTCGGCGAGTCGTCGGGGTGTTGCTGCTCGCGCTTGGCGCCTACACGCTCGCGCGGGCGGTGTAGCGGGCCGCCGCCAAGTCAAAAGCGGCGGCCCGCGACCGATCTATTCGCAGCCGGACTGAATGCCGTGGTCTGTTTGCCGATTGGCGTTAGCGCCCGGCGGGCAGTTCGCGCTCACGCCGAGCAACGATGAAGTCTGCCCGTTCGTGTAGTTCCCGTTGGCGCCAGGGAAACCGAATGCCGTGGAGTCAAAGGTCCCCGGTGGAGCAAAGCCCCATGCGTCAACCGGCACTCCGATGCTCGGCAGCCAGACCCAGTTGCCCTTGATGATCGGGCCAGGACCTGTCGGGCTCGGTGCGGCTCGGCTCACGTTGGCGCAGCTGTCGGCCAAGGCTGGAACAGCGGTAATGGCGAAGGACGCGAGAACGACGGACGTCGTGATCAGAAAGCGCTTCATACCCTCTCCCCCATGGATTTGCCGTGACCGTACCCTCTATGCGCGGGTCACGTCCGCTTTACTTGCTTCAAGCATCTCGGCAACCCGCTTGTCGTATAGCGCGCCGTATCTCCGAAGCATGCGCGACGCCATGAAGTTGAGCACCGGGGCTTTGATCCCGCGGCTGGTCCACGAGATCGCCGAGTCCACACGCGTCGTCGACGGCCCTTCGGCCTCCGCACGGTCGGTCCGCCATACGGTGCCGACGAACGGGAATTCGATCTGCATCGTGATCTCCTTCGGCGCATTGCAGCCGAGCACCTTGAATACGGTCTTCTGGTTCTCGCCGTGGATGCAGTGGTACTCAGCTCCAACGAGCGACCCGCGAGCGCCGGGATGGAAGTCGACCCGTGGCACACCCATCCAGATCTGGCGAAGCTTCGGGTCCGTGAAGTACCGGAAGACGTCCTCAGGCGTGCCGGGGAAACGGGCGGTGCTGCGGATCTTGGCCGTCGCGGCATCGACGGTCGGCGTTTCCTCGCTCCACACCGCACTCCGAACCGACCGAAGATCGAGGTACGAAGCGTCGACCGCACCCAGGTCGTACTGCTGCGGCGCGGCCACGAATTCAGCGCGCACGCTCTCAGGCCACGTTGCGAGGGCGGATGCGGTCGCGAGGAGATATTCGTGGCCCGGCACCGTGTTCTTCAGGAGCCGGTGGACGAGGTTGACGTCGTTGCCATGAAGCTGCACACGGCCGGCTACCTCGTACCGCGAGAAGGACCCGCGGTGAACGACGAACTTCAGTCCGAGGTCCTGCACGGTCGCGCAGGCGCGACAGGGACAGGTCGTCGCCGAGCGTATGTCACGAAGGCGGCGCTGGAAGACGCGATACGTCTCCCGGAGCCAGTCGATCACACCAACGTCGGTTCGGTCAGTCGTGCAGCAGAGGGCGTCGCCTTCGACCTGATCGACCGTCAGCTTGCCGCCAAAGCTGCGCGAGATCGCTTCCATGAGCTCGGCGAGGATCTCCTGCGAGTGATCCTGCTCGGTGCCGGCGACAAAGGCCGTGTACCCAGAGATGTCCGCCATGACCAAGAGACCTTCCACCGACCAGATGGTACGAGCGCAGCCTGCGCTCGGATCGCTCTAAGCGCCTCGGAGGCGCAGGCGAAAGCGTGCCCCGCCGCCGCCATCGATGGGGCGCTCAAAGGTCACAGAGCCCCCGTGGGATTCGGCGACATCCTTCACGATCGACAGGCCGAGGCCCGATCCGGGTAGATGGCGCGCGTCGTTCGATCGCCAGAAACGATCGAACACCCGGGGAGCGTCCTCCGCCGCGATGCCGGGACCGTGGTCACGCACGGAGATCTCGCCGTTCGCGACGGATACGTCGACGGTCGAGCCCGGCGGGCTGTACTTCGCGGCGTTGTCGAGGAGATTGGTGACTGCGCGCGCGACCCGGACCTTGACGCCATTGATCGTCGACGGAGATGCGGCGACGTTGAAGTGCACCTTCGGATAGCGGAAGGAAACGTCGTCCACCACCTCGTGCACGACCTCGTCGAGCTGTAGCGCTTCGAACGGCATCGGCGTCTCCTCGTCGCGCGCGACCTCGATGAGATCGCCGACGAGTGTGGTGAGGCGCTCGATCTGGCTCACGAGATCGCCGAGTAGCTGTTGACGTTCGACGGGGTCGGTCGGTTGACCGCGCTCGAGGAGCTCGAGGTTGGTGCGGAGGCTGGTGAGCGGGGTTCGCAGCTCGTGCGACGCGTCGGCGACGAGCTGACGCTGCGAGCGAAGCGACGTCTCGAGCTGTCCGAGCATCGCGTCGAAGCTCGTTCCGAGACGGCTGAGCTCATCGCGGCCTTGGGCGGCGACGCGCCGCGAGAGATCCCGTGTCTTCGTAACCTCTTCGACGGTCGCTGTGAGGATTGCGACCGGACGCAAGGCCGTCCGCGCTATGAGTGCCGCCAACCCGGCGCCGAGCACCGCGGCCGCGAGCGCCAGACCAACGAGAGCCAGCCGCGTGCTCGCGAGCGCGGACTCGATCTCAGTAAGAGGGCGAGCGAGCTCGAGCGCGCGGCCGGGGCCGAGCGATACCGCATACAAGCGCCAATGCACATTTTGCACGGTGATGTCCGCGTACGACTCCGGCCGCTGGCCGCTGGCCACCGCCCTGATCTCGCTTGTGACGAGAGCTGGCGCTGCTGTGCCGTCAGCGCTTGTGACGATGCCGGTCGCATCAACGATCTGGGCGAAGATGTCTGGACGTCCAGAGAGGAAGAGCGTTCCCCCCGATCGACCGGGGAAACGATCGTCGGGCCTCGGGCCCAGAAGGCGCGCACTGTTCGCGGTGTCCTGGAGCGTCCCGTCGAACTCCGTCAGAAGCCTGCCCTGGACCATCACATACATGACCGCTGCCGCCGCGATCGCTGACGCTGCCACCGCCGCGGCGACCAGAAGAGTCAGCCGAAGTCGAAAGCTCACGGTTCCTTCATGACGTAGCCGACCCCGCGAACCGTTTGGATCACGCGCGGCTCGCCGCCCATCTCGAGCTTGCGTCGGAGGTAACCCACGTACACATCGAGCGAGTTGGAGTCGGGGCCGAAGTCGTATCCCCACACTCGATCGAAGATGACGTCGCGCGGAAGCACCTTGCGCGGGTTGGCGATGAACAGCTCGAGAAGTGAGTACTCGGTACGGGTGAGCGGGATCATCCGGTCGCCACGGTGGCACTCCATGGCGTCGCGATCGAGCGAGATGTCCGTGAAGCGGAGCACGCCGCGCGCTTTCGCGCCGTCGTCGCCGCGACGCCCGAGGGCTCGGATCCGCGCGAGCAACTCGTCGAGTGCGAACGGCTTCACGAGGTAGTCGTCGGCGCCCGCATCGAGTCCTTCGACACGGTCGCGTACGGCCGCGCGCGCCGTGAGCATGAGCACGGGTACCTGATTGCCGGAGGCGCGGAGGCGGCGGCACACCTCGACGCCGTCGAGGCCAGGCAAACCGAGGTCGAGCACCACGGCGTCGTAGGGGTTGGTCATCGCGAGCTCTAGCCCGGCGGGGCCCTCTCTGGCTAAGTCGGCCTTATGACCGGCGCCGCGCAGGGCGCGCTCGACCGCATCCCTGACGGCAGGCTCATCTTCGACTAAAAGGACACGCATTGGTGTCGAGTTTACGAGCGGGTGCGGTAAGAACGGCCTAAGGAAGAGGCTCCTTAACGAACTCTTGGAATCCTTTCATGCAACGAACGGCCGCCGACCGTTTGCTAGTCATGTACACGACCTCGGAAAGGGGATCGCGTGAACGCAATACAGCCAGCGAAAGCACTTCTCATCGCGGCGGTCATCGGGCTCGGCCTCTCTGGCGGGTTCGCGGCAGCCGCCTTCCTACCCGGCGGTAGCGCCCCGGCGGCGGTCTCTCAGATCTGGGATCAGACCGTCGGGCAGATGTTCGGCAACGGCCTCGGCGAGAAAGGCTCGTACTTCACGGCCGCGGCGACGTACATCGGGATCACCGAGGCGCAGCTCCGGACCGAGCTCGGAACGGACAAGAGCCTCGCCGATGTGGCGATCGCGCACGGAAAGACACGCGACGGACTCATCGCCGCTCTCACGGCGGCGCAGCAGCAGAACATCGCGACCCTCGTCGACCAGAAGGGGATCGGCGCGCGGCCCAACCCGGCGAACGGTCCCGGACCGGGCTTCGGCCGCGGACCTGGTGGCCGGAACGTGATCGGCGACTCGGTGGCAGCGGCGGCGACCTACCTCGGTACGACCACCGCAGACCTTGAGACGAAGATGCGAGCGGGCCAGACGCTCGCGCAGATCGCGAACGCGACCGCGGGAAAGAGCCGCGATGGTCTCCTGAACGCGCTCGTCGCCGACGCGACCGCGAAAATCGACGCCGCCCAGAAGGCCGGCACGATCACCGCGGATCAGGCGACCCAGCTCAAAGCGAACCTCTCGACGCGCCTCGCGCAGTTCGTGGACAACAGCGGCTCGTTCCCCGGGCGGCGTGGCCGCTAGCCGCAACCGGTTAGCTCTTTCCGCAGACGGTGCGGGACTCACTAGGTCCCGCACCGTCCCCGTTTGGATGCTCAAGCTGACCGCAGTTGCGACGGTCCTAAACGTGTTCTTCTTCGGATTCGGCTACGCCAACGCGAACGTGAAGCAA
>Ga0209807_1001158_pt1 | contig 12464 bp, 10 predicted proteins | sample GraSoiAngelo_154_FD_186168 | JGI IMG/M metagenome (GOLD analysis project Ga0209807, IMG submission 186168) | Grasslands soil microbial communities from the Angelo Coastal Reserve, California, USA - 14_1009_13_20cm (SPAdes) (version 2) | ecosystem: Environmental > Terrestrial > Soil > Grasslands ... | reverse complement strand
TGTGGCAATGCTCGATGGCCTGCGGAAAATTTTCATGCTGCTGCTCGTACGCGCAGATGTTGAGATGACCAAGCGGATCGTGTGCATTGATTTCAACCGCGGAGCGAAAGTGCGGAATGGCCTCATCGTATCGGCCTTCATTAACCAGAGCTCCGCCCAGGCTGTCTTCCGCGACGAAATTTCTGCTTGTAACCTCAAGCGCATGGGACCACAGCGTAATGCTGTCGTGCCAGTAGGCGAGCTGTCGGTGGGTAAGTAGAGAAAAAATGAGGAGCACGAGAACGGTTGGGATTCCTAGCCCCCGCGTCGGCAGATGCTTGTGCTGAGCCCAGTCGGCGACTCCCCAAGCGATCATCACGAATAATCCGATCAATGGTAAATACGCATACCGGTCGGCCATCGACTGCCCGCCGACCTGCACCAAACCGATCATGGGAACCAAAGTGCCCAGAAACCACAACCAGCCCACCAGCAAATATCGCCGTCGCCGTGCTGCCCATACTCCGGCGCTAATAAACCCTAAAAGCAACGCCGCTGCGACTGCCTGCCACGCTTGCAGTGACTCTCCTGGATGAGGGTACATCGCGGCGAGATGCGATGGCCAAACGGCCTTGCCCAGATAGCGCGCGTAGGCAAGCAGAGCGTTTCCGAAGCGCACGGCAAACGGATATTCGATTTCGGAGCGGACAGCTCCGCCGGCGCTCTGCGCCTTCATGGTAATGATTGCGCTGGCAGCGGAGAGGGCAAACAGGGGGAGTTTCTCGATAACGAGCGATGAGAACCCTCGCTGGGCTACCTTGTTCGAGAACTCGTGCGTAGAACCCACACGGCCGAGTGGCCAATAATCCCACAGCAATAGAACGAGCGGAAACGTAATCACCTGCGGCTTCGCCATCAATCCCAGGGCGAAGAGAGCGGCTACGACCAAATAGCGTCTCACCTCCGGCTTTCGCACATACCAGTCATAGGCTCCCAAGGCCAGCAGAAAGAAGAGCATGCTCAGAACGTTCTTGCGCTCCGAGGCCCAGGCCACCGATTCGACGTTAATAGGATGTAAGGCAAAAAGCGCAGCCACCGCGAAGCTTCTCCAAGCAAAACCTGTTGCCCGCTGCAGGATTAGGAACAGCAGCATCGCGTTGACTGCGTGGAGCAAGAGATTGACGTAATGATGCCCGTCAGGATTGAGCCGGAACAATTGACAATCCAGAGCGTGCGAAAGCCAAGTGAGCGGATGCCAGTTGGCCTGCTCGAGACTAGAGAATGCCCAGCGAATCGTGCCCCAAGTCAATCCGGCACGGACGTGAGCGTTCTCAGTAATGTAACGGTCGTCATCGAAGTTGACGAACGAGTTTTGATTGACGCGGTTATATACGACCAGAGTCGCTGCGATCAGAAAAAGGCATAAGACCCGTGAGAGCTTTTCGGGTGAGCCGAAGAAATCCTGCGACTTAGGCTCTATCGCGGCTTTTTGCTTTAGCGCAACAGGCACATCCGGAATTTAATCACACCGAACTTTAACCCGATACTCAGAATAAGCGGTGATGGAGTGTATTTTGCGGAAACCGTTGTGATTCTCTTGCAAAAACAAGCCCGGTGTTCGTTCCTTTTGCGTGCAGTTTCGCTCTTCCGACAGAGAAGCGAATTTCTGTAGGTGCGGAAACCTGCACCGCAACCCTCATGAGACTTCCATGAACGTCCCAAACTGACACAACTTGTCAGAGTTTCGCCAAAATCTGACACGAAGGAGGCCAAATCCACGTAAAGCATTAGGCGGGCGAAGGCTGGCAGGCATTGAAAACAAAGTATCTAGCTTATCTCGGGCCGCGCCCAATGGTAACTTTCGGCTCTGGCCGATAAAATGCCTTACATAACGCCAGTTGGGTCTACTGAGACACAAGATTTCTTAATCGGAGAAGAGGGGACAAAACGAGATGCGGAAACAGAAGGGTTTCTCACTGATCGAGTTGCTGATCGTGGTCGCGATCATTTTGATCATCGCTGCGATCGCCATTCCAAACTTGCTGCGGGCTCGCATTGCGGCTAACGAAGCGTCGGCCGTCAGCTCGCTGCGCACTATCAACACATCTGAGGTTACATACAGCACAACCTATCCGACCGTCGGCTACGCGGCCACTCTGGTGGCACTCGGACCGGCTGACGCCACATGCTCTGGAGGTCCGGCCCAGGCCAACGCTTGCATGTTGGACTTCAACCTAGGTAGTGCCGCCACCACCGCGAAGAGCGGCTACCTGCTTGATGCCGCCAACGACGGCAACGTTCCATCGCTGGTCTACACGGCTGGGGCTGGTGCCCAGACCTGGAACCAAACCGGCGTGCGCAGCTTCTGCTCAGTGCAGGATGCCGTGCTCCGGTTCCTGGTACCAGCTGCGACTACGGCACCTACCACCGTTCCGGCGACCTGCTTGACATACACCATCATGCAGTAAGAAGTTGGCGAAGTACCTGGGGGAGGGTACCGAGCCAGGAGCAACGGAGCAATCCGTTGCTCCTTTGTTTTTGCAAGAGCCGTTTGTGACTGATCTAAACCCATCTTGCACCTATCCTGTCACAGTTCGACTTTCAAGTGACAGATTATGTCAGAGACGGTCGTCTCGCAGCCTACTCCTTCCTGAACTCCCATTTGTTTTCTTTGGCTTACACGTGGCAAGTGAGCTCTGAAATTGCCGCTCCAATGGCCAGCAAAATGCCTATCTAAGAAATGACTTCGGAGTCGAAGCAAAGGCAGGCTAATGTGAACACGCGCGACAACAAAGGGTTTTCACTCATCGAGCTTTTGATCGTGGTCGCGATCATTCTCATCATTGCGGCAGTTGCGATCCCTAACTTACTGCGTGCCAGAATCGCGGCCAATGAGGCTTCGGCTGCCCAGTCAATGCGCCAAATCAATACCGCCCAGTTCGCCTATAACGCGGCATATCCCAATATTGGGTATTCCACCGACCTCGCGAGTCTGGGGGGACCGCCGCCGTGCTCGCCATCTTCCACAACCGCTTGCTTGTTGGATAATACGTTGGCGTCGGCAATAACCGGAAGCGGTGGAAAGAGCGGCTATGTGTTCGCAGCTACCGGGATCGCCGGTGGGGCGCTGACAACATCGTTCATTTCTGGAGCTTCTCCGGTTACCTTTGGCACGACGGGCGCGCGAAATTTCTGTTCGACTGAGGATGGCGTCATCCGATTTAACGCGGGTGGAACCGGTAGCGTACCCGTGACCACCGTGGCCGCTTGCCAAGTTTTCACCATGATGCAGTAGCAAGTTTGGCGAAGTACCTGGGGGAGGGTACGGAGCCGTGGGGGAGCCGCGTAGGCGCGGCTCCCTTTTTGGTGTGCCGAGCATGTTCGACAGCTTGAGGGTGAAAGTCCCTTTGACAACCTGATGGAGGTGAAGTCATAGCGAAGCGCAAGGGCGTCGTCGCGAGGCGGGGTCTGAAAGAAGCGTGGAGCAAAGGCGCGAGCCGATGAACAAAAACCGGATGAAGAGGCCTACGGCAGCGGGCGAGCGGGCCAGAAACTGCGAAGCCCACATCCATCAAGGCTGCTGGTGGTAAATCCGGCGGTTGTGCGCGGAAGGCGGTCGAACTTACCTCGGGAGATCTGCGGCGTGTCCCGGAATCGGGACTGCGGGTGCAGCGATGCACTCGGACCGCGCCGTAGAAGTCAGCAGAGGGCGCAGTAGTCGCGCGAGCGGCGAAGGCCGGAACGGAAGGGAGCGGCGAGTAGTCGGCGGGACTCGATGAGCGACAAGCGGCCGAAGAACCAGCTACAGATGGCGCTGGCCTTCACCGACGAGGGGAGGAGTGAAGCTCCGAAGGCTCGGCGGGAAGGGACCGAATCGTTCACGGCGAAACGCGCGTGCGAAAGCCCGGCGATCCCAGAGCAAGTGATGGAAGAGGTCTGCGGGCGAGAGAACTGCCTGCGGGCTCTACGACGAGTGAAGACCAACAAAGGCAGTCCCGGGATCGACGGCATGAAAGTCGGCGAGTTGCCGGGCTACCTGAAACAGCACTGGCCAGCCATCCGGGAACCACTGCTGAGTGGAACCTACCAACCACAGCCGGTGAGGCGAGTCGAGATCGCCAAGCCCGACGGCGGAGTGCGTAAGCTGGGCATTCCGATGGTGCTGGATCGGTTTATCCAGCAAGCAGTGATGCAGGTTCTGCAAGGCAAGTGGGACCGGACGTTTTCCGAACACAGTCACGGTTTTCGACCGCAGCGGTCGGCGCATCAGGCGGTGGCCAAGGCGCAGCAATATATCGCCGAAGGCAAGCGCTTTGTGGTGGACCTCGACCTGGAAAAGTTTTTCGATCGAGTAAACCACGACAAACTGATGGCGGCGATCGCACGGCGGGTGAACGACAAACGGATGCTCAGGTTGCTGCGAGCGTTTCTGGAGTCGGGGGTGATGGAGAACGGGCTGGTGAGTCCGGTGGAGGAGGGGACGCCGCCAGGCGGGCCTTTGTCTCCTCTGCTATCGAACCTCGTGCTCGATGAACTCGACCGAGAGTTGGAGTGGCGCCAGCATCGCTTCGTACGCTACGCGGATGATTGCAATATCTACGTGGCCAGCGAGCGGGCAGGGAAACGAGTCATGCAGAGCGTGACGAATTTCATCCGGCGACGGCTCCAACTCAAGGTGAATGAGGCGAAGAGTGCGGTGGCGCGAGCGCAGCAGCGGAAGTTTCTGGGCTTTAGCTTTACGGGCGGAGCGGAAGCGAAACGGCGGATTGCGCCGAAAGCTCTGCTCCGCTGTAAACAACGAGTGCGGGAACTGACGCGACGGACACGAGGTGTCAGCCTGAAGCAGATGACGACCCAGCTAGCCGAGTATTTACGCGGCTGGAAGAGTTACTTCGGCTTCTGCGAAACGCCCTCGGTGCTGCGAGCTCTGGATCAGTGGATACGGCGCAGGCTGCGATCCGTGATCTGGAAACAACGGAAGCGACGTGCCAGTTGGCGGCTGGCAGACAGCCCCGTGCTGCACACTGCGTTTCCCGTTGCCTACTTCGACTCGCTGGGTCTTCCGCGCTTGTCCGAGGGCTAGCTCAACTCCTCCGAACCGCCGTATGCGGACCCGCATGTACGGTGGTGTGGCAGGGGCGAGCGGGTGACCGCTCCCCCTATGCCGATTCACACCCGGATCCCCGGAATGAAAAAAGGCGAGCGTGTTGCCCGCCTAAACCGCAAAACCGGCCGCTTACTCGATTCCCGCCTGCACCACGTGGACGATGTTGTTGCGAACCGCGTACAGCACCAGATCGCTCACGGAATGGAGTTGCAGTTTCCGCATGATGTTCGAGCGATGGGTTTCAGCAGTCTTAACGCTCAAACCTAATGCAACCGCCACCTCTTTCGTGCTCTTTCCCTCCGCCAGCAACTGAACGATTTCCCGCTCACGTGGCGTCAGTCGGTTACGGCCCACGGTCACCGGGCTGGTTGGAGTTCCACCTTTGAGATAGCCTTCCAGCACCATGGCCGCGACTTTCGAAGTAAAGTAGGTCTTGTCCCGTCGCAAGGCTTCGACGGCAGCGACCAGATCCCGCGCCGCGTCCGATTTCAGCAGGAAGCCACGTGCTCCCGCATTGAGCACCTCACGCACCACCTGGTCGGAATCATGCAAAGTCAAAATCAGCACTTTGGCCTGCGGGTTCGTTTTCAGAATCTGGCGTGTTGCCTCCAGGCCGTTCAGGCTGGGCATGCCGATGTCGAGGATGACGACATCGGGCTTCAACTGTTGGGCTTTCTCCACCGCTTCGCGACCGTCCGCGGCCTCGCCGCAGACCTCCCAGTCGGGTTGTGCCTGCAAAAGGGACATTAAACCCTTGCGCACAACTTCGTGATCATCGGCTATGAAAATTCGAAACGTTGCCATGGCTCACCTCCGTGAGACATTCCTCCACAAGGCTTAAGCTAGCGCGGACCCCTCGTCGAGAGTACAGAACGTACTCTGCCATTGTAGGCGCAGAATGCCGAAAGCACAGTAATTGCCAAATCGTAACTGGCTTATAAAATTAGGAATGTCAAAGACCTGGGAGATTCCCACCGTGTAATTCTTACTGATACCGAGCCGCAAGATTGTTAACTTGGTGCAATCTTTTTCCTTCGCGAAGTCCTTCCAGCTTCTACTCTGCTTTCGATGCCGCACCCTCCCTTGGCGGCTACACCCGCTATACGAGACCCCCGACTCAGCAGCTATGGGTCTGGCGAAGTTCGCCCTCGGTGAGTGCAGCTTCGCTTACGGCCCCAGCTTCCGTCCCGCTTAACGACATGGGGACCACACGCAAGCCGCGGGCTGGTTCGAGCACTAGCGTCATGCTGTCCGCACAACGGCCACACAGCCAGAAATGGGCCGTCTGGCGCTCCGGCTTTTCATCGAACGGCGAATTCGTGTCATCACTTGCCGCTACCGAGATCGACACCACCTCGAACTGGAACAGCCGCCCTTCACAAAATGAATGCAAGGGAGCATAACAATTCGGATTAACGCAATGTACGAGCATGAGACCCCCGCTACAGGAAGAATTTTTGCCGCATCTTCAAACGACACAAATGCAATGACGCCTTGGCGTCAATATTCCCGGCGAACGTTATAAGTTGCAGTGCTCGATTCCAATACTGTTTCCCCTGTATTTTCGATAGAAAAATCTGCGTACCGGGTTCCTTTCCCTGGAAATCCCCATTGAAGCTTGCTCGCTGCTTGGATGCAGGAACTTAGTGCCAAAAGAGATTAAAAGATGGCAAACGTGGGGATGGCGCCGTCATCTCACGATCTGGATCTCCGGTGCGCGGACGTCATGCCCAGAGCTGTGAAAATCTCCCACCACAAGTCGCAGCAAACCGCTGCTCCTCTGATCCCGCCAAAACCGACTATCGCTAATCTGCGCACCGCTGCGGCGGGCTGTAAAGCTTGCGACCTTTGGGAGCGGGCTACCCAGACCGTGTTCGGCGAAGGCAGCGTCCACGCCAAAGTGGTCTTCGTTGGCGAGCAGCCTGGAGACAGAGAGGATCTCGCTGGTCATCCCTTCGTGGGTCCTGCCGGACGGCTGCTCGATCAGGCTCTGGCCGAGGCCGGTATCGCGAGAAATGACGTATACATTACGAACGTGGTGAAGCATTTCAACTGGGCGCCAGATCAGCGCGGAAAAAGACGCATCCACAAAAAACCCCGCTATTGGGAGATCAATGCCTGTCGTCCCTGGCTCGACGCTGAGCTTGCTGTGGTGAAACCTGAAGTTCTGGTGTGCCTGGGCGCGACTGCTGCGCAGGCCTTGCTGGGCAAGGATTTCAGCGTTCTGCGACGGCGTGGCGAACTTGTGAAGTCTTCCCTGGCGCCACATGTAATGGCAACCGTGCACCCATCGTCAATCCTGCGAGCCATTGACGACGAATCGCGCCGCCAGCAGATGCAGGCCTTTATAGAAGACTTGAGAAAGATCGTTCCCCTGATCCACAAGGTCGGCAAGGCGGCATAAAAAGTCGGCGGCCACCGCTGGTTCCGATCTTGCTGGTCCCATCGGCGACCGCCTTCGGGTCACAAGGAGGATTCTTCTTTTAGATACTCCTTCCGGCTTTTAGCGAGAATCCGGCCTGTGCTGTAGCTTCAGATCAAGATTCCTGTAGGTGCGGTAAGGATTAAGACGCGGGAATCCGGCTTTGCTTTTTTGCTGAGTTGCTGAAAGCTTTTGCTTTCGGGCAAAGTTGCGGGTTCTAATCTCACCCGATATTCTTCACCAATATGCCAACAACGCTGGTGGAGTGCGTCCCGAATTTCTCCGAAGGACGCGACAAAACAAAGGTTGACGCAATCGTCGACGCCATGAAGGTGGATGGCGTGTACCTGCTTGATCGTGAAATGGATGCTGACCACAACCGCTCCGTCATTACCCTGGTGGGCGAGCGCGAGCCGATTCAGGAAGCGGCGATTCGCGGTGTGGGCAAAGCTGCGGAGTTAATAGACTTGAACACCCATCAGGGAGCGCATCCGCGCATGGGCGCGGCCGACGTCGTGCCGTTTATTCCGATTGAAGGCGTGACTCTCGAAGACTGCGTCGCTATGGCGCGGCATGTAGGCCAGCAGATTTGGAAGCGGTATCAGATTCCGGTTTATTTGTATGAGGCGGCTGCGACAACCCCCGAGCGGCAGAATCTGGAGAGCATCCGGCGCGGCCAGTTTGAAGGCATTCGCGCCGAGATCGCTACAAATCCTGCAAGGAAGCCGGATTTCGGCGATCCCCGAGTGCATCCCACCGCCGGAGCCACGGTCGTGGGGGCAAGAAAATTCCTCATCGCCTACAACATTTTCTTGAACACGCCCGATGTGGAGATCGCGAAGAAGGTCGCGAAGGCGGTGCGCTTTTCGAGCGGCGGGATGCGCTTCGTCAAGGGCGCGGGCTTTCTGGTGCGCGGCCTTGCTCAAGTGTCGATGAATCTGACCGACTTTGAGCAGACGCCGATCCACCGTGTGTTTGAGTTAGTTAAACGCGAGGCGGCACGTTATGGCGTGGCGCCGGTTTCAAGCGAAATTGTCGGCCTGATTCCGAAAAAGGCACTGGAGCAGGCTGCAGAGTGGTTTCTGCAGGTTGAAAACTTCGATTCGTCTCTGGTTCTGGAGAATCGGCTGACCGCCGTCATGGGTGGGAAGATGGCTGCGGGCGGCTTGCGAGCAGGAGTCGAGCCCTTTGTGGAGCAACTGGCGGCACCTACGGCGACTCCCGGCGGCGGGAGCGCGGCCGCGGCTAGCGGTGCAATGGCGGCGGGACTCGCCACAATGGTGGCGTCGATGTCGCGGGGCAAGAAAGCGTACGCACAGTACGAGCCCGAGCTGAGCGACGCCATTGCGCGGCTATCGCAATTGCGAGAAGAGTTAAAGGCGGCGATCGATTCCGACGCGGAGTCTTACAACGCGGTAATGAAGGCGTACAAGGCGGCCAAAAGCTCCGCAGAAGGGGACGGACTTATTGATGTTGCTCTGAAACAGGCGACCAGTGTGCCTTTGAGCGTGGCCGAGCGAGCGAGAGAAGTGGCGAGCATCGCTGAGAAGCTCAAGCCGATTACGAATCCGAATATGAAGTCAGACTTGACGACAGCTTCGGCTCTGGCGCTGGCAGCGATTGAGGGAGCATTAGCAAATGTCGAGATTAATCTCGAATCGTTGAAAGACGAGCGCTTCGTTGCCGACACGCGGCAACGGGCCGGATCACTGAAAGTTTGATGGGAGATAACGGAAAATGGAGATCTCGCTTCGCTCGGAATTACAAGTTCTCAATGTGTCCGATGGCGGACTTCTGCGATAGGCTTCCTAGTTGACCAGTCGCATTCCATTGCACTTTCGTTTAATTCCGTCCCTTCTACCTGGCATACAATGGACCCTAACGTGAGTTGACTCCGCGAAGGCAGCTCGCATCTAAGTGCATATCCTGAGGTATTTATGAAGAAAGCTATCGTGTGTGTGATTGCGCTGGCGCTTTCCACCACTCTCTGGGCCATGCCGCTTGGCTCTTCGGCGCGGACTGCAATTCCTTCGGATATTCAACAGATCATTTCCGTCGATTATCGCGCGCTTAAGAATTCGGACACCGCGCAGGCGCTCAAGGCCCAGGTCTTACCAGAGAGCCTCAAGCAGTTTGAAGGCGCGCTGAAGAGTGTTGGCATCGACCCAGACAAGGATGTCGAGCAGCTCACATTCGCTTCATATCGCGCGGGCAAACAAGGCGTGCGGGTCATCGGAGTCGCGCAAGGCCAGTTTTCCACCACGGCCGTGCTGAAGAAAATGCGCCTGCAAAAGGTACGGCCGATGAAGTATCACGAGCTGAACACCTATCCGATGCCGGGCGGCATGCAGATGGCTTTTCTCGATGATGACACGCTTCTCTTCGGTGATCTCGGAGCGCTCAAAGGCGCGCTCGACGCTCGTGACGGTTATACCTCGGCAGTGGATGCCAACAGTCAAATCGTCGACATGATCGGCGCCGTAGATTCCGGCATGGTTTGGAGCGTTCTCGACCAACAGGGCACGCAAAACATGCTGCGCTCCGCACTCGGAGACGCTGCCGGCCTCGCGGACTATGACACGGTCAAGAAGCGCATCTTGGGCTCGCGCTACACCATGAATTTTTCGAGCGGTGTGAACTTTGATTTGGATGTGATTACATCGGATTCGATGACCGCCACCACCCTCTCATCTTTGGTAAAAGCGGGAATGCTTTATCGCAAGATGACAGCTACGCCGATTGAGAAGACTGCGCTGGAGAATGTGATAGTCGACTCCGACAGCTCGAAACTGCAAATGCACTTCAAAACTGACGACAAAAAGTTCCAATCGTTGTTGCACTCGCAATTGTTTGCAGCGGTATCGAGATAGGTTTTTCTAACTTGCGCGCTCTGCGATCGCTTTGCGGGCCTTTGCGGTTAAAGTCTTTTACTTTGGGTTGATGGTTTTCGCCGCGCGAGCTTCTCTCCGCTGTCTTGCCCAGCCTTTCTTGTTGATCTGCCGCGCTCGGCCCAGTGCCAGCGATTCTTCGGGGACATCTTCCGTCACACACGAGGCGGCGGATACGTAAGCTCCTTTGCCCACGCGCACCGGAGCGACCAGAGTGGCATCGCTGCCGACGAAAACCCCGTCTTCAATTACAGTCTTATGCTTGTGCACTCCATCGTAGTTACAAGTGATCGTCCCCGCTCCAATGTTCACTCCCTCGCCAATCTCAGCATCGCCAAGATAGGTCAGGTGATTCGCTTTCGAGCCTTTCCCCAACTTGATCTTCTTTGTCTCCACGAAATTCCCCACGTGCGCGCCTACCCCGATGTGGCTCTCGGGGCGCAGATGGGAATATGGGCCGACTATCGCCTTCTCGTCGATGCTGGCTCCCTCTAGAACACAGGCGTGGCGGATGAGAACGCCATCCGCAATTTCGCAATCCCGGATCACGCTGTAGGAGCGGACGCGGCAATCGCTCCCAATGCGCGTGCGGCCGAGGATTTGCACGAACGGCTCGATGATCGTATCAGCGCCGACTTGGACGTCAGTGTCAATCACGCAGCTTTGCGGGTAGAAAATTGTCACGCCTTCAGCCATAAGCTGGTGGCACTTGGCCATTCGCAGACGCTGATCGATATCCGCCAGCTCAGCCCGAGTGTTGCCACCGAGAATCTCGCAGGCATCGTTTGCTTGAATCGCGACTACACGTTGTTTCGCTTTACCCAGAACCGCAGCCATATCCGTAAGGTAAAACTCGGCATGCGGATTATTGGTGCTGAGCTTGTCGATGTAAGCGAAAAGCGGTTTCACTGCAAAAGCGTAAAAGCCGGAGTTGATTTCGCGGATTTTCTGCTGCTTGGGCGTGGCGGACTTCTGTTCAACGATCGCCTGCACATCGTCACTCTTTGCGCTTTTCCGAATTACGCGTCCATAGCCCGTGGGGTCAGGAAGCACCGAGGTGAGGATCGTCATCGCGGCTTTCGTCCGAACATGGAAGTTGCGCAACTTCGTGATGGTCTCCGGCGTAATCAGCGGGGCGTCTCCAGAAAGGACTACGACGTGATCGTATGGCGCCAGAACCTCACGGGCCACCATAAGCGCGTGCCCGGTTCCGCGCTGCGGATTTTGCAGCACGAAATTAATTCCAGTGTGAGCGACGGCTTCGCGCACGCGCTCGGCTTCGTGCCCGATGATGGCATAAACATCTTTTGGCACAACTACTTTGGTTGCGGCAGCAACCACGTGCCCGAGCAGCGGCTTGCCACCCACTTCGTGCAGCACTTTAGGATGCTTCGATTTCAGCCGCGTGCCTTTGCCGGCAGCCATGATCGCGATCGCCAGCCGCTGCGGCTGCGCGCCCTTACGCTTCGTGTCCGACATTCAGATCAATATAACCGAGAAACTCGCCAGCAGGCTGAGTTTGGGATTTACCACAGAGGACACAGAGGAGCACGGCAGTCGAAGGGCCGCTGTCCCTACGTGGTCTTCGTAGAAGATTGCGAAACTAGCACCAGAAGATCTTGCGCGACACGATCGGTCGCGTGGCGAGCTACAGTAGCCTCATCCAGGTAATCACCCAGCACCGGGCGCACGCCCAACTCTGCAACCGAATCGAGGTCCGCCACAATTTGCGCCGCAGCTTCCAGAGCATACTTGGCTTTCAGTTCTGCCGAGACTGGAGTGCGATTGATGAGCGCATAATCGAACAGGCGCTCGGTTTGCGCATGATGGTTGAGAGCGCGGATGTGATCGGCGGCGCTTAGGCCCAAACTTTCATTGGCCTGCGTCATTAGATTACAAACGTACACTTTGATGGCAGATGAATTCACGATCGCTTGCGGAATGCCGTGTACCAGAAGGTTAGGAATCAGGCTGGTGAACAGTGATCCCGGCCCGATGGTGATGAGATCGGCCCGGGCGATGGCTTCGAGTGTCTGCGGCAATGGCTCGACGTCGGGAGGATCCAGCA
>Ga0209807_1001157_pt1 | contig 12467 bp, 8 predicted proteins | sample GraSoiAngelo_154_FD_186168 | JGI IMG/M metagenome (GOLD analysis project Ga0209807, IMG submission 186168) | Grasslands soil microbial communities from the Angelo Coastal Reserve, California, USA - 14_1009_13_20cm (SPAdes) (version 2) | ecosystem: Environmental > Terrestrial > Soil > Grasslands ... | reverse complement strand
CCGAGTCTCACTTCTGCTGATTTGTGCGGTTTGTTTTTCACCCTTGCTTCGGGCGCAAAAACTGAAAGACGACATTTCCTGCTACTCGGATCACAAGGACAATGCTCCCCACAAGAAAAAACTTTGGGACGGCTATGAAATCTCACTAGGGCCCTCGCGAGATCCTGAGGCCGTAGAAGAAAAATGCACGGCTGCCATCTACAACAGTACGGGCCGTGTAGTGTTTCGCACCAACGGATTCAACGTGGTGTTCGATGAAGAACAGACGGGAAAAGATTTTGATGGAGACGGCAAGCCCGAAGTGGTGTTTCGGACTGATACGGGCGGGGGAATGCACTGCTGCTGGGGCTACATTGTTTATTCACTTTCGCCAAAACCGCACAAGCTGTTCGAGATTGATATGGCTGGCCGTGTTGATTTTGAGAAAGACAAAGACGGAAGGATGGTGATCTGGAAGAGAACGGCTGGGCCTTATGGATTTACGTCGAATGCGAGAACCCCGTTTGCAGAAAAAGTTCTGCGCGTCCGTGAAGGAAAGCTGGTGGATGCAACGCCGGAATTCTGCGGGAAGATTTTGAGCGACGAGTCTGAAGACTACCAGGCCGATCAGCGCCAGCTGACACCTGAAAACCTGAAGAAATTGGAAACAACCGGGACTGGAGACTGGAACAACGAAGATGCTGTGAGCGCGCTGCTATCGCGGGCGTTGCAATACGTGTTCTGCCAGAGATTTGACGAAGCCATGAAGGAGCTTGATTTGTGGCCTGAAGGCGACCGCGGGAAAATGAAAATAGGGTTCGCAGACGCTATTCGAGAGCAGTATCCCGAATTTGCGGCGAAGCTGAGCGAATCCGCTGAAAAGAAATAGCGAAAGAAACGCCTGGAGTATACTGACCGTCGCTACGCTGAACACCATCTTGCGGTGAAACTTCCCGCTTTGGCGTGCGTCTGGTACAAAAGGGTCGTTCTTTGTCTGCCGTTCCGACTCGCCACTTTGCAGATTCCGAAAGGTTGAAAATACGGAGGAGAAATGGTTTCGAAAACTGATCGAGCCAGCCGAGCATTCGCGCTGCTCGCAGCACTCGTGCTGATGTGGACTGCACCCGCCAAGGCAGGGCCTTCCAGCGCGACCGAGTTCAGAGTTCCCGTGGAGTATTATAAGCTGCCGAATGGACTGCGCGTGGTGCTCTCGCCGGATCATACTTCGCCGACAATTTGCATAGGCGTGTACTACCGGATTGGATTCCGGATCGAGCCGAAGGACCGGACAGGGTTCGCGCACCTGTTCGAGCACATGATGTTCCAGGGTTCGCAGAACCTGGGAAAGATGGAATTCATCAAGCTAGTTCAACAAAACGGCGGAATCCTGAACGGATCGACACGATTCGACTTCACGAATTACTTCGAAGTGCTGCCTGCAAACAAACTGGAGACCGCGCTGTGGGCCGAAGCAGACCGCATGGGCGGGCTGGCGGTGAATGAAGACAATTTGAAGAACCAGCAGGGCGTAGTCGGGAACGAAGTGAAAGTGAACGTGCTGAACCGTCCATATGGTGGCTTCCCGTGGATTGACATGCCGATGGCCGCGAACACCAACTGGTACAACGCGCACAACTTCTACGGAGACCTGAAGGACATCGAAGCGGCGACGCTCACGGACGTGCAGGCGTTTTTCAAAACGTACTATGCGCCGAATAACGCGGCGCTGGCGATTGTGGGAGATTTTGACGCCACGGAAGCGAAAAAATTTGTGGAGAAATACTTCGGGCCGCTGAAGGCATCAAATCTTCCCCAGCAACCGGGCTTGAGTGAACCGCGGCAGGAAAAAGAAAAGCGCATAACCAAGACCGATCCGCTGGCGAAGAGGCCGGCGATCGCCGTGGGTTACCACATGCCGGAACGCAACACGCCGGAATACTATGCGATGGCGGCGATCGATTCGATGCTGATCGAAGGCGACGACAGCCTGCTGCATCAGGAACTGGTGCAGAAACGCGGGATGACGGGCAGCGTCAATGGCGGGATCAACCTGCTGGGCAACGCGTACGACTACAACGGGCCGATGCTGTTCATCACCAACTTCGTGTATGACTTATCGACGAACCCGGACGCGATCCTGGGGGCGATTGATGGAGTCGTGGAACCTCTGCGCATGAAGCCTGTAGACCAAAAGACGCTGGATCGCGCGCTGGTGAAGCTGCGTTCGGATCTGTACGACACGATCGGGAGCCAGGGCGGGTTCGGACTTGTAGACCTGTTGGCGAGCTTTGCGCTGTTTGACGATAATCCGGCACGCGTAAATTCGCTAGTGGCTGAATTTGGAAAGGTCACTCCGGCACTCGTCCAGAAGACAGCAGAGGAATATCTGCGTCCAGGAAATCGAACGGTGATTGTTTTGAATCCGCAAGCTCAAACGCCCGCAGGAGCGCTCGCCGCGCCTGCCAAGAACCAGTGAGAGGAACGGAGAAAACATGAATCGGACATGCATACAGAGGTTCTTGCTGGTTTTCGCGGCGATGACTTTTGCCGCTGCCCCATCGTTTGCACAGAAGCAGACGCCACCCGCCGGAGGTCCGCCGAAGGCATTTACGTTGCCCGCGCACGAGAGTTACACCCTGCCGAACGGATTGCAGGTGACGCTGGTGCCGTACGGGGCGATTCCAAAAGTTACGGCGAGCCTGGTGGTGCGCGCCGGAAGCGCGAACCAGGCGGCGGAACAATACGGGGTGGCATCGATCCTGGGAAATTTGCTGAAGGAAGGGACGGCCACGCGAAGCGCCAAGCAGCTCGCGGAGGAATTCGCGCAGATGGGCGGCGACTTGAACGTGGGCGTTGGCGAGGATGAGAGTTCCTTCACGACAGACGTGCTGAGCGAATTCGGTCCGGAGGCGGTGAAGCTGCTGGCCGATGTTGCACAACATCCGCTGCTGCCGGAATCCGAGCTCGCTCGGCTGAAGAACGATGCAGTGCGGCAGGTGACGATTGCGCGGTCGATCCCGCAGCAAATCGCAAACGAACGATTCCGCAAGATACTCTATCCGGATCATCCTTACGGGCGCGTTCTGCCCACGCCTGAGGACATCCAGAAACAGAGTATCGAGAATGCCAAGGCGTTCTATCAAGGAAATTTCGTCGCGGCGCGGGCGCATCTTTATGTTGCAGGGCGGTTTGACAGCGCAGCGGTGAAGAAGGCGATTGCCGAAAGCTTCGCAGGCTGGGCAAAGGGCGCGCCAGCGGCGAACGCGCCGCCGAAGGCACAGCCAAAGCACTTGCTGGACGTGACGGACCGGCCGGGTGCGGCGCAATCGACGATCTATGTGGGACTGCCGGTGCCTCCGGCAAACAGCCCGGACAATATTCCCCTGAGCGTGATGAACACCTTGCTGGGAGGATCGTTTGGGTCGCGCATTACCTCGAACATCCGCGAGCAGAAGGGCTACACATACTCGCCGAGCAGCCAGATTTCGCGGCGTTTGCACGACGCGTACTGGGTGGAAACGGCGGATGTGACGACGGCGGCGACCGGGCCTTCGCTGAAGGAAATTTTCGGCGAGGTGGAGCGATTGCAGAAAGAAGCGCCAGGCGCGGCGGAATTGCAGGGCATCCAGAGTTATCTGTCGGGCCTCTTCGTGATTCAGAATTCTACGCGCGGAGCGTTGATCGGACAGCTTCGTTACGTAGACCTGCAGGGGCTGGGCGAAGGATACCTGAAAACCTACGTGCAGAAAGTCAACGCTGTCACGCCAGCCGACGTGCAGCGCATGACCGCGCAGTACATCAAGCCGGAGCAAATGACGATCGTGGTGGTGGGAGACAAAGCGAAAATTAGCGAACAACTAGCGCCTTACGCAACGACGAGCGATTCGAACAAATAGACAGCCTGAACAGTTCAGGGTTTCGGGGTATGACGGCGGGGATTAGCCGCAGCAGCGGCTCGTCTAACCCTGCGAGCCTTTTCCGCATAGAGATCGTGGTCCGCTTCCGAGAGCAATTTTTCGATGCGCTCGCCGTCGCCGCAGTACGTGGAAATGCCAATGCTCGCAGAAAGGACCGGCTGTTCCGTGTCGCTAGCAAGGACTTCGCGGATGCGGTTGGCGACACGACGCGCTTCGTCCTCCTGAGACTCTGGAAGAACCAGGGCGAATTCGTCGCCGCCATATCGCGCGGCGGTATCGACTGCCCGGCAGTGGATGCGGAGGGCATCGGCAAGACGGCAGATGGCGCGGCTGCCGACGAGATGGCCAAAGTTATCGTTGATTTTTTTCAGGCCATCGAGATCAAGCAGCAAAACAGAAAACGGCCGACCGTTGCGATCGGTGCGGTCAGTCTCGGCTTCCAGGACGTCGAGCAGGCGGCGGTAGTTAGCGAGTCCGGTGAGCGGATCACTCACGGCAAGATGGCGCACCTGTTCAAAGAGCCGCGCATTGTCGAGAAGGGCTCCGCACAGCGCGACGGTGTAGCCCAAAACCATGAGCGCCTGTGCGAAGACAAACGGAGCGTCCAGCAAGCGCGTGGATTGGGCTGCGGAAAGCTGAGCGGCCAGATTCAGCCAAGTGGCAGCATAGATCGTGCGATCGAAAGCGGAATCCTCGACGGACAAGCGGCGACGGAACCAGATGAGGCTCACAAGGAAAATCGCGCCGGGCAGCAATTGCTCCGGATACGGGAAAAAGGCACTGGGATGGTGAGAAACTTCCGGCGGCAGGCGGCGAAGGGCGGCGGAGACAACATAAGTGAGAGCAACTACAGTGAGCAAAGCGCCGGCGATTTCACGACGTGGATGACGCGAACGCGGCAGGAAGTGCTCGACGAGAAGCGCCACCACGAGCAGAAGCGCCAGAGCCAGGCGGCCAAGCCACCAGGCGAGAGGCGCCCAGGGCAGGCGAAGAGGAGCTTCTGGAAAAATTTGAAAAAAGAGAATGCTGGTGGCGGTTAGTACAGCACCGGAGAGAAGAAATCCAGCGCCGAGTATCAGCGAGATGCGGTCCTGAGTCCCCTGGAAACGGACCAGGGTAACAGCAGCGAAAACAAAGGCAAGAAGGGCGCCAATGACCTGCAGGTAGCCTTGAAGAATGGCGTCTGGCTGAAGGGCAATGCGGCGAAGCCAGTAAGCAGCGAGAACCACTAAAAGAAAGGCACTGACATGCGCCAAGAAGATCTTGGCGTTGCTGCGACGGTGTGTGAGAGGGGCCTCCCCCATAGGGGTATTCGGAACTTTCCTTTGTTTTCGCGACTGAGCGTCTACTTAATTAGACTACGCAGGAGGTTTCGCCGTTGCCGAGATTCGAGGATGGGGTTAGACAAAAGATAACGTTCTGTGGAAAATTTACGCCCTGTACGAAAGGACAGGACAAAATGCGCAGGCGGAACTCAAGTTGGAAGTTTGGGCGGACCGAGGAAACTTTTGCAGGTGCGCGGCGCGGTTGGATTGCGCATACTATTGAACATTGAAACGATTGAATAAGGCCGAATGAACATGCGAGGCAGGCCAAACGATTGCAAGAGTCTGGTTGAGCCACATGCATGTTACAGTGACGCCGCGTTCGAACGATAGTTCCCCAGGAAAAGGAGAATTGCGTGAGCGAGGAAGGCACGGCGAGCTCCGCGCCACGTCTGCGGCGCACTCTGACGCTCTGGGACCTGATTCTGTACGGCGTGATTGTGATTCAGCCGGTGGCGCCAATGTCCTCGTTCGGCGCGCTCAGCGATCGCGGTCATGGCCACGTGGTCACAGCCATTCTCATTGCCATGGTGGGCATGCTGTTCACGGGGATCAGCTACGGACGCATGGCACGCGCCTATCCGAGTGCTGGTTCTGCCTTCACGTATGTGGCCCAGGAAATTCATCCCGCCGCAGGATACGTTACGGGGTGGAGCATGGTGATGGACTACATGCTCAATCCACTTATCTGCACGATCTGGTGCGCGCAGCAGGCCCATGACTTTGCCCCGGGCCTTCCGGTATGGGGATGGCAGATTTTCTTTGCGGGTATTTTTACGCTGCTGAACGTACGCGGCGTTAAGACGTCGGCGCGGGTAAACGCGGGGATGGCTGCGGCAATGAGCGCTGTAATCGTAATCGTATTCGTCGCAGCGGCTCGCTACATACTTGGCCACCCACATAACGACCCCATGTTCTTTACGCGCCCGTTCTACGATCCGCAAACATTCACTTACGCGCGACTCTTTGGCTGCACATCGATTGCCGTCCTGACGTACATAGGCTTCGATGGCATTTCCACGCTCTCCGAGGAGGCTGAAAATCCGCGGCGAAACATCATGCTGGCGACGGTGCTGACGTGCGTGGTGATCGGCCTGCTCTCAGCACTGGAAGTGTATGTCGCACAGTTGATCTGGCCGGTCTCCGAACCGTTTCAAAATCCGGATACGGCTTATGTCTTCGTTGCCGCACGCGCGTGGCTGCCACTTTTTAAGATTGTGGGAATTACGTTGATTGTCGCGAACTTTGGATCGGGCTTGGGTGCGCAGCTTGGAGCTGCACGGCTACTCTACGGAATGGGCCGGAGCAATGCGCTTCCAAAATCGTTTTTCGGTGCCGTGGATCCGAAACATCACATCCCGCGAAACAGCGTCCTCTTTGTAGGTGCGATTGCTCTCGTCGGCTCCTTTTTCCTCACCTACGAGCGGGGATTGAATCTCTTGAACTTTGGCGCATTGATCGCGTTCATGGGCGTGAACGTGGCGGCCTTGCTGCGCTACTACGTTCGCAATCCGGAAAAGCAATTGGGCAATCTGATCCCGCCAATTTTCGGTTTCTTAATCTGCTTTGGCCTGTGGCTAAGCCTCGATCACATGGCACAGATTATCGGGGCCATCTGGATGACCGCGGGAATTGCGTTCGGAGTGTGGAAAACGCGCGGGTTCCGGGAACAGCTCTTTTTTGAAGTACCTGCGGGATAACGACTCGGCGAGGAAAGGGCGTTTGCATATCGTTGGCTCAGGACAGATGATGATGCAATCGGAGAACCCCGTCTTGGTGAAACGTCATAGCGGAAAGAACCAAACCATCACGATGCGGGATGTCGCGAATTCCAGCGGCTTCTCACCGGCGACGGTTTCCATTGTGCTGAACAATGCGCCGTTGGCGCGGTACATCGCACCAACCACAAAAAAACGAATTGAAGAAGTGGCCAAGAAACTCGGCTACCGGCCAAATGCGATGGCACGTTTTCTTCGCAGCAAACGAAGCCATAGCGTCGGAGTGATGTTCTTCGATATCACGGACCCTTTTTGCACGCCGGTTTTGCGGGGCATCGAGAACGCGCTTTATCAATCATCGTATGTCCCGATTTTCGCCGACGCCCACAACCAGAGAAACCGGTTCGAACGGTACCTGGAAATGCTGCTGGAGCATCACGTGGAGGCGCTGATCGTGGTAGCCAACTGGCTCTTCGTGGACATCCAACTGCTCGCGGACCTCAGCAAGCGAAACATCACCGCGGCGACCATCGGGTGGGAGATGCCCGGCAACGACGTCAGCTCGGTGATGGTGGACAACGAAGCGGGAGGGCGGCTCGCGCTGGAACATCTCCACCACCTGGGACACCGCAAGATTGCGTTCATCCGCGGCCCGAAAATGCTGATTGACAGCGCACCGCGATGGAAAGGGATCCAGAAATTCGCGCACTCGTCCGGGCTGGAGATCGATCCGGCACTGGTGCTGCAACTTCCGGATTCGTTCGACCCCAATTCCGGCTTCGAAGGCGGATACCGGTTCACCGAAGAATTGCTGCAGCGAAAAAAACGCTTCACGGCTTTGATGGCCTTCGACGACTTGACGGCCCTCGGCGCGATTCGAGCGCTGACGAAAGCGGGCGTGAAAGTGCCGGAGAACTGTTCAGTCGTAGGTTTTGATGACGTGCCGCTATCTTCGTTGTCCGCACCGTCATTGACAACGGTCAGGCAGCCGCTGGAAGCGATGGGAAATCTGGCCGTGAATATCGTTATGGAAGGCGTCAACGCCGGGCTCGAGAAACGCGACTGGAGCATTTCGCGCCACAAGATGAACCCGGAACTGGTGATCCGCGATTCCACGCAAGCGGCGGTTCTGAGCAGTTCTGACGATTGAAGATTACGTCCCTTCAACGTCAAAATCACTTCGCCCGGGCAGAATTGCGCATGACAACGATCTAAGTCATAAAAAGAGAGCGGACTGAATGGTCCGCTCTCTTTTGTTTCTACGCTGAATTGATTCAACTGCTCATTTCGCTGCTGGCAAAAAAGCCTGGGAAGCCACCAAAAATTCAACGTAAGGCAGCTCGGTTGCAACGCGGACGCGCTCGAAGCGTCCTTTCGCACCCCCACTGGCTTTGAACGTCAGAAGGTACTGGTTGCTGAGATGCGTGGAGAGCTCATCAAAATAGGGCTTGAGCGTGACGGGGGCAGCAGTGCCAAGATAGAAGGACTCGGCGCCCGTTTCGTCGGATAGCTGGCTGAGATTCGATTGCGCTCGGTTGGCGATGAAGAATCCGCGCCCACGGTGCCCCGCATCCGGAGCATAGATTGTCCAAACGTTGATATTTTGCTTTTGCGCGCGGCCGATAGTGGAATCGAGATCCGGGCTCCTAAAGTCAAAACCGCCGCGAAAATAATCGATGCCGGAAGAGATCAAGAGGATGGAGCGCCTATCCGCGGAAGCGGGCCAACGCTTCATCAGGTCCAGAAGCGTGAGATAGGGGCTTGAGAACGCACCCCCGCCGCCGAGCGGGATGCGCAGCGCTTTAGCCGCAAGTTCGTGGTCATTAGTAAAATCCTGGACGAGCATGGCCGTGCCATTGCGCGCATAGGACACAGAAACATAAGTGGTGTCAGGCTGGCTGGTGAGAAACGCCTTCAGATCGTTCCACTGATTGGCGATGCTCGCGTCCAGCGAATCGTCAATTAGAACGGCGAGATATAGTTTTCCGCCGTGCTTCCAGTCGGCAATTTGGCTGCGCTCTTTGTTTAGGTAAAGCTGGACGTCGTCTTTAGTAACGAGCGGCGGACTGGTATCTTTCTTGCCCACGGCAGTTATCGTCATGGTGACGGTTCCCGGTGCGGCTGCGCTGACATTTCTAACAAATAGTCCGGATACCAGGACGAATGCCCCGATCATCCCGGCGATACGGCTGGATTTTATTTTCTTGATCATTGTTTTTTCCTCTTACCTATCCCCTTACTCTTAGATGCAACAATCGGCCCGGCGGACGTATAAGGAGCCGATTCCCGGTTGAGCGCGAGCAAGGCGTTTGCTGTTACAGGTGATGGGAGCCATTTGCGTGAAGCACGGCGCGGCAATTGCGTAGTATGCTGCTGCGTCTGCAAAGAGGACCGGCGCGGTGAAAAACTACATTGGAGCAATCGACCAAGGCACGACCAGCACGCGATTCATGGTGTTTGATCAGTCGGCGCGTATCGCGGCCGTGGCGCAAAAAGAGCACGAACAGATTTTTTCGAAGCCAGGTTGGGTGGAACATGATGCCCTGGAAATCCAGCGCCGTACGGAAGAAGTGATTGCAGACGCGCTGGAGCAGCGCGGGTTGCGCGCTGCGGATTTGGCCGCGATCGGCATCACCAATCAGCGGGAAACCACGGTCCTGTGGGAGCGCAAAACCGGCAAGCCGGTTGCCAATGCGATTGTTTGGCAGGACACGCGGGTTGCGGAAGATGTCGCGCGCTTTGCCGGCAAGGGCGGGCAAGACCGTTTCCGGCCCCAGACGGGATTGCCGCTGAGCACCTACTTCAGCAGTTTGAAGTTGCGCTGGCTGCTCGAAAATGTTCCCGGCGCACGGGAGAGAGCGGCCGGGGGCGAGTTGCTGTTTGGAAATATCGATACGTTTCTCCTCTGGAACTTAACAGGAGGCCCTCAAGGCGGCGTGCACGTGACAGACGTGACCAACGCGAGCCGAACGCAACTCCTGAATTTGTTAACACTGGATTGGGACGAAAAGTTGCTCGCGGCGTTTGACATTCCCCGCGCGGTACTGCCGAAGGTGCGTTCGAGCAGCGAAGTCTATGGCGAAGCAACTCTCAAAGCGATCGGGGGAGTTCCTGTCACTGGAATCCTGGGCGATCAACAAGCGGCGCTGGTCGGCCAAGCGTGCTTTCGCCCGGGCGAGGTCAAAAACACATACGGCACAGGCTGCTTTCTGCTGATGAACACCGGGGAGCGGATGGTACCTTCGAGTTTTGGCCTGCTCACTACGGTCGCGTACAAATTAGGCGATGCGGCTGCAAACTACGCACTGGAAGGCGGCGTTGCGATTGCCGGGGCGCTGGTGCAGTGGCTTCGCGACAATCTGGGAATGATTGAGAAGAGTTCCGATATCGAGGCGCTGGCGCGAACCGTTAATGATAATGGCGGCGTCTACTTCGTTCCAGCGTTTTCCGGGTTGTACGCGCCCTATTGGAAGGAGAATGCGCGCGGCGTGGTTGCCGGCTTGACACGCTACGCAAACAAAGGGCACATCGCCCGCTCCGTGCTGGAGGCCACGGCATTTCAGACGCGGGAAGTGGTCGAGGCGATGGAGAAAGATTCGCATATCAGCCTCGCCAGTCTTCGCGTGGATGGGGGCATGGTTGCTAACGATTTGTTGATGCAATTTCAGGCGGATATTTTGAACCGTGAAGTCGTGCGACCGGTGATTCAAGAGACGACGGCGCTGGGCGCAGCTTATGCTGCCGGCTTGGCTGTGAAATTCTTTTCCGGCCTGGAGGAGTTGCGAGCCAATTGGGCCGTCGATCGCACTTGGAAGCCGCATCTTGCCGAAACGGAACGTGAGCAATTGCACAAGCAATGGAAGAAAGCAGTCACACGATCCTTTGACTGGATGGAATGCTGATGGAGGCGCTTGCTTATGACCTCACCGCTGGCCGGTGAATTTTTCGGCACGATGATTCTCATACTGCTCGGCGATGGAGTTGTCGCGGCCGTGCTGCTCAAGCGATCGAAAGCGGAAGGGAGCGGCTGGATGGTGATCACCGCCGGCTGGGCGTTCGCGGTGATGGCGGGCGTGTTCACGGCAATTGCCTGTGGGAGCAACGATGCGCATCTGAATCCCGCGGTGACGATTGGCTTCGCGGTGCGTGACGCCAATTTTTCCAAGTTTGCTCCCTACGCCGCCTCACAGATGCTTGGGGCCATCGTGGGCAGCGCGCTCGTCTGGCTGCACTACTTTCCGCACTGGAAAGAAACGCCGGATGCTGCTGTGAAGCTAGCATGCTTTTGCACTGCACCGGCGATTCGCAATACCGTGGCGAATTTGCTGAGCGAAGTCATTGGAACCTTCGTGCTTGTTTTCGTAGTTGGCGCGATTTTCTCAAAGAGCGTTTCTGCGTCTGGTCCCGCAGCGGGTCTCGGCCCGTATCTCGTAGGAAGCCTGGTCTGGGGCATCGGTCTGTCTCTTGGAGGCACCACCGGATACGCGATCAACCCGGCACGAGACCTCGGGCCGCGCATCGCGCATGCGATTCTCCCGATTACGGGGAAAGGCGGCTCGGACTGGGGCTATGCGCCGATTCCCGTGGTTGGACCGCTCGTCGGCGGCGTGCTGGCCGGTGTGCTTCTGCGGGTGCTCGCAATTTCCTGAAGTAAGCGAAATCTTCGGTTAAACAGGAGTGGAGAAGAGGATGGGTTTGATGCGTTCCCTGTTGCTGGCTGCCTCGCAGAATCGATGGCTCCGCGATCATGCCACGCAATACTCCTTTGTACGCGGCACAGTGTCGCGGTTTATGCCCGGAGAAACGCTGGACGACGCGCTTGGAGCGGCGGAGACGCTGCGAAGCAAGAGGATTGGGACGGTATTCACGCACCTCGGAGAAAATATCAAAGACCGCGGGGAGGCGCAGCAGGTTGCTGAACACTACCTCGAAGTGCTGAAGCGCATCAGAGAAAAAGGCCTGCGAGCTGAGATATCCGTGAAACTGACGCAACTCGGGCTGGACCTCTCGGCAGATCTCTGTTTCGAGCACTTGAATGCCATTATTGAGCGTGCGGAGAAAGATTCCATCGTCTGGGTGGACATGGAAGCGAGCAACTATGTTGACGCGACGCTGGACCTCTATCGCCGCGTGCTCAGTGTGCGTCCCAATGTTGGCATCTGCCTGCAAGCTTATCTTTATCGGACAAAGAATGACTTGGAGAAACTCTTGCCCTTGCGGCCTTCGATTCGTTTGGTGAAAGGCGCGTACAACGAGGCCGCAGCAATCGCGTTCCAGCGCAAACAGGAGGTCGACGAGAACTATTTCGAACTTGGAAGGCAGATGCTGCGGGCCAAGAAAGGGAGTCGCTGCGTGCGCGCCGCTTTCGGCACGCATGACGTGGCGCTGATCCGGCGGCTGGCCAATTGCGCATTCGCGGAAGGCTTCGCAAAAAAGGAATTTGAGGTGCAAATGCTCTACGGCATCCAGCGCGCCGAGCAGGAACGCCTCGCCAGCGAGGGCTGCACTTCCATTGTGCTAGTCGCTTA
>Ga0209807_1001156_pt1 | contig 12469 bp, 10 predicted proteins | sample GraSoiAngelo_154_FD_186168 | JGI IMG/M metagenome (GOLD analysis project Ga0209807, IMG submission 186168) | Grasslands soil microbial communities from the Angelo Coastal Reserve, California, USA - 14_1009_13_20cm (SPAdes) (version 2) | ecosystem: Environmental > Terrestrial > Soil > Grasslands ... | reverse complement strand
GGCGTGCAGCGTCCAGAGATTGGCGAGTCGCTCCAGCGAAGGATCGCCCTTCACGGCATGGAAGGCCTTGGCCGCGTCCTCCTTGTGGCCGGCCTTCAGCTGCGAGATGCCGAGCAGCAGTCGCGCTTCGCCCTCGCTGCGCAGCCCGCCCTTGGTGAGGCCCTTGGAGATCTCCTCGACCGCCTTGTCGTACTCCCCGTAGCCGAAATACGCCAGGCCGAGGCCCACGTTCTTCGCCCCGGTGGCGGCGGCGTCGGCCTCCTTCGCGATCCGGGGCAGGCTTGCCCGGTCGGTCGCCGCGGCCTTCTTCGCGGTCTCCAGCAGCCGCTCGTTCTTCTGCTTCGCGCGCTGGTCGGCGAAGACTCCCTTCGCGATGCCCTTCTCGAGGATGCGCTGCGCCTCCCCGGGTGAGCCGGCCTCGAGTGCGAGCTGCGCCATCTCGGTGTAATCCTCCGGATTCTTCAGCACATCGACTTCGGACATGAGACGGTAGGTCTGGAGTGTGTTGGCGTCGTTCCCCGAGGTCTGCTGGCGCAGCGTGAACAGCAGCTGGTACCAGTAGTCGGGCTTGGGGTAGTAGGTGACGACCCGCTCGAGCGCACGCGTCTCACAGGGCTGGTCGTTCAGCTTGACGCAGGCGCTCAGGATGAGCTGCAGCGCCTCGCCCTTGGGTGTGCGGCCTTCCTTGATCACATTGTCCACCTGGCCTTCCTCGAAGTGCAGCGTGCCCTTCCAGTCGCCCTTCAAGTAATACGCCTGGCCCACGAGCGTCCGCAGCTCCTCGTCCGCGAACCCGCCCTTGATGGCGCGGTTGCCGAACTCGATGGCCTTCTCGTAGTTCTTGATCTGGTAGTTGACCTGCGCAAGGCCCCGTACCAGCCCCTGCAGCTCCGACTGCGGCACGAAACCGTCGTCGATTTCGACTTCCATGACCTTGGCGGCGTCGGCGTAGTTCCCCGTCCTGACGTAGGCCACTTTCAGCATCTCGTTGATCACGTGCTGGTCGTACGGCGACTTGCCGGGGCTGGCCTGCGATTCCTTGAGCTTGAGGATGGCGTCCGAGTACCTCTTGGCCGTCAGGTCGTCCTGCGCGGCCTTGAGCGGCTTGGCCATCTTGGCGCTGACGTTGTTCTTGCCCTCCTCCGCGAGCGCGGGTCCCGCGAGCAGCACTCCGCCGCAGCCGGCGATGAGGGCGCTAGCGAACAGCGCGCGTACGGCCGCGCGGGTGAGCTCGAGCTTGTGGGTGCACATTGCGTTGGATCCTCAGTCCCTGAACTCGGCCACATTGACGAAGCCGATCTTCTTCATGTGGTTGCGCTGCGCGGCCGCCAGCACCTTCGCCACCACATCGTACTTGGCCCGCCTATCCGGCCGCAGGTGAATCTCCGGCTGCGGCTCCTTGTCCCGTTCGGCGTGGAAGAAGCCCTCGAGCTGCTGCAGGCTCGCTACCGGCGTGCCGTTCCAGACCACCGTGCCGTCGAAGTCGATCTCGAGCTCGATGACCTCGGGCGGCGTGGGCGGCGGCGGCGGCAGGTGGGTGACGTCCGGCATGTCGAGCTTCACCGCGTGGGTCATGATCGGCAGCGTCACGATGAGGGTGACGAGCAGCACCAGCATCACGTCGATGAGGGGCGTGGTGTTGATGTCGCAGAAGGTGTCCCCGGCGGAGGTACCGACACTCATTGCCATAGTGCGTTCCCCCGTTCAGCGGTAGCCGTGTATGCCGCGGTCGGGCTCGGTCAGGAAGCCGACCTTGACGATGCCGCCGCGCTGAATCGCGTACATGACGCGGCCGATGGCCTCGTAGCGAGTCTCCTTATCGGCGCGGATGTGGACCTCGGGCTGCGGCTTGCGTACCGCGGCTTCCTTGAGGTAGGCGAGCAGCGCATCGCGGTCCGGCACGGCCTTGTCGTTCCAGTAGATCCTGCCGTCCTTGTCCACGGCGATGGTGATGTTCTCGGGCTTGGTCTGCGTGGGGATGTTGACCGCTTTCGGTAATGTCACGTTCACGGTCTTAGTGATCACCGGAATGGTGATGAGGAAGATGATGAGCAGCACCAGCATCACGTCCACGAGCGGCGTGGTGTTGATGGTCGCCATCACCTTGACTTCGCCCCCGCCGCCCGAACCCACACTCATGGCCATGGCTAGTCCTCCAAGCGTCGGGGTCTCACTTTCCGACCGCCGACGCCTTGGCGCCGGCCGCCCGCGCCCCGCCGCTTTCGCCGCCGACTCGGGCTCCGCTCACCAGGTAGGCATGCAGGTCGGAGGCAAAGTTCCGCAGCGCGTCCTGGATGAGCTTGTTGCGGCCGAGCAGCCAGTTGTAACCCATGACCGCGGGCACCGCGACGAACAGCCCGATGGCCGTCATGATGAGCGCCTCGCCCACGGGGCCGGCCACCTTGTCGATGCTCGCCTGCCCGGCGACGCCGATATTCACCAGGGCGCCCAGAATGCCCCACACCGTGCCGAACAGGCCGACGAACGGGGCGACCGAGCCGACGGTGGCGAGGAGCCCCAGCCCGTTGTGGAGCTTGCTGTTCACCTGCTCCACCGCGCGCTGCAGCGACATGGTGATCCACTCGTTCAAGTCGATGCGGTCGGTAAGGCGCCCGTCGTGATGCGAGGCGGCACGCAGCCCGTCCTCCGCGATGCCGCGGAACTCATCGCCCTTCTTCAGCCGGTCGACACCGTCCTTAATGGAGGGCGCGCTCCAGAACTGCTTCTCGACCACCCGCGCGGACTGCTTGAGCTTGCGCTGGTCCCACAGCTTCGTGAGCATCACGTACCAGGAAGCGAGCGACATGATCAGCAGGATGACCAGCACGGCGCGGGCGATGATGTCCCCGGTCGCCCAGAGCGCGGCCAGGCCGTAAGGGTTGTCGGTTGAGACCGTAGGTTGGTTTTCCATTTAGTTTTCCTCGAAATCGGAAATTAGGCCGCACCGGGCGGCGCACTGCCTATCACTTGATCTGGAACCTGACGGCGAAGCGGCCACACCCGGCCACAGGCTTCCCGTCTTCCGTCGGCGCCTTGTAACGGCCGGAGCCCGACTTCGCGCACTTCAGGCCCGCCTCATCGAGACGGGGGCTCCCGGAGCTCTGTCCGATCGTCGGGTCGCCCGTGAGCTTGCCGCTCGCATCGACGCAGAAAGCGACCACCGTGACCCCCTGCTCCTCGAGGCGCCGCGAGGCGGGCGGGTAGTAATCGTCGCAAATCGGAAAGTTCTTGCCGGGACCGGCGGCCGTGCGACTCGTCGGCCGCGGCGGCGGCGCCGGGTGCGGTGTCGCCGCGACGGCCGTGATGGCGGTGGTCGGTGCGGTCTCCACCGGGATCTGGATCTGAACGTCGGGCGGCGGCACTTCCACCGGCGGCTTCTCGAACTCCGGCGGCGGCGGCGGCGGCGGCTCTTTCTCCAGTTTTTTCTCTTCCACGATGTCGGTCTGGATCGGCGGCGCAATCACTTCCATCACGCGGCGCGCGAGCCCCGTCGCGAGCGCCCACGCGAGGAACAGATGCACGCCGAGGATGACCACCAGCACGGCGCCGCGCCGTGTGAAGAACTGGGAATCGTGTACGTAGACCGTCATGAGTTATTTAGCGTGACCCCGTCGGAACACACCAGCCCCGGTGAGCAAAAGCCAACTTACGTCTTTTTCGTTGCCCTTATAGCCCGAAGGACCCCCTCCGGACGGAGTTCGCGGCTGCGCGCAGCGATGAATGCTGCGCGAACTGTAACCGCTGCCCTCCGCACTTGACAACTCCGGCACGGTCTTAAGAGTTACGCCGACGTGCCTGTATCGTCTCAGTCACCGCTCCCCGCGAGGCGCTTCCGACGAGCTGCGCGTACTTCGCGAGCACGCCGCTTTGCGCGTAGGGCTTCGGCGGCCGCCAGGCGGCGCGCCGCCGCCGCAGCTCCGCGGCGGGCAGCTCCACGTGCAGCTCCCTTCTCGCGGCGTCGATACGGATGCGGTCGCCGTGGCGAAGCAGCGCGATCGGTCCGCCCACGGCCGCCTCCGGGGAGACGTGCCCCACGACGAAGCCGTGACTGCCCCCGGAGAAACGCCCGTCCGTGATGAGGGCCACCTGCGCTCCGAGGCCGCTTCCCGTGATGGCGCTGGTCGGGCTCAGCATCTCGCGCATGCCGGGTCCCCCGCGCGGGCCCTCCCGTCGGATCACCACCACGTCCCCCGCGCGTACCCGGCCAGCGAGGATCGCCTGCGTCGCGCGCTCCTCGCCCTCGAACACACGCGCCCTTCCGGCGAAACGCTCACCTTCCTTGCCGGTGATCTTCGCCACCGCGCCCTCGGGCGCGATGTTCCCGTAGAGGACCACGAGGTGACTGTCCTTCTTCAGCGGGTTCGACAGCGGGCGCACAATGTCCTGTCCGCTCATGTACATGGGAGCGTTTTCGAGATTCTCCCGCACAGTATGACCGGTGACCGTGAGGCAGTCCGGATGCAGGAGCCCTGCTGCGAGCAACATCTTCATGAGCGGCTGGATGCCGCCGATCGCGATCAGCTCGGACATGAGGTAGCGGCCGCTCGGCTTGAGATCCGCGAGCACCGGCACGCGCCGACCGATCCGGGTGAAGTCGTCGAGGTCGAGCCGAACGCGCGCCTCGTGCGCGATGGCCAGCAGGTGCAGCACCGCATTCGTCGAGCCCCCGAGCGCGATCACCACCGTAATGGCGTTCTCGAACGCCTGCCGGGTGAGAATGTCGCGCGGCTTCAAGCCGCTGCGTACAAGGGCAACGACGGCCTCTCCCGCCCGGCGGCAGTCCATGCGCTTGTCCTCCCCGACGGCCTCCTGGGCAGAGCTGCCCGGCAGGGACAAGCCCAAGGCCTCGATGGCGGAGGCCATGGTGTTTGCCGTGTACATTCCCCCGCAGCTGCCGGGGCCTGGGATGGCCGTGCGCTCGATCTCGAGCAGGCCGGCATCCGAGAGCTTCCCCGCAGCGTTGGCGCCGACCGCCTCGAAGACCGAGATGATGTCCCGGCGCTCGGCGCCGGGGCGGATCGTTCCGCCGTAGACGAACACCGCCGGACGGTTGAGCCGCGCCATGGCCATCGCGCAGCCGGGCATGTTCTTGTCGCAGCCCCCGAGCGCGACGAAACCGTCGAAGCCCGCCGCTCCTGCGACAGCCTCGATCGAATCCGCGATGAGCTCGCGCGAGACGAGCGAGTAGCGCATCCCCGGCGTGCCCATGGAGATGCCGTCGGAGACCGTGATGGTGTTGAACAGCACGCTCTTGCCCCCGGCGCCGTCGACGCCGACGGACGCCTCGCGGGCCAGATCGCCGATGTGCATGTTGCAGGGCGTGACGTTTCCCCAGGTCGAGGCCACGCCGATCTGCGGCCGGCCGAAGTCCTCGTCCCGGAACCCGACCGCCCGGAGCATGGCGCGCGAGGGGGCCTGCCTGGCGCCGTCCATCACGATTCGCGAGTAGCCGCGCGGATCAATGCTCTTTTTCATGGCTGGACCCTCGTCTTCATGCATGGGCCATTCTCAGGCATCGGCGAGCGCGCCTTGCATCCGGTTGAAGCCGAGGGCGCCCGCGGCCGTCATGGCGAGCGGCAGCAGCAGCGCGAACTCTCCGGCGCCGCGGTGCCACCCCTCGAGCGCCATGTAGGCGAGCACGCCGATCGGTGGCGCCAGGCCGCCGCGCAGTCCCGTGAGCGTGACATGCACGCCCATGTAGTGCTGCGCGCGGCCGATCGAGGCGAAGTCATTGTGACCGAGATTCCAGCCAAGATTGGCACCCGCCTGGGCGGCGCCGAGCAGGACCGCCCCGACCCACAGGAGCGGGAGCGTCCCGCTGAACACCCCGGCGCACATGGCGGCGGTCGCGAGCACGATCGCCCAGCCCTGCCGGGAGCGATAGCGCACCACATGCGACCCGTCGAACAGCCGCGCCCACCAGGGCATGAAGAGTGGCTGCGTGATGAGCGGCACGACCGCGAGCAGCCCGATCTGCGTGGCGCTCGAGAGGTGCAGCTGCTCGGAGAACACCAGCACCAGCTGCGCGGTGAGGATGAGATTGCCCGCGCCGAAGATGCCCATCCACAGCATGTACTCGCGGTACGAGGGATCCTCCCGGAGGATCTCCATCAGCATGCGCAGGCTGAAGGCGTCGCTGCGCGCGCCGCTCGCCGCCTCGGCCGCCAGCAGCCGGAACTCCCGCCGCACGCGCATCGAGCGGTAGAGCCACGCGGCGGTGAGCCCCGCCGCAGCGCCCCCGCCATAGAGCCAGCGCGCATCGATGGCCTGCGCCTCGAGCACCCACCCGACGAGCGCCGCGGACGTCGCCACCGCGATCGCATTCACGATGGCGATGCGCCCGGTGATGCGCGCCAGGACGTTGCGCGGATAGTTCGCGGTCCACACCGCCGCGCGCACCGTCAGAATGCCCCCCCACAGCACCCGCGCCGCCACGATGGAGAGCACGGTGATCACCAGTCCCGCGGCCGCGTGTGAGGCGAAGGCCACGCAGCCGACGAGCAGCGCAAAGGTGCCCTGGAGCGCCACCATCAGCCGCACGCGCGCGCGCCCGTGCGCGACGTTGGCCCACACGAAGGAGAGCACGTTGGAGAAGGCCGGGGCGCCCGACACCAGCGCGACGGCGAGATTGACCACGAAGCGCGGCGCGACGCCGGCGAAGTGCCGCTTGACGAGCACCGCCGCCGTCGCCCCTTCGACCAGCCCGAGCGCAAGTCCGAGCAGCCCCCAGGGGAGGATCTCGCGGCGGTACATGCCTTCCGCGAGCGCGCTCGGTTTGACGGTACGGCCGGCGGACACGCGCGCAAGCTTAATCGCCGCGCGGACGCCCCGAACAGCGCCGGGTGCGGGAAGCGCGAGTCGCGTTGACAAGCCGACGGTCCTTGTGCTGACATCGGCTGACCAGGCTTTCGTTCGCATCCATGACGCCCAACGCAACATCGGCCCCTGACCGCGCAGCGCTCCGCACCGCGCACCGGCCGCTGCTGCTGGCCCTGCCCCGGCTGCTGCTCCTTAGCGGGAGCGAGCGGTGCGGGGCATGCGCGAACGCCTGACGAAATTCCAGGCACCAGCGAAGCAAGAGATCTTAAACCCCGCACCGGCGATGAGCCGATGCGGGGTTTTTTGTGCGTGCAAGGGGCCCGCGGGCCCGTAAGGGAGTGGCGAAATGAGGTTGTATTCACAGAAAGACGTCGACCGCAAGGCGCTGAAAGGCGCCCGGATCGCCGTGCTCGGCTACGGCAGCCAGGGACGCGCGCATGCCCTGAACCTGAAGGACTCGGGCTGCGACGTCGTGGTCGGTGTCCGTAAGGGCGGACCGAGCTGGAAGAAGGCCCGCCGCGACGGCCTCGAGACCGCCGAGCCCGCCGATGCCGTCCAGGGCGCGGATCTCGTCGCCATGCTGGTGCCGGATCTGGCGCAGAAGGCGCTCTACGACTCCGTGAAGAAGCACCTCGGGAAGGGCGCGACGCTGCTCTTCGCACACGGCTTCAACATCCATTTCCGGCAGATCAAGCCGCGCGCGGACCTCGACGTTGTCCTCATCGCTCCCAAGGGCCCGGGGGACCTCGTGCGCCGCCAGTATGCCCAAGGTCGCGGCGTGCCGTGTCTGCTCGCCGTCGCCCAGGATCCGAGCGGCAAGGCGCACGCCCGTGCCCTCGCCTATGCGCACGCGATCGGCGGCACACGCGGCGGGGTGCTCGAGACCACCTTCGCCGAGGAGACGGAGACGGATCTGTTCGGCGAGCAGGCGGTGCTCTGTGGCGGCGCCACCGAGCTCGTGGTCAAGGGGTTCGAGACGCTCGTCGAGGCCGGCTATCAGCCGGAAGTCGCCTACTACGAGTGCCTGCACGAGCTGAAGCTGATCGTCGATCTCCTGCACGAGGGCGGGCTCGCCAAGATGCACCAGTTCATCAGCGAGACCGCCAAGTACGGCGATCTCACCCGCGGACCGCGCATCGTCAACGAGCGGGTGAAGAACGAGATGCGCAAGGTGCTGAAGGAAGTGCAGAGCGGCAAGTTCGCGCGCCAGTGGATCCGCGAGAACGCCGAGGGGCGGGCCAACTACCAGCGACTCCTCGACGAGGACGTCGACCGTCAGATCGAGAAAGTCGGCGCGGCGCTGCGCGCGCGCATGCCCTGGCTCAATGAAAAGCGGGCCTGACACCACGGCGACGCTTTTGAGGGAGTGATCATGGTTGCCAATCCCGACCAAGTCCTGATCTTCGACACGACGCTGCGCGACGGCGAGCAGTCGCCCGGCTGCAGCATGACGCGGCCCGAGAAGCTGCGGGTCGCCCGCGCCCTCGCCGAGCTCGGCGTGGACGTCATCGAGGCGGGCTTCCCGGCCGCCTCGCGCGGCGACTTCGAGAGCGTCGAGGCCGTGGCGCGCGAGGTGCCGGGGCCGAGCATCTGCGGCCTGGCGCGCTGCAATTTCGAGGACATCGAGCTCGCCGCGCGCGCGCTGGCTCCCGCGCCCCGGCACCGCATCCACGTGTTCCTCGCCACGAGCGCCATTCACCGCCAGTACAAGCTCAACATGGCTCAGGACGAGATCCTGCGCCTCGCCGCGGCGGGCGTCGGACGCGCGCGCGAGCTCTGCGACGACGTGGAGTTCTCCCCCGAGGACGCCTCGCGCACCGAGCTCGAGTTCCTCGCCCAGGTGATCGAGGCGGCGATCGGCGCCGGCGCGACCACGGTGAATATCCCGGACACCGTCGGCTACACCGTCCCGGATGAGTTCGCGGAGCTGTTTCGCTACCTGCGCAAGAACGTCCGCGGCATCGACACGGTGCGCCTCTCGGTGCACTGCCACGACGACCTCGGCATGGCGGTCGCCAACAGCCTGACCGCGGTGGTCGCCGGCGCGCGGCAGATCGAGTGCACCATCAACGGCATCGGCGAGCGCGCCGGGAACTGCTCGCTGGAGGAGGTGGTGATGGCGCTGAAGACGCGCGCGGCGTTCTTCAACGTGAGCACCGGCATTCACACCAGCCGCCTCTATCCCACCTCGCGGCTCGTCTCGAGCATCACCGGCATGCCTATCCCGCGCAACAAGGCGGTGGTAGGCGAGAACGCCTTCGCGCACGAGGCCGGCATTCACCAGCACGGCATGCTCCGGCACCACTCGACCTACGAGATCCTGCGGCCCGAGGATGTCGGGCTGTCGCGCAGCCACCTGGTGCTCGGCAAGCACAGCGGCCGGCACGCTTTTCGCGAGCGGGTCAGCGCGCTCGGGTTCGAGCTCGATGAGCTCGAGCTCAACCGCGTGTTCGAGGAGTTCAAGGCGCTGGCGGACAAGAAGAAGGAGCTGTTCGACGGGGACATCGAGGCGCTGGTGCTGCGGGCGGGGGCTTCAGCGAGCGGTCCCTGGACGCTCACCGAGCTCGCCACCGAGGCGCGCAGCAACACTCCGGCGCGCGCGCTGGTGCGGCTCTGTCACGCCGACGGCCGCACCGTCGAGAAGAGCGCCACCGGCGACGGGCCGGTGGATGCGGCCTTCAAGGCGATCGAGGCGGCGACCGGCATCGCGGTCGTGCTGCGCAAGTTCGAGGTGCACGCCGTTTCCGAGGGCGAGGATGCCCAGGGCGAGGCGCGGGTGTACGTGGAGTACAATCACAAGACCTATCGAGGCGCGAGCGTGAGCACGAACATCGTGGAGTCCGGCACGCGCGCGTTCCTCGAAGTGATCAACCGCATCGAGCTGGCGCACTCCGGAACCCGCTCGCGCGAGGAGCGCAGCGCCGCGGCGCCCGCCTGAGGAGCCGCAGGCCTCCAAGGAGCCCGCATGCCCATTCCCGCCACGCAGTTCATCTGGTTCAACGGCAAGCTCGTGCCCTGGGAGAAGGCCACGGTGCACGTGCTGGCGCACGCGCTGCACTACGGCTCCTCGGTATTCGAGGGGGTACGCGCCTACGAGACCCCGCGCGGGGTGGCCATCTTCCGGCTCCGAGATCACACCCGGCGGCTGTTCGACTCGGCGAAGATCTATCGCATCAACATCCCCTTCTCCGCCGAAGCCATCAATGAGGCCTGCCGTCAGGTGATCTCGGCGAACGCCCTCGAGCGCGGCGCCTACATCCGGCCGGTCGTCTTCCGGGGCTACGGCGAGATCGGGGTGACGCCCAAGATCGAGCCGCCCACGGAGGTGGCGATCGCGGCCTGGGAATGGGGCAAGTACCTCGCTCACGAGGGCGAGGAGGCAGGCGTCGACGCCTGCGTCTCCTCGTGGCAGCGCGTGGCCCCGAACACACTCCCGGCGCTCGCCAAAGCCGCCGGCAACTACCTCTCGAGCCAGCTGATCGGCGCGGAGGCGCGGCGGCTCGGTTTCGCCGAGGGCATTGGGCTCGCCGCCGACGGCACGCTGAGTGAGGGCTCGGGCGAGAATTTGTTCCTGGTGAAGGACGGGGTGCTGCTGACGCCGGCGCTCGCGCACTCGGTGCTCGGGGGCTTGACGCGCGACACCGTGATGCGGCTCGCCCGCGAGCGCGGCCTCGAGGTGCGCGAGTGCGCCATTCCGCGCGAGCTTCTCTACCTCGCGGACGAGGCCTTCTTCACCGGCACCGCGGTGGAGATCACCGCCATTCGCTCGGTCGACCGGCTGCCGATCGGCGCCGGCAAGCGCGGACCCGTGACCGAGACGCTGCAGAACGCGTTCTTCGGCCTGTTCTCGGGCAAGACGCCCGACCAGTGGGGCTGGCTCGACTACGTCGACATGTCGGCGCCGCGGGTCGCCGCCTCCGGCTGAGCGCGCGCGGGTTTCACGGATGGCGCGCTCTCCCCAGACCCTCTTCGACAAGGTGTGGCAGCGTCACGTGGTGAGCGCCGAGACCGCCGACACGCCCGCGCTGCTCTATGTCGACCTGCACCTCGTCCACGAGGTCACTTCGCCCCAGGCGTTCGCGCTGCTGCGCGAGCGGGGCTTGAGGGTGCGGCGGCCCGAGCGCACGCTCGCGACCATGGACCATTCGACGCCGACCCTCACGAGCCAGGTGTTCGGCGGCCTGCCGATCGCGCTCGAAGCCGCCCGGCGACAGGTCGAGGAGCTCGAAGTCAACTGCGCCGGGTTCGGCATCGAGCTGCTCGGCCTCACCCACCGCCAGCGCGGCATCGTGCACATCATCGGGCCCGAGCTCGGGCTCACGCAGCCGGGCATGACGGTCGTGTGCGGCGACAGCCACACGAGCACCCACGGCGCCTTCGGGGCGCTGGCTTTCGGGATCGGCACCACCGAGGTCGGGCACGTGCTGGCGACCCAATGCCTGCTGCAGCGCCGGCCGCGCACGCTCGCAGTCAACGTGACGGGAGCGCCGCGCGCGGGGGTGACGGCGAAGGACCTCATTCTCGCGATCATCGGCCGGCTCGGTGTCGGGGGCGGCACCGGCCACGTGATCGAGTACCGGGGAGACGCCATCCGCGCGCTCGATATGGACGAGCGCATGACCGTCTGCAACATGTCGATCGAGGCCGGGGCGCGGGCCGGCATGGTGGCGCCCGACGAGACGACCTTCGACTATCTCGCCGGTCGCCCGCGCGCCCCGGGGGGCGAAGCCCGGGAGCGCGCCCTCGAGGAGTGGCGGCGGCTCCCCACCGATGCCGGCGCCCGCTTCGATCGTGAGATCGACATCGATGCTGCCGGCGTCGAGCCGATGATCACCTACGGCACCAATCCCGGCATGGCCGCGCCGGTCACGGCGCGCGTTCCCAGCCCACAGGATGCAAACAATGATTCCGACCGCAAGGCGACCGAGCGGGCGCTGGAATATATGGGCCTGAAGCCGGGTGTGAATCTTGAAGATATTTCCGTGGACCGCGTCTTCATCGGCTCCTGCACTAACGGACGCATTGAAGACTTACGGGCCGCAGCCCGGGTGCTGCGCGGATACACAATCAATCCGCACGTGCGCGCCATGGTTGTGCCCGGCTCGCAAGTGGTCAAGCAGGCCGCCGAGCGCGAAGGACTGGATTCCATCTTCCGCGCTGCCGGCTTTGAGTGGCGCGAATCCGGCTGCTCGATGTGCCTGGGCATGAACCCCGATATTCTCGCCTCGGGTGAGCGCTGCGCTTCCACCAGTAACCGCAACTTTGAAGGCCGCCAGGGCGCGGGCGGACGCACGCACCTGGTGAGTCCCATGATGGCCGCCGCCGCAGCGGTAACAGGACACTTCACCGATATCCGCAATTGGGAATTTAAAGACTAGAAGTTGTTTACAAAAGTTTTGAAGGGGCACGGCTTGGTAGCCCATGCCTTCAGGCATGGGTGAGCGAAGCGAAAAGTGCCGCTAAGGGCCTTAAAAAAGGCGGGCTTTAGCCCCTGAGGACTGAGAAAAAAATGGAACCCTTTCGCACACATACCGGATTGGCCGTCCCGCTCGACCGGGATGACGTTGATACCGACCAGATTATCCCCAAGCAGTTCTTGAAGCGCATTGAGCGCACCGGCTACGGCGACTTTCTTTTCTACGACTGGCGG
>Ga0209807_1001155_pt1 | contig 12470 bp, 12 predicted proteins | sample GraSoiAngelo_154_FD_186168 | JGI IMG/M metagenome (GOLD analysis project Ga0209807, IMG submission 186168) | Grasslands soil microbial communities from the Angelo Coastal Reserve, California, USA - 14_1009_13_20cm (SPAdes) (version 2) | ecosystem: Environmental > Terrestrial > Soil > Grasslands ... | reverse complement strand
CCGGTGCCCCAGGTTCGCGCCCCGGTTTTGGGCGCTAACCTGGGCGGAGAAATATTCTCGCAGTCGCCACACATGCGGTCTGTTCACGATCTCGAGCCGTCCATTCCGATTCGATCTCCACAATCCCTTTCTCCCGCAGCGCGTAGTGCCGATAGCTGCTCCACTTCCATTCCTCCGGATTGACAACCAGACCGCGTTTCACCGGATTCCGGTGCAGGTAGCGCAGTTTAACCGTGAACTCGCGGTAATTTCTCACGTTGCGGTCGTAGTATCGCTTCTGCCAGAAGCTCCCCGATTCCTCTGGGGATCGGCGGCTTCGCAGCCGCTTGGCGAACGACAACTTCAGGTAGTGAATAGCCTCGGCCAGTTTGGCGCCGGTCGGCTCACTCAAGAGCAAGTGAACATGCTCGGGCATCACCACGTATCCGTAAACGCACAGTTCGAAACGACGACGCATGTCCTCCAGGCAGTGCACAAACAGATCGAAGACCTCGACCGTTGCGAAATAAGGCTGACGGCGATAGCAACTGAAAGTTACAAAGTGGGATTGTCCGGATTCCTGAAAGCGCCGGAGACCGCGGGGCATGAGATGAACTTACACCGGGCTTGAGGTAAAGCGTCGCCCAGGTTAGCGCCCAAAACCAGGGCGCGAACCTGGGGCACCAACTGGAACAGCTACTACTTCCTCTCAGCTTGCCGCTCGCTCCCGCGCCTCAAATGCGTGTTTGTAGTCTCGGGAGAACTGGGCAAACCTGATTGGCTTGCGGCCGAGAATCTGTTCCACATCTCGAGTCACAGTCGCTGCCTTGCCTTCCCGATACAGCCGCTGTAGATCGAGCAGAGCGTCCGCACTCCGCTCCGGGACTCCGGCCGCGAGCAGAGCCTGCTTCAACTCGGCGGGCGGCAGATCGATAAACCGGATCTCACGGCCAAGGTCGTCGGAAAGGATCTGAGCGATCTCCGTGTTGGTGAGCGCCTCCGGACCAGTCAAGGTGTAGGCATTGCCCACGTGGCCATCTTCCGTCAATGCTTTCACCGCGACAGCCGCGACGTCTCGAATATCGATATGGCTGACTCGGCCGTCGCCTTCGCTTCCATAAAACGCATTCTGCGTGTTAATAGTCGGCGCATTGTAGTTAACCATGTTCTGCATAAATCCGTTCGGTCGCAGAAAGGTATAGGGCACGCCGGAAGATAGGATGTAATCTTCGGATTGGGCGTGCTGCCGCGGATAGATTGCTTCGCGTCCGCCCATCGCCGAGAGCTTCACCACCTGCCCAACCTCCGACTGTCTGATGACATCCACGGCTTTGCGCTCGAGCGCGGGAAGTTGCGCGGTTGGCGGACCCACCAGGAATACTCGATCGACGCCCTTCAGGGCTGCCCGCAGCGTCTCCGGCTGGTTGAAATCTACGGTGACGAGTTCGACTCCTGAAGGTGCTGCTGCCGCCTTGCTCACCGACTGGAAAGCAGCCCGCACCTGCGCCCCCGTTTGGGCAATTTGCTTGAGAACTTCTCTGCCAACGTTACCGCTGGCGCCAGTTATCAAAATCATGACAACCTCCATAGGTCACAGATCGCGTCTTCGATGCCTTGCTGAGGAGAATTATTTCGGCGTTACGTTCACCTGTGCACTTCACATTTTACCGGGAGCCGGAGTCGTAAGCCTAGGTCGTAGTCCACGATGTCCCTTCCGCCGGCGGCGTTACTGTGGCCCAGCGCTCGGCGATCTTGTCTCCTTCGAAACGCCAGAGCACGAAGCCGTGAAACTGCATCTTCTTGCCGGATGCGGCGTCGGTCCATCGCCAAATGTTGCGGCAAACTACTTTGTCGCCTTCCGCAATCATGTCTTCAATGGTCAAGTGCAGATCAGGCATGGCCTTGTAGATGCCGAGCATCATCCGCTGGTCGCCATCGACGCCCGTAGGCTTTCCGCCGGGACCATCATGATCGTAGAAGTCGGGCGTCATGTTCTTGCGGATTACAGCGGCGTTTCGCTTGTTGACGAAATCCTCGAAGTGGTCTCTGACGAACTGTTTCATTCGTTCTAACGTCAGCTTGGTTGCCATCTTTCTGCTCCTGAGGTGAGCTGGGCTGTCTTCACAGCATCCTCGCCCGTTACGGAGTAACAGTCACCGTGACTGAGTTCGATCTCACCAGGATTCCGGTGTCCGGGTCAGTTCGTTGCACTTGGATGCTATAAACACCGGGCTGGCTCATGTCCCATAGTCTGCTCACAATCAGCATGTCCTTTAACTTTTTACCGGGTTGCAACGGAAACAAAATGTCATTGGTTACGGTTACGGTTGGCGCTTCCGGAGTGCCCCCTTCTCCCTTGAGCCCACGCCCGTACTTGGTTTCAGAGCTCAGGTTTCCTTTGCGGTCCCGGACCTCGGCTGTATAACCGCTGAACTCCGCTTGTCCTTCTCCGTTGGATCGTGAGACCGTAATCTCCCGGTTCGAAATGTTAGTCACAACCATCTCAATCCTGACCTCCGAACCAGCCTTGACAGGATTCTGAAGAGCAGTGATCGTAAGAGAGAACGATGCTGCTGGCCTGGCCCGTGAAGGGCCGGTGACCGATCCGGTTAGAAGTATCGCAAGAACAAGGGCAACGATTGGAATTCCCATTAGCTTCTCCCTATACCCTCAATTACAAGTGTAATAGCTGTAGAAATTACCACTAACGTTCGTATATGTCTTGCTCCAGGTCGGATATCCGTGGAACGAGTCACTTGGCTGACTCGCATGAAACGGTGAAGGGCTGGTCGTCTGGCTGTATCTCCGTCTAATTTTTGTCGTCTAAGTTAAAAAAGCGAGCCGGGCTTTGATCCCAGCTCGCCGATAGGATGCGTTTAGAAGCGAAACACAATTCCTGCGGAAGGTTGCGCGGTGTGAGTAAGTGAATCGGTATTTAGCGCGCGCAGTCCGAAATCTGGCGTCTTGTAGACTAATCCGCGGTATTCGGCCCGCAATGAGAAATGATGGGTCAGCGGGAAATCGGCGCCGGCGCCGTAAACGAATGCCGCCCGCGTCTGCGTGTCAACTCCTGCGATCAGGCTGTTCCCGCCGGGATTGAAGGTCAGCGCCCCCGCACCAGCGAGCACATAAGGATCGAAGCGCAGCCTTGCGGGATGCGGCACATTCACCAGCAAGCTTCCCGTAGTCTGATGCATGTCAGAACGAATGCTGGCGAATCCTGCCGGAACAAAAAACTGCTGCGTGTTCCGGTCAAAACCATAATTCGCCTCAGCCGACAGCCAGCGATTAAAACGATAGCGGTATCCAACCAGGAAGCCGCCGGTATCGGTAGCCCGCAGCCGGATTCCATCCGCGGTCGTATCTTTTGTGTAGAATCCCGTCCCCTGAACGCTGATCTCTGACCGCTGCTCCTGCGCCAACGCTCCTGATATCAGCAACGCAATTAGTCCAACGATAAATACAGCATTTCGCTTCAAGTTCCCCAGATTCTGAGATAGAGCTGACACCGAATACTTCAACATCTTTCTTCTCCTCCTTAGGATTCTTGCAGCTTGTGATAGGAGAATGGATGTTGCGGGATTCAAGGCGGTTACAAAAAATAACTAGTTGCACATATACAACCAGCGATTGTAAAGTAACGTCAATAAGCGGTGTCCAAGCGTGCCGAGCCCACGCCGTGCGCGATCCATGGACTCCTGCAGGACTTAACCCACCCGTGGATGCTGCACATTCTTTACGCGTTGTGCCACAACGGCCCGGCGCGTTTCAGTATTCTCCGCAGTCAGGTGGAGGGCATCTCGTCTCGTGTACTGACCGAGCGCCTGCGCATTCTGGAGCAAAAGGGATTCGTCTACCGGAAATATGAACCCACCATTCCTCCAGCCGTGACTTATGGCATCACCAATCGCATGAAAGACATTGGCAAAGTTCTAGGTCAACTGGAACAGCTAGCCCGCAAATGGGGACTGGAAGATGCTGCTATCTTGGTCGCGAAGCGCGGATTGCATAAACAATCGCCATAAGTCGAGGAATAAATTTGAGGTTCCAGCAGTTCCTCCGGCGTTCAGAACACCGTCGTAAGAATTTGCGAAGGCAGAGATCATGCGATAAAACTTCGGCGGGAGAATGTCGATGCATCTCCCGCCGTTATTTCGCTGATCAGTATTGCGGCGCGCCTGGCGATGCAACCTGCGCATACGGCACGCCGGATGGAATGTTGTAACGCGCCATGATCTCTTGCATTTTGCGCACGTCTTTATCGATGTCATCGCGGTCATTCTTGCGAGTATCGTTTACCCATTTTGTGTAGTACTTGTCGAACTCTTTCTGGTCTTCAGGCGATAAGCGTCCTGCCCAACCGCCATTCGCCGGGTATCCTACAGGGGAACCGTTAGCTGCCGCATAGCCATTGCTGGCAATCTGGCTGAACGGCACATTGCTGGGGATTGAATTCCGCGCCATAATGTCCTGCATTTTGCGCGCGTCTTTGTCGATGTCATCCCGGTCGTTCTTGCGCGTATCGTTCACCCACTTCGCGTAATCCTTGTCGAACTCATGCTGGTCCTCAGGCGAGAGTCTGCCTTGCCAGCGCGGGTAAGCACTATTCGGATACGCTCCCTGGTACCCGTTTGAAACCACTTGATCGAATGGCACGTCCGCAGGAATGTTATACCGCGTCATAATGTCTTGCATGTGACGCGCGTCTTCTGCAATGTCATCCCGATCATTCTTGCGCGTATCCTCCATCCATTTGGAGTAGTACCTGTCGAAGTCCCGCTGGTCCTCGGGTGTAAGCCGCCCTTGCCAACGGCTGCCGCCGCCATAGTAGCCTGACGAGTGTCCAACCGACGCGATCTGCTCGAAAGGCACATCGGGTGGAATCCCATTTCGCGCCATGATCTCCTGCATGTGGCGTGTGTCTTTTCCGATATCGTCTTGATCATTCTTGCGGGTGTCGTCGACCCACTTGGCATAATATTTGTCGAAGTCACGCTGGTCGTCAGCCGAAAGCCGCCCTTGCCATTGCCCATACGCGCGACCCGGATACTGCCCATATCCCGGTTGCGAATACTGCGCCAACGCCGGCAGGGCTAACGTAGTCAACAGCGCGAATATCCCAAAAGCAATTTTTAGTCTCATAGACCTCTCCCTGGCGAATATGGCGTGCAAAGTCGTACCTATCACCGAGTATCTGTGACGTCTCGACTCGTCTGTAGGTTGGCCGCGGAGGGAGACAAAAATGACCTGAAAAATGGATAGATGTGCCGACAACGACAATGGCGTTAAGTAATTGCATCTAAGGGCATTGTATGTCACGAATCCTGCCATGAATGGTGTAAAGAATTCAGATCCGGAGCTCCGGCCCCGAGCTCACGATTTCAGCTGTTTGGAATCGCCGCCGGGGGAGCTCAATGAGACTTTGCCGTCTCCACGCAGGCCATGATCTCAGCTTGGCTCAGGGTGTGATCTGACGCTTTAGCGCGCTTGTAGATTCGTTCGACTACTTCATCATCAGCCGGTATTCCGTGGCGTTCGAGCCAGAATAGAACGTTCGATTTCCCGCTCATGGGGCCGATGTCAATAATTTGTTCCAGGCCGAACAATTGCGCCGGCACGCCTGAGTACACCGCATCCGCCAGTTCTGTGTCATTCTTCTTATAAGCCTTGATCACCGCGGCTGCGTGCACTCCGGTCGCAGTGCGGAATGCGTCTTCCCCGACCACGGGATAATTCGGTGGAATCGGCACTCCGGTCGCCCGCGAAACCGCCTCACAATATTCTTTCAGTTTCGTGAGGTCCTGGTCTCCCCAGGGTGAAACGTTCATGAGCTTGAGATTCACCAGCATTTGATCCATCTGCGTATTCCCGACTCGCTCTCCGATTCCCAAAGCGCACGCATGCACACAATCTGCGCCAGCGATCAGCGCCGCCATGGCGTTTGCGACCGCCAGCCCGCGATCACAGTGCCCGTGCCAGTCTACCCGAGTTTTCTCACCTGACGGTTTCACCACCTCGTTCATCACGAACGTGACCAGCGCGTACGCTCCCATCGGCGTCACGTGACCTGCCGTATCGCAAATGACGATTGCCCGCGCGCCGTAATTAATCGCCGCAGAGTACAAACGCTTCACCATTTCCGGATCGCAACGGGTTGTGTCCTCGGTAACGTACATCACCTCAAGACCGAGCGAGACCGCGTACTTCACGGCTTTTTCGGTAGTCTGGAGCAGGAAATCATCACTCCAGCCTTCGGTGTAACGCCGAATTGGACTCGATCCGAGAAACGTCGCGGCTTCAATCTTCAACCCGGTGCGGTGCACAATCTCCGCAATCGGACGAATATCGTTCTCATGCGTACGGGCGGCACAATTCGCCCGAATTTTCATTCTGTGATTCACCATCTCCCGCGCCAAAGCTTCAACATGTTCGATTGCGCGCGCCCCCGCTCCTGGAAGTCCCAAATCCAAAGAATTGATGCCCAGCGCTTCCATCAAATGCAAAATGTGGATTTTCTCTTCGATCGAAGGATTGCGAACTGACGGAGATTGCAGCCCATCCCGCAGACTTTCATCGTTCAGCAGAACCGTGCCAGGCGTACGCAGCGCTGCCGGCTGAACCTGATTCCAGTCGTAGATAAGCGCGGAAGTTTTCATTGGAGCCTGCCCTAAGCGAGTCGAAGAGAATTTCCTCTGTGCCTATTACTTTTGTGCTGACCTCATAGGACGCGGCAAACACAGGGAATCCACCGAATCGTTTACTTTTCCTTCGGCGCAATAGTCAGCCCGAATACCGACGTCTGGCCGTGCCCCGCCACATTCAATCCGCGCACCGCCTCCGGATTCGGCAGGTACAACGTCTTGCAGTGCTCACACCGATATACTTCGGCATCCTTTCCCCAAGCCTTCTCCGCGTCGCCACATGCTTGCTCAAGCACGTCAGTCGTGTAATACCACCGCTTAAGATGCCCGCCACAGAACTTGCCCTTGGCATTGTTTTCGTTGCACGATCGCTGCCCCGGCTTTTTGATCTTCACTTTGTGATGGGGGAGCTGCTGAGGTGGGGTGGATGTTGTGCTGGCCAAAGAATCTCTCCTCGTCGCTGCGGCTGGGCCGCCGGATGCAGATGTCATTTTACTCGAATCAACGCCGCGGAGACCCCACACAAAGTAGCGCCGGCGTCCCGCCGGCTGTCGGGGCGGCGTCCTCGCCGCCCTCTTCTCAATCAAATTCCTTTTTCCGCGCAGCCTGCTCCGGCCCAACGCGGCCAGCCCCAATTTCGGCAGCAAAATAACTTTCGCCCTTGATCGGCGCTCCGGCCATGCGCCGCAACATCGCGATCTGCCCGACATGCGTCAGCGCATCCGCGATCGGTCCCTGAAATAATTTCTCCGGCGATGCCGCCAGCGGCTGGTCCGAAGCCAGGAAGTCGTCGAATGCCTTCAAAGCAGAGAAGAACCGCTCGACATCCTTATCCCAGTTCTGCGCCCCCGAGTCTCGCCACGTCTGCTTCCCCTGTGCAATCGAAAGCCCCCAGTCCAGCAAGTCGCCGATATGCCCGAGGATCTGACCCGGCGTCCTGCTCGTTTCGTTGCAACGATATTCAGCAAAATTCGCGGGCGCATTACGGGTCGCCTTGCCGCCACGATAGGCGAGCGTCGCCAGCGCGTGCCGCAGTAGTTCGCGCTTCGGATCGGAATTGTTTGCCATGAAAACCCCTTACAAGTGCCGCAAACCGATGCAGATGCATAGATCGCGTCTTGCAGGCACAAACGCGGCCCTGAGGATACAACGCGTCGCTACAGCTTCTTGCCTCGAAACACTCCCGCAGATCGCACCAATCCACGCAAACGCTGGCGAAGCCCTCGCGCGAATTGCAAATCTAGAAATCCCTCCATCTGCCGCGTGAACGCCGCGCCATATGCGTACCACCAAATCTTCTTTACTCCCGGCATACGATCCGAATCCACATACTTGATCCTCACCATCTCCTCAAGTCCAAATCGTCCATGAGTTCTCCCGATCCCGCTGGCCTTCACTCCTCCATGTGGCGCTTCGCTGATCCCGAAGCACGATACCGAATCATTCACCATTACCGTCCCCGCGTGAATACGCCGCGCCAGCGCGTCTCCGCGAGTGCGATCCTGAGTCCACACGCTCGCCGCGAGCCCATATTCCGAGTCGTTAGCGAGGCGAACGGCTTCATCGTCGTCATCGAATGCCATGATCGGCAGCACGGGACCGAACGTCTCCTCGCGCATGATGCGCATTTCGTGATTCACATTTGCTAAAACCGTAGGTGCATAGAAGTTCGGACCTAACCCTCGCAGCCGCGTTCCACCAGCGAGTACCCTGGCTCCTCGCGAAACCGCGTCTTCCAGGTGCGCTTCCACATTGCGCAATTGACGTTCATGTATGAGAGGACCGATTTCAGTCTCCTGATTCATGCCATCGCCCACGCGAAGTTGCTTCGCCTTCCGCGCGCATACTGCAACGAACGGCTCGTACAGGCTGCGATGCACGTAACATCGTTCAACAGAAAGGCATGCCTGCCCAGCATTGACGAATGCTCCCCAGATCGCACCGCTAGATGCAACCTCCACATCAGCATCATCGAGCACGATCATCGGATCTTTGCCGCCCAGTTCCAGCACTACCGGCAGCAGCCTGCCCGCCGCAGCTTGAGCTATTTTCTTTCCGGTTGCGACACTGCCAGTAAAGATCAGCTTGTTAATCCCCGAGTCGATCAGCGCCGCGCCCGTCGCGCCATCGCCGGGTATGACTTGAAAAATCTCTTTCGGAGTGCCAGCAGTATGCAGCAACTTCTCCAACTCAAGCGCCACCAGCGAAGTAAATTCCGATGGCTTCAGCACAACCGCATTTCCGGCAACCATAGCCGACATCGCCTCAGTCGCAGGAATCGAAAACGGATAATTCCAAGGAGAGATGATCCCGATTACGCCATGTGGCTCTCGCACGATTCGCCCGGCCTTAGTTTTCATGGCCAGGTTCCCATGTGGCACCGGCTCATCACGCAGCAGCCGGTATGCGTTTTCTATCAGGAAGCGCGCGGCATCGAGCACGACCATCACTTCGGTAAGCAGCGCCTCAACATAGGGCTTTCCCGCTTCGCGAGTGATGAGACGCGCGACATCAGATTTTTTCTCCTGCAGCAGGCGCTGAAATTCGCGCAGGATCGAAATGCGCCTTCGCACTCCGAGTTGGCTCCACTCAGACTGCGCTGCGTACGCGCGATCCACCGCCGCATGAACTTCCGCTTCTCCAGCGCACTGGAATTCCCGCAGAATTTCGCCTTTCGCCGGATTGATCGAAGCTATCGTTCGAAGCGAGATTTGAACTTCTGTGGACATGGTCTTGCTTTCCTTCGTGAACCTTGGCGTCCTTAGTGGTTTCAAGAGCGACGACCACCAAGGACACGAAGGATCACGAAAGACTCAATACTCCACGGTCACCAAATACAGACCGTTGGGAGGCACGGTTGCGCCTGCAGCAGCGCGGTTTCGCTTCTCGAGGATCCGGCTGACATCTTCCGCTTGCAACGTGCCCTTCCCGACTAATATCAACGTCCCCACCATATTTCGCACCATGTGATGCAAGAAGCCGTTGCCGCGAACTTCATACAGAAGCTCTTGCCCCACTCTCGCACATTCAGATTTCGAAATCGAACGCACATTTGAGATCTCGGCTTCGCTGTCACGCTCAGGATCCGTGGCCGCGAAAGATGTAAAGTCATGCTCACCCAAAAAATCGCTCGCGGCCTGCGCCATCTCATCCTCGTCGAGCGGATAAGGATAATGCCACACATAACGGGCCAAAAATGGCGGGCAGATTGCACCTCGGTAAATTCTGTACCGGTACGTCTTGCTGCGTGCCGAGTGGCGAGCATGAAAAACGGGCGGCGTTTCTGTGGCTTCAAACACGCGAATTGCAGGCGGCAAAATATCATTCAACGCCTTCACCAGATTCTCCGACGGGATCGGCGATTCAGTCGTGAAACTTGCCACCTGCGCCAGCGCATGCACGCCCGCATCGGTCCGTCCCGAACCTTGCGGCAATACTTTTTCCCCCGTGATTCGTCCAATAGCCGAGGCCAGTGTGCCCTGAATGGTGGCAGCATCCGGTTGCACCTGCCATCCGCAGAACTCCGAGCCGTCATAGGCGAGGACCAATTTGATATTGCGCAACATTCTTGGAGTCGGGTCCGCAGAGATCTTCATCCAATCGGCTTACAAACTTTACAAAGATTTACGCGGTCGCGCAGCACCAGTAGGTAGTTGAGAACTTCGCGTCAGATATACTATTTCATCCATTTGCCGCGTATGCATTGCAGTTTACTTGCCCGAGAGCAAGCGCCGGGCGCAAATATGAAACCAGATCGTCGCGTCTTACGTACCAACTCTTGACTTAGGAACATTCTTGCCATTGTTAACACCAGTCTTGATTGTCTGGAGATAGAAGCATGCTTTTGCCCTCTTTGAATGCCGCCCTCCGGCGGACCACAGCTTTGGCGCTCGCTGTTTTTTTATCGCTCCCCGGCTGGGCGCAAGATGCGCAACAAACTGCACAACCCGCCGCCTCCCAGCCGCCGCAAGCGCCGCAACCACAGCAGTTCGTGCTAAAGGATTACTCCAAGCCGCGCTCGCACTTTCCGAACCCCATCGGACCCTACATCCCGCGCCATGTAGAGCCTCCCATGCTCAGCAATACTCCGCGAATCGGAGACCTGCTGCGCGACGGCAAGCTGTATCTTTCAATCAACGACGCGGTCGCGCTCGGGCTCGAGAACAATCTCGATATCGCTATCCAACGCTACAACATGGAAATCGCCGATACTGACATCCTCCGCACCAAGGCCGGCGCGAGTTTCCTAGGCGTTAACTCAGGACTCGTGCAAGGTACACCCGGGGGCGGGACCGGCGGCTTGAGCGGCACGATTGGTTCGGGTACCGGAGGCACCGCCGCGGGGGCTGGTGGCGCAGGCGCAGGCGCCGGAGGCTTGGTAACGTCGACTCTGGGTAGTGGGCCTCTGATCACGAGCTTTGATCCAGCTTTGACGGGAACGCTGCAATGGGACCACAGCAGAACGGAATCTTCCAGCTCGTTCGCAAGCCCGTTTAGTACGCAAAACATTTTTACCGGAAACTTCGGCTATATCCAAGGCTTTGCCAGCGGGACGGCTTTAAACATCGGCTTCAACAATTCGCGCCAAACTACCAGTTCGGAGTTCAGCAAGTTCAGCCCTCTTTTGAATTCCGCTTTTCGTGCGACTGTCACGCAACATTTGCTTCAGGGCTTCGGGTTTGCACCCAATCGGCGCTTTATTCGTATCGCTCGAAACAACCGCGAAATTTCCGACGTGGCCTTTCGCCTGCAGACCATAACGACAGTCGATCAGATCGAGAATATTTACTGGGACCTGGTGTTCGCTTATGAAAATGTAAGGGTTCAAACGGAATCCTTGGCTTTTGCTCAGAAGACGCTTTCCGATAACAAAAAACAGGTCGAGATCGGAACCCTGGCGCCGATTGAAGTCGTACGTGCGCAAAGCACTGTTGCGACAGATCAGCAGCAATTGACGGTAGCCCAAACTAACCTTCAACTACAGCAATTGCTCATGAAGAACGCGCTGAGCCGTACCTTGGTCGACCCCAGACTGGCCGATGCTGAGGTCATCCCTACCTCTACTATGCAACTTCCTGCGCAGGAGCCGGTTACTCCGATAGAAGAATTGGTAAATGACGCGCTTGGTCATCGCGCCGAACTGGCGGAAGCACGCATCAATCTGACTAATTCCGAAATCAGCAAGAAAGCGATTCGCAGTTTGCTGCTCCCGTCGCTCGATTTGTTCGGGTACTATGGGGGCGCCGGCCTTGGCGGCTCGCAGAATCCCACCAACCTTTGCGGTCCAAATGGCCCTCCATTCGGTTGCTCCCCCGCTGGCAGTGTGCCTCCGACCGGTTACGGAAGCACTCTCAACCAACTCGTAAACAGTACGCAGCCCGACAAGGGCGTGGGTTTGCAGCTCAACATTCCCATCCGCAACCGCGTCTCGCAGGCCACGCAGATTCGTTCCGAGCTTGAATACCGCCAGGCGCAGATGCGCATCCAGCAGCTTGAGAATCAGGTTCGCATCGAGGTCCGCAATGCCCAGTTTTCTGTGCAACAGAATCGGGCTGCCGTGGAGTCAGCGCAAGCCGCCGTTGAACTTGGCCACCAGTCGCTAGATGCCGAGCAGAAAAAGTATGCTCTTGGCGCTTCCACCACAACGCTTGTGCTGCAAAATCAAACAACATTGGCTCAGGCGGAGTCCACGCTCGTTTCTGCCATGGCGGCTTACGAGAAGTCGCGCACGGAACTCGATCGCGCTACCGGCCTCCTGCTCGATCATGCCGGCATCCTCCTCGCCGACGCGGAGCGCGGGCAGGTAACCCACATGCCCAACGTTCCCTACGTAGCCCCTCGTCCGGATGC
>Ga0209807_1001154_pt1 | contig 12478 bp, 14 predicted proteins | sample GraSoiAngelo_154_FD_186168 | JGI IMG/M metagenome (GOLD analysis project Ga0209807, IMG submission 186168) | Grasslands soil microbial communities from the Angelo Coastal Reserve, California, USA - 14_1009_13_20cm (SPAdes) (version 2) | ecosystem: Environmental > Terrestrial > Soil > Grasslands ... | reverse complement strand
TCTGCGGGTCGCCGAGCTCGTACCCCTTGTAGCCGATCTTCGCGAGGATCTTCTGGCCGGCCTCCGACTTGTCCAGGCCCAGCATCAGCGCGCGCACCTTCTCAAGGTCCGTGTCTCGAATCTTCGTCGAGGCGATCATGTGTTTGATCGGCACGGCCTTCGACTCGTACAGCACCGAGCCGCCTTTTTCCAGCCACTGCTTGATCACCGCACTCGAACCCGTGATGCCGACATCGCTGAATTCGTTTTCTACGAAAAACGGCACCGCGTCCTGATACCGGGTGGTCCGGATATCCGCCCTGGCCGCGTCGATGCCGAGGTCGCGCATCGTGGCGCGCGCGATCACTGCGGTGATCGAGTCCGGATCGGGCATGCCGAAACGCATGCCCTTCATGTCCGCCGGCCTCTTCATCTTCGTATCCTTGCTCACGAAGAAGCGCGCCTTGTAGTCCGTGTATCCCTTGGTCAGGACCACGAGCTGATATTTGCCGTCGCGCAACGATACGAGCGAATGATGCGCAGGATGCACGAATGCGAGGTCGTACTGCTGCTCGTCCAGCCCTTTCCTCAGCGCCGGGTACTGGTCAACGGGAACGACCTTGACGGTGGTCTTGAGCGTCTTGCCGAGTAGGTCGGCAAGATCCTTGTATTTCTCGCGGATCTCCGAGGGCGTGACGTAGTAGGTGACGCCTTCGTTGACGGCCAGGATGAGCTCGGCCCGTGCGGGCGGCGCCGCGAGCAGCGCGACGGCGAACGACGCAAGCAGGGAAGCGAGCAATTTCATGTTTGTCCGGAAATCTGTTCCTTTGTAGCCGAGTCACGCAACATACATGCCCGCGTCATAAAAGGGCCGGCAGTCGGGCGCCCTGCAAGCTTTGTGTCAGGTTCGGGCGTCCCTCCGGAAAGGCCCCGCAGTGCCCCAGTCGGGAAATGAGTGTGGGTCCCTCAGGCGGTGGCAGTGGCTCGTACTGTCTGTAATTCGTCATGAGTTGACCTCCCGGACACTGAGAACTCAAGCGCTTCGATACTTTTCCTTCGCCCCTCGGGCGAGCGCCATGCCGTGCCCGGGCCGCTCGGGAATGCGGAAGCACCCGTCCGTGCATTCGGGCATCTCTTCGAACAGATCGGGCGGTGTCCAGTCGATGAATTCCACGAGGAAACCGTTCGATAGCGCGCCGACGACCTGGAGCGAGAGCTCGTGCACGACGTGCGGTGCGACCGCGATCTGGTGCGCAGCCGCGTGGCGGCCGATGCGCAGCGTCTCCGAGAAACCGTTGGCGCGGCAGACGTCCGGCATCAGGTAGCGCGCCGCGCCGCGCTCCACCAGCTCGCGGAACTCGAAGCGCGTGTAATTGTTCTCGCCGGTCGCAACGGGAATCCTGATCGAGCGCGCGACCTCGGCGCACGCTGCGATGTCGTCGGCGAGCACGGGCTCCTCGTACCACACGAGATCGAACTCCTCGAGCGTCTGCGCCTGGCGTATGTTCGCGAGCACGTCGAGGCGCTGGTTCACGTCCACCATCATGCGCATGCCGTCGCCCAGCGCGCGGCGCACCGCCGCGACGCGTTTCGCGTTCTCGCGCGGGTCTGAATGGTGGATCTTCATCTTGTAGTACTTGCAGCCCTGCGCGGCGTACCTTTCCGCTTCGGCGATCAATTCCTTTTCGCTGTACTTCGACCAGCCGCCGCTGCCGTAGGCGGGAATGCGGTCGGTGACCGCGCCCCACAGCTTGTAGAGCGGCAGGCCCGCGGCCTTCCCTGCGATGTCCCACAGGCCGATATCGAGCGCCGAAAGGGCGTAGGCGACGACGCCCTGCTTCTTCATCCCCATGTCCGTGCGGAACATTTTTTCCCAAAGGCGCTCGACGAAAAGCGGATCTTCGCCGATAAGGGCGGGCTTGAGGCGCGTGTCGAGATACGCATGCACGGCCTCCGCGCCTCCTCCGCCGAAGACCAGGCTGTAACCCAGCCCCGCGATACCGTCGTCCGCCAAAATTTCCGCGACGACGAGTTTGTGCTGCGGATATTGCAGGGCCATCGGCTTCGGCGTCGGTACGGTGAGGACGAAGCTGTCAATGGCGACGATCTTCATTGCGGCGCCATCGTAGCATCAGCAGCGGCGAGCGTGGCAGCTTGTCGAGTAGCGCCGTGTCGGACAAGCGTAAGGTCATCGCGTGCAAAAGGTCACGCTTTCAGTGCGATTGCCGACTTCCGGGAACGCTGAACGGATATGCTCCTAGCCCTCAGAATTCAACGCGACACGCACCAGATTGTCATGAAGCTGGAAAACCTTCGGGCGGAAATCAAACGCTGGGGCTGGATGCGGGTGTTGTTCAAACACCTAATGTGTTATCTGCGCAAATACGCCGGCCTGCACATTTATCGGGTCAACAAGCGGCCTTTGGGTCGGCATCCCGGTACGCCCGATCTCCCGAACGGCATCACTTTGGCCATCGCGCCACCCGAGAAACTGGTGGCTGCGGCCGCCGATCCGGAACTCCACATGGAGCCGAGCTTCGTCCGTGCGGCGCTGGCGCGAGGCGATTTCGCCTTCGGGGCGTTCGATGGTGATCACCTGATCGCTTACGTGTGGCGTACCTTCACCGCAGCACCGCACGAGGAGGTTCTATGGGTCAGGGTCGATCGCCCTTGCCATTACGCGTACAACGCGTTTACCCTGCCGCCCTATCGGGGCAAGCGTATTCACGTCGCCCTTTCGCTTCAATGCGACAAATATTTTATGGAGCGGGGCTATACCGCCGAAGTAGGGTTCAGCGAGATTTCCAACTATCCCAGCATTGCCGCCGCCGAGTTTTTGGGAAGGCGTAGAGTCGGGTTCGCTGGATACGTGAAGATCGCCGGACGCCGCGTTCCGTTTAGGACGCTCGGCCTGAAAAAACTCGGGTTCGAGTTTTTTGACCCTGACCACCCCAGCGCGCTAGTTTCGCCGCGCACAGGTTAGCCTATCCCGCCAGACCCGCAACCCGATCGACGATGAACGCAACACCATAAGCCGCGACCAGGGCGAGCACGAAGACGACCAAGCCGCGTACCAAAGTCTTCGGAATGCCGATCTCGTCCAGGTAACGCTTGATGAAATAGCTCGCGACGAAAAATGCGATCGTCCCGAACACGAGGCTGAGCATCCGCGCATTGTACGGGGAGAAACCCGGGCGACAGCGCTCCGGCGCTCGCTCCACCCTCCTTATCTGCCCGACCCCTCCCGGCTTGCCGACGCGGAGGGAATCGTGCATCCTGATGACCGGAAAGTACGTCATCTCGGGAACTCGGGCACAAACAAATCTCGTTCAGGCTGCCGGACGGCGGTCGCACGCCGCAATCCAAAGGAGGATCTGATGAAGATAGGAAAGACTTTGCACATCGGCGCAGCCGCGATCGCGATTGCCGCCTTTCTCACCTCGTGCCAGAGCACGCCACAAACTCCAGGCAGCGTCGGCGCAAACGACCTGGGCGGGGTGGTGACGAGCGCCAACGGTCCCGAGGCCGGCGTCTGGGTAATCGCCGAGACGACCGATCTTCCCACGAAATTCGCCAAGCTTGTCGTCACCGACGAGCAAGGCCGCTATGTCATCCCGGACCTTCCGAAAGCCAGCTACAGCGTGTGGGTGCGCGGCTACGGACTGGTCGATTCGCCCAAGGTGAGCAGCACGCCGGGAAGAACCCTCAACCTGAGCGCGACCCCGGCGCCCAGCGCGGCCGCGGCGGCTGAATACTATCCCGGCATGTATTGGTATTCGATGATCAGCATACCGGCCAAGAGCGAATTTCCCGGCACCGGCGACAAGGGCAACGGTATCAGCGCCAACATCAAGACACAGGAGGAATGGGTCGACACGGTAAAGAACGCGTGCCAGTCGTGCCACTCGCTCGGCAGCAAGGGCATGCGCACGGTGCCGAAGGAATTCGGCCCCGGCTTCGCGGGGTGGGCGCGGCGCACGCAGTCCGGGCAAGCAATGAGCAACATGGCGCTCGGCCTGGGTTACATGGGTGCCGAGGCAGCGCTGAAAAATTATGCCGACTGGACCGACCGCATCGCCAGGGGCGAGCTCCCCTTCGCCAAGCCCGAGCGGCCGCAAGGCGTCGAGCGCAACATGGTCGTCACGATGTGGGATTTCTCGACGCCGAAATACTATCTCCACGACGGCATCTCGACCGACCGCGACAATCCGCGACTCAATGCCAACGGCCCGATCTACGGCGCGCCCGAGGAGAGCACCGACATGGTTCCGGTGCTCGACCCGGTGAACCATCGCCCGTACTTCATCAAGCATCCCGTCAACAATCCCCAGACGCCGTCTTCGACGTCGCTCCCCATGCAGCCTTCCGCCTACTGGGGCAAGGAGCCGATCTGGGACGGCCACTCGAGCATTCACAACGCGATGATGGATAGCGAAGGGCGGGTATGGTTCAGCGCCAGGCACCGCCCGGCGCCGAACCCGGATTTCTGCAAGAAAGGCTCCGATCACCCGTCCGCCAAAGTGGCGCCGCTGAACGAATCGGCGCGCCAGCTCTCCGTGTACGACCCGAGGACAGGCAAGTGGGCGCACGTCGACACTTGCTTCTCCACGCACCACCTATACTTCGGCCACGACGCCAACAAGACGCTGTGGACAAGCGCGGGCGGCCCGCAAAGCGGCGTGGTCGGCTGGGTGAACACCAAGATGTTCCTCGAGACCGGCGACTCGGCGAAGTCGCAGGGTTGGACGCCGATCATCGTCGACACTAATGGTAACGGCAGGCGCGATGATGGCGACACCCGGTTGACGGCCGCGTTCTACGGAATCATGCCGAGCCCGGTGGACGATTCGGTCTGGGGCCAGTCGATGGGCAAGGGGTTCGGGCGCGTGGACCAGCCCGGCTACGTCATCCGCATCATCCCCGGGTCCAACCCCGCCGAGACCGCGCTCTCCGAGGTCTTCGTGCCGCCCGAGGGCGCCTGGAGCCCTCGCGGCATCGACATGACCACCGACGGCGTGGTGTGGACGCCGCTCGCGAGCGGGCACATCGCGAGCTTTGACCGCAGGAAGTGCAAGGGGCCGCAGAACGGACCAGGGGCGGCGAGCGGCAAGCTCTGCCCGGAAGGCTGGACGTTATTCAGGATGCCCGGGCCGCAGTTCAAGGGCCTGGACCCCGCGGGAAGCGCCAACCACGCCTATTACATCTGGGTGGATCGCTACAACACCCTGGGACTGGGGGCGAACGTGCCGATCGCTTCGGCCAACGGCGCCGAGTCGCTGCTCGCGGTAGTGGACGGGAAGATGGTGGACCTTCGTGTGCCGTATCCGCTGGGGTTCAACACCAAGCTAGTCGACGGCCGCATCGACGACCCGAACGCCGGCTGGAAAGGCAAAGGGCTGTGGACGATGTCGGGCACGCGCACCGTGTTCCACAACGAAGGCGGCACGCAGAACCAGCCCAAGGTCTACAAGATCCAGATTCGTCCGGATCCGCTCGCGAACTGACGCATCGCCGTTGCGCGATGCGTCATCCTGAGCGAAGCGAAGGATCTGCTTTTCGCTTCTGAAAACAAAACGCCCCGGGATTTACCCGGGGCGTTTTTGCTGCAAGACGCGCCGGTCACGGCCGACATTCAAACCCAAGGAGGATTCACCATGAACGCCAGGAAATCCGTTTGCACTTCCGCCGCTCTTGCACTCGGCGCGCTCGCCTTTGCCTTCACCACGGCGCCCGCGCGGGCGCAAAGCGGCAGCCATCTGGAAATCATCCACCACCCGAACTACGACAAGAGCGTGTTCATGCCGTTCTCGCCGGCGATCAAGGTGAAGAGCGGCAAGATCCTCTGGCTCGCCGGGGGCACCGCGCTCCCCGTGTATCACGACCATCCGCACAAGCGCGAGCAGATCCTCAAGTACCTGACGAACGACCTGGAAAGCCAGGTGCGCCAGACGATGGACGGCATCATGGAAACGCTGAAGGCCGCGGGCGCCTCGCCCAAGGACGTAGTGCACGTATTCATCTTCCGCGCGCGCCCGCGCATGGGCGACATCGGCAAGGCGAGCGCAGTGGTGAATTCCTACTTCGCGCCCCACAACCACAAGCCGACCACGACCAACCTCGCGGTGCTCGAGCTGGGCGAGCCGGAACAGCTCGTGGAGATCCAGGTCGTCGCCGTGGTGGACTGATCCACCGCCTTGCAAGGGCGCAGGAGCGTCCCGCTACACCTTCAGCCGCGGCGATCCCTCGTCGGCCATGCTGCGACCGAGATCGGTCGCGTAGCGCACCGCGCCCTTCGCGGTTTCAAAGAGCGGCGTCAGCCCGGGAAACGACTGGCTCTTCGACAGGGCGTTCGCACACGCCAGCCGCGTCATCGTGAGCCGGGGCTGCCACTTGTTCCCGTCGCCGAGGTGAAACGCGCTCGCCTCGATCAGATATCTCCCGCGCTCCTCGCGGTGCATGGCCATGAAGCTCCTTCCTTGCAGCGATCACGGTAACACATTTACGGATCGCTCAAGGAAGGCCCGTGCGCACAAGCGAAAAGCGAGGAAGCGCGTCAAACGGCTTTCAGATCGACTGCGGACGTCTTGCCGTTTTGTCCCTGTTCGAGCTCGTAGGAGATCTTCTGATTCTCGTTGAGATTGCCGAGTCCGGCGCGTTCCACCGCCGAGATGTGCACGAACACGTCCTTGGACTTGTCGTCAGGTTGAATGAAGCCGAAACCCTTGCTGGGATTGAACCATTTCACGGTGCCGATAGGCATGGATACTCTCGATGTATGAAGTCGCCTCGCGCGGGAGTGCGCGGGGCATCAAATTGTCGGTGGGAGAACGACGCACCCCGGAAGGGATGCCGAGGACTGACCCAAGTGGAATTCGATGCCGTCAGTATGGTGGCTGCGGCGCGTAATAGCAAGGAAAGAGGTGAATCGGGATCGCGCGCCCCCGGGTCCCCGCGGCGCGCTACACTTTCGCCATGCCCGAATCGCCGCGCCGCATCATCCACGTGGACATGGACGCGTTCTATGCGTCGGTGGAGCAGCGCGACGACCCTGAGCTGCGCGGCCGGCCGGTCGCGGTCGGCGGCCCGGCGGAGTCGCGCGGCGTGGTGGCCGCGGCGAGCTACGAGGCGCGCGCTTTCGGCGTGCGCTCGGCCATCCCGATGGCCCGCGCGCTGCGCCTGTGCCCCGAGCTCGTCATCGTGCGGCCCGACTTCGCGCGCTACCGCGCGGTGTCGCAGCAGGTGATGGCGATCCTGCGCTCCTGCACTGCGCTCGTCGAGCCGCTGTCGCTCGACGAAGCCTACCTCGATGTCACCGACAATCTCTGGGGCGAGCCGCTCGCGAGCAATGTCGCGAAGAAGCTGAAAGCGCTCATTCGCGGGCAACTGAATCTGAGCGCCTCCGCAGGCGTCGCGCCCAACAAGTTCCTCGCGAAGATCGCCTCGGGCTGGAAGAAACCCGACGGGCTCACCGTGATCGCCCCCGAGCGAGTCGAGGAGTTCCTTCGCGAGCTTCCGGTCGAGGCGCTCTCGGGCGTGGGCCCCGTCACCGCGAAAAAGCTGCGCGCAATCGGCATCGAGCGGCTCCTCGACGTGCGCGCGGCGGAGGACGAGCGGCTGCATCGCGCGGTGGGGAGCCTGGCCGGCTGGTTGAAATCCCTGTCGCGCGGCGAAGACCCGCGGCCGGTCGAGCCCGACCGGCAGAGGAAATCGCTCTCCGACGAAAACACCTACGAGAAAGACCTCACGGACTTGGAGCAGATCCGCGGCGAGATCGAGCGCATCGCGCGCCGCACCGCGGAAGGGCTAGCGAAGAGGAAACTGCGCGCGCGCACCGTGACCATCAAGGTGCGCTACGCGGACTTCACCACCGTCACGCGGAGCCACACCGGGATCGCGCCTACGTGCGATGCGGCCCAGATCGCCGCGCGCGCTCTGGCGCTGCTCGAGCGCACCGAGGCCGCGCGCCGGCCGGTGCGCCTGCTAGGCGTGGGCGCGCACGGGCTGCTCGAAGAGGGCGAGAGCCTGCCCGTTCCCGGCTCGCTGCCGTTCTGACTGCGCTCCCTTACCCCGCCTCCAGCGGCTCGATCAGCTTCTCGCTGTCTTCCTCGGTGCGGTTGATGCCGCGCCCCACGCGCACGAGATCGAAATCGGTTTGCGCGTTCTCTTCGATCAGCGCGGCGGCCTCGGCTGGATCGGTGCGCGCCGGATCGAGCCATCGCGCGTGCACTTCATCGGGCAGCACGACCGGCATGCGCTCGTGGATCTCGCCCGCGCGCCCCGCGCCCGGACGCGTCAGGACGGCGCAGGTCAAAGTCGGCTCGGGGTCGCCCGGGTCCTTCCATCGGGACATGAGCCCGGCGAAGCACAACGGCCGGCGGTCCTTGCGGACGATGTAGTAGGGCTGATTGACCTTCACGAGCTCGCCCGTCGCCTTGTCGATGCGCATTTCCTCGCGCCATTCGTACCAGCCGAGCGCCGGCAGCAGGCACCGCGCGCGCGAAAACGCCTCGCGCCACATGCCGTTCGCGGCGGCGGTCTCGAACTTCGCGTTGAAGCTGCCGCGCGGGGGCTTCGCTTGCTTCCACCAGTACGGCACGAATCCCCAGCGCGCGTGCGCAAGCTCGATGCCGGGGTCCGCGGCGTCGCGTCTGAGCATGATGACGCGCATCGTCGGCGCGACGTTGTAGCGCGGCTTGCCGAAGGGCGTCTTCCAGTTGCGGCGGCCGATGTGCCAGGCGCGCTCGACCGCGGCTTCATCGGGAGAGACGAAACGCCCGCACATGCGGGGCATTCTATCGCGCCGCAGCGCGCCTATAATCCCGCAATGCCTCTGAACGCCGCAAAAATCGAAGGCCTGGTGCGCGAGCTGCTGGCCGAAATCGGCGAGGATCCGCAGCGCGAGGGATTGGTGAAGACTCCGCAGCGGGTCGCCGCCGCCCTCGCCTTCCTGACTTCCGGCAGCCGCGCCGACGCGACCAAGCTGATCAACGGCGCGATCTTCACGCAAGAGACCAACAGCATGGTCATCGTGAAGAACATCGAGGTCTACAGCCTGTGCGAGCACCACATGCTGCCGTTCTTCGGACGCTGCCACATCGGGTACATCCCGAACGGCCGGGTGTTCGGCGTGAGCAAGCTGGCGCGCCTGGTCGACATGTACGCGCGGCGCCTGCAGCTGCAAGAGCGGCTGACCGAGCAGATTTCCCAAGCCATCATGGATTCGATCGACGCGGCGGGCGTCGGCGTGATGATCGAGGCGCGCCACCTGTGCATGATGATGCGCGGCGTGGAGAAGCAGAACTCCGTCATGATCACCTCATCGGTCGTGGGCACCTTCCGCGATTCCGCGGCGACGCGGGAGGAGTTTCTCGGCCTGATCGGACAGCGGGGAGCGTAGCTCAACGCAGAGCGCGCCACGCGCTCGCGAGCCAGGGCTGCTGCTCGCGGGGCAGGCCTTCGGGCCGGTAGTAGTGCGTGAGCTCGGTGAATCCTGCAGCGGTCATGAAACGCCGCCAGGTTTCCAGATCGTGATACGCGCCGTAGCGCCCGCGGTTCCAGCCCTCCTCGTTGCCGCCGTGCGGGTTCGAGCTGAACAGCACGCCGCGCGGCTTGAGCGTCGCATGCAGCTCGCGCAGGATCCGCGGCAGCTCCTGGCTCGGCACGTGGAACAGCACCGCGTTGGCGAACACGCCGTCAAAGCGCGCATCGGGGAGTTTCAAAGCGAACAGATCCTGCCGCCATACCTCGCAGCCGCTGTGCTCGCGCGCCATGGCCGCGAAGCGCTCCGACCCCTCCAGCCCGATTGCGACGTGGCCGAGCCCGGCGAAGGCCTTCAAGTCCCGCCCCGGCCCGCAGCCCAGGTCGAGAATCGCGAACGGCGGCTCGCCCTCGATGTATCCGAGCAGCGCCGCGATGTTTTGGCTGACGTCGTGATCGCGCGTGCCCTTCCAGAAGTCCTCCGCACGCTGGTCGTAGTGGTCCAGGGTACGGGCCGCGATGTCGTCCAGGTCCTGCCGCTTGAGGTTCATGTTCGAAAGTTTCGCCTCATTCGGCGCTCTCCCTCACCACCGTGGTGATGCGCCAGCGCGCGAACTCCGTCTCGAATTCCGGCAGCGCGAGGAATCCCATGCAGGAGTACGCGCCCGGCTGCGCGACGCCGCCTTGCGCGAGCTTGCGCGCGAGCAAGATGGCGGCCATGCAGGGGATCTCGGGGCCGTGCTGCGCGTCGGCCGTCAGGTGCCACTCGATGCGCGCGCGGCTTCCGTCGGGCCGCCTGCCCGTAACGTTCACGAGCATACCGGCGAGATCGCCGCCGAAGGCGTCCATCCACGAGGCGATCCGGGCGAGCGGCTTCGCCCAGCGCTCGATCGGCAGTGCCATGCCCCGCCGGCGCAGCAGCGCGGCGAGCCATAGGGCGAACTGCTGAGCGCCGACTTCAAGGGAGGCGCGGAACTCCATCGTCAGTACGCCGGGATAGCGCTTCGGAAAGAGCTCGAGGTCCGGAACGTCGCAGGCGGCGGCCCAGCGCCCGCCCAGGCCGTAGAAGCGCAGGCGCTTCAGCTCCTGCCAGCCCCACGCGTCGCGCCACGCGCCACCGCTGCGCCACTTGAACCGCCGCCCGGCGTAGCCGAGCACGGCCGCGACCGTCGCTTCTCCCCGCGGCGCGCGCTGTCCCGGCGCGATCGCGATCTGGATCTCCTCGATCTGAGAAAGGCGCGCGCTCAGGCTGTCGATCACGGCCGAGGAAAGGGCGGGCACGCTGCTCGCGCCCGAGATGGCCAAGCGCTGCGCCTCGCGCGCGGCCGGATGGACGTAGTACGGAAAGCGCGTCACGAACCGCCGGCCGTCGGCGAGATCGAGGTAGTGCGCGCCGGCCGCCAACGCGGCGAGCGCGACGCGGTAGTCCTGTGACTGGAACGGCCCGGCGCAATGGATCACGAGGCCGGGGGCGAGGCGGGCGAGCGCGCGCGGGAAGTCGTGCTCGGAGTGATCCAGCCGCACGTGCTGAAGCTTCAGGCCGTCGAAGGCGCCCTGCCCTCTCTCCGGATGGCGGCCTGCGGCGACGACTTCCATCGCGGGCGACACGGAGAGCGCGCGGCAGACGCGGGCGCCGAAATTGCCGTAGCCGCCGATCACGACGACGCGCATGGGATGTTCCAGTCGAGAGCTGGACGGGATTCTAACCGGCGAAGCAATCGAGGGCGAACCCCTCTACAATCTCCGGTTTTCCTCGCCGGCGAACCCATGCCCGACACTAGCGAAACAAGCCAACCCGCCTCCGCGACGAACCCAGGATCAGCGCGCACCGATGCCGAGTGGCGCGTCGACAAGTCGCTGCCGCGGGCGCTCGCGCGCGTCCTCGCGCTCGACGATTTCGAAGAGCCGGCGCGCCGCTATCTGCCAAGGCCCATGTTCGGCTACGTCTCGGGCGGCGCGGAGACGAACGCGTCGCTCCGCGCGAACCGCGCCCAGTTCGACGAGATCGAGTTGAGCCCCCGCGTGCTGGTGGACGTGTCCGCGCGCACCGCGAAGACGGCGCTCTTCGGCCGCGGCTACGCCGCGCCCTTCGGCATCGCTCCCATGGGCGGCACCTCGATGGCGGCGTTCCGCGGCGACGTGGTGCTCGCGCGCGCGGCGGCGGCCGCCGGCATCCCGATGATCATGAGCGGCGCGTCGCTCACCCGCCTGGAGGACGTGCGCGCGGCCGGCGCCACCGCCTGGTTCCAGGCCTACCTGCCGGGCGAGACCGGGCCGATCACGCGCCTCCTCGAGCGCGTCGCGCGCTCAGGCTTCGATGCGCTGGTCCTCACGGTGGATGTGCCGGTGAGCGCGAACCGCGAGAACAACGCGAGGAGCGGCTTCAGCCGGCCGCTGCGGCCGACGCTGCGCCTCGCCTGGGAGAGCGCGCTCAAGCCCCGCTGGCTCTTCGCAATGTTCCTGCGGACGCTGCTCGTGGACGGCATGCCGCACTTCGAGAACATGGGCGCGCGCATCCCGCTCATCACCCGCGCCTCCCGCGGCGACGGGGAGCGCGACCGGCTCGCGTGGACCCACCTGGAGCTCATGCGCAGGCTGTGGAAAGGGCGCTTGGTCTTGAAAGGCGTGCTCTCCCCGGAGGACGCTCGCATCGCCCGCGAGAGCGGCGTGGACGGCGTCATCGTGTCGAACCACGGCGGGCGGCAGCTCGACGGAGCTCTCGCGCCTTTGCGCGCGCTCCCTGCGGTGGTGGCGCAGGCGGGCGGGATGACGGTCATGATGGACGGCGGAATCCGCCGCGGCACCGATGTCTTGAAAGCGCTCGCGCTCGGCGCGCAGTTCGTGTTCGTCGGCCGGCCGTTCCTCTACGCCGCGGCGATCGGCGGGGAGGCCGGCGTGCGCCACGGCATCAGGCTCCTCTCGGAGGAGATCGAGCGCGACATGGCGCTGCTCGGCATCACCAAGCTCTCGGAGATGACGCGCGAGCGGATCAGGCCGCGGACCGCTTCATTCGCATGAACGC
>Ga0209807_1001150_pt1 | contig 12499 bp, 12 predicted proteins | sample GraSoiAngelo_154_FD_186168 | JGI IMG/M metagenome (GOLD analysis project Ga0209807, IMG submission 186168) | Grasslands soil microbial communities from the Angelo Coastal Reserve, California, USA - 14_1009_13_20cm (SPAdes) (version 2) | ecosystem: Environmental > Terrestrial > Soil > Grasslands ... | reverse complement strand
CGTGAGTGTTTTATACCCCAACCGTGCTCAGTCGCGCTCAGTTGAGAACGAAATGCCAACAGCATACTGCGTAAAATGCAAGACAAGCATCGAGATCAAAGACCCACAGAACGTGACGCTCAAGAACGGCAAACCAGCCGTCAAAGGCGTCTGCCCGAACTGCGGAACCTCAGTCTTCCGCATAGGGAAAGCATAAGCCAGCCCTTTCTACAACACAGCCCACCTATTCCTCGTTTTCTTGGAGAACCCGAGGTTCGCAGAACCTTTTAACTTCGAAGTCGACTTTTCCTTAGTAGATTGCGCCGTCGAGCATCGATAATTATCGTTACGCTTTTCTTTATTCTCCTTATCGCCGCTTTGTCGCCGAGAGAGGCGCATGCTTCTGCACTGGCTCCTAACGTAAACAGATCCTTCTACTTTTCCGGTGCATCTCATCCCAACGCCTCAATTCCAGGATCCCTCAGTAGCAGTCCTCTCACTGGGCCCGTGATCAGTGACAATCTCTCTCGCGTTCCCACGTTCTTCGTCCTCCCGTCATTCTTGCTCTCATCCCTCACTGTGTCAGGATTACCGACCTTCACGATATGGCTATCGGGAAATGCTTCCAGCGTCACATCAGTGCAGGTTCAAGGGGTCTTCAGTTGGAAGCCCTTGAACGGCCTATGGTCCAACTCCAGTACTCTTCCAGTACCATGCCCCATCGGTCGTTCACCGGCGGCGTGCACGCTCAACTATGTCCAGCCGTTGGCTCTCTCTCTCACATTCGGTACTCAGGTTCGAGTTGGTATCAACGCAACTACTCCAGCAAAGATGATCGTAACGATGTATTGGGGCGAGCCTTCAACTCCGTCGTTCGTGCTACTCCCTTTATCAGGGTATTCTTCAATTGGACAGGTCCAGATTCTTGATTGGACTGGAAACGCTGCTGCTAGTTTCAATCTCAATGCAACCAAAGGACAAAATACGGTCCTGGTGCAAGCACCTGTCACATCAGCGTTCGGCAAAGACGACGTTAGAAGCGTAAATCTCACGATAGTAGACCCTTCCGGGCGACCTGTTCCGAACGCGGTCAATATTCCATTTTCTCAGATCCCTCCGGTCTCTCAACCTCAACAGACGTACCCCTACGTTGCGGAGTGGACTTATCCTTCGAACCTTTCTGAGGGAAACTACCAGGTTTGGATCGACGTTGTCGATATACAGGGCAATATCGCCTACAGCCTCCATGGACCCTCCGGTTTCGGACTGTTCAAACCCGGCATTCATCCTCTGGACCTGATACCCTACGTCGTGGGTGCGGCCGGCGGAATCATCGCAGGTACATTCTATATCAAGAGACGACGGAGGAAGGAGTATCTGGCGCCCTTCGACCACTTCTACTCTTTGACCGGGGGTAGCTTCCCTCAAGGCACAATGGTTACAGTAGAAGGTAACACAGGCGCGGGCAAGACTCTGTTGACAGAACAGCTCATGTACGATGACCTAAAGACGGGGCGACCTTGCGTTTTCGTCTCAACCGCTGACTTTCCTGGAAAGATCCGGAGTGGAATGCGGTCTTTGGGATTAGAGACTGAACCCTATGAGAGCAAAGAGTCTCTAAAGTTTGTCGATTCCTACTCCATGGAAGCGGGTCAACCGTCCCAGGAGAAATTCTACGTTTCTTCCAGTGGAGACCTCACGTCTCTTGGCGTCAAGATCTCTTCTGCAATGTCCACGCCCGGCGATGGTGCAAGTGTTTACTTTGATTCTCTTACTCCACTTGCCCCACGGTCCAAGTCCGAAAGCATTGTTTCCTTCGCTCAGACTGTAGGAGCGAAAGCAAGAGGAAGTGGAGGCAAGATCTTCTTTACGATTGGGTCGAGCGTTGACGATCTGATCTTGCGACAACTCGAAGAAGCCTCGGACTGCATAATTCAGATGGAGGCCTTTGAGGAAGGTGGCCTAAGGAGGCGAAGGATGCGTATTATCAAGTTCAGGAATAGAAGTTTTCATGAGGGCTGGGTGACCTTTACCGTGGAAGACAACAAAGGGATAATCTTCTATTCGAAGAAACCGAGAAAATAGGATCCATTAGAATACCTTGTCTCTCGGAAAGACTTCTATTCCCGTAACTCCAAACTGGTATGGACGAATCTGTGTGTCGTGAGATATTCCGCGCATCTTCTCTATCTGAACCGCCCTCACGACATTGCCTTCATGGAGCAGCGAATGTAGGAGGACTACTCCATGAGACAGGAATTCCTCTAGCTGGAATCGCCTATCCATCAATGACGTCTTCAACTCGCTGGTTATCAGTGAAGTGCAGCCAGAATCTGCTAGAGCGTCAAAAAACGCGACCGTCGCCCTCCGCTTCTTCAACTCCTCCACATATCGGAGCATAAGAGAAGTAACGGGGTCCAAGGCGATCCTTCGAACATTCTCTCCCTCCACAACCTTATTGATAGTCTTCAGAAGCTCTGTAAAGTCTGAAACGTCAGTCGCGGACCCGCCGTATGGCGACATACGGTTGCTTTCGCTCCCGGTTCTTCTCAAACCGCTTGCGTCAATGAACAGCAGCTTTCCCTTCTTCTCCATCCCATCGATGTCCCAATCGTAAGACTGAAGGTTCCTCTTCACATGATCAGGATGTTCGTCAAGTGTAACGTAGAGTCCCGTTTCACCCAGCATTGCCCCGTGATACAGATATTGCAGAGCGAAGGTCGTCTTTCCCGAACCCGGGCTCCCCACGATCAGAATGCATCTTCCGTCCGGGAATCCTCCTCCCAATAGTTCGTCTAGGCCTTTGATGCCGGTGGGAACTCTGTCCAAGAAGAATGCCAAGTGCTTTCTGTCCCTTGAATGTATAAAAACAGTAGCTCGAAAGACGGTCTAAACTTCTCTAAACTCACCCTGGGGAGTTTGAAGCCATATCTTAGACGATATCAGATTGGACGAGATCTTCTCCGAAAGAACGCTCCTGACGATCTGTCTGTTCGCCGGATCAGCAGCGAGGTTACAGCCTATCGCAAAGCACCAGCAGACCCCCATGAACAATAGCAGGTAGTGGACTAGACTGCTAATGATAGGCTGAGTGAGAATCGAGTAGAGAAGAGTGAAACCCCCAGACAATCCCACGACAAGTGAGAGAATGGTCGTATGAAACGGACCAACGTCTATCGTTCGAAGCCTCAAGCCACCAAGGTAGGGAAGCGCAAGCGCAACTACTGGAACCATCAGCGACCCTAACATTGTTAAGGTGATCTGGTCCTCGGTGATCAGAGAGATCACATCCGACGTCTTCGCCAAAGGCGAGACAACTGGCACGAGATGGTGTTTCGACAGATAGATCGCGAAGGACACGATGACAGCCAGAATGAATGGGAAGTAGGTCAGCTGGCGGCGGAGAGTCAGTCTAGCCCCTTTTCCAGATCTTATCGATTCGAGCTCGGATACCTTTGCTGTGACGATGTGTGTTCCTCGAGTAATCAAGAGGTAGAGTTTGATGGCCCTAGTGGACACGAACCCTCCAAAGAAATACATGTACGCGTAACCAAGAGGTATCGCAAGTAATGAAATCACGACCGCATTGATAATGCCGAGTTCTAAAGACAAGATGCGATAAGATAGAAGTTGCACCGAACCGATTAGGAATAGCAGAAACGATGCTATAGAGCAGACTAGAAAGTTTCTGCGATTGTGAGAGTCGGAAGATCTCGATTCCAATTCGCTCCAATCGAAGTCCGGTTCAATCTACCATATTTAGGAGAACTGGTCTCATATCAGCCGAGTCCCATTTAATTGGTGAAGAGCCTTACCTGAAGAGACAGACCAAATTCTGAAGCTCGTCCGAACCTATAGACCTAACGGTCGCATATCGATAAGAAGAATGGGAAGCTTCGTCAACGACGTCTTTCTCATCAACGTTGACGGTGAGAAGTTTGTTGCGAAACGGTACACGAATTGGATTTCTCTCAAATGGGTCACACTCAGCCTGTACGGTCTTGGCAGTGTTCGGTTCTCGATCTCGGGCCGCCGGCGAATGGAGGCGGAGTACGCTTTCAACTATCTTCTTTCCAGACGGGGACTGAGGGTCCCGGAGATCCTAGGCGCTGACACGAAGTCCAGATCTATCCTCTTTTCTTACATTCCGGGAGATGGATTATCGAGTCTACTGGTAAAACTGGCTCAGTCAAGTCAGATCGGCCAGAGAGAGAAAGAAGCGGCTCGCACTGCAGGATTATTGATGGCTAGCGCCCACGAGCTAGAGGCCGCTTTGGGGGACACCAAACCTGAGAACTTCATAGTCGATCGGGATGGGAAAGTCACTCTCGTCGATTTAGAGCAGGCCCGATACGAGGGGGATTATGGTTGGGACGTCGCCGAATTCTTGTTCTACTCCGGCCACTATTGGTTGCCATTCAACAATGCCTTGCTCGGATATGTCGAGGCATTCGTTAGGGGGTACTTGGAGAAAGGGTCTGCAAAGGTTCTGAGAAAAGCTGCCTCGCCAAGATACGTTCGGGTTTTCTCAGTTTGGACCCCACCAAATATTCTACATAATGTTCGGAAGAAGTTGCTAGAGGCCTAAAAAACTGGCTAGAAACCGAGTCCGGATGTCGTAAAGTAGGGTGGGGACGGTTTAGTACTCGTCGTCCCCGCCAGGCATGGGAGAGTCCTTTTCACCGCCTGGGCTGCCTTTGTCGACTCCTTTGGACGCTATGACGTCATCGATTCTGAGAATCATTGACGCGGCTTCTGACGCCGACTTTACGACTTGTTGCTTGACTCTGAGGGGTTCGAGGACGTTCAGCTTCTTCATGTCTTTGATTTCGCCGGAATAGACGTCGACGCCGAACCAGGGATTAGCTGCGCGTTCGTGCTTTGATCTTAGCTCAACCAGTATGTCTATTGGATCCAGTCCCGCATTTTCAGCCAGCGTTGTCGGTACTGCCTCCATGGCCTCGGCAAACGCTTCGATTGCAAGTTGTTCGCGTCCACCGACTTTCACCGCGTATTCCCTTAGTCGCTTGGCAAGTTCTGCTTCAGGAGCGCCTCCGCCTGCAACGATCTTCCCATCTTCAAGTGCGTTTCTTACAACGGACAGTGCGTCGTGTAGGGATCTGTCGGCCTCGTCGACCACGTGTTCGGTGCCTCCGCGGACTACGATTGTGACAGCCTTGGGATTCTTGGAGTCGCGGACGTAGACAAGTTTGTCGTCGCCGATCTTGACTTCTTCGATCAGTTTAGCTTCCCCTAGAGCGTCCTTGGTGAGCTCTTTGACACTTGCAACTATCCTTCCCCCTGTAGCTTTGGACAATTTCTCAAGGTCTCCGCTACTGACGTTCTTGATGGCTGCGATTCCGGCCTTCGACAAAAAGTGCAGGGCAACATCATCTATTCCTTTCTCTGAGAACAGTACGTTCGCACCGGTCTTTTCGATTTGTGAGACCATGTCCTTCAACATTTTTTCCTCTTCTTCGATGAAGAGGTGCATCTGGTCAGGGTTGTTGATGTTAATCTTCGCGTCGAATTCTGTTTTTTCGTTTTCCAGTTTAGCGTTGAGCAGAGCTATCTTTGCGAGTTCTATTTTCTTCGGCATCTGAGCGTGAGAGATCTCCTTGTCGATTACAATGCCTTTTACGAGTTCCGTCTCTTCGAGACCTTTGCCATGTTTCTTTACAATCTTGATTAGATCTATGTCGGCCTTGATTTTTCCGTCTACCTTGTCTGAAACCTGCTTGACTGCCTTAACGGCGATGTCGGCGAAATGTTCCTTCGCTACTACTATCCCCTTGCTGTACATCGAGGTCATGGCCACTTGACGGAGGGTTGCATCATCCTTCTCTGTAACAGGGAAAGAGAGTTTATCCAGAATCTCAATCGCTTTCTCGGCCGCTTTCTTGTAACCATCGACGATAACAGTAGGATGGACATCTTTGTCGAGCAACTTCTCAGCACGTTCTAGCAACTCCCCTGACAATAGGACAGCGGTAGTTGTACCATCTCCCACTTCGTTGTCCTGGGTCTTGGAGACTTCAACCAGCATCTTGGCTGCTGGGTGCTGAACGTCCAATTCTTTCATTATTGTCGCCCCATCGTTCGTGATGGTCACATCGCCTATCGTGCTGACGAGCATCTTGTCCATTCCCCTGGGGCCAAGAGTCGTTCTGACGGTTTCAGCGATGATTTTGGCGGCAGTAATATTATTTCTCTGGGCTTCTTTCCCAGTAGATCGTCCCGTTCCTTCCTTGAGGATTAGTACGGGAGTTCCCCCGATTGTTTGTTGCGACATTTCATTCAAACCTCTTTGATGAATCTGGAATTCACGAGTAGTGAAGAAAAAGGCGTTTCTTAAGGTTTACTCGGTTAACAGTCCAGGAAGTGAACCTCCAGACGTGCCACACGCCGCGTTTCCAGTTTTCGAGTGGTTTAGAGTCGCGAACGGGGATTCTTAGAACCCGTCCACGGAGGCAAAGGTACCAATCTCCTCTTTTCAAATGGTCTAATGGTTTCTTCTCATGGCGACTCCAGAGAACCCGATGGCCTACCTGCTCGAATTCAGTCTTCGAAAGATCGAGAGGGAGAGGCCTGAGATAGCTAACGATCAGAAGTATGCAGAGCTGAAGGGCCAGCTCTTACAAGATGCTGACGGGCATTTCCGCGAGATACAGGCCACGTACGCCACGGTCTTGAAGACCCAGTGCAATTGCGGTGGTCCGTTGGAGCCGGTCGATCATGATTTCGGTCGAAGCGGTGGGATGATCTATGACAGTGTAGTAGCCAAGTGCAGGTCTTGCGGCTCAACCCAGAGCTTTCAGTTTCCCAAGGAGGGCTTCATCTCGGAAGCAAGGTCAGCTATGGCCTTGAGGGATTATCTGCAGCGAACCTATGGCGTGGATTACGCGGGAGTAGCCATGAGTGAACTGCAGAGGCGCTCAGTTGGCGGATCTTAGATCCTTATTGAGTTCCGATTGTCTTCTCATACATTCTTCTGAAGGTCCAGCGCAGCGCATTCTTTAGCTCGTTGAGCCTCCGCTCATCCCCATAGTTCTTAACGTGGATTTGCTTGAGGGTGGTCGCTTCTCGATCTATGTCGTAAGACAATACCTGGTCGGGCGAGAGCTGTTGGTTTCTGGTCGATTCCTCATCCTTCACATGCAAGGGTTCGAGAACCTTGCCTACTAGGAATGATCTAAGTGGTGGAGCATTTGCGTCAAACTTGATATCTTTCGACGGGACGATCCTAAGATTCTGGCCTTCAACGAAAATGTCAGCCAGGAGGACCCCGCTGATCGTTCTGATCGTCTGGGGAGGATTCGAGTCGGTCGGTGTCGGTGTTTCTGGAATAGTTTTCGGCAGTTGGACCCGTCGATAGCTCTTTTCTGCAAGAATGTTGTCTACGGTTTCGAGAAACGATTGTAGGTTGTGGATTTCGTCCTGGTGTTCGGCGACTTTCTTTTCAAGATAGGATTTGAGTTCGGCTAGCCGTTTGGTAGTCTTCTCTTGAGTATCTGACAATCGTCCCGCCGCTAAGGAGGTTTCTGGGATTCTTAAATAATCCATTCCCGCACTCTGCGCGCGCGTCTGGTGTGGGTGGTTTGGAGGAAGCTGTCCGGGTCCAGGATGTTCTCACAGGCACCTTGGATGGCAAAGAGGTTCTCGTCCGAGGATGGCTCCAGAACAAGCGATCCAGTGGAGGAATCATCTTCCTCTTCATTCGAGACGGCTCGGGAGTTGTACAGTGCACAGTCCGGAAGGGCGAGGTCGACGCTAAGGTTTTCGATCTCTTTCTCTCTATTCGCGTAGAGTCTAGCGTTCAGATTGAAGGTGAGGTAAAACCCGATCCACGTGCTCTTGGCGGAAGGGAGATCCTGGTTCACTCTGGCAAGGTAGACTCCGCGGCCCTAGAAGAGTTTCCTATTGCAAAGCAGTTTCAAGGGCCCGACTTCCTGCTGGATAAGAGGCATCTATTTGTCAGGAGCGACAAGATGCGAGCAGTTCTCAAAGTCCGGGCGGTCATACTATCAGCCGCTCGCTCGTGGCTCGACTCCCACGATTACTTGGAAGTACAGGTCCCAACTCTAACATCAGCAGCTGTGGAGGGTGGCGCGACGCTGTTTGAAGTGAAGTATTTCGATGAGAAGGCGTACCTTACGCAGAGCTGGCAACTATACGCGGAAGCGTTGATCGCCGCCGTCGGGAAGATCTACACGATCGCCCCCTCGTTCAGGGCAGAAAAATCCCGGACTCGTAGGCACCTTACGGAGTATTGGCATCTTGAGGCGGAGGCCCCGTATGTTGACTTGGAAGGCATTATGGAGGTTGAGGAGCAAATGTTGAGTCATTTAGTTGGACAGTTGCTCGAGCGAACTAGCACGCAATTGGCTTTGTTCGAGAGAAAGCGGGAGGACCTAGAGAAGGTCAAGCCTCCGTTTCCTAGAATCACCTACGATGATGCTTTCAAGATGATCGGTGGAGAGAGGGCGGGAATCAAGTGGGGTGATGATCTGGGCTATGAGCAGGAGAAGATTCTGACGACGCATTTCGATCGGCCTTTCTTTGTGACGCGATATCCGAAGAAGGCGAAGGCGTTCTATCACAAGCCGGATCCGTTGAACCCCGAAGTTACGCTCTCGGTGGACCTCTTGGCGCCGGAAGGCTACGGTGAGATTACGGGTGGTGGGCAGAGGATTGAGGATTACGATGCTCTTGTCGCGAGGATCAGGGAGGAGGGCTTGGATCCGAAGAGCTACGCGTGGTATTTGGATCTGCGAAAGTTTGGTAGCGTTCCTCACTCAGGCTTCGGGATGGGACTGGAGAGGGTTGTGTCCTGGGTCTGTAAGCTTGAGCACATTCGGGACGCGATCGCTTTTCCACGCCTCATCAACCGGGTTTATCCTTAGACTCCTGCAAAGGATGTAGGTCGAGGAGTGTCGAAAAGGGCGCTGTCCCAAAGGTGTGAAGGAGTTTTTTTGTTTTGACATACCCCCGGGGGGGTCGAGAAATAGTTAGTGGGAAAAGAAAAGTTAACGGAAAGGGAAAAGATAACGGGAAAAAAAGAGAATGACGGGACAGCTTCCGTAAAGTATCCCTCCAAAGAGCTGTTTTCTGTCGCGAGGATCAACTACTTTTGACATTTTTTCGGAGGGGGGCCCGCCGGTTGAAGCTGCACCGGGCGAGTCTGGCGAAACAGGGCGCAGAATCAGCCGGTCGGCTGTTTTTGATAACGTGTAGCTCAACGTGCAGGTCAACGCGCATAATGCGTGATCTCAAATCGCCTGCCCGGATTCCGGATCAGGGCTTGTTCTGTACGATTTCCCGGATCGAAAATCCTATCTTTCACACTCTGAAAAGTAGGAAGTGTTCCCTTTGTCGTTTCCGAGCGCCGAATCAGGTTGTCGCCTTAAGATGGACCACCTCAGATTTCACCCTTTCCGCGATCTCGATGCTCGCTCGTCTCTGAGCCTGTCGAGTCTCAGCTCCGATGTGGCATGTGACGACTGTCGTTCCCTTAGGGAGGCCGACAAGTTCTTTCTCCCACTCGTCCGCCGGAGGCTCAAGGTGAAAGACGTCGAGTCCTGCGCCCGCGAGATGCCCTTCCTTCAAGAGTTTGAGCAGCGCGGGTCCTTCGATAATATCTCCTCTTGAAGTGTTGACCAGGTAAGATCCCTTCCGCATCATTCTCAGCCGTGCCTCATTTAGCAGATGATGGGTCTGCGGGGAATATGGAACGTGAATCGTGACGATGTCACACCGCCGAAGCAGATCCTCAACTGAGTCTGTTATCTCAAAGCTCAAACCTGGAACTCCGCGAGGTCGGATAACGTCGTAGCCGAGAACGTCGGCTTGAAATCCTACCGTGAGGATGCGCGAGACTTCGTTCCCGATACGCCCGGCTCTTCCGATAATTCCGATCTTCTTCGACTGTAGTTCTTCGCCCATCAACTGGTTCTTAATCCACAGGCCCTCCTTCATACTCCGATCCGCGAACGGGATCTTCCGGAGGAGACAGAGCATCAGCCCGACAGTCAGTTCAGCAACGCTCGTTGTAGGAGCGCGTGGAGTGTTGAGAACAATGACTCCTTTCTCCTTGGCTGCTTGAAGGTCGATATTGTCAAGGCCGACACCCGCGCGTCCCACGATTTTCAACGTCGAATCTCGGAGTATACTAGAATCCACCTTCGTTCTGCCTCGAACGATCAAGACATCGTATTGGTTGATGATGCTGGCAAGCTTTGACTTGTCTAGTCCGGGCTGATTATCTACAATGAAACCGGCGTCCGAGAGAATCTTGACGCCTTCCTCATCGATCGGATCAGAAATCAGAACTTTCAACATAGGATCAACTGTTAGAGGGTGTAGTTGGCGCCTTTGTCAGAGGCGCTCTCAACTTCCTCAAGAGCGCTTGAGCAGCGATTGTTACCGGGTCCCAGACGGGAGCCAACGGTGGAGAATAGCATGTCTCAATCTCAGAAAAATCCTGAACGGTCAATCCGAGATGGGCTGCCATGGATGCGAAGTTACCCCTGAGTGTCGCCCCTTCCTCGCCTACTAGCTGAGCCCCTATGAGCTTCCCATTCTCACGATTCGCCAGCAACTTCACAGTCAGGTCCTTTCCCCCCGGATAGTAGGAAAGCCGCGTGGACCCCGTTATTCTCACTGAGACAGGAGTGATTCCGATCTTCTCTGCCATGGCTGTCGTTGGACCCAGTGTTGCTACTTCTAGCCCAAAGAGTTTCACGGTTGTCACGCCAGTCGATCCCGGGTATCTGGCGTCGCCTCCAGCAGCATTTATGCCTGCAACCATTGATTGTCTGACTGCTGTCGTAGCGAGTTGAAAGAAGACATGTCTTCGCGTAATGAGGTCAAACGTCTCGATGCAGTCGCCCGCAGCGTAGATGTTGTTGGCTGAAGTCAGCATTCTCTCATCGGCTCTAATGCCGCCCGATTCACCGAGCAGTATGCCGGCGTCCTTCGCGAGTTCCGTGTTAGGCCTAACCCTAACGGCCACAATGATAGCATCGACCTCGTAGGCATGACCCGAAATTCGAACTCCAACGACCTTTCCTTTGTCGCCGAGAATCTCGTCCAGAGTTGACTGCAAGTGATATTCAACACCATGCTCCAGTCCTTTCTCTCTAACAATCGCTGCCATGTCAGGATCGAGAATGACCGGGAGGATTTCGGGGACTATCTCGGCCTGCAACACAGCCACTCCTCGGACAAGCAAAGCCTCGGCCATTTCTGAACCGGTAAGACCCGCGCCGATGATCGCGACCTTCTTCGCTTGCGCCTCTTTGAGATAATTCGCGAGTCCTTCCACATCGTTCATAGTTCGAATCGTAAATACTCCGGTGAGGTCGGAGCCAGGGACGGCAAGGGTGGTCGTATGGGCACCGGTAGTGAGGATGAGACTGTCGTACGGGAGTTCAGTCATGCGACGATTAGGCGAGTTTAGTTCCACTGCCTGGCGATCAGGGTGGATCCTCGTCGCGGCGACTCCCAGCCTGAGGTCTATTCGGTTCGTATGCTCGTAAAAGTCCTCGTCATAGCCGATGAGCGACCGCATGGTGGGAACTATTCCGCTGAAGGCATACGGGAGCCCGCATCGGGAATACTCCGGTAAAGCTTCATCTCCTACGATAGTGATATCAGAAGTCCGATCGGTCTTCCTGGCGTAGAATGCGGCCGTAGTGCCGGATACTCCGCATCCTACAATGACTATTCGCCGAACCATACGATTCGGCGTTCCGAATCGTCCGATAACGGTTTCCCTCGCTTCTCGTCCCAAGAACAAAGAGTTAGTTTAATGTGGAGGATTGAATCATGCCATGACGATGATTATGACAAAAGCCACCATGGATAACTTCCTGAAGAACGGCAAAGGACTACTGCTCGCCTACGATCAGGGCTTCGAACATGGGCCATCTACAGATTTCAACGAGAAAAATATTGATCCCAATTACGTGCTTGACATCGCCGTTAAGGGACAGTTTACCGGCGTTGTTCTGCACAAGGGAATCGCTGAGAAATATTACAACAGCAAGATCCCTCTGATAATCAAACTCAACGGGAAGACAAGCCTTCCGAAGGGCGAGCCTATCTCTTCACAAGTCTGCAGCGTCGAGGAGGCAATCAGCCTCGGAGCCAAAGGAGTCGGGTATACCATCTATTTAGGAAGCGCCAACGAGAATATCATGCTACAAGAATTTGGCGAGATACAGGAAGACGCGCATGAGGAGGGAGTACCTGCTATTGCCTGGATCTATCCTAGAGGGGAAGCTGTGAAGAACGATACCTCTCCCGAAATTGTCTCCTATGCGGCGAGGGCGGGTCTTGAAATTGGGGCAGACGCTGTGAAAATCAAGTACTCAGGAGACCCGACAAGTTTCAGATGGGCTGTAAAAGCAGCTGGCCTCGCGAAAGTCTTCATGTCAGGTGGCCCAAAGGCTCCGACTGACGAGACCTTTCTCAGCCAGGTTAAGGGTGCGATGGATGCAGGAGCCACGGGCTTAGCCGT
>Ga0209807_1001149_pt1 | contig 12502 bp, 14 predicted proteins | sample GraSoiAngelo_154_FD_186168 | JGI IMG/M metagenome (GOLD analysis project Ga0209807, IMG submission 186168) | Grasslands soil microbial communities from the Angelo Coastal Reserve, California, USA - 14_1009_13_20cm (SPAdes) (version 2) | ecosystem: Environmental > Terrestrial > Soil > Grasslands ... | reverse complement strand
ATACGTCACCGCGTATTTTCGCGGTCAGTTGCTCGTCTGTTTAGTCGATGGCGTGCTCATTGGCGGCGTCCTGACGCTTTTCGGGCTCAATTTTGCGCCCCTCATTGGCGTACTTGTTGTTATCCTGACGATGGTTCCGTACATCGGGATAATCGTCTGCTGGGTGCCAGCCGTTTTAATCGCTGCTTTTCAGTGGGGCGATTGGACACATCCCCTCATCGTAACCGGCATCTTCGTCCTCATCCAGAATCTCGAAGGGATATTCTACGCGCCCCGTATAGTGGGAAACTCTGTCGGTCTGCATCCCATGACAGTGATCGTGTCAATCTTTGTCTGGGGCCTGATAATTGGCGGAGTGCTTGGCCCACTCCTAGCCGTGCCGTTAACGGCAACAATAAAAGTTTTACTCACACGATATGTTTGGGGCCCGCGTTTGAGGGAGCAGGTCATGGAATCGATCGAAGAAGTTCCTGTCGTTGAAGAATCCCACGCGGCAACGGAATCTTAGACGCCTGCCGGTCGGCGCGCGGAGTGGCACTTCGGCGTGGCGAGAGGACACAAGGATGGCGGAAAAAATCAGACGGACCAAGCACAGAAGAAGTCCCCAATTATTTCCCAATCTCAAGTCCTTCTTGCAACGACAACGATGGCCGGTCCGTCTTGCCTTATTAATTGCTGCGTCCACACTCGCGATTTTCCTGGCGATTATTTTCTTCAGTTACAGCTCAACCGTCTATAACGCCTGGCACGAACGGCGTTTACTCCATCGTGCTGCTTCGCTACTGCAACAGGAGAGATTTAAGGAGGCCGCGCAGATCGCGCAAGAGGTCGTGAAACTCCATCCGGAATCTCTGCCGGCCTTTTACATCCTGGCTGAAGCAGCGGAAAAACAGAACCTGGAGGAAACCGTCTGGTGGCGCGAACAAATCGCGCGGCTGCTTCCGAAGGATCCGGACAGTCAGCTCAACCTCGCCTCAGCGGCACTGCGCTTTGGGCAGCTCGACGTCGCGCGAAGAGCCCTGGATCGTATCTCCAATGGCGACCGCAACAGAGCCGCCTTTCATGTTGTCGCGGGCTGGCTGGCGCGGGCGGAAGGAAATTTCGCGAAGCAAGAGGAGCAATTCGCAGCGGCCGTAAAAGAAGAACCGAGCAACGATCTTTATCAATTCAATCTTGCAGCACTGCAAATCCATTCCGCTGATCCGAAAAAGAGTGCAATGGCACGGGCCACACTCGATCAACTGAGCAAGGTCGCTCCTTTTCGCACCGGTGCACTGCGCGCATTACTTAACGATGCCGTGGCACGCAACGATCTTGCCGTCGCTGACAACCTTGCCGAACAGCTTCAAATGTCACAGCAAGTGACCTTTGGCGATTATCTGCTCTGCCTGAACTTTTATCGAAAGCTCGACGACAAGAAATTCCGCCTTCTGCTAGACAGGGTGAAACCGTTTGCCGCGCGCAATCCGTCTGACCTCGCGTCGCTTATGGACTGGATGAACAACAATGGGTTCGCTAGCGAGATCGTTAAGTGGATTGATAAATTGCCGGAAGACGAGATTAATTCTCCGCCGGTTTCCATCACAGTTGCCGAGGCGTATGCGGGGGTAAACAACTGGTCGCGTCTCAAGCGCTGGACGCGCAGCGGATCGTGGGGCGAATCCGAATACCTCCGCCTCGCCTACCAGGCAATTGCCACACGGCAATCACAGCATGCCGCCGACACTGAATCCGAAACATTGTGGCGCTCGGCCGAGCAAGCGACAAACGAACGACCAGAGGCCGGACTTGCACTCGCGCGTCTGGCTTCGAAATGGAACCTTGGAATAGAATCCGAACAACTTTGGCTGCGTATTGCAAAGAATCCGCCGATGCGGCGTGAAGCGCTCGACGCGTTGGCGCGATTCTATCGCGCAAAGAATGAGACTCGAAAACTTTATGACATTCTCCAGCGCCTGCACGAAAGCTCTCCTGACGAGCCGCCGATCACAGCAGATCTCGCCCGACTCGGACTCAACATCGGGCAAAACACAAAAGAATCGCAGGACCTCGCAAAAGAGGCTTACGACCGGGCGCCAAACGAAGTCAATTGCGCTGTGACTTACGCGTTTTCTCTCTATCGTCTTGGCAGAAACGCCGAAGGCCTCGAAATCATAAAAAAATTGCCAGCCGACCAATTACATGATCCGCACGCAGCCGTCTATGTCGCATTGCTGTTGATTGACTCGAACCAAGCGGACGTAGCGAAGGAATACATTGATGCAGCTGACGATGGGAAGATTTATGCCGAGGAAAAACAATTGCTCGACGAAGCCAGGACGAAACTCGCCACTGCTTCATCAACTCCGTCGCCACCGTTTTCCCCGGCACCTGCTGAACTGAGTCCGACACCAACGGCTTCGCCACGTTGAAGCGTTGAAGGTTAAATCGTTGAATCGTCAAATCCGACCCGTTGTAAGGTTGTAACGAATCACACGGGCTTGCCCCGCTACTTCGCTTCTTTTGCGATCGCTTTTGTCCAATGTGCAATGTCCTTGGCATCCATGTGGACACGTCGTTCCAAACGGGCATCGCGAAATCCCCATTCCTCGACGTCCACCAGATATTGCTTCCGGGAAAGCAGCGTACCGCGACAGAGACGCTTCCGCCCGGCAGCGGGCACCTCCTTCCGTAGCCGCGCGACCAGATCACTCATAACGGCTGTGGGAATTTTTCCGCGCTCGCTCGGATAAATGTAACCGAACAACGCCAAATGGGTTAGTAACACGCGCCAATCGGGCCCGAACCGGCGAAGCAGATGCGGCCAATCGAGTTTCTCTGCGCAGCTCCGAAGAATATGCGCAATATCGGCACCATCGAACCGTTCGCGTTCCATGATGTACGCCTTCATCCAAATCATTTCCTCAGGCGCGCAAAGTTTCACCTTTAATCCAAGCAATTCGCCATCCTGCGCACGTTCAAACCAGGAATCATCGACTTCGCATAGCCCATTCCCGGCACGAAAAATCAGGTCAATGTACTCCCGGCCGCGCCCGGCTTTGGCGAGCCAATGCGGAAATGTCTTTTCCGTTTTGTATCCGGAGCGGGCAAGCGCATCGATCGCCGCATCGACGTGATAGGGACAAACGTACAGATCGAAATCTTTCGATCGACGCGAAACGCCTGCATAGACTTCGACCACGTAGGCGCCACCGATTAAAAATGGAACGTTCGCATCCTGCAATGCCGCCATCGATCTACGATGAAAGTCGTCGCGTTTGTCTTTTGCTTTCGCGCGCGCGACTCTTTTAGCACTCATCACCATCTTAACGTAGTCGAAGTCGATAACGCGTGCACGGCCACGGCCCTCGCGCGCGCTGAAAAAGCGTCCGTCGGTGCTGGCGATTTCGTTTCTCAAGAGAATGCCTAAGCGTGCACTAAGAATCGCCGCAACTGCGGATCTTCATTACGGCAAACACTCGCGCGGGACATTGCATGAAGCGTTTGCCGAGATTTCGAGTTCCGCTGACTTGCTGCTGCTTTGCGGCGATCTCACCGATTACGGACTCCCAGACGAAGCAGAGGCACTCGTTGCCGATATTCGCGCTGCCGTGAGAATTCCGATGCTCGCAGTTCTAGGCAACCACGATTTCGAATCGGGACAGCCAGAACTGGTTTCCAAGGTTCTCGAAGACGCGGGTGTGAACGTGCTCAACGGCGAGGCTATAGAAATCGCGGGAGTCGGCTTTGCAGGTATCTCTGGCTTTGGCGGCGGTTTCGGTCGACGAATGCTAAACGCGTGGGGCGAACCGCTCATTAAACAATTCGTGCAAGAATCGATCAGTCACGCCGTTCGCTTGGAGCAGGCGCTTGCCAAGCTGCAAACGGAACGGCGGATCGTAGTCCTGCATTACTCTCCCATCCGCGCCACGCTACAAGGTGAAGATCCCGAAATTTTTGCGTTTCTTGGTTCCAGTCGGTTGGAAGAGCCAATCAATCGATTTCGCGCAAGCGCAGTCTTTCATGGCCACGCCCACAACGGCATTCTCGACGGCGCAACTTCGACTGGCATTCCCGTTTACAATGTCTCAGCGCCCGCGCTCCACAAAACCGGAAAGCCATACCGAATCGTCGAATTGTAGTCGCGCTTTACGAGTGTCGCCCTTTTCTTCCGATGATCATAGAACCTAGCGGCCACGCACGACAGCGCTCGCTACTCAGCCAAGGATTTCGCCGCGACAACACGCCACGCTTCTACATCGGCGCGGTTACGAGTCGGTGAAGCGCAACGTACGGCCTTGATTGAGTCGAAAGTGATTTCAGAAAACGGCAGCTTGATTGACCGGGCCAATTCCTGCCGGACTACGGTGGACATCTTCTTGTAGAGCAAGCTCATGTGGGGATCGAGTTGGTAGCCGGACGAATTCTGCGCGGCATCGCGAATGATTTTATTCAGTCGCTGCAGTTGTTTATTCAGCGCAAGCTGCACGAAAAGCGTTTCGGTGAACTCGCCTGTGTGACACACGCCAAGCACTTTCGCTTCGATTGGTGCGCAACAGCAAAGAGCTTTTGCAATTACCTCTTCGGCGTCTGCTTGATCTGAGCTGACGTAAATCGTCGTGTGCGGCTCAAAGACAGGCGCATTATATCGGCGCGCAAGATCGCCAACCATCTCTTCCAAGAAGGTGCGTGCCGGCTCAGTCGGAATAAGCCAATAGGCCATCGCAGTCCTTTTCATGCTTGAAAAACGCGCCCCGCGCGCGGGTTTTCCACAATCCAACATTTAACAAACTCAATCTCCAATGTTAAAATGACGTCGTGCCTAGCAACGTCCTCGGAACTGACCTCAAATGTTGTTGCCGCGATCCGATGACCGGATTTTTTCGCGACGGCTTCTGTCGCACCGGCCCGGAAGATCTTGGACTGCATATGGTCTGCGTGAAAGTCACGCAGGAGTTTCTCGACTTCTCCGTACTCGACGGAAACGATCTGGTTACGCCGCGTCCGGAATGGGGCTTCCCCGGATTAAAGCCGGGCGATAAATGGTGCGTCTGCGTCACACGTTGGAAAAGCGCGCTCGATCACAATCGCGCGGCCCCAGTCGATCTTGAAGCAACCCACGCCTCAGCGCTCGAATTCGTCACCTTGGATGAACTAAAAACCTACGCGCTGAAATAGGGTAGCGCGTAGCTTGCCCTGAGCGGAGACTCGAATGGACGTCTCGCGTGCTGGTTTCGGTATCGCGCCGAAACGAACCTTCCTTTGAATTTCCTTCGCTGTTGGAGCCCGCGGAACACACACGAAAAGTTCGCGATCGCGGGACGCCCTCGCCAGGACGCGAGACGTGTGCGTTACCCGGCGTGCGTGCCCATGGTTGAATTGGAATGAATTTGCCGCCACGCTAACGCCGAATTGAAACTGCCGTTTAGTCTTTTTCTGGCGCTGCGCTACTTGAAACCGAAGCGTACGTTTCTCTCGATCATCACACTGATTTCAGTCCTCGGCGTAATGCTCGGCGTGACAGTGCTGATACTAGTGATTTCAGTAATGACCGGGTTTGACCGCGAGTTGCGCCAGAAAGTGATCGATTTCGATGCACATATTCTCGTAAGCACGGAAGACGTCTTACGGGACTGGCGAACGCTTAAGATCAAAATCGATAATGCCCCAGACGTGGTTGCGACCGCTCCGTACATTCAGGGACCGGTAATTGTCGAATTTCAAAATCGGCGCCTCGCGCCAATGATTCGGGGCGTCGATCCCGCCCAGGAAGAGAAAGTGATTCCGCTTCGAAAATTCATCAAGTACGGCAAGCTCGACCTGGAAGGTGAATCGACCGTGCTCGGGATTGAGCTCGCGCGAAAACTGGGCGTGCACGTCGGTGATAAAATCACGATCTATTCGCCGGGAAACCTCGGGCAGATTCTCGATAGCATTAAGAAACTGGAGAACACCAAGGGAGAGGAGGAAAAAAAAGCAGTGGACGAGTTGCGCGACGTGATCCTGCCGAAGGAACTCACAGTTACCGGTATCTTTGAGACCGGTCACTACCTGCACGACTCTGAATTTCTTCTCGTGCCGATTTATGTCGGGCAAGAGTTATACGGTCTGGGTGACGCGTTGCACGGCATCACGGTAAGAACAGACAATCCGTACAGCGCTGAACGTGTAAAACAATCGATCGCGCAATTTCTGGAGCCGCCCGAATACGCGCAGACCTGGATCGACATGAACCATCAATATTTCGAGGCGGTACGGCTCGAACGCACCGTGATGTTTTTTCTTTTGTTCTTCATTGTGGTCGTCGCAGCATTTGGAATCATGAGCACGCTCATCACCGTGACAGTGCAAAAGCGGCGCGAAATCGGAATCATGAAAGCGCTCGGGGCGAACATTGCGCAAATCATCTGGGTTTTTCTTGGCCAGGGAACCGTCGTCGGCCTTTTCGGAACTCTTACGGGACTTGGACTCGGGATGACGTTGATCCGCTACCGTAACGAATTCAGCCAATGGCTCGCATCGACATTGCACATTGAGATTTTCCCGCGTGAAGTTTATCAATTTTCGGCGATTCCGGCTGAAGTCATTCCGAGGGACGTCGCCATTATCTGCATCAGCGCGTTTCTCATCTGCTCGTTTGCAGCGCTGATTCCCGCCTACTTCGCCGCCCGTCTTGATCCAGTCAAAGCGCTAAGATACGAATGAAGATGTCGCGCGAAACTGTAGAGGCAGCCGTGTCGGCTGCCGACTTCGTAAATTGCAGGCGGCACAGCTGCCACTACAGTGCAGCATCGAGAAGAAATAGATTGAGTGCGCGATAGGCGTAACCATATCCCTCTGGCCATTCGCTTTGGCGCGGGCCGGCCGCGTTAAAGATCTCGATCTTGTGTTTGCGGACCAGATCCGCAATCAACTTCGCGGCATGTTCCGGTGAGATTTTTGAAGCGTCGATCAATTGATGCGGCTGTTCCAGTTCACGGCAGAAGCGGACTGTTTGCTCTGTGCCGCCACTCAACTCGCCGGAATAAATAATGATAGTTCCATCAGAATCTTTCACGTTCTGCAAAGTGCGCTCGGTAAAACCGCCACCGACCAGTTCCCTCACAGGATATCGATCAGGAATCCTCCCGAATTCATCAAGGCGTCCAGCTGGACACCAGCCGCCACAATCGATGCCGTGTTTCAGCGCCACGTCGAGCGCAGCGCGATCGACGCCAGTCTGTCCGCCGGAAATAATTTTCACCTGCCTCTCGGGATGGAACAACGAGCCTGGTTCAACCCAGTGTGGAACGCGATGATGCAGCTTGGCTGGAAACCCTCGCGTCTAGTCGCCGGTAGGAACAATGTCAGAGCGCTCGACCATCAAAATCACCGTTCGTTCAGGTGCACGGGTGCGGTGCCGCACGCCTTTCGGCACAACGAAGCCTTGCTTCGGAGCAAGATCGACAACGCGATCTTCGAGATCGATCAGGAAATGTCCGTCGAGAACGAAAAAGCATTCATCGATGTCTTTGTGTTCGTGCCAATGATATTCGCCCTGAATCACCGCGAGCCTAACAACCGAATCGTTAACCCTGCAAAGCGTCTGGTTGTACCACTTGGCCGTGCAGGCATCGGCCAGTTTCTGGACATCGATTAGTTCAAGCGGTCCATGCAGGATGTTAAGATAAGTCTTATACGGAAAGTCTTGTGGCGATTTGTTGGGATCCATGATTTGAGCTTAAATGCAGAGCAAGCTGCAGTTCTTTGTATACAGCCGGTACGGCTGCCTCTACCGAAAAACCTATTCTTCGCCGTCGAAATAATTGGTCTCTTTGCCTTTCACGACAACGCGATCCGCCGCGGACGACTTGTTTACTTTCCATTTCCCGCTGCCGGGATAGTAGCAAGACTCGCCGATGGGGTTATCCGCGATCACGTAATAAATGAACTCTTCCTGGCCAGTGTTGATCAGCTGGTGCGGTTCGTCAGGCCCAAAAATGAATGCATCACCGGAAATGACTTCCATTGTGCCATCCTTGCAACGCACGGTGCCGTTGCCGCTCACGACGAGATAAAGCTCCCATTGTGCCGAGTGCGCGTGGTAAGGAAAAGCTGGCTTCCCGGGAGGAACTCGATTCCATTCCAGATCGAATGGATGACGCTCCGCCAGATCGAGCGAGCTCGGTTCGCGCCCGAGCGCTTCCGAAATTCCTTTGAAGGACGCTGCGTATTTCCCGCCCGGTGATTGCCACGCCTCTTCTTTGATCTCGTTTAGATTTACTTTGCGCATATGGAAAAACTGTAGCGGCGGTCTGTGACCACCGACACGTGGTCCGGCGTCTGACGCCATACAAAATCAGGTTTATTCCTCACCATCAAAATAATCGGTCTCCGTTCCTTTCACACACACTTCTTCCGACCCCTCTTTCGCAACCGCCCATTTGCCGCTGTCGGGATAGTAACAGGAATCGCCGGTTGCTCCGCCGCTTCGCGGATTATCCGCGATCACGTAATAAACAAAATCCTCGTCACCGGCATTCCAAAGCTGGTGCGCTTCACCCGGCTGAAAGAAAAACGCATCGCCCGGTCCGACTTCGGCTGTCCCATCCTTATCGCGCACGCTGCCGCGACCAGAAACGACGAGGTAAAGCTCCGACTCAGCCGCATGTGCGTGATATGGGCAAAGAACTTTACCCTTCGGAATTCGCACCAGCGCCAGATCGAACGGATGCCGCTTCGACAGATCGAGCGACGCCGGCTCGCGCCCGAGTGCAACCGAAATGTTCTTGAACGTCCGCTCAAACTTCCCTTTCGGCGATTTTCGCTCCTGCTCCGGGATATCCTTCAAATTCACTTTGCGCATAATGAAATAATTGCTGATCACGGTCGCAGCGACCTAACGAGAGGCAACTCGCTTTCTCGCTGCGATTGAAAAAACAGCTATTCCTATCCAAATCATGTTCACGAAAGAAGAAGGATAAGCTCTGTAAAAGATCGTGTTTATAGCCAGGAGAAGGCTGCCGATAATATTAAGGTATTGGTAGGAATTTGAGTCTCCTTCCAATTTCTTGGAGGAAACCATCGCATAAGCTACAAGAAGAGCGGCGGCTCCCGCCCATCCGATCGCATCAAACCATACATGATTGTTCATACGCTATAATCTTTGCCGTGATCAGTACATCACGCCTTCCATTTCCTCGGCAGTCTTTGTGTTAAGTTTTCAACCGGTTCAAATAAGTCGCCAGATTTGTCCACGCGGGCGAGGACCTGATCGGGGCGGAATTTCAGGAGGTTGGCATTTTTCTTTTTCAGGCAGTTCTCAACTTCGTCCCACGTGACGGGTGTGGAAACGGTCGGCTCTTCCTTGGCGCGGAGCGAATAAACGCAGATCGTCGTTTTATGTTCGTCGTTCTGGCTCCAATCGACGAACACTTTCCCTTTGCGGGCCGCCTTCGACATATTCGACGTGACGAGATTGGCGTGTTCGTGTTCGAGATGCCGAGCAAGAGAGCGCGATAAGTCTTTCGTTTGATCGAACGTGACCGACGTATTCAGCGGGACATAAACTTGCAAACCTTTTGAGCCGCTGGTTTTCGCAAACGATTTCAATTTCATTTTCGCAAGCAGATCGCGCAGCCAAAGGCCAACCTGGCAGCATCGGACGATGTCGGCGGGCGCGCCGGGGTCGAGATCGAACACCATCATGGTCGGGCGTGCGACATCGCGTTTGCGCGCGAGCGACGTGTGCAGTTCAAGATCGGCGAGGTTCGCCGCCCAGACAAGCGTCGGCAAATCCTGGGCGAGGCAATAATCCATCGTCCGGTTATTGCCTTCGCTCCAGACCTTGGCCGTTTTTACCCACTTCGGTCTGTGCGACGGGCAATTCTTTTCATAGAAGAATTGGCCCTCCACACCGTTGGGATAGCGCTTCATGGTAAGCGGCCGATCTTTCAGATGCAGTAAGAGCACCGGCGCGACACGAATGTAGTAGTTAATCACCTGCCCTTTGGTGAACCCGACCTTCGGGTAAAGCACCTTGTCGAGATTCGAAACCTGAATCCTGCGATTTTCTACGACTAGTTCGGCTTTCTCGGACATAACTCTATAAGGTTCCTCCGGACCTTCGCATAAAGCTACGGCTCGGCAGGCGACTTCGGTCGGAATAACAAATTACGCAAAGAACCGCTCTGGTGAGAGCATGGGTTGCGGTTTACAAATGCGAGCGACGCAATGTTCCCAGCTTTCGTGGCCGCTCAGAATCTCGATCTCGACGCGCAAGAAATAGATCGGCACTTTCACTTCGGCTTCCGGCAGGCGCGGCATGCGCACCGCGTCCTTCTCCGTCGTCACGATCATGGCCAAATCGCGCCGGATGCAACGTCCGATAAAGCTCCGCAACTCCGCCTCGGTGTAGTAATGATGATCGATGTATTGTTTCGCAAGATCGACATGTGCGCCCAACGCTTTGAGCCCGCCCTCAAAACTGTCCGGCACGGCGATTCCGCAGATTGAGCCGATGAATGTGTCGCGCAGGCGTTCGAGTGGCAATCGTTCGCCGGTATAAACATTCTGAAGATAGAGCGGGTTATGCGCGCATTCGATGATCTCGGCGGTGCGATTGTAACGCCGGATACGTTGAATGAGCGCGTCATTAGGTTCGCCGGTATTTTTGGTGATGAAGATGTAGCTCGCGCGCCGCAGATTGCGAGGCGACTCGCGCAAAGTGCCGCGGGGAAGCAGAAATTCGTTACCGAACGGCGCTTGTCGATCCACCAGGACCATGTCGAGCCGATGTTTAAGATGCAGATATTGCAAGCCATCATCGAGCAACAATGTATCGATGTCCCATTTATCGATTGCGAAGCGGCCGCTTTTTACGCGGTCTTTGTCTACGAGGACGATTACGTCTCTCAAGTTATGCGCCAGCATGTACGGTTCATCGCCGGCAGTTAATGAATCGAGCAGCAAAGATTTTCCATCCGAGACGATACGCGGCGGATCGACAGCTTTTTTCTTGATTCGATCGAGCCAACTGCGCTTCCGCGGAACACTTTTGTAACCACGGCTCAGGATCGCGACCCGGCGACCACCGGACTGGAGCGCCCGCGCGAATTTTTCGACGATCGGGGTCTTTCCCGTGCCGCCGACCGTCAGGTTCCCGATGCTGATAACCAGACAACCGAGCGCGCGCTCGCGAAGAACGCGTTTGCGGTAGAGATAAAGCCGGAATTGAACGAGACGTTCGTAAATAAAAGAGAGGGAATAGAGAATCCCGCGCAAGGTACTGGCGCGAAAACCGTGTCGCCGCTCGAGGACGACGTCGATGCCGAACTGTTCTAGATTCTCAAGGCGGCGACCCATGATGAAAATGGTGATTAGTGGCTGCTGATCGGTGATTGGACAAGGCGGGCGCCGCGGTTATCGGCGGAGACAATAACAGTTCGGGCGATGTGCTTCTCAATCTTGCGATGCATCGCTTCCGCCACCTTCTCCGGATTCGTCAACGTGACGGCGGCGATAGTCGATCCGCTGCCGCTAAGGAAAGCGCCAAGGGCGCCAGCTTTCTCGGCGGCAGCGATGACGTGCGGTAGGAATGGAATCAGTTTTTTTCGATACGGCTGATGCAGGTGATCGCGGAAGGCGCCCCGCAGATTCTGATAATTCCCCGACGTAAACGCGGCCGTGATTGCGGATGCATTTGCAGAATTTTCGATCGCAGCGGCGCGCGTAATTTGCGACGGTAGAATCTTTCGCGCCGCGGATGTTTCAACTTTGAAGTTGGGAATCAAAAGAATGAAAGATAATGCCGTTGAAACGTGGAAGCGTTGAACATTTTTCTCTCGGACAACCGTAAATCCGCCGAAAACTGCCGGGGCGGCATTATCAGGATGTCCTTCCAACTGCGCGCATAATTGAAAGATCGACAATCGATCGAGAGGATTGCCGCTCAAAAAATTCATCGCAAGAAGAACGCCAAGACGGACCGTGACGCTGCCACCCAAACCACGTGAAGATGGAACGTCCCCTTTGATCGAAATGGAAAATGAAAATGGCGCACAGCAGGTTCGTTGGAAAAACAAATCCCCTGCCGCGCGGGCGATAGCCGGTAGTGGAGATTTCCCGCCCGGTGTCACGATTACGTCGTTATAAATGCGCAACGCCACACCGAGACAGTCAAAACCGGGGCCGAGATTAGAAGTGCTCGCTGGAACGCGAACCGTAACTTGTTGCATGGGTTAGCAGTCGAGTTGTGCACCCGACGACGCTCTACGATGCGGGAGTGTAGCGCGCCCGGACTGGGCGGCAACCGATCCGTTGCGCACTGTCGCATTCGCTAGTATGCCGTTAAAAGTCACTCCGGCCGATGAAAACAAGAACTGAATGGATTGATGCCAGCTTACTTCGCGATTTCGAAGCGGAGGGGACCGATGCGCATCGGCTTTGCACGATTGAAGATGGCTGGGTGGAACGCTTCGGGCGCGACGTCCTCATCTCGTTCAAACGAGTTCTGGCTCGCGAACTTCTGATGCAGGAGCTACAC
>Ga0209807_1001147_pt1 | contig 12516 bp, 10 predicted proteins | sample GraSoiAngelo_154_FD_186168 | JGI IMG/M metagenome (GOLD analysis project Ga0209807, IMG submission 186168) | Grasslands soil microbial communities from the Angelo Coastal Reserve, California, USA - 14_1009_13_20cm (SPAdes) (version 2) | ecosystem: Environmental > Terrestrial > Soil > Grasslands ... | reverse complement strand
GATTTACCCAATGAGCCGGAGTCTCCACATGCCCATACATCAGCGTAGATGTGCTGCGGATACCAAGATGATGAGCTGCGCGGATAACTTCTTTCCATTGTTCCGCGGACAGCTTGTTGCGTGAGAGAACGAATCGTACATCATCATCGAGAATCTCGGCCGCGGTTCCCGGCAGGGTATCGAGGCCATTGTCGTGGAGCATTCGCAGGTAATCGCCGAGCGACATGCCGGTCAGCTCAACGCCATAGACAATCTCCATTGGGGAGAAGGCGTGGATGTGCATTCCGGGCACAGCACGTTTTACGGCGCACAGAATATCGCGATAGTAAAACGGTGGCAGGCCATGAGGCAGCCCGCCCTGAATGCAGACCTCTGTGGCGCCAAGCTCCCAGGCTTCAATGGCTTTCGCAGCGACTTGCTCAAAATTCAAAAAGTAGGTGTCAGATTCCCTCGGCCCCCGGCTGAAAGCACAGAATTTGCATCCGACGAAGCAGATGTTGGTGAAATTGATGTTGCGGTTTACTACATAGGTGACGATGTTGCCCACAATTTCGCGGCGCAACTCATCAGCGGCTACCAGCAGTCCGAGCAGGTCATCGCCTTCCGCGTTCGCTAAGGCGAGGCTTTGTTCGCGCGAGAGCAAGACGCCTTCCTGGGTTTCGAGCACATGCTCAAGCGCGGTACGAACTTCAGAGGAAAGATGCGGCGCAACATCGTACCATTCGAGAGAGGAGAAGCTCTCCAGATCACAAATTCCAGACTTGCTCATAAGAAACTCCAGCGCAGAACTCAGCTTAACGAAACAGATCATTCGCGGCAGGCCGGATCAGTTCGCGAGCTGTCCCGCGTCCCGGGCGATACCTAAACCCGCGAATGATACATGCGGGCGTGCGAGCCAGCTTGCCGCAGACCAGCCCGGCAGCGCAAGCCAGTTCGTCAGCAACCGCGTCAATGCTTACCCGCAGCTTGTAACCGCGCGGGTCGCGACGGCCCCGATAATCTTCGAGCGGCTTCATTCCCGCTATGCCGATTGCAACCTCAGTCATCCCCTCGCGCCAGGGACGCCCAAAACTATCACTGATGATCACAGGAATCGAAAGGTGCAAACGTTTTTTCAACTCGCGATAGATCTTGGCAGCCGAATGATCCGGTTTTTTGGGCAGCAGCAAAGCATGGCTGCCACCATCAACGTTTGAAACATCCACGCCGCTGTTGGCGCAGACGAAACCGTGGCGGGTTTCCGTGATGAGCACGCCTCGTTTGCGGCGGACCACGCGCCGGCTCTGCGTGAGAGCGAGTTCGGTTGCGCGCGCATCCAGTTGATAGCGGCGGGCCCAGGCGCGCGACGAAGCTGAAGGCTTGATCTTCGCCAAATCTACGAACTGGCCTTCCGCTTTAGAGATGATCTTATGTTTCACGACCAAAATGTCGCCTGGGATAAGAGCTAAGCTTCGACCTTCCATTCCGTCCAGTATCTTGTGTGTAACCGAATCTCCGGCCTTGATCTCATCGCGGAGTGTGATCGGAATCAGCCGTAATTCCTGATGATGACTTGCCGGTGCCTTCATTCATTTGCTGCCACTGGAAGCTGCCTCAGGTTCCACTGCCGGATCATACACTGCGCACGCGTATCTCCGGGAGCGCTCGCAAGATTGGCCAGATCCGAAGGATTATCGATGTCGAGCGCGATGCCGGGCAATGAGAGCACAACGCACGGTTTCCGGCTCGCGTGCGCCGCCGCGAGATGCGGCTTGAAGCTGTCGTTGCCGAAGCGCAGCGGAAAGAGAGCAGCGGGACGACGAAGAACAGCGTTAGTCCCGCGACCGTCCGCGGCAGGGACCAATACAGAGCCTTCTTCCGGAGCGGCTTGCAAAATCGTGGTTACCTCCGACGACTGAATCAGCGGAATGTCTGCCGGAATCACCAGCGTGCTCTCCACGCCGCGTGATTCACAGAGTTGAGTTGCCATCTCGATCGCATCGGTTTCACTGAAGTTCGCGAGATCAGCGATCACTTCGAAATTGAACTCGCGAGCAAGATCAACAGCGAATGGATCGCTTGTAACCAAGGCAACTTGCGGTCTATTGGAGCACATGGCAAGCGCATCGAGCACGTCGTGCAACATTGCCCGAGCTAATTCTATGCGCGTGCCCTGACCGACCACGGAGGCCAGCCGCTGCTTGGCATTAGCGAGATTTTTCACCGGAACGAGAATCATGTGTATGTTCCATGTGGGGACGGGCTCCGCCCCGTCCAGGCGGGTCGAAGACCCGCCTCCACACAGCAATCAAAGTTTCTGAGCGCTTTGCTGCATCCCTGTTTCGCGATGCACCACTGACAGAGCCGTGCGCGCGAGTTCAGCCTTTTCTCCGGCGGTTCGCAGGAGAGTGTTGGTACAGTGCACCCGCAGTCCTGAGCGGCGAAGCTCTTCGGCCGCTTGCGTGTCACGACCATCAACAATCAATACATCCAGAAAATCTTTGTAAGCGCGCGCGACCCCTGCAATCGAGACTGGCCATCCCTGCGCCGCCATTAGGATTCCCGCCGGTCCAGACACTGCGGCTCCGCCAACTATCGGACTGATGGCGGCAACCGGCGCCTTCGTTCGCTGCAAGGCTTCTTTAATTCCCGGTACGGCAAGGATGGGACCAATACTGCTGACGGGATTGCTGGGCGCGACCAGCACAGCACTAGCCGACATAATCGCGTCGATAACACCAGGTGCCGGTTCGGCGTGCGCAGCGCCCGCGAAACGAACTGAGTTCACCGGATCCTGATACCAGCGCTGCACAAAATATTCCTGGAAGCTGAGTTCCCCAGCTGACGTGTCAACCCGCGTTTCCACTCGCAAATTGCTCATAGGCAGGACGCGCGACTGCACGCCCAGGCTGCGAGCGATTTCGGTTGTTGCTTCTGACAGCGTCTTGCCTTGTGCCAGCAATTTTGACCGGAGCACGTGTACCGCCAGATCACGGTCGCCAACATGAAACCAGATCGGCTGGCCGAGCTTCCTCATCGTCTCGAGGCAGAAAAATGTATCGCCCTTTACGCCCCAACCGCGTTCATTGCTCAACATCCCAGCAAGGACGTAGGTGATGGAATCAACATCCGGCGAGACATATAGACCCCACCACTCCAGATCATCTCCGGTGTTGACGATGATCGTAAGTTCGTTCGCCGATACGGTTTGCCGCAAGCCATCAACGAATTTCGCTCCGCCCGTACCACCCGTAAGTACGACGATCATTGAGCCGTCACCCGCGCGTAGCCCTCCGCATCTGCGGCTGCCTTAAGTTTTTGCGAAAGCAACCCAGGTTCTGCCATCGCTCGATTCACGAATTCAGGATAAACCGGAAGCCGCTGCCGCAGGCTGTAGCCTTTGGCTTCAGTTCGTAACTTCAGTTCCTCCAGATGCGGCCACGGTTTTTCAGGATTGATGAAATCAGGCGTCAACGGTGAGACTCCGCCCCAGTCGTTGATGCCCGCATCGAGCAGCTCAACATAGTAAGGTGCCGATAAATTCGGGGGCGCCTGGATGTTTACATCCGGCATGAGCAGGCGAGCTACGGCAACGCAGCGCAGCATTTCGCCCCGGCTAGGCTCTGGCCAATCGTGCATTGGGATTTCTGGCTTGACTCGGAAATTTTGCACGATCACTTCCTGAATGTGTCCATAACGGCGATGCATTTCGCGAATCGCCAGCAGGGCATCAATACGGTCTTCCAGAGTCTCGCCGATTCCAATCAGCAGTCCTGTGGTGAATGGGACACCCTGCTTCCCAGCTTCTTCGATGGTGCGAAGGCGCTTAGCCGGGACTTTGTCCGGAGCGTTGTCATGGGCTTTGCCCGGCTGCAGCAGCGACTCGCTCGTGCTCTCCAACATGAGTCCCATGCTAGGCGAAACTGCAGCTAGTCGATTGATCCACGCAGCACTGAGGAGACCAGGATTCGGATGTGGCAGCAACGATGTTTCCCGTAGAACTAGTTCGCACATGGCTTCGAGATATTGCAGCATTGAGTTATATCCAAGACGATGAAGAACGTCACGCATTTCAGGAAATGCCAGCTCAGGCTTATCGCCCAGGCTGAACAGCGCCTCGGTGCAACCCAATTTTTCGCCGGCCCTTGCTATCGCCAACACCTCATCAGGAGTCATCGTATGTGCGCCCGAGTCGCCTGGATCGCGGCGGAAGATGCAATACCCGCAGTAGTCGCGGCAGAGGTTTGTGAGAGGAATAAAAACCTTGCGCGAATATGTGATCACGCGCGGCTTGAAGCGTTCCCTAGCCTCCCTTGCTGCGAGAAGAAGTTGCGGAAGCTCATCATCCGTGGCCCGCATCAAGTAACAAGCCTGCTCGCGCGAGATCGGGCCTGAACTCAGCATATCCAGAACTGAGTCGTGGCGAGGGAAGGTATGAGCTACGGCCAAGAATTCACCCGATTCTCGACGAAACTATTGTCGAGTGTTAAGTCCAAAATCTAATTTTAAACTCCCGGATCATACACGAGAGCCGGATGTAGCATTGCAGCCGCTCGAATATCGAGGGCAGCGGCGGAGACTGCTGGTGAGGGCGCCCGCCCCACACTGCTGTCCGGCGATGCTTCACCACGGGGTCTAAATTGTTCAACACTTGACAACGTGAACAAGCGGAGCGCAAGATGACCCCGGCTTCGCATTGCGTTTCCAGTCCGCATCCCCATGGAGCGCTCACAGATTCACCGGGTCAGCGTCGCCGATCAAGTCGCGTCGGTCCTCCGCCAGCGCATTTTGAAGGGTGAGCTGCGCCCCGGAATGCCCCTTCAGGAAATCCCGCTGGCAGCCTCGCTTGGCGTCTCACGCAACACCATGCGCGAAGCCACGCGCATTCTGTCTCTCGAAGGGTTGCTCAAGCGCAGCATTCATCGGGGCGTGGCAGTCTCGCAACTTTCTTTGCAAGACGTTCAGGAAATTTATCACTTACGCCGCATGCTGGAAATTCCAGCCGTGCTGGCTGCCAAATCTGATCGTTCGTACGTTTTGCCTGACTTAAAAAATGCCTTTGAAGGCTACGAAGCTGCAGTCAGCGAGCGGGACTGGGTTCGTGCGGTAGAATTCGATTTGCAATTTCACACTCTGCTGATTCGCTTTCATCGCAACCGCCGGCTGGAGTCGTTTTACCAGAAACTCATCGGCGAGTTGCGCATGGGGATGGTGCTGGTTGATCGAGGCCATGATGATCCCGGAAGGCTGGTTCCGGTTCACCGCAAGTTGTATCAGCTTTTGTCATCCGGCAAGCTTAAGCAATGCGCTGCGTTGCTCGCGCAGCACTTAGATGATTCTGAATCCCGCCTGATCCGGGTTATGGGGGACCGGACTGCCGGGACCAACGGGGGACGGAAAATCTGAACCAAGCGTTGGCATTGGGACCAACGGGGAGGATGCGCGTATGACAACGACAAACCGCGGAAGGTTTGGTCAGTTGTGCCTGAGTACGTTTCTGGCAGTTTTAATTGCTGCCTCGACACTCCATGCGCAAGTCGTAACCGTGACCATTCAAGGCCGAGTGGATGACACGACAGGTGCAGCCATCTCCCAGGCCAGCATTTCGGCAACTAATACGGGCACAGGATTTTCGCGCTCGGCAACCGCATCCGCCACGGGCGAGTATCAGATAGCCGGGCTTCCCGTAGGTGATTACACGGTTACCGCGGAGCGGGCCGGGTTTCAGAAGCAGGCAAAAAAGGTTCATCTGGATATAGGAGCGAGCGGCAATGTCGATTTCAACCTGGCGGTGGGTCAGGTTTCGCAGGAAGTAAACGTACAGGACGTGGGAGAAGTGGCGGAACCCACGCGCACCATGGTCAGCTCGGTGATCGATGAGCAGAAAATCGAAAACCTTCCCGTCAACGGCCGCCAGTTTATTGATTTCGCGCTACTAGCACCCGGAGTGAAGATCGGCGACACGACCTCCGGCAGCACGGACGTGATCATCGAGCCGGTGACCAAGCTTTCCTTTGCCGGCCAAAATATACACTACAACTTTATTGCCGTAGACGGCGCTGACAATATCTCCACCGCCTCCGGCACCCAGAAATACACCCCGTCGCAGGAAGGCGTGCGCGAATTCCGCGTGATCAACAGCAGTTACAGTACAGAGTTCGGACGGGCGGTAGGCGGCATCGTCAATATCATCACCAAGAGTGGCTCGAACGATTTTCACGGATCGGCCTACGAATACTTCCGCAATGACAAACTCGATGCCGGGAGCATTCTCGCCTCATCGGATCCCTCGACTTGCGCAACCCCAGGAGTTCTGAGTTCCGGCGGGTGCAAACAACTGAACAAGCTACGCCAGAACCAATATGGCTTTACTCTAGGCGGGCCGATCGTCAAGAACAAAACCTTCTTCTTCGGCAACTACGAAGGCCAGCGCCGCCGTGAGTCTCCTTATTACAACTCGATCATCTTGAACAATATTGATGCCATCCAATCGTTCGAGAGCGGGATCGGAGTTCCCGTGGACAGGTTGAATGTCACGCGGAACACGGATTATGACAACGTACTCGCGCGTGTGGACCACACCATCAATGAGAAGAACAACCTGTTCGTCCGGTACTTCTTCAACAGCGGTAACCTCAAGAACTATTCCCCGCTCAATGATGGTTTCGATTTGCCCTCTGGTTTTAAGAACAACAACGACAAGGATCATTCCATCGTCGGTAATTTAACGACCACATTTACTCCAACATTGGTAAACGAGTTGCGGCTGCAATACGCACATCGCAACTACGATTTCGCCACTGCGAGTTCAATACCACACATGGAAATAGCGAACCAATTCACCATCGGCGTAAATCGTGGCAATCCAGATTTCTATAGAGAGGGCCGCTTTGAGCTCGTGGACAATCTCACTAAAAATGTAGGAAAACACACCTTCAGCTTTGGTGGTGACTATAACTGGGTGCGTACCACGGAATCGTTCCCCCTCTTCTATCCGTTTGAGGCCGTATTTCTCTGTGTCGCGCCCGATCCAAACAATCCGCTTTGCGGCATTTCCAATTTGATGGAACATGACCCGGTGCTCATTGAATTCGAGCGCTTTCAAGCGCCGCTGTTTAATGAGCCGACCTTCGATCCAGCAGTGTTCCAAGGACATGGTTATCCCTCTTCCATTCGCAATGCCGCGCAAGGTACGCTGGATCACACTTACAGCGGACTCTTTGTCCAGGACAACTGGCGGGCCACCAGCCACCTTACGGTTAACTTGGGCGTCCGCACCGATTGGGAGACGTGGCCCAGCGGCGTCTTGAACACCCAGCGGGCAGTGGATCCGAGATTGGGAATTGCGTACAGCCTGGGCACGAAGCGGAATATTGTGATCCGAGCGGGCTTGGGTCTGTTCCACGGAATTGTGCCCGCCCCGCTGCTGGCGTGCCAGAAGCCCTCCTGCGGTGGACAAGCCAAATTCCGGCCACAGGAAGACGACCTGAATTCGGTGACACAATTGTACGGATTTGTAAGCAGCCAACGTCCGGGCGGCTTGTTGCAGGCTGCCTTTAATAACCTGTTAAACGGCAGCTACCCTGACAACCCAGCCAATTTCGTGCCTGGATTTCAGGCTCCGTTCACGGTAGTGCGCTTCACCAAGAACCACCGTCAGCCTTATGGAATTCAGAACAGCCTTTCGCTGGAATTTGAGCCCGCAAAGGACGTCGCCCTGAACATCAGCTATTTGCGCACGCACGGCGTTCACCTGGGCAGTTTTTTCAACATCAATCAACCTGCACCCAGCGGCAACGTCCTGGTTCATGACTCCAAGGGCGATGCTGGATTGAAGAATACGTTCTGGGTTCCTGGAACCGGGAATACGATTCCAGGCGCCGCCAATCCTAATTTCTTCAACTTTTTCGAGGCCGACTCTCGCTGGTACTCGGAGTTCGACGGGCTGCTGGTTAACCTCAACAAGCGCGTCACTCACCATGTTGGCTTTGGACTCAGTTACACTTGGTCGAAAAGCCTGGACAACGGACCCAATCCCAGCTTCGTGCTCATCCCGCAGGACAGCGGCAACTTTGGCGAGGAGAAGGCACTCTCAGCGGATCATGCCGCACACCGGTTTGTGGGCAACGCGACTTTCGAGAGTCCAACCCACATGAACGCTGTGGTGAACAATTGGCAGCTATCGACTATCGTCAGCCTGGAGTCTCCTCACTATTTCACAAAATTCACAGGGTTCGATGCGAATGGAGACGGTTTTCCTCTCAACGACCGCGTCGGAATCGAACCGCGAGACACATTTAAGGGCGACAGTTTTCAAAGCGTGGACCTGCGAGTCTCGCGAACCTTCAAGCTGACTGAGAGATTCAGTCTGCAGGGGTTGGCGGAGAGCTTTAATACGATGAATACGGTTAACATCCGATTCTTCAACACAGTTTATGGTGCTCCCGACTTCATCCCGAGAGGCACATCTGGCACATTTCGCGAGGGTTCGCCCAACCCGAACTACGGCACGACACGCGCCATCTTCAATCCGCGGCAGATTCAGTTGGCGCTGCGGCTTACGTGGTAGGACGTTGCGGGAGTCGGCCGCGGATGCTCAATCGTGGAACTCCGGAATTTCATGAGCGTCACTCAGTCAGAGTTTCGCAACGCGCTGGGATGTTTCGCCACCGGAGTTACGGTCATAACTTTGGATTACGAAAATGAAGTACATGGGATGACGGCGAACGCGTTCACTTCGGTTTCTTTGGACCCGCCACTGGTGCTGGTGTGTGTCGATCAGCGGGCGCGGACGCATGCGCATTTGCACGCCAAGAAACGGTTCGGAGTAAATGTTTTGTCGGAAGATCAGCGCGCAATTTCGGAGTACTATGCGCGCGTCAGCCGTATCCACCAGCACGCGGAGAAAGAAGCCGGGGCGAGGTTTGATCGTACGGCGCACGGAACTCCGGTGCTGCATGGCGCGCTGGCCTATCTCGAGTGCCGCTTGAATACCGCAGAGGATGCAGGAGATCACACCATATTTATCGCTCAGGTTGAAGACGTGGTGGTGCGCGAAGGGGAGCCGTTGCTTTACTTTCGCGGAAAATACCATGACATCGGACCGGCCACGAATGGCGGGGGCAAGAGCGCTGCGAGCGAGCAAGCGGATTCGGCAGCAAGGAAGTAGTAGGACATAAAGAATGCGATTCGGGATCTATTGCGAACTTCAAACGCCGCCGGGCAAGCCGCATTACGACATGACATGGGAGATCATGCGGCAGATCGAACATGCAGATGAATGCGGGTTCGATGTGTACTCGGTTATCGATCATCACTTCTTCCAAAACTTTTCGATTTCGGCCAATCCGCTGGCGATGTTCGCAGCCGCCGCTCAACGGACAGGACGCATCCGGTTCCGAACGGCGCTGCATACGCTGCCGCTGGAAAATCCCATGCGCCTGGCTGGCATGATTGCCGAAACGGACATTCTTACCAATGGCCGCTTGGAATGCGGCCTGGGACGGGGTCATGCTTGGCTGTTTGGCCCTTCGTCATTGCCGCTTGAAGAAAGCCGTCCGCGCTATAACGAGGCCATCGATATTCTTGAGTTAGCGTTTACAAAAGAAAAATTCTCCTACGATGGCCGATATTACAAAGTAAAAGATGTGACGATAGTGCCCCACCCTGTCCAGAAACCGCATCCGAAGTTCTACACCGGCGGCACCAGCGACATTACTTATCAAATGGCAGGCGAAAAGGGCTGGGGCATGTTCGTGCCTCCACTGTTGCCGTGGCACGTGCTGGAAGCACCGGTGAATATCTACAAGAAAGCCTGCGCAGCGCACGGGCATGAGCCGGATATCGTCTACATTCGTCCCGTTTACATCGATGAGGATGAAAAGCAGATTCGGCGTGAAGTTGAACAGGCCCTCCACAATTTTCTCGCCTTCAACGCCTCGCCGGTCGAATCGCTACAGAGCGAAGAGAAAAAAGCCGAATTGCGGGCCAAAGGCTACGGATTCTATGCCAGCGGCGCTCTTGAGTCGCTGACGAAATTGACTTACGACGAAATCGTAGAGCAGGAGATTGGATTCATTGGCACGCCGGAGAAAGTCATTCGCCAAGTGGAGGCGCTTCAACAGAAAGGCGGCATTGGAGAGCTGGCAATCGTTTCCAACTTCGGCGGTCTGGAGCACTGGAAGAGTATCAAGACGCAGCACATGTTCGCCAAACACGTCATTCCAGCGTTCCGTGGGAAGACCACGGTGCGGCAGGCTGCAGCAGACTAGCACAAGCCATGTGGGGGCCGTCCTCGGCCGTCCAGGCCGAACGAAGCTCGGCGGCAGTTTGAACTAATGGCAACGACAGTCGCACAAACAAGGGTCTCGTTACCGTTCCCCGCGATGCGCGCGCAGCGCCTGCTCGTCTTTGGGGGAATTGCGCTGATTGCCGGCGGCATGCTCTTCGGTGACATCTTTGCGGTTTTTGTTTTGCATCAAAATGGCGGGGAAACGGGCGCTGCGCTGCTGGCCGCGACGAAAGCAGTGGCAGCGCAGAATCCGGCTGCGGTTAAAGAGACGTTCGCCCGAATCGGCGGCTTGCTGGAAGATCGCGGCACCAAGGTGGACACACATGTTCACATGGCTGATGCCGGTTACTTGGCTCTGCTGCTGGCGCTGGTACAGCCTTATGTGGCCTTCTCGCCTGGGCGCAAAAAGTTTCTCGCGAAATTGTTTCTGGTAGGCGGTGTACTTCTGCCGATCGGCATCTTTCTGATCCATTACGTCGGGCTCGCGTACAGCCCATCTTCCGTGATCGGGTGGGCCAGCATTCTGGCAGATTCGGCTGGCGCGCTGATGATCGTCGCTCTGTTCGGAGAGGCTTGGGGGTTGCTCAACTATTTTCGCAGCAGACCCGCAGTGGAAAGCGAACTTCCACAGGATCGAAGCTGGGAAAGCCGTGTACTCCTTTCTGGCGGAACAGTGCTGGTGCTGCTGGGGTTTCTGTACGGCGCCTGGTACGCAGGGGTGAACTTGTACGAGCAAGAAGCGAGAGAGGCAAAGATATTCAGCACAATGCTGGATTCTGCCGTCGCAAATAGCTCGGCAGCCGCAGAATCCGTGAACGCGTACGGCATGCTTGCGGCTGAGAAAGCGGTCGAGATCGCAGCGCACTCCCACATCATCGAATTTGGCTTGCTTGCTATTCTGCTTTCTTTTATCCAGCCGTACGTTTTTCTTCGCGATGTTTGGAAGCGGCGCTGGGTGATGTTGCTGCTCGCAGGTTCGGTCATTCTTCCAATATTTGTATTGCTGGAACTTCGGTTTGGCTTGATTGCGGGCGGCATAGCTGATATCGGCGGTGTGATGGTAATTGTCGCGCTTGTTGGAATGCTGGTGGGCATACTGCGCTACAGCGGAAGCCTCGACGTGCGTGCCGGTGGCTTATCGTGAGCCGTGCGAGGAAGGTTCTTATTTTCGGCGGCATTGCGCTTGCAGCATTTGGGATGCTCTACGGGCTTTACTATGCGGTGTTTGTCGAGCATCAGACTCTGGATCAGATGGGCGGCTCGCTGGCTGCTGCGTTCGTGGATGCGGCGCAGAGGAACATGCCCGAGTCGCACATGGCGTTGGATGCCTATGCTTCCACGAAATATGATTATGTTCGTCAAGTAGATGTGCATTCGCATTGGATCGGCTTGGCAATGTTGATGATTGTGATGGGAGCGGCATTCGACCGTCTGGGATTTGGTCAGCGGATACAGTTGGCGATCGCCTGGGGATTACTTACCGGTTCTGTGCTTTTTCCGCTGGGGGTGATCCTGCAAACCGTGGGTCATGGCAGCGCGTTTGCTTCAGCGGCGGCGATTCTTGGATCGGGGCTGGTGATCATCGCGTTGGCGGTTACAGCGGTTGGTTTTGTACGGGAGAGAACTGCTTCGCAGTAGCTCCACTTGCCGAGGGCAAGATGCCCTCGGGACAGCCGGCAAGATGCCGGCGCTACACTTTAGGCGAGACGCCGGCGCTACGCTTTAGACACGATGCCGGCGCTACGTTTGGATTAAGCTGCGGCTGCTAAGACATGTATCCCAGGACATTTCACTATCACCGCGCGAGTTCGCTGAAAGAAGCGGCTGTCATGCTTTCTCAGCTCGGCGAAGAAGCCAAACTGCTGGCAGGCGGCCAGAGCCTGATTCCGCTGATGAAGTTGCGGTTCGCTAATCCCAAACATCTTGTGGATCTGAATTTCATTTCTGGGACGTCATACATCAAGGAAGAAAACGGCGGGCTTCGATTTGGCCCCATGACGCGCCATGCAGAAATCGAAGCTTCATCCCAGGCGGCCAAAATTCCAATTGTCCGCGATTGCGCGGCTGGCGTACCGGCGTCCCCTGGCCGCGTCCGACCTTCAACCGCTCCGCGCGTTCTACAAGCAGGGTCACGAGTCCGACGGCTTCGAGGCGGGCATCCAGTTGGGTCTCGAACGGATCCTCGTCGATCCGGAATTCCTCTTCCGCGCCGAGCGCGATCCGGCCGGCGTCGCCGCTGGTGCCGC
>Ga0209807_1001146_pt1 | contig 12520 bp, 12 predicted proteins | sample GraSoiAngelo_154_FD_186168 | JGI IMG/M metagenome (GOLD analysis project Ga0209807, IMG submission 186168) | Grasslands soil microbial communities from the Angelo Coastal Reserve, California, USA - 14_1009_13_20cm (SPAdes) (version 2) | ecosystem: Environmental > Terrestrial > Soil > Grasslands ... | reverse complement strand
GCCGACGTGAAGTTCACGTTCGATCGGCTCTTCGAGAAGTCGCCCGGCAAGTCGGACTTCATCGCCGTCGACAAGGTGGAGCCGGCCGGCAAGTACGCCGTCAAGTTCATCACCAAGGAGCCGTTCGCCGGGCTGCTCGCCGCCCTCGGCGGCTTCTGGGGCTTCATCATCAGCGAGGCCGGCATCAAGAAGCACGGCGACCTCAACAAGGCCGCCCTCGGCACCGGACCGTTCGTCCTGGAGGACTGGAAGGTCGAGCAGCAGATGGTGCTGAAGAAGAACCCGCACTACTTCAAGAAGGGCCGGCCCTACGTGGACCAGCTCGTGCTGCGCACCATCCCCGACGAGGCCAACATCGTCGCGGCACTGCGCACGGGCCAGATCCAGCACGCGTTCATCGAGGACAACAAGAACTACAACCTCCTCAAGGACGAAAAGACGCTGACCGGCTATCGCTCCTCGCGGCTCGGCTACGACTATCTCAACATCAACGCCAGCCGCGGTCCCCTCAAGGACGTGCGCGTGCGGCAGGCGATCTCGTGGGCGGTGGACCGCGCCCAGGTGCTGCGGGTGGCGGCCTCGGGCTTCGGACGCCTCACCGCACCCGCCACCGCGCCGATGAAGCAATGGCAGCTACCCGAGGAGCAGTGGATGCGCTACTACAAGCCCGACGTCGAGCGCGCCAAGAAGCTGATGGGCGAGGCCGGCCAGTCGGGCGGCTTCGCGGTAAAGCTGTGCGTGATCCCGACGTTTCCCACGATGGTCTCCGGCGCGCCGGTGATCGCCGCGCACCTCAAGCGCATCGGCATCACCGCCGAGATCGAGAATGTGGAGTACGCGGTGTGGATCAAGCGCTGGCAGGCCAAGGACTTCGATCTCACGATGAACACGACGCCGGGCTACGCGGACCCCGACACCGCGTTCTTCCGCGCGCTGCACTCCACGAAGGGCCAGAACTGGAACTCCTGGAGCCTGCCCGACCTCGACGCCCTCATGGAAGAAGGCCGGCGCACGCTGGATCCCAAGAAGCGCAAGGAGATCTACGACCGCGTGCAGATCATGATCCTCGACAACGTGCCGCACCTGTGGCTCTTCTCGGCCGACACCATCGACTTCACGCAGAACGCGGTCAAGGGCTTCCGGCAGCACCCGACCACGCTGCTCTACGGCTTCGAGGGGACCTGGCTCGGATAGATGGCGCGGTATCTCGCCGTCCGCCTCTACTCGATGGCCGTGACGCTGGCCGGCCTCACCGTGCTGACGTTCCTGATGCTGCGGCTGATCCCGGGCACGGTGGTCGAGCAGATGATCGGGGCCGACGCCGTCGTCAGCGCCACCATGGTCGCGCAGCTCAAGGCGTTCTTCGGCCTCGACCAGCCGTGGTACGTGCAGTACGGCCGCTGGATCGGCGGGATGCTGCACGGCGACCTCGGCACCTCCTGGCGCACCGGCAAGCCCGTCGTGCAGCTCATCGCCGAGCGGCTGCCGGTGACGCTCGAGCTGACGGCCTTCGCGGTGGCCGTGGCCATCGTGATCGGCGTGGCGGCGGGCGTCGTGTCGTCGGTGCGCCGCGACCGGGCCATCGACAACGTCACGCGCGTTGGTGCCCTGCTCGGGCTCTCCGTGCCCGTGTTCTGGCAGGGCACGATGCTCATCCTGTTCCTGTCGATCTATCTGCGCTGGATGCCGCCCGTGGTCTGGGTGGACTTCTTCACCGATCCGTTGCGCAACCTGACCATCATGCTGCTGCCCGCGCTCTGCCTCGGCACCGCCAGCGCGGCCAACATCGCGCGGACGACGCGCGCCTGCATGCTGGACGTGCTGGGCTCGGAGTACATCCGCACGGCGGCGGCCAAGGGGTTGCGACCCCGCCTGGTCGTGCTCAAGCACGCGCTGCGCAACGCGCTGATCCCGATCGTCACCGTGGTCGGGCTGCAGATCGGCATCCTGCTCGGCGGCACCGTCGTCGTCGAGGAGGTATTCACGCTGCCGGGCGTCGGACGTCTGGTGCTGTGGTCGATCTACCAGCGCGATTATCCGCTGACCCAGAGCACGATCCTGTTCGTGGCCGTCATGTTCATGTCCGTGAACCTCGCCGTGGATCTCCTGTACGCGTACCTCGACCCCCGTGTTCGTTACTAATCGAGGAGCGCCACGGCTCCGCCGGGGCGCTCCGAGCGTTGGGGGTTTGGGGGCCATGTCGGGCCCCCATTTAGGAGGACCGCTATGCGAGCCTCGGTGCTGTTCGAGCAGCGCACGCCGCTGAAGATCGAGGACGTCGAGCTGGAGGCGCCGCGCGCGGGCGAGGTCCGCGTGCGCATGGCCGCCAGCGGCGTCTGCCACTCCTGCCTGCACGCCGCCGACGGCTCGTGGACGGGCGTGCCGGTGCCGAGCGTGCTCGGCGACGAGGGCGCGGGCGTGGTCGAGGCCGTGGGCCCGGGCGTGCAGACACTGAGGGCCGGCGACCACGTGATCCTGTCGTGGGCGCCGACGTGCGGGCGCTGCCATTACTGCGTCATCGGCCGGCCGAATCTCTGCGAGCAGCGGCGCCCGGGCCAGGGCGTCCTCCCCGAGGGCACCTCGCGCATGTCGCTCGGCGGCCGGCCGGTCTACCAGTACGGCCACGTGGCGACGTACGCGTCGGTGACCGTCGTCGCCGAATCGTCGGCGATTGCCATCGACAAGAACATGCCCCTCGACCGTGCGGCGCTCATCGGCTGCTCGGTGATGACGGGTGTGGGCGCCGTGATCAACACCGCCGCCGTGCCGCCGGGCGCGAGCATGGCCGTCTTCGGGGTGGGCGGCGTGGGCCTGAACGCCGTGCAGGGCGGCGCGATGGTGGCGGCCCAGCCGATCATCGCCGTCGACGTGGTGGGCGGCAAGCTCGAGTCGGCGCGCCAGCTCGGTGCCACGCACGCCATCGACGCCTCGAAGGAGGATCCCGTCGCGGAGATCCGGCGCATCACGCGGCGCGGCGCCGACTTCACCTTCGTGGCCGTGGGTGACGCGCGCGCCGTCGCACAGGCAGCCGAGGCGCTGGCGCCGGGCGGCACGTGCGTCGTGATCGGCGTGCCGGCCACGGGGGCGACGGTGCCCCTGGACGTACGGCCGCTCGTGACCGGCGAGCGCGTGATCCGCGGCTCGAGCTACGGCAGCGCGCGCACCCGCGAGGACCTGCCGCGGCTGGTCGAGCTGTACCGCGGCGGCCGGCTCAAGATCGATGAGCTGATCACGCGCCGCTACGGCCTGGACGAGGCCAACGAGGCGTTCCGGGCGCTGGCCGCCGGCGAGCTGGCGCGCGGCCTCATCGTCTTCTGATGCGCGAGATCGTCTTCGCCCTCGAGTTCCGCGGCCGCGCGGGGCCGGTGGCGGGCAGCCCGACGAAGCGCCGGGCCACGTCGGCGGCGCCGAGCCAGACCTTGACCACGGTGCTCGGCGCCGATGGCGTCCGGACTCGGGTCGAGAAGATCGCCGGCGAGCGCGCCGTATTAGAGTCGCGCGTGGAGCGCTTCGAGGACGGGACGTTCGTGGAGGACGGCACGATCACGTACGGACGCGCCGGCTCCGTCTCGTTCGTCACCGTAGGCCGCGGTACGGTGGCGCCGAGCCCAGTCGCCGGCCGGACGCTCGGCGCCGTCATGTGGACCGTGACCGGCGGCGACGGGCTCTTCGCCGGCGCCCAGGGACTCATCACGTCCAACTTCGCCGTGAGCGCCGGCGGCGAAGTCGTCGACCACCACGTCGCGCGGATCTACCTGCGCGACGGCTGACGCGATCCTGCCGCTACCCGATCTTTTTGCGCGTGGCCTGGCGCTTCGTCAGCGTCTTGGTCGCGCTCCGGAGCTTCTTGGTCAGCGACTGGACCATGCGTTTGGCCTTCGCGACGCCCATATCCGCCTTCCGCTTCCTCGTCCGCAGCCTGCGTTCCCCTTTGGTCATCGAGCCCCTCCCATGGGCAAGAGTTCACTGACGCCTGGGACCATTATTCTCGAAGAGCCCGTCACGGCCATGAAAATTCGACGACCGGCCCCGGTCGCCGCGTCGGCGGCCCGGGGCCCATTGACGGCGCATCCTCGCTGATCTACCGTCGCGGCACGCCGCGAGAGCGGCAAGCCAGAGGAGGACGCGGCGCAGACGCACTCGTCGTTCGAAACCGGTGCGACAGCCCGGAGGGCGAACCATGGCCACCCAGGACAATCTCAAGACCGCACGTGATGTCTTCGATGCGTGGAACAAGCACGACCTGGAGCGGCACGCCAAGCTGCTCGACGAGAAGCACGTCTTCGAGAGCGACACGATCCCGGCCGCGATGGTGGGTCGCGACGCGGGCCGCCAGTTCATGGCCGTCTATCTCACGGGCTTCCCGGATCTTCATTTCGAGGTCGACCAGATGCTGGCCGACGGCGACTTCGTCGTCACCCGCTGGACGGCGACCGGCACGCACCGCGGCGAGCTGATGGACATCCCGCCGACGCAGCGCCGCACGGTGACGCGCGGGTGCACGGTCGCCGAGATCAAGCACGGCAAGCTGACCCACAGCTGGGTGTACTGGGACACCGGCCACCTGCTCAAGCAGCTCGGCGTGCTGCCGTAAGGGGGCGGCGGCGATGAAGTTCACCTGGTTCAACCTCATGCCGTGGCCGTACCTGCCGGACGACTTCCGGGAGACGCATCGCTCCGTGTGGGTGGACATCCCCAACACCCTCTACGACCCCCGCAAGGGCCATCACGTCTACCACACGTATCTCGACCAGCTCGAGTACGCCGAGACACTCGGCTTCGACGGCATCGGCTGTAACGAGCACCACCAGAACGGGTACGGGCTGATGCCCTCCCCGAACCTCATCGCCGCCACGCTCGCCCGCCGGACCTCACGGGCCGCCCTCTGCGTCATCGGCAACTCCATCGCGGGCTACAACCCGCCGATCCGGGTCGCCGAGGAATTCGCGATGCTCGACGTCATGTCGGGCGGCCGGCTGGTCGCCGGCTTCCCCGTCGGCACCTCGATGGACACGAATTTCTGCTACGGCCAGATCCCGGCGCTCACGCGCGACAAGTATCGCGAGGCGCACGAGATGATCATGAAGGCCTGGGCCAGCGACGAGCCCTTCGCCTTCGACGGCAAGTACAACCAGCTGCGCTGGGTGAACTGCTGGCCCAAGCCGATCCAGAAGCCGCACCCGCCGATCTACATTCCCGGCGGGGGCTCCATCGAGACGTGGGACTTCTGCCTCGACCACGACTACAACTACTCCTACCTCTCGTTCTACGGCTACCTGCGCGGCAAGTCGCTGCTCGACGGCTACTGGGAGCGGGTGGCCAAGCGCGGCAAGGACGACTCACCCTACCGGGCGGCCTTCGCCCAGATCATCTGTGTCGCGGACACCGACGCGGAGGCCGAGCAGCTCTACGCCGAGCACTGCCTGTACTTCTTCAACCGCTGCCTGCACGTCTTCCCGCCCTTCGCCGACCCGCCGGGCTATCGCACGATGGCCACCGTGAAGTACGGCGCGCTGTCGCAGCTGACGCGGGCGCGCCAGAAGATCCTCGAGAACCTCACCTGGAAGCAGCTCGTGGACGAGCGCTTCATCATCGCGGGCAGCCCCGAGACGGTGCGGCAGCAGCTCGAGGAATGCATCAAGGGGCTGCGCATCGGCCACCTCTTCTGCTTGCTCCACAACGGCAACATGCCGGACTGGAAGACCCGCCACTCCTCCCGGCTCTTCGCCGAAAAGGTCATGCCGCACCTGCGCAACCTCTGGCCCGACTGGAAGCACGACGAGCGCTGGTGGGTGCACCCCATGGACGACCGGATCCGCCCCGAGGAGCAGCGGCCGGGCGCTCCGAAGGCGCGCGCGGAGTGGCCGCGATGAAGTGGCAGACGCTGGAGACGAAAAAGGGAACGCGCGGCCGCGTGCTCGAGGGCGGCAGTGGCGCCCCGGTCGTCTTCTTCCACGGCGCGGCCGGCCTGCTCGCCGACAACCCGTTCCTCGACCGGCTCGCGCAGCGCTACCACGTGTTCGCCCCCGAGTGGCCCGGCTACGGCGAGTCCACCGGCGAAGAGCTCCTCGAGGACATGCTCGACTTCGCGCTGCACGGCTGGGACCTCGTCGACGCGCTCGCGCTGCGCCGGCCACACCTGATCGGCCACTCGATGGGCGGCATGATCGCCGCCGAGATGGCGTGCCTGGCGCCGCGCGATCTCGACCGGCTGGCGCTGGTGGCGGCCGCGGGCGTGTGGCTGGACGACCATCCGATCCCCGATATCTTCGCGATGCTCCCCCAGGAGATCGCCGAGGTGCTCTTCGTCGATCCGGCCCGGGGAGCGGCGCTGCTCACGGGCGGCGCCGACCTGGCGGACATCGAGGCGCTGAAGGACTTCTACATCGTGACGCAGCGCCGGCTGGCCATGGCGGGCAAGATCCTCTTCCCGATCCCGAACCGCCGGCTGTCCAAGCGGCTGTATCGCCTGACCGCCGAGACGCTCGTGCTCTGGGGCGCCGCCGATCGGCTGATCGCGCCCGCCTACGCGGCAGCGTGGAAGGCACTGATCCCGGCCGCGCGCGTGCAGACGATCGAAGGCGCCGGGCACATGCTGCCGTACGAGCAGCCCGAAGCGTTCGTGGACGCCCTGGTTCGCTTCCTGGGCTGAACCTCGGCGACGCGTGTGACGATCACCGTGTTCGGCGCCGGCGCGATCGGTGGCATCACGGGCGCGGCGCTCGCCCGCGCCGGTCACGACGTGCTGCTGGTGGACAAGGCCGAAGATCACGTCGCGGCCATCAACACGGGCGGTCTCACCATCGAGGGGCGCGACGGCGCCTACAGCGTGCGCGTGCGCGCCATCACGCCCGACACGCTCGGGCCGGGGCTCGACCTGGTGCTGCTGGCCGTCAAGTCACAGGACACGCCGGCTGCGCTGCAGGTGCTCGTGCCCCGCCTCGCGGAGTCGGGCGCGATCGTGTCGATGCAGAACGGCCTGAACGAGGAGCTGATCGCGGCCGCGGTGGGTGAGCGCCGCACCGTTGGCTGCCTCGTCAACTGGGCGGCCGACTGGACGGCGCCCGGCCGCATCCTGCACGGCGGTGAGGGCGCCCTCGTGCTGGGTGAGCTGGACGGGCGCCGGAGCGCGCGCGTCGACGCCCTGGCCAAGCTGCTCGAGGTCGTGGCGCCCACGCGCGTGAGCGACAACATCCTGGGCTACACGTGGGCCAAGCACGTGTACGGCGCGCTTCTGGTGGCCACTGCCGTGGTGGACGCGCACGTGTACGAGGTCGTCGAGCGCTCCCCCGAGGTCCAGCGGATGCTGATCGCGCTCGTGATGGAGAGCATGGCCGTCGCCGAGGCGGCCGGCATCCGACTGGAGCCGTTCGACGAGTACGAGCCCGCCGATTACCGCGCGGCGGCGCGCGGCGACGTCGGCGCCCGCGAGCGCGCGATGACCGTCATCGCCACCCACTATCGCGCGCACACCAAGACCAAGACCGGGATCTGGCGCGACCTCGCCGTGCGCCGGCGCAAGACCGAGGTCGGCGCGCTGCTCGGCGCCACCGTGACGAAGGCCACGCGGCTCGGCCTCGCCATGCCTCTGACCGAGCGGCTCATCGCGATGATCGCCGATCTGGAGGCGGGGCGCCGCGTGATGACCTGGGACAACGTCGACGAGCTCGTGCGCCATCGCTGACGCGCGAGGCGAGGGCAACTTCGGTCGGCTATCCTCGGCTGGCCGGCGCGTGCGGCTCGAGCCTGCGCCGGTGAAGGATCTCGCACCAGCGCCGGTTGTCGTCCCCCCCGGCCTCGACGCTGCCCAGCAGATAGGCGGTGGCGCTGACGAGGCTGTCGTCGGCCCCGCCGTGCTGCAGCGCATGCGCATCGCACCAGCGCACGTCGAGGATCTCCAACGTCGGATCGGTCTCGGGCTCGCAACCGGGGCAGTACGTCCGGCCGAGTGCTGGCGTGTCCCGCGTGTAGTCCGTCATCGCGACACTTGCAATGGCAAAGTGCGTGCCGAATGGCGGAGTCCTTTGCTGGCGCGAAGTTGCCTCAGCAACGCGGCATCCGAAGCGAGTTCTGGCAGGCACTCCGGCACGGCGTGCTGAGCGAACAGGCAGGTTCTCCCTGCCGTTGACACCCTCTGGAGATCGCCGCATCATGCGCGGCATCTCTTGCACGAGGTGACCGCGTGACGGCGCCCTGGGAGTATCGCGATCCACTGGAGGCCAAGCTCGCCGCCGAGGTGTCGGCGCCCACGCTGATGGAGCACGTCCGCACTATCGGGGCCTGGGAGCGCGAGTCCGGCAGCGCGGGCGAGGCGCAGGCCTTCGACTACATCGAGCGCTCGCTGAAATCCTACGGGCTCGAGGTCGACCGCCGCCAGATCGAGGCCTACATCAGCTTGCCCCTCGAGGGACGGGTTCGCCTGGACGACGGCACCATCATCGAGGGGCTGACCCATTCGTTTTCTCCGTCGGTCGACGGCTTACAGGCCGAGGTCGTCGACGTCGGCGACGGCACTCCGGCCGAGCTTGCGCGGGCCGCCGGCAAGATCGCGCTCGTTCGCGGGCTGGCGACGCCCGGCAAGGCCTGGGCGGCGCAGCAGGCGGGCACGCTCGCGCAGATCTTCGTGGCGATGGACCACCTGCACAACATGATCGTGACGACGATCTGGGGCGCGCCGACGCCGGAGACGGCGTGGCGCATCCCGGCCACGCCGTGCCTCTCGGTCCTCGGCGCCGACGGCGAACGGCTGCGCGAGCGTCTCACGCGCGGTCCCCTGTGGGTGACGCTGACCACGCGCGTGCGGACGGGCTGGACGCCGATCCCCCACCTCGTCGGCGCGCTGGCCGGCCGCGGCGAGGACCGGTTCGTGCTGTTCTCCGGCCACGTCGACGCCTGGCATCACGGCGCGATGGACAACGGCACCGCGAACGCCACCATGCTCGAGATCGCGCGCCTGCTCGCCACGCGGCGCGACGCGCTTGCCCGCGGGATCCGCTTCGCGTTCTGGTCGGGGCACTCCCACGGCCGCTACGCGGGCTCAGCGTGGTACGCGGACCACGCGTGGCGCGAGCTGCACGCGCGCTGCGTGCTGCACCTCAACGTGGACAGCACGGGCGCGCGCGGCGCGACCGACTATTCCGTCCTGCACGCGACGGAGGACGCGCAGAGCCTGGCCGAGGCGGCCGTCGCCGACGTCACCGGCCAGCGCGGGCGCGCGCGCCGCTTCTCGCGCGCCGGTGACCAGTCGTTCTGGGGCGCCGGCGTGCCGTCGGCCTTCATGTCGCTCTCCGGCCTGCCCAAGCAGGACACGGAGCTCTCGCGCGCGATGGAGCGGCTGGTGGGCAGCGCGGGCTTTCCCTGGTGGTGGCACACGAAGGACGACACGGTCGACAAGATCGACGCCGACGTGCTGGCCCTCGACACGAAGGTCTACCTCGCGACGGCGCTGCGCTGGCTGAACGCGCCGGTGCTGCCGCTCGATCACCGCCGTGCGGCGCGCAGCGTGCTGACCGAGCTCGAGGCGCTCCAGGCGGCGGCGGGCGCGCGGTTCGATCTGACGCCGGCCCTCGACACGGCGCGGGCGCTGGCCGAGCGGCTCGAGCGCGTCGCGGCCGCGCTCGACCGGGTCGAGCCGGCGCGGGTCGAGGGCGTCAACCGCGGATTGCTGCGCCTGTCACGCATCCTGGTGCCGCTGACCTACACGAGCGGCGACCGCTTCGCCCACGACCTCGCACTGCCCCTCGCACCGCTGGCCGGTCTGCAGCGGGCGCGGGAGCTGGCCACGCTCGATCCCGGCGGCGACGCCTTCAAGTTCGCGCGGGTGGCGCTCGTCCGCGAGTGCAATCGCGTCGTGCACGCGCTGGACTCGGCCTTGTCCGTCACCGACGATCTGCTCGAAGACAGGAGATAACCTCATGCGTGCGTTTCCCTCCCGGCTGCTGATCGGGCTGCTGGTGCTCGGCCTCGCCGCGACGCTCGTTCCCTCGGCCGACGCCCAGAAGCGCGGCGGTACGCTGACGATCGTGCGGCCGACGGATCCCGTCTCGCTCGATCCGAACCTCGAGACCACCGCGCCCGGCGCGTGGGTCTACTTCAACATGCTCGAGGGGCTGCTGACGCTGGACGACAAGATGCAGGTCAAGCCGGCGCTCGCGGCGTCGTACGAAGTCATGTCGCCGACGAAGGTCCGCTTCAAGCTGCGTCCCGGCGTGAAGTTCCACGACGGCACGCCGTTCAACGCCGAGGCCGTGAAGTTCACCTTCGACCGCGCGCTGAACGGCAAGCCGCCGGCGCGCTGGGCGAGCCTCGCGGGCTCGCTGAGTGGCGCCGAGGTCGTGGACAACCTCACCGTCGACGTGGTGACCAAGGAGCCGTACGGGCCGATCCTCCGCACGCTCGCCATGTACTGCATGGGCATCGTGTCGCCGACGGCCGTGTCGAAGATGGGGCCCGACTTCAGCCGCGCGCCGGTGGGGACGGGGCCGTTCAGGTTCGTCGAGTGGAAGACCAACACGCACGTCATCATCGAGCGCAATCCCGATTACTGGGGCGACAAGGCGCTCGTGGATCGCGTGATCTTCAAGGTCGTGCCCGAGGAGGGCGCGCGGATGATCGCGCTCCAGACCGGCGACGCCGACATGGTGCTGTTCCCCTCGCCCGCCCAGCTGCCCGCCCTGCGCCGTGATCCGAAGTTCACGGTGCACGAGACGACGGGCATCCGGGTGGTCTTCGCGGGCCTCCACGCGGGCATGCCGCCGCTCGATGACGTGCGCGTGCGGCAGGCGCTGCTGCACGCCGTCGATCGCAAGGCCATCCTCGACAACATCATGGAGGGCTCGGCGGGGCCGGCGCTCGGCGTGCTCGCCCCCGGCGTGTTCGGCTACAAGGACATGCAGCTCGATCGCCTCTATCCGTTCGATCGCGCGAAGGCCAAGGCGCTGCTCGCGCAGGCGGGCTTCGCGCCGGGTCCGGATGGGATCATGCAGAAGGGCGGGCAGCGGCTCTCGCTCTCGTGGCTCACCGCGCGCGGACGCTATCCGAAGGACGGCGAGATCACCGAGGCGATCCAGGCGATGTTCAAGGAGGTCGGCGTCGAGGCCCGCGTGCAGGTGCTCGAGTGGGCGGCGGTATTCCAGCAGGTGCGCGCCAACCCGCTCAACCACCACATGTTCACGCTGGGCTGGGTGACCTCCAACGCCGACGCGGACTACTCGCTCTACGCGCTGTTCCACAGCAAGCAGGTGCCGCCGACGGGCTGGAATACGTCGCGCTACGCCAACGCGCGGGTCGATACGCTCGTCGAGCAGGCGCGCCGCAGCCTGAACCAGACCGAGCGCGAAAAGCTCTACGCCGAGGTGCAGGACATCGTCGCCAAGGAGATGGTGTGGATCCCGGTCTACACGACGAAGGAGATCGTCGCCACGCGGGCCGGCGTGAAAGGCTTCCAGGTCCACCCCGTCGAGTACAACCTGGCGCTCTGGAAGACCTGGGTCGATCGTTAATATGGGGGGCCCCGACATGGCCCCCCATACCCCCCAGCGTTCGGAGCGCCCCGGGAAACCCGTGGCGCTCCTCTATTCCGGCGAATGCTGACGTTCGTCGTCCGCCGCCTGCTGCTCGCGGTGCCCGTCCTGCTCGGCGTGGTGTTCGTCGTCATGTTGACGATCGATCTGCTGCCGGGTGACGCGGTGACGCTGATGCTGGGCGAGCACGCCACCAAGGACGCCGTCGCCGCGCTGCGCGAGCACCTGGGCCTCGACAAGCCGTTCGCCGTCCGCTACCTCGACTACGTCACGCTCCTCGCGCGCGGCGACCTCGGCCGCTCCATCCAGCAGAATCGTCCGGTCGCGCGGGAGCTGGCCGATGCGTGGCCGGCCACGCTGCAGCTGACCGTCGCCGCGCTCCTGATCGCCGCCGGCGTCGGGATCGTCGCGGGGATCGTCTCGGCCGTCTGGCCCAACTCGGTCTTCGACGCGATCGCGCGCCTGGCCTCGCTGTTCGGGCTCTCGATGCCGATCTTCTGGACCGGGCTCGTGCTGATCGTGGTCTTCTCCCTCTGGCTCAACTGGCTGCCCGTGGGCGGCGCCGGCTCCCTCAGCCATCTCGTGCTGCCCGCGGTGACGCTGGCGCTGCCGTCGGTGGCGATGGTCTCGCGCATGACGCGTTCCGCGGTGCTCGACGTGCTGGGCGAGGACTACGTGCGAACGGCGCGGGCCAAGGGTGTGGGCGAGCCGTGGGTGCTCGGCAAGCACGCCCTGCGCAACGCCTTCATCCCGATCCTCACGCTGCTCGGGCTGCAGTCCGGCCAGCTCATGGGCGGCGCCGTGCTGACGGAGACGGTCTTCGCGTGGCCCGGGCTCGGCCGTCTGATGGTGAAGGCCATCTTCGCGCGCGACTACGTCCTGCTGCAGGGGGCCGTCCTCGTCTTCGCGCTGGCCTTCGTCGTCATCAACCTCCTGGTCGATCTCTCCTACGGCCTGCTCGATCCGCGCGTGGGGCGCCAAGGATGACCGCGCGCGTT
>Ga0209807_1001145_pt1 | contig 12523 bp, 9 predicted proteins | sample GraSoiAngelo_154_FD_186168 | JGI IMG/M metagenome (GOLD analysis project Ga0209807, IMG submission 186168) | Grasslands soil microbial communities from the Angelo Coastal Reserve, California, USA - 14_1009_13_20cm (SPAdes) (version 2) | ecosystem: Environmental > Terrestrial > Soil > Grasslands ... | reverse complement strand
AGGCCTCGTAGCAGTCGAAGAGGCCGTGGCGCCCGGTGAGCACGTAGCCCTCGAGCCAGCCTTCGCAGAGGTGCTCGCTCAGGACCTCCATCACGCGACCGTCGGCAGCGAGGTGATCGTCCCCAGGCACCATCTCCGCGTCCCACGCCCGATTCGTGGCCTCGAGCACGGCGCCGAGCCGGTTGGAGACGGTCTCGTCCGGACCCATGATCCGGAAGTTGTCCGGGTTCATCTTCACCACGTCGCGCAGGTAGGTGCCCAGAACGCGGGTCGCCTCACTCGTGGTCGTGCCGGGTTTCGCAATCGAAACGGCGTATTCGCGGAAGTCGGGAAGGCGCAGGTCCTTCAGCAGCTCGCCCCCGTTCGCGTGGGGGTTTGCGCTCATACGCCGGTCGCCGCGCGGAGGCAGCTGCGCCAGCTCGTTCGCGAGCTTGCCGTCGGTGTCGAAGAGCTGCTCGGGCTGGTAACCGCGCATCCAGTCCTCAAGGACTTTGATGTGAGCCGGTTCCGAAGCGAAATCGGTGACCGGGACCTGGTGCGCGCGAAACGTGCCTTCGATATGCTCGCCGTCAAGCGTCTTCGGTCCGGTCCACCCTTTCGGGGTGCGCAGGATGATCATCGGCCACGAGGGCCGGCGGGCCTGGTGATTCGAGCGGGCTCGACGCTGGATGCGCCCGATCTCGTCCAGCGCCCAGTCGAGCGCGGCGGCCATCTGCTGGTGGACCTTCATCGGATCGTCGCCGCTGACCAACACCGGCGTGTGGCCATACCCCTCCATCAGCGCGAAGAGCTCCTTCTCCGGGATCCGCGCGAGCACGGTCGGGTTGGCGATCTTGTAGCCGTTGAGGTGGAGAATCGGCAGCACCGCGCCGTCGCGCGCCGGGTTGAGGAACTTGTTCGAGTGCCAGCTTGCCGCGAGCGGCCCTGTCTCCGCCTCGCCGTCGCCGACGATGCAGAAGACGGTGAGGCTTGGGTTGTCAAACGCGGCGCCATACGCGTGGACGAGCGCGTAGCCGAGCTCGCCGCCCTCGTGGATCGACCCTGGAGTCTCGGGCGAGTTATGGCTTGGGATGCCACCCGGGAATGAGAACTGCCGGAACAGCTTGCGCAACCCGGCCTCGTCCATGGTCGCGTCCGGGTATCGCTCCGTGTATGTGCCCTCCAGATAGGCGTTCGCCACGCCGGCCGGCCCTCCGTGGCCCGGGCCCATGATGTAGATCGCGTCGAGGTCGCGGTTCTTGATCACGCGGTTGGCGTGCGCATAGATCAGGTTGAGGCCTGGCGTCGTGCCCCAGTGCCCCAGCAGCCGCGGCTTGATGTCTTCGAGGCTGAGCGGCCGCTTGAGCAGCGGATTGTCGAGGAGGTAAATCTGTCCCACCGAGATGTAGTTGGCCGCCCGCCAGAAGGCATTGATGAGCCGAAGCCCTTCCTTGTCGAGCGGACGAGCAGTGCTGAGGTCAGGGGCGGCAGCAGTCCTGGTCTGGCTCATGGGTGGCCCACCGCTCATCATGAATCAGGTGCCGAAAGAGCATGAGCTGCGCGAGTCGATCCCGTGGATTCGGCCAAACGCAAGGGCGGTCCGCTCGTTTTCACCTGGCCTACCGCCGGCGGTAGGCGGCTGCGCGGCCGTACGTTCTAGGATGCCAATGGCCGTCGGACTGGGTCCGATGCGGCGGCGATTGGGGGAGCCCGCCGTGTCCCATGCCTGAATTGCGGCCGGTCGCGGTGATCGCCGCGCTCCAGGAGGAGGCTCACGCGCTCGTCCGAAGGATGCCGCGGTCGGAGAGTGTCGGACCACGACTCTCGGTCTGGGATAGCGGCGGGTTGGTCGTCATGGTGGCGGGTGTGGGCAAGGTCGCCGCGGCGATGGCGGCCCAGTATGCGTGCGATGTCTTCAAGCCCCGATGCGTGATCGCAATCGGGCTTGCCGGCGGTGTCGAGGACGACGCCCGCCCGGGCCAGGTCATCGTTGCGACAGGCGCGGTGCAGCACGACATGGACGGCAGGCCGTTGACCGCCGCGAAAGGCGTCATCCCCGGGCTTGGGCTTGCGATCATCGCTGCCGATGCAGCGGTGGCCGAAAAGTTGCTGATCGCGGCGCGATTTGAGTCCAAGGACGCGCGTCCGGGTTTGGTGCTCACCGGGGACCGGATCGTCAGCTCACGGTCCGTTCGAGGAGGACTCGTGAAGGATTTTCCCGACGCCGCCTGCATCGACATGGAGACCGCGGCGGTGGCACAGGTTGCACATCTGAACGGCTTGCCGTGGTCAGCCCTCCGAGTGATGTCCGATTCCGCCGATGAGACCTTCGACCTCCGGCGTGTGGTCGGCTTCGGGATCGGCACGGCCGCCAACCTGTTCGAGAGCATCATTCAATCGGTGGTTGACGAGCTGTGATCGAGGCATCGGTGCGCTGGCTCTCGGCCTCGGACGCGTCTCAGAGGGTGGGCGCCGGCAACCTCAAGCCTCAAGAGGTGGTCGATGCACATCTCGACGCGATCGATCGTTTCGATTCACGCGTTCACGCGTACATCCACGTCGACCACGGCGCCCGTTCGTCGTCCGGCGTGACGCTGGCAGTGAAGGACAGCCAGCCGGTGGCGGGCATGCCTTACACGTACGGTACGTCGTCGTGGCGCGACAGGATCGCCAACCAGGACGCGGTGCCCGTCGCACGAGCCAGGGCGGCCGGGATGGCGATCCTCGGCAAGACCAACCTCCCCGAGCTGGCCGCGTCGATCGGGACCACGAACATGATCTTTCCCGCGACCCAGAATCCCTGGCGTGACGGCATCACCCCCGGCGGCTCGAGCGGCGGAAGCGGAGCGGCGGTCGCGGCAGGGATGGCGTCGGTGGCGTTGGGCGGCGACACCGGCGGATCGATACGCATTCCCGCCTCGTGCTGCGGCGTCGTCGGCCTGCGACCGACCCCGGACCGCGTGCCTTCTGAGGAAGTCGACGTCACGGTGCTGCAGTCGAGAGGCCCGATGACGCGCACGGTCGCGGACGCGAGGCTCCTGTTTTCGGTGATGACCGCGACCCGGCCGAACGGAGCTTCGGCGAAGCGGCGATTCCTGGTCGGCACCGCATACGCCGGCGCTGACCCGGGGTGTCAGGAAGCCTGCCGTCGCGCCGCGACGGCTCTCGAAGAGGCTGGGCATGAGATCGAAGAGATCAGGTGGAATCCCGGACCCGTGACTGAGGGATACGGTGTCGTGCGGCGCGCGAGCATGGCGAGCTTCCCCGCCGACCTATCGACGTTCGGACCCGGCATTCGCAAGCTCGCCGAAGAGGGCCGCAGCCTCACCGCGATGGAGTATTTCCGCGCGTTTGAGTCGGCGACGGAGGCGGCGAATCTCGCCGTTGCCGTCCCCCTTCAAACGCGCTACGACTTCCTGCTCACGCCGACCCTGGGCCTTCTCCCCATGGCGATCGAGAGGGTGCCGCCGTTTCTCGGCGACGAGTGGGCGCGCTACGTCCAATTTGTGCTGCCCGTCACATTCGCGCGCACGCCGGCGATCTCCATCCCGGCTGGATTACATGACGGTTTGCCGGTGGGGGTGCAGCTGGTGGGGCGATTTGCTCAGGAGTATGAGCTGCTCGACTTCGCCGAAGACCTGGAGCGGATGCCGGGGTTTGGGTTCCAGCGTCCTCCTGGTCTGGATTGAATGCCTGGAGGTGAGCGGATGAAGGTTCAGCGCGTCGAAATGTTCGTCTGCCCCTCCGCCACCCCGGCGGATACGTCAGGCCTCCAGCAGCTCGCCAACTCAGGAAAGATCAAACCGGACACGCTGGTCGCGCTGGTCGGCAAGACCGAGGGCACAGGAGCGCACGACGACTGGGGCCGCGTGTGGGCCGATGTGGCGCTCCGCGAGTGGACCGCGCGGTTTCTCGGCATCCCGACAGACGAGGTCGCGAAGCATGTCATCTTCGTCCTCTCCGGCGGTTGCCCCGGCGTGATCACGCCGCACATCGCGGCTGTGACGCGCGAATGGGTGGAGGCTCCCGATCGCGGCCGCGACGACGACAAGCGGCTCGTGGTCGGCCGGGCAGGCTCGGACGCGATCGCCCCGGAGGAGGTTGGCCGGATGGGCATGATCCACAAGGTCGCCGTAGCCACGCAGCGCGCGATGACCGACGCGGCACTGAACGATCCGCAGGATGTCCACCTCGTGATGGTCAAGGTGCCCGGCTTGACCACCGGGAGCATCAAGGACGCCGAATCTCGCGGCAAGACGGTCGTCTCGCACGACCTCACGTTCGGCCCTGAAGGCGCGGGTGCGTACGCGAATGATGCGGCGGCGCTGGGGGTGGCGATGGCGCTGGGCGAGGTCCCTGAGTCATCGCTTTCAGATGACGTGGTCAGGCGCAACTGGGATCTCTATTCAGAGGTTGCGATGACGTCGTCCGGAGGCGAGAAGCGTCACGGCGAGGTGGTTGTCTTCGGCAACTCGAATAATTCGCAAAGCCCGCTCCGCATCGGCCACTCGGTGACGCGCGACTTCATCGACGCGGAGGGCGTGCGGAACGCACTTCGTTCGGCCGGCTTGCGCTTCAAGGAGGGCTTGCCGGACGAGTCCGACCTGCCGCGTCTGGTCCACGTGTTCGCCAAGTCGGTCATTCCCGGCAGCGACCAGGTGCGCGGGCAGCGGATCACGCTGCTCGACGACGCCGACGCCTACCAGATCGGGAAGGCGCTGGGCGGGATGCTGGTCGCGTCGGTGACAGGCCGGACCACCAACTACGTGAGTGGAGGGGAACGCAACTCCCACCAGGGCCCGCCGGGAGGCAACATCGTGGCCGCGGTCGTGAGGGCCGAGGCCTGAACCGCGGTCAGGCTGTGGTGAAGATCACTACGTCGGGTGGGCCCTAGAAAGCTCGTAGAGCTTCAGAGGTGAGAGCGGCATCTCAGTGATCGGCACGCCGAGCGCCTCTTCGATCGCCGACCCGATCACCGCCCCGACCGGGATCACCCCGGCCTCTCCCGCCCCCTTCACGCCTAGCGGATTCAGGGGCGACGGCGTCTCGATGTGGTCGATCTCGATGGCCGGGATCTCAGTTGCGTAAGGCATCAAGAATTCCATGAACGAGGCGTTGCGCAGCTGGCCGTCCTCGTCGTACGCAAGCCGCTCGTAGAAGGCGCCCGCGATCCCCTGCGCGACCCCACCCTCGATCTGGCCCTGGAGAACGAGCGGGTTGATGACGCGGCCACAGTCGTGCACGACCACGTATTTGAGGATCTCGAGGCGGAATGTCTTGGGGTCGACTCGCACGTACGCCGCGTGGCAGCCTGACGCCCACGTCGAGCCGGGAGGGCTGTAGTAGCCGGTCGCCTCGAGGCCGGGCTGCTCTCCATCCTGAAGCGGCGGACCCGGGCGCGGTTTAGCGGCGAACTGGGTCGCCGCCTCGGTGCCCCCGCCGAATGCATAGCGCACCGGGTTGGAGAGGACCGCCACGGCGCCGAGCGGCATGCCGCGATCGGGAGACCCCTTGACGCGAACGCGACCGCCGGCGAGCTCCAGGTCGGCGGGGTCCGCCTCGAGGTGATCGGCCGCGATCTGCCTGGCCTTGTCGGCGACCATGCGCGCCGCGACATGCATCGCGTTGCCCGCCGTGACGGCGCCCCGCGAGGCGAAGGTTCCCACTCCCCACGGGAAGCGCCGCGTGTCGCCGCTGGTGATCTCGACATCCTTCACGTCGACGCCGAGCTCGTCGGCCACGACCTGGGCCCATACCGTGGCGTGGGCCTGGCCCTGATTCGGGATTCCGGTCGCGGCCACCACCTTCCCCGACACCAGGACCTGGACATGCGCGCCTTCATACGGGCCGACGCCGGTGCCCTCGACGTAGATGCCGATGCCCATGCCGACGTGGTCGCCGGCCGGCTTCGGGCCCAGCAGCGCGATCGCCTTGTCGAGCAGCACCGGGTAGTTGCCGCTGTCGTAAACCACCGTGTTGCCGTCCTGCCAGGCGACGCCAACATCGTATGGAAAGTCGCCGGCCTGGATCAGGTTGCGGCGCCGCACCTCGATGCGATCGATGCCGAGGTCCGCCGCGATCGCGTCGAGCGTGCGCTCCATCACGAAGCATGCGTGCGGCCGGCCCGCGCCGCGATAAGGCGAAGTCGGAACGGCGTTCGTGTACAGGTCGCGAAACCGGACACGGTAGTTGGGGATGCGGTACGGCCCGGGCACCTGGGCAGACGTGATGATCGGCAGGATGATTCCGTAAGGCGTGTACGCGCCGCCGTCGTGGAGGAAGTCGTCCTGCAAGGCGAGCAGACGGCCTTCGTCGTCAAACCCGACCTCGACCTCGTGCACCTGGCCGCGCTCCTGGTTGACGGCGGTGAAGTGCTCCTGCCGGTCCTCGGTCCACTTCACGGGGCGTCCGAGCTGCATCGCCGCGTAAGGCACGAGGAGCTCGTCAGGGTAGAACAGCATGATTTTGGGTCCGAAACCGCCGCCCACGTCGGGGGCGATGACGTCGACGCTCGACTCGGGCAGGCTGAAAAGCACCGCCAGGCCGCCGCGGATCGAGGTCGGCGACTGGGTCGAGTCGTAGACCGTGAGCCTGTGCTCGTCGGACGACCAGCGCGCCCACACGGCGCGCGCCTCCATCGGGCTTGCAGCCCCGCGTTCGTAGCGAAAGCGCAGCCGCTTCCGGCGCGGCGCCGCGGCCATGGCCGCGTCCACGTCGCCAACCTCCTGCAGCATCTCCGCGGCGATGTTGCCGGGCACATCGCTGTGCACCAGATGCTCGGCGCGCGCGGCCACCTCGGGCGTGATCACGACCGGCAGCGGCTCGTACTCGACCTGCACGAGCTCGGCCGCGTCTTCGGCCAGGTACCTGTTTTCCGCGACCACGAATGCGACCGCCTCGCCCGAGTAGCGCACGATGTCCGATGCGAGGCAGCGCTGCGTGCGGCCGTGCGTCAGGTTGGGATGCGGGATCAGGAGCGGGAGGTCCACACCCCCAAACGGGAGATCGGCGGCCGTGTAGACGGCGACCACGCCGGGCATCGCGCGCGCGGCGGCAGCATCGATCGATGTGATTATTCGCGCATGCGCATACGGCGAGCGCACGAAACAGCACTCCAGCGCGTCTTCGCCGATATCGTCGGTGAAGCGGCCATGACCGCGGAGCAGACGGTCATCCTCGACGCGCTGCACGGGGGCGCCGAACCAACGTGTGGTCACTCGGCCCCATCCCGGCGCTTCCCCACAAGTGGGGAAGACAGCGCTGCGGCTCGGAGCACCGAGCGCCGGATCGACGCATAGCCCGTGCAGCGGCACAGGTTGCCCGCGATACCTTCCTCGATCTCCTGCGCTGAAGGACTGGGATGCTGCGCGAGCAGGCCGACGACGGACATCACGAACCCCGGCGTGCAGAACCCGCACTGCAGGCCGTGGCATTCGTGGAACGCCTGCTGCACGGGATGCAGCGGGGCCTGGTCGCGGGCGAGGCCTTCGATGGTCGTCACCTCATGACGCTCGGCCTGGACCGCGAGCATCAGGCACGACCGCACCGGCGCACCGTCCAGCAGAACCGTGCAGCAGCCACATACGCCGTGCTCGCAGCCGACGTGCGTCCCGGTCAGGCCGAGATCGTGGCGGAGATGGTCCGAGAGGAGGCGGCGCGGATCGGTCGGCGCCGGGTGACTGACGCCGTTGACCTTCATGCGGCGAAGGCCTTCTCCGTCAGGACGCGGACGAGGTGCATCCGGAAGTCGGGCGTGGCCTCGAGATCGCCACTTGGCTGGAGGCCATGGGTCGGGTCGCGGCGATCTGCCAGCACTGGCCTCGACGCGACACCGAACAAGGCGAGCGCGTCCCCAGCGCGAACAACGCCCGCGAGAGCAAAGTCGCCGTGGCGGCGTGACTCCTCGAGGATCGCCGAAGGTCCGCTGAAGGCTGGAAACCACGCCTCGGCCAGCAGCTCGTCGGCGGCGAGCGACGTCTCGAAGACGCCTGTGAACAGCTGGTCGGCTGCGATCACTCGCTGCGTGCGCCGAGACACGACGGTCACATTCCCGCCCAGCGCAAGCAGTATCGCCGGCAGCTCCGAGGCCGGGTCCGCGTGGGCGAGGCTGCCGCACACCGTGCCACGGTTGCGGATGACGCGATGAGCGACGAGTCTCATGGCATCCTTCAACAGAGGACAGATGCGCGCGATCAGCTCCGAGTCCTCCACCGCGGCCTGGCGCGCCAGCGCCTGCACCGCGACGCCCCCATCTCTCTCATAGATCCGGTCCAGCCCATCGATGCGATTGATGTCGATCAGATGCGCCGGCCGGGCGAGGCGGAAGTTCAACAGCGGCACCAGCGACTGGCCGCCCGCCAGCACCTTCGCTTCCTCCAGCGAGCCCAGCAACGAGCAGGTCTCATCGACGGAGGTTGGCGCGTGATACTCGAACGGCGGCGGCTTCACTCGGACTACTCAAGCATCGCGACGGCGCGGCACAGCGCGGCCTCGCCGCCCTGAAAGCGCCATGGGAAGCACCCGAAAAGCACCTTTCGATCGAGCACCTCGTCCAGCTGCCCGCCGAGATTTTCGATGTGGACCACGTCGTGTGGAAAGAGCAGCGTGTGCATGATCTGGTAGTCGGCCTTCGGAAAGATTTCGTCGAGGCTGCGGCCGAGTTTTTTCTCCGCCTCCTCCGCCTCATCGGCGCGGATGCGACGGATGACAGTGTTCATCGGATGGTCAGCGCTGCCGGCATCGATCGCGATCCACCTCACGCCACGCTTCAGCACCCACTCCGCGAAATCGCGGGTGGGCCCGGGATGGCGGATGAAATATCTGGTCTCATCCACCCGCGAGCGGTCGGTCCAGTTCTCGGGGTAGTAGCGGTGATAGCCGGTGCGGATGACGAGGATGTCGCCGTGCTCGATCTTGAGCCCGGTGTCCCTCTCCCAACGCTCGAAGTGCTCCGGTCCGTAAATGTCGTAATCGCCCACGCCCATGCGCTGGAGGTCGACCACGCAGGCCGTACCGACGAGGAAATCGAGCGGCAGGTCGCCGATGAACTTGCCACCGGTCATGAAATGCGCCGGTGCGTCCAGGTGCGTGCTCACGTGAAGCGTCATCGTGATCTCCTGGCCGCCAGCGCGATCGAAAGCGAGGTGCTTGATCCACTTGATCTCGGGCCCTGGATACCCCGCAAAGGCGGGTGTATGAAGCGAGAAGTCCTGTGTGAGGTCGAGGAATCTCATGACGCCGGCGACGTCAGCTCCGAGCGCTGCACCTTGCCCATCGCGTTGCGGGGCAGCTTGTCCACGATGATCACCCGCTTCGGACATTTGTAGGCCGCGAGCTGCTCATGGGCGAACTCGATGAGCTCGCTCTCGACCAGGGGCTTCGAGCCTGACGGCACGACGAAGGCGGTGACCTCCTCGCCCCATTTGTCGCTGGGCACGCCCGCGACCGCGACCTCGAGCACCGCGGGATGCGCCTCCAGCACCAGCTCCACCTCACGGGGATAGACGTTGAAGCCTCCGGTGATGATCAGCTCCTTGATGCGGCCACGGATCGCGAGCGTGCCGTCCTCCCCGATCTCACCAATGTCGCCCGTGCGGAAGAAGCCTTCCGGAGTGAACGCCTCGCTCGTTGCTTGGGGATTGCGCCAGTAACCCCCGAAGACCTGGCCGCCCTTGAGCAGCACCTCGTCAAGCTCGCCAAGCCTCACCTCGACTCCGGGAAATGCGTAACCCACGCGACCTGGCTGACGCGGGCCGTCGTATGGATTGGTGACCACGATGCCACCCTCCGTGATGCCGTAGCGCTCGACCGGCGCCTGGCCGAGAAGGCGTTTGCATCGATCGAAGAGCGCGGGCGGCAGCGGCGCCGATCCACAAACGAAAACTCGTACGCCCGAGAGGTCGGCCGGATGATCCTCGAGCCAGTCGCAAAGCCCCTGGTACATCGACGGGACCCCAAAGAACATCGTCCCGCGCCGATCATCCTCGCGCGTCAACTCGGCCACCACCGCGTGCGGCGCGAACGGCAACAGCGTTGCGCTGGCCCCACTGAGCAGGGTCCCATGCAGGCCCATGCCAAGGCCGTGCAGATGGAAAAGCGGCAAAGCGTGAACGAGGACGTCGCGCGAGCTCCAGCGCCAGACCTCGATCGCACCGCGGCCCTGGGCGAGGAAGTTGCCGTGGTCGAGAAGCGCCCCCTTTGGCCGTCCGGTGGTGCCGGACGTGTAGAGGATGGCGGCCGGGCTTTCGGGTGTGAGCCTGGGCATCGGCGGCGCATCGCCGCGCGGCAGGTCTTCAATCGGGACGACTCTGTATCCGAGCTTCTGCACGGTTTCCGCGCGCGGGCCGTCCGCGATGACAAGCACCGGCTCCGAGTCGTGCAGGATGTGCTCCGCCTCGGCGGAGTGGTAGTCCGGATTCATCATCACCGCGCATCCACCGGCGCGCTGGACGCCGAGGTACGCGATCACCCATTCGAGCGAGTTGGCCGCATAGATTGCAATCCGATCGGCGGCTTTGACGCCTTCGCGTCCCAGCCCACCGGCGACGTGACCTGCCTTGGCGCGTAGCTCGTCTCGAGTCAGCGTACGCTCGCCGAACTGAAGAACCACATCCCTGCCCGGCATGAGGAGGTCCTCGGGCAGGTTGCCGGCGCGGAGCTTGCGGCGGAGCTCGTCCTGCGCCGTCGCGGACCCGGCGCTACCACTGCGCGGGGACCTCACGCGGTTACACGCCACATGCCAAATGACTGATCAGCGCGCGCCGGTAGTCGACGGTCGGACGTTGCGGCGGCGCTCCCAGAGCAACATCGCACCCAGCGCCAGCAGCAGGAGCAAGAACGGAACCAGGATCGGGATCAACGCCGACGCGAATGACAGAACCGCAGACGACGCATCTTCCAGCAGCGAAAGCGGCGGGCCCAGCAGGCCCATGTTGGCCACAGGACGGATAGCCGCCCGGGTCACGTGCACGGTCGCCGCCGTACCTCCGCCGGCGAGCACGCTGACGAGCACGGCCAGGCCCGGGTTCACCGAGCTCACGGCTCCGGTCTGAGAGGCAAACAAGATCGCGCCGGCTGCCGCTGCGACGGGCAGCATCACCGCGTGACCGATCGAGTCGAGCGCCGGCACCTTGTCGACTGTGAACTCGATCACCGCAAGAACCAGCAGCCCGTAGAAGGCGATATCCGAGCCGAGCGCGTCGTACGGCGGAGCCAGGTGGATCAGGCCCAGCCGCGCCAGCAGGCTGACGATCAGCAGCGGCAGGGTGGCATTGAGCCCGGTCGCCCCCGCCAATCCGAAAGCCGCCGGCAGCTGGAGGAGCGCTGGGTTCAACTCACCTCAGTTCTACCACGGCGCTCGGCTACTCTCGCGCCACGACCTCGGCGGGTTCGGCCTCCTGGTCCCGGACGTGACCGGGCCGCAGCAGTTGATAGAGGACGATCGAGCTCAACGCGCCCAGGCCGAGATTGTTGAAGGTCAGGGTGAGTCCTCCAAGGTGGATCGGAATCGCCTGGGTGGCCGGGATGCCCGCCGCGATGACAAGCGGGATCGCGGCCACGGCAAGGTTGGCGCGCTTGGAGAAGTCCACCCGCGCGTCGACCCAGATCTTGCCCCCGATGACCGCGATGAGGCCGAACAGGTACATCTCGATGCCCCCCTGCACGCTGACCGGGATGCTGCGCACGAGCGCGCCAAAGATCGGGATGAAGCCAAGCAGGATCGCTGTCACAGCTGCGACAACGAACACCATGATGGAGAAGACGCGCGTGATGCCCATCACGCCGATGTTCTCCGCGTAGGTCGTCTCCCCGGCGCCGCCCAGCAGGCCACTGATCGTCGTGCCGAGGCCATCCCCGATGAAGGTTCGGCCCAGCATGTGGCTGAGGTCGCGCTTCATGATGCCGCTGATCGCGTAGACGTGGCCGGCGTTCTCGGCCACGAGGATGACCGGGATGAAGAAGAACAGGCTCAGCGTGGTGCCGAACTGGCTGAAGTCGGGAAAGCTGAAGGTTGGCACACCGAGGATCGAGGCCTGGCCGATGGCGTTGAAGTCGATGTGGCAGGCAGACTTGGCTCCGGCGCATGGCGGATAGACGATCGATACGAGATAGCCGACCACGATGCCGATCAGCACCGGCAGCAAGCGCGGAAAGCCGCGCAGGTAGACAGCGGCCGCCACTGCGGCGAGGAGCGTAACCGTGGCCGTGAACGGCTCGCCGGCGTAGTTGCCGGTCGCCGCGCTGGCAAGCGCGAGGCCGATGACCGCAACGACCGTGCCTGTCACCACCGGAGGCAGCAAGAACCGGATCGGGTTCACCCCGACGACGTGCACGATGCCGCCGATGGCGAGGTAGATGATCCCGGCCATCACGATCCCGGCATAAGCCAGTCCGTGATTGGGATTCTGGGCTCCCTGCACCGCCAGCACCGAGCCGATGAACGAGAAGCTCGAACCCAGGTAGCTGGGCACCTTGAAGCCGGTTACGACAAGAAAGATCAAGGTGGCGACGCCGCTGAAAAAGATGACCGTGTTGGGATTGAAGC